>Ga0181598_1005224_pt1 | contig 10481 bp, 4 predicted proteins | sample 041ome_4_FD_153295 | JGI IMG/M metagenome (GOLD analysis project Ga0181598, IMG submission 153295) | Coastal salt marsh microbial communities from the Groves Creek Marsh, Skidaway Island, Georgia - 041404US metaG (spades assembly) | ecosystem: Environmental > Aquatic > Marine > Intertidal zone >...
TGCCCTCCTTTCGAGCGTTCGTCGTGTTGGAAGAACGGCAATCGCATCTGACGCGAATACCGTTCGACGGTTTCCCGGGTCTCGCAGCATTCACGTTGAGAAGATGATTCTTCTTTCTCCAGACGAGAAGAGCGCCACTCGAGACAACAACGAGTATTATTCGTAGTAGTAGTAGTAATAATAATGGTATCATCTGTGGTATTATTAAGCTCTTCTTCTTCTTCTTCTTCTTCTCTCCTTTTCCGCTTCTTCTTCTCCATCGTCGTTCACCCGTCCTTCTCTCTCTCTCTCTCTCTGTCTCTCTGTCTGTCGTCTCCAAGAGAGAGTTTTTGTTCTTCTTTCTCGGAGGCAAATTTTGCCAAATTCTAAACCCTACACCCTAAATAACTCTTTTGTTTTTTTTTCCTCTTCATGACAAAAGTTTTTCTTCTTCAGAGTAAAAAGAAAGACAAACGAAGAAGTTTAGTCTCTCTCTCTCTTTTCTGCGATGAAAAAACGACGACGACGACGCGTCAAACTGCGCATCCGTTTTGAGCGATAAGAGTTGTTCTGTATTCTTCTTAATCAGAAGAGCGGAAGGGAAAAGGCTTCTTTTTCTCTTCCGTCGTCGCAATTCTCTGCGTCGTCGTCACAGTCCTCCGCGAGGGAGTGAGAAAGAAAGATGAAGAAGAAGGAAAAGAAACAAAACCATCATCGGGAAGAAGAGCACCACCAGAAAGAAGAAGAAGAAGAAGAACAAAGCGCGACGATGCGGTTCGAGGAAAAGCTGAACGAAATTCGAGGCTTTTCTGCGGAGGAATTGAACGCGTGCGTGAAAGTTTTACAACGCGTCGCACCGGCCAAGTGTACCGCGAAGTACGACGAGAAGACGTTAGAAGAAGAGGAGAAGGAAGAAGAGGAAGAGGAAGAAGGAGAAAGGAAACCGCGAGAAGGAGATGAAAGTGAGTGCGCTGCTTTTACCGAGAAGACGTCGTCGTCTTTAAAGTCAAAGTCGTTTAAAACCGTTCTGGAACTGAAACAACACAAGCGCTTGCGGACGTCGCTCTTACCGCTCGTGGAGTATTTCACCGCGAAACTGTACCGAGGACAAGACCCGAAGGAATATCGCGAGCGAACGCAATCCAAGAGGGCGAAAAACGATCGAAACCAGAGAATGAGAGCGATGGATCGAGACGCGGTGGCGAAAACAAAACTGAGAGAAGAACGGATGAGAAAATTGAGACGGTTGGAGGAGACGAATTTTAACAACGACGCCTCGGAAGAGGCGGAGGTGTTGGAGTGGAAGAGAGAGACGGACGACGCGGGGAAGCGCGCTTTAGGAAACGGCACCGAGGATGGTGGCGCCTGCGCGATAGAAGAGAAGGAAAAGGAAAAGAAACAAAAACAGCTAAAATCCAGCATGTTAGTACCCGACGGCGTCGTCGAGGAGGAAGACGTGGAGAACATCATGGACGACGACGAAAAACGAGCGACCGCGCAGAATACGCTACACAATCCAAACGCGTGTTACTGTTGCAAAAAACGTTTCACCGAAGTGCACCATTTTTACGCCTCCATGTGTCCATCCTGCGCGGAGGAAAACTATTTTCGACGACATTTTACGTGCGACATGAGAGGAAGATATTGCATAGTCACCGGAGCGAGAGTTAAAATAGGATTCCGGGTCGCTTTGAAATTGCTCAAAGCGGGAGCGTTCGTCGTCGCGACGACGAGGTTCCCGGAAGATGCTCGAGAGCGGTTTAAGAGAACAGACGAGGAGTTGTTGAGAAAACAAAAGCAGAAAGAATCGTTCATGAGTCGATTGAAAATCGTCGCCATGGATTTGCGAGACTTACCGGCGCTCGAAAAACTGTGCGAGAAACTAAATAAAGAGCTCCCAAGATTAGACGTCATCGTAAACAACGCGTGTCAAACCGTTCGGAGACCGCCGACGTACTATAAACATTTACTGAAGGGTGAGTTGGTAAAAAAGAAGGAACGTCGCGAAAAGCGAAGAATGATTGGAAACGGGGGAGGAGAAGGAGAAAATGACAACTTACTTTTAACAACCACTACTACTGATGATACCAATAATGACGACGACGACGACGAATGGACGGTGCCTACGTCTGTGTTGCAATCGCAACTCGAAGTTCTCGAAAAAGATAAAGAGTATGCCGCTGCCGACGAGACGTCGGCGATGATTACGACGACCGCAAAAACGAAAACAAACGCCGTCTTTCCGGAAAACGTCTTCGACGTCAACGGACAACAGGTCGATTTGCGAACGCAGAATTCGTGGACGATGAAACTCGGGGAGATCGAAACGCCGGAACTGCTCGAAGTGCTCGCGGTAAACGCCGCGGCGCCGTTCGTTTTGAATGGCAAATTACGCGCGCTCATGAAACGCACGGCGATGGAACTTCCGGTACCCTCGAAGACGATAAAGACGATGCAGGAAGATGAAAAACGATGCGCGTTTATCGTAAACGTTTCCGCCATGGAAGGTAAATTCTACCGCTACAAAACTGCCAACCACCCGCACACGAACATGGCCAAAGCCGCGTTGAACATGATGACCGCCACGTGCGCCAAGGATTACAAAAAAGATTTCATATACATGACCTGCGTGGACACCGGATGGATAAACGACGAAAACCCTCTCCCAGTCGCCTCGAGAATCGCTAAGGAACACAACTTCCAAACCCCCATCGACGAAGAAGACGCGGCGGCGAGAGTCGTCGGCCCGATTTTCGAAAGCGTCGCCGAAGACGAAGACGACGACGAAGAAGAAGAAAAAGAAGAGAAAGAAGAAGAAGAAGAACAAACCCGTGGTCGCGCGAAATCATCCTCGTCGCCTTTTCTCGCAGGGAGAAGAGGAGGAGGAGAAAGAAGGGAAGGAGGAAGAAAAAGAGTTTGGCCGCCAAAATCTGGCGTCTTTCTCAAAGATTTCAAAGAGAGCGAATGGTAAAGAAAAATGAAATTGTTGTTAAACCCTAATTGATAATAAATAAACCCTAAACTAATACCAAGCCCTTCACTTGCGAAACTTGCCAGAGTGGAAACCCGCAGAAGAGATCAGAGACGAAGACAAAGAAGACAAAGAAGACAAAGAGATGTCGTCGTCGGTGCATTCGGGACACTCGGGAAAAGAACATCTCCCTCGAACAACACCAACTCGAACAACAAGAACAGGGAGAGGACGAGTTTCTAAGGCGTTCGAAACGGAGGAGGATTTTTCGGACGATGAAGATGAAGACGATGACGACGACGAATGGGAGGACGACGATGATTTCATCGAAGAAGAAGAAGAAGAAGAAGAAGAAGAAGAAGAAGAAGAAGAAAGGATGGAGGAAGAGGGAGCGAAGTACAACAACTCGTCGCAGTTGCAGCTGCAGCAGCGACGACACGGAGGCGCCAACGCCACCTCCACGAATACGAATTCGTCCTCGCATTGTACTAATCGAAATCAGTTAAAAAAAGAAGGACACCAAAAACAACAACAAGGACGAGAAGTGTTTCCAACCATCGCGTACAACAATCTCGGGAAACAAACGAACTTTTCGCAGTGCTTGCAAGCTCGCGCGAAGAAATGGAACCCGATGAAGCAGTTTGAACCGGCAAAAAACGGCCAGTTCGCGCCGGATTGGTCTTTTCACGAGTTTGAGTTCCCGGAACATCCGGATGAAATCGTAGAGTTTACGAGTAGGGTTGGTCAGAGACGGTTCGCGTTCGTGTTGAACACGATCGATAAGGAGGTGCGCTTGGCGAATCCAGAGCTGGTCGAGTTGGTGGTGAAGAGTTTGCTGAGATGCACGAACTGCGACGTCGCGAAGACGTTGTTTCGCGCGCAGCAGTATTTTGATTTCTACGAAGACGTGTTTGGTTCGTTGAGGAACGTCCAAAAGTTGAGCGAGGACGAAGAGTTGAAACGAGCGTTTGAAACTGGAGCTTTGCAAGTGTTCGAAAACGTGGACGAGGACGGGAGAGCGTTGATTGTTATAACGTTGGCCAGAATTGTTAATTTCGAGAGGGCTGTGAATCCGAGAGCGACGTCGCTGTTGATGGTGAAGATGCTCAATTATGTGATTTTACGAACGTTGAAAAACTACCCGACGACGCAAAGGAAAGGGTTCATATTTTTGTGCGACATGCACGGATTAAGTTTCGAGCACTTCAACGTGAACTATTCCAGAGTGAACATATACGCGATTTCGAATTTTATGCCGATTCGAGCGGAGAGAGCTGGGATTATTCGACCGTTGTTGTTTACGAAATTTCTGTTACCGACGTTGAAGTATTTCGCCTTTGCGTCGCCAAAAATCCGCGCCAGATTTCACATTTTGACGCAAGATCCGTCGATTTTGCTCGAGAAGCCGTTTCAATTTCGGGTAGAACAAGTGCCGCCGGAATACGGCGGCACCAACAAGATATCTTACGGAATCGCGGAGAGGATTCAAACGTGGACGTTGGAAGAGGAGGAGATTTATTTAGAAGACCGAGACGAAGACGAAGATTTTCCCATGGAGGAAGGCGAAGAAGACGGAACGCTCTTGGAGGAAAAGAGAGAGTTCCAGGAGACTCTGCAAAAGGAGAAATTCGCGACGACGAGTTCCGGCGATGCCATGAGCGTGTAAAAAACAATTATTATTATTAATCGTATCGTTGTTGCGTGTTCGTGTGTGTACATAGTACTGGTAGTAGTTTTGAAAGTGTTTCGTGTACAAAATTTTGCTTAAGAATTCTTCACTTCACTTCTCTCTCTCTCTCTCTCTCTTTTTACGCGAGGACATCGAGACGCGTTTTACAAACCTTTTCGAGGATCGTCATCCTTCTCGGAGAGAGTTTTAGGCGAACACCGAATCGTCTGAATCGTTCTCGTCGTTCTCGTCTCGTGATATAATGGAAAGTACTCTTCTCTCGTTCGTGGAAGAGATTTTTCTACGCGCTGAGACGAAAGAACGAAGTTAACTCTTACTCTCTAAACACCGAAGAATAATGCAGCAGCAACATCAACAACATAATAATAATAATAATAAGCAAACGCTCGCGTCCTTCAGCAGTCGAGAGCTGCGAGAGAAATACGAAATCCCCGGCGTGTTTTTGATTGAAAACTTTGTCACGAGAGAGGAAGAACGAGAGTTCATCGAGGCGAATAACAACAATGATAATAATACGAAGAAGAAGAAGAACGAAGAAGAAGAGGGAGAAACTTCTTCGCGCGAAAACGGCGAAAAGGATTACTTTAAGAGCGGATGGAAATCGCTGTCGAAACGCCGCGTGCGACATTACGGGAAGAAGTTTGATTACGACACGAGAGACGCGGCGAACGACGCCGAGGAGAAAATTCCGGAACTGCTCGACGTGGACGTTCGGAAAAGGCTCGAGGCGCTCGTCTCGGTCGTCGCCGACGCCGAGAGCACGACGACGGAGGAGAAAGGTGGAGAAGAGAAGAGCTCGAACGACTTCTCGTTCACGCGTCAGAATGCGAACGACGACGCGTGGACCGAGGACGAAAGAAGACAAATATCCGAGGCGATTCAAAAAGTCATCGCGTTTGATCAAGTCACCGTCAACGAATATCCGCCTGGATGCGGCATCGCCCCTCACGTGGACACGCACTCCGCGTTCACGGGAACCATCCTCTCTCTCTCCTTGGGAGATCGATGCGTCATGGAATTTCGCCACCCGAACCACCCAAACGAAGAAGGCTATTCTACCTCTCCTACCGAGAGCGCTACCGCCGCCCGGCGAAGCGGGAACGAGACGATGATATTTCCTCACCGCGCGCTCGAGTTGCCTCGGCGATCTCTCCTCATTCTCACCGATTTTGCTCGGTTCAATCGCCAGCATTACATTCCAAAACGAAAGTCAGATCCGATGATTGACGGAACGCGACGAACGCGAACTGAAACCAGATACAGTTTCACCATTCGACAAACGCTTCATACTACTAACGATAGTGAAAACAATAACAACAACAACGACGACGAACGAGAAGAGAACGGTGGTGGCAAACAAAACCCTCCTCGCTCGTGCGACTGTCCATACCCGCTCTTTTGCGACGTCAAAGACGGACCCTTCTCCAAAATCATTTCCCGGAAGAAGAAGAACAATTTACAAGAACAACAACAACAACAACGAGGCTTTTCGTGCGAGCGGTAGAGAGCAATAGTAGTAAAAGTAATAACAGTAGCACGCAGTAGCGCGACCAGTCGCACATGTAGTCACAGAGACGCTTTTTTGAGTAGAGATAATAGAAACGTTTACTCGCGTCGATCCGATGATTCTCTCGTCGTACGTAACGCGCTTTTCTTCACATTTTTTGACGAAGAGGAAGACAAAGAAGCACCTCTCGAGAGGAACATGGGATATTACGGCGTTTCTTTTACGTCGTCGTCGTCGTCAGGAGGAGGCGTCGGTTTGGTCAAAGGGAGGCGAAGAAGTATCATCATCGCTGCTGCTTTTTCGTCGTTGTTCTTCTTCGTCGTCTTCTTTTATTCTAGGGAATCATCTTCATCGCTTTCGTCCTTAACACCCTCGTCGTCGTCGTCGTCTGCGTCGTCATCGTCCGAGGAGGAGGAGGAAAAGTCGGAAAAGTCGGAAAAGATGATGAGCACAAAATGCGACCGAACGCGTCAACTGTGGGTGGAAGGCGAACCGCCGAAAGTGAGCGCGAAGCTAAAAAGAGGCGTTTCCGGAGCGCCGAAGAGCTTACCGAAGTTTGCGCCGCCCAAGTGCAAGAGAGACCGAATGGAACGAGTTCGTTTGGCAATCGCGGTTTCGACGAGAAGCGCGAGAGGGCCGGCGACGAGTTGGGCGGAGGTTTTAGTGAAGAATGTGCACGCGAACTTGCCGAAACAATGGAAGGCGGAGATTATTTTTTACGAAGACGGGGGAGACGTCGAAGACGAGGAGGATGAGAAAGAGGACGACGGTGAAGTTGATGAGAGCGGCAAGCGCGAAAGGGAGAAAGAGAGCAGGCGAACAAGGAGAACCGCTACGGCGACGACACGAAAGTCGAGAGAGTTTGCGAGAAAAGCGGCGAATGCAGCGAAAGATGGGAAAGGGTACGCAGTTTACGCGACTTCGAGAGATACGGACGCGAGGGTGGTTTCGCGATTGTTGAGATTGACGAGCGCGGAGACGGTGCTTTTGATGTATCCTTCATCTTCTTCGTCATCTAGTTTTAGCTCTAGCTCTAGCAGCTCTTTGAGAGAAATAAAAACCGGGGTGGATGTATCTGTGGATTGGATACGAAACGCGGAAGCGATGTTAGCGAGAGATGCAAAATTAGTGGCAGTATTTGTCGCCGAGGGAAGCGTTAGAGGCGAAAGGGAAAAAGAACGCAAGGATGGGAATGATGCTCGCCCGTTTTTACCTTCGTCGAATTCGATTGTATTGGTAAAACGAGAAGCTCTTTTGAGAGGAGGGTACCAGCTTCTCGCGGAGAAGAAAGCTGCACCGTGCGGTGTTAATAATCCAAATCCAGACGATTTGCTCATAGAAGCAATAAAGAATGTGGGCGGAAAGTACGTCGCGATGCACGCGGAATCGCCGCACGAGGTGGCGCCGAGTGAAATGATATCGCGCGACGGTGGGGATGGCGAGGTAATTTGTGGTCCAGAATTTCTAGACGTAGAACCCGCGTTTTGTGATCACGGGCGGCGCGCCATCGGTGCCAAAGGAGACGCCTCGCGAGGTGAAAAGAAAGTTATGGCATCAATCGTTATGCAGTTCTACGACCGCCCAAAATCTATATCAGCTCTTCCTGCGTTACTTTCCAAAAAATCTCCGGTTCTCGCGGAACTACTGGTGAACAACGACTCCCGGAGCAGTCACGAAGCCTGGATGAAAAGCCTTCACAGGTTTCACAACTCTATGCTAACTCTGGCCTCCAATAATAGCACAGACGAGAAAGTATCGACGAGGAGGAATAAATTTTCAGTGCCGTTCGCTTTGCTCGTACATAGTCCAGATGTGCACGAAATTAGGGCTTATAATAGACTAGGTCGAGCTGCAAACGCTCCTTTTGTTGCTTTCATTCAGGACGACGATCGACCCAACGATCCAAATTGGCTAGCTCGGGCTCTGAAGTTATTTAAGGTTCAACCGAAAATGTCCATGCTCGGCGGGCACGCGGGTAGATTGGACACGTCAAAAAATATGGAGGTGAAAAGACAATGGGGTGCTCGCTCCAAAGGATACCGTGGAGGCCCAACTTGGCAAAACGCCGGTGAGAAATACGGTAACGCCGCCGGCGCTTTACCGATCAAATTTCTAGATCCGAATACAGAAGAGGCTTTCATGTGGGCGTACAAAGTCAACAGCGCTCCTTTGATCGTTCGCGCCGATGATTTCATACGAGTTGGATTATTTCATCCCATGTTCTCCTGTCCAGGCGAAATGGGAATTGGTTTTGATTTCGAATTTTCAATACGGCTTTGGAAAAACGGCTTGGGCGTGGGATTGTATTCGTCCGGGTTCAAGGACGGGTTGGGCGGCGGAGGGAGTACGCGATCGAATCCAGTGGCGCTCTTGCGGAGAATGACGGCGTGGAGATCTAATAATATTTTGCTATATTACTGCTATCCGAATTTTCATCACGAGAAGGGAACTAAAATAGCGCTAGCGTGGAATAAAGAACTCGTCCTGCGTACAAAGACGAGACGGCCGGCGAAAAGCTCTTCTCAATTTTGATTTTTGACGTTGATGCGAAGACGAAAAGCTTCGGAAGAGAGAGAGAGAGAGAAAAAAAAAAATAACACAATATATATTTCAAAGTTAGGCATCGATTCGTATTTTCTACAATCATCATCGTTTCACAACGTAGCTATGTATTCTCTCCGCAAATGTGCACGCTCACTTTTTTAACTGACCCTTGCAAAGTCTCACTGACTTGAGTGTGATATCCAGATCCTATACTCAGAAACTCCTCAGTTGACGACGAGTCTACGTTTAAGTATGCGGTCGTCGAATCCACGACAACGACGCCGTCGACTTTAATTTGTGCACGACGATATCCCTCCGCCACATTGTACATCCACTGAATCCTGTACGTCTGATTCGCCTGCAAAGCAACGGTTGCCGTGGTTTGATCGACACCGACTGCTGTACTTGATCCCCAGTTGCATTGCGTCCCAATAAATGGCCTTCCGTGATACAGACCACCAAACCAAGAACCGCAGGCCGATGTTCCACCCAATAAATACACATCTTCGTAGGAATTAAAAGTGCTGCCTGTGGTGATTTCTGCGTACACGTAGTACGCGTAATTGGAGCCAAACGTGGAATGATCCGCAGGAAAGTCCACTGTCGCCGCTTTCAAAAACGGTAACACCGGTGAGATAGCCTCGTATAAAACGGAGCAGGTTTCCAAATTAACCAGACGCTCAAAGCACGAATTCGCCGGACCGTCGACGGCGTTGGTGCACGAAAATTTCGCTTGAAACGCAGTTGCGCTGGATAACATATTCGTTTGCGCCGTCGTCGCTGCGGATCCGGTCCACGAGGAAATGTCGTGGTTGAACGCAGAAGCGGAATTAAACATACCTATCATAGCAGTCACTTTTTCTGTGTTCCAACTCCCAATGTTTTGGTTGAACGCAAAAGCATGATAAAACATTACCTGCATAGTAGTCACTTGCGCCGTGTTCCAACTCCCAATGTCTTGGTTGAACGCAGAAGCGCGAGCAAACATAGCTTGCATATCAGTCACTTGCGCTGTGGTCCAATTCCCAATGTCGTGGTTGAACGCAGAAGCGTCCTGAAACATATATTGCATATTAGTCACTTTTTCTGTGTTCCAACTCCCAATGTCTTGGTTGAACGCAGAAGCTTGATTAAACATAGAATTCATAGAAGTCACTTTCTCTGTGTTCCAACTCCCTATGTCTTGGTTGAACGCAGAAGCGGAACGAAACATAGCAAGCATATCAGTCACTTTTTCTGTGTTCCAACTCCCAATGTCTTGGTTGAACGCAGAAGCGGAATCAAACATAGAATTCATATCTGTCACTTGCGATGTATTCCAACTCCCAATGGCTTGGTTAAATGCAAAAGCATGATAAAACATTACCTGCATAGTAGTCACTTGCGCCGTGTTCCAACTCCCAATGTCTTGGTTGAACGCAGAAGCGCGAGCAAACATAGCTTGCATATCAGTCACTTGCGCTGTGGTCCAATTCCCAATGTCGTGGTTGAACGCAGAAGCGTCCTGAAACATATGTCTCATATCAGTCACTTTCTCTGTGTTCCAATCCCCAATGTCTTGGTTGAACGCAGAAGCGTCATTAAACATAGCTCTCATAGTCGTCACTTTCGCTGTGTTCCAACTCCCAATGTCTTGGTTGAACGCAGAAGCGGCAGCAAACATAGATCCCATAGAAGTCACTTTTTCTGTGTTCCAACTTCCAATGTTTTGGTTGAACGCATTGGCACTACTAAATACAGAATTCATATTCGTCACTTTAGATGTGTCCCAACCCCCTATAGGTCTGTTG
>Ga0181598_1005237_pt1 | contig 10463 bp, 7 predicted proteins | sample 041ome_4_FD_153295 | JGI IMG/M metagenome (GOLD analysis project Ga0181598, IMG submission 153295) | Coastal salt marsh microbial communities from the Groves Creek Marsh, Skidaway Island, Georgia - 041404US metaG (spades assembly) | ecosystem: Environmental > Aquatic > Marine > Intertidal zone >...
GAGAGAGAGAGAGAAAGAGTTTGTACTACTAAAATCGCGCAAAGAATGCAATTTAATTAACTCTCGCGTGTGAAATGTCTGCGCAATTCAGAAAAGTGAGGGAAAGGCGAGCCCCCGAAAAAAAAAAGAAAAAAAAAGTTTGTGCGACAACAAAAGATGTCCTATTGGGGTGAATATACGTACGAGAACGACGCGGGCCGATGCCGATTTCAGTCGAGTTCAAGGAGGGAAGGCAAAACGAAATACACAGAGCTAATACGTATACCTTACGTATTGATCGATTGATTATACAACGAGCTTTGCGAGCGAAATTTTTTTACGTATTCGAGGCCTTATTGTTCGAGGTTGCTCTGGTCGATTTGCAACACCGCCATGAACGCCTCTTGGGAAATCTCAACCTTCCCGAACGCTTTCATTCTTTTTTTACCCGCGGCTTGCTTTTTGAGCAGTTTTTTCTTTCTCGAGATGTCCCCGCCGTAGCATTTCGCCAAGACGTCTTTTCTCATGGCGCTGAGTTGCGTGCTCGCGATGACTTTGTTCCCGATCGCGGCTTGGATTGGGATTTTGAACTGTTGTCGCGGAATGAGTTCTTTGAGTTTATCGACTAACCCTCGTCCGATGCCGTAGGCTTTGGAGCGGTGGGTGATGGTAGCTAACGGTTCAGCGACTTCGCCGTTGATCATGACGTCTAAGCGAACTAAATCGTTTTCGCGGTATTCGTTGAATTTGTATTCCATGCTCGCGTAGCCTTTCGATCGGCTTTTGAGTTGGTCGAAGAAGTCCGTCACGACTTCGCCCAAAGGGATGTCGTATCTCAAACACGTTCGATCTTGGGAGAGAAACGTCATGTCGATGTATTCGCCTCTGCGTTGGGTGGCGAGTTCCATCAACGATCCAACGTATTCTTTCGGCGTGAATAACTCGAGTTTAACGAAGGGTTCTTCGATGCGGTCTCGACCGGCGGCGTCGGGGAGCTCCGCCGGGTTCGCCACAGTGAGCATGTCACCGTTGGCCATGTAGACGTGATAAACAACCGATGGTGCCGTGGTGATCAAATCGAGATCGTATTCTCTCTCTAATCGTTCTTGGACGACTTCCATGTGAAGTAACCCTAAAAAGCCGCATCGAAAACCGAATCCCATCGCCGAAGATACCTCCGGTTCGTAATTTAAAGACGCGTCGTTCAGTTGCAACTTTTCCAGCGCATCTCTCAAATCGTTGTATCGATCGGTATCGGTAGGGAATAAACCGCAATACACCATCGGAATAGCTTCGCTGTATCCCGCCAACGCTTTCTCCGCTCGATGTTTCACTAGCGTAATCGTATCCCCTACTCTCGCGTCTTTGACGGCCTTAATCCCAGCCACGCAATACCCGACATCCCCTGGACGCAACGTTTTCACCGGGATTTTGTTCGGCTTCATCACGCCAAGTTCTAACACGTCGTATTTCGCCCCGGTATTCATCAACTCAATCTTATCCCCGACGTTGACTTCGCCGTCAAAGACTCGAAAGACGACGACGACGCCTCTGTACGTATCGAAATACGAATCGAAAATCAACGCTCGCAACGGTTCACCTTCCACCGGCACTCTCGGCGGTGGAACCAATCGCACGATGTCTTCTAAAATATCCTCCATTCCAATCCCGGCTTTCGCCGAACATTGCACCGCCTCGGACGCGTCCAATCCCAAAACGTCCTCGATTTCTTGCGCCACTCGATCACAATCTGCCGCCGGCAAATCAATCTTATTCAAAACCGGCACGATTTCTAAATCGTTCTCCAGCGCCAAATACACGTTCGCTAACGTCTGCGCTTCCACGCCTTGACTGGCATCGACGACCAACAACGCCCCTTCGCACGCCGCCAACGACCTGGACACTTCGTACGAAAAATCCACGTGTCCCGGCGTATCAATCAGATTCAACACGTACGTCTCCCCGTCTTTCTTGCTCGTAAAATTCATTCTCGCAGAGTTCAACTTGATCGTAATCCCTCTCTCCCTCTCCAAATCCATCCCATCCAGCAGTTGCGCTTGCATGTCTCTCTGCGCGACCGTATCGGTCATTTCCAACAGCCGGTCCGCGATGGTGGATTTCCCGTGGTCGATGTGCGCGATTATGGAAAAGTTTCGTATTCGTTCCGGAGGGACGACGAGAACCTCGTTTCCATCGCTTTTATTATTCTCTTTCGAAGCCGCTTTTTTCTTATTCGGGGGAGGTTGAGACACCGCGTTGTTTCTCACCAACATAAACATCTCTCCCCTTTTCCTTCTCATCGTGTTCTTCTTCCCTAGTAGTATTCGATGACGTTGATCATCGTAACTTCTTCTCGCACACGATGACGTGGCAGCAGTATTACTGGAACACGAGGATGACGATAACGATCGCATCATCATCTTCTTTGTCTTCTCTGTCTTTGTCTTCTTCTTCTTAAGCGTGTCGTGATGTGATGCATTTCCAAAGTGTCTCTCCTTCTTATCTCATTCTCAGGTCCATGCTCGGTTTAGGGTTTTGGCATTTTTTTTGCTCACAAAAAAAGAAGAGGGGAAAAGTTTGCACAAAAAATCTATCAAACACTCGATGACTCCTTTTGCGTGTACGACGACGAAAACCTTTACCTTTTCTTCTTCTTCTTCCTCCCGGACGAGAAGAGAAAGAAGAAGAGAAAGATCTCTGAGCGGATCGTTTTCCTCGTGCAGTTCAAATTCTTCTTCTTTGTTGTCTTCTTTTAACGGGGGTCGAAATTTTGCGCAAAACCGACGACATTTTCACCAACGGTCCGAGAAAAAAAAAACGACGACACAGATAAAAGCAAACATCGAAGATTACGACATCGTCCCGAAATCAGGAGGGAAAGCAAAAGGCGGGTTTGTCGGTGGGTTGTTAATCGGCGGCGCGATATTCGGCGCGCTCGGGTTTTTGTTCGCGCCGCAGTTAAGCAAACACATCTTGAAAGGGAAAAAAGTCTTGGACGATTTGTTGGAGGAAGAAGAGGAAGAGGAGGAGGAAAATTGGACAGAGGAAAAGGAGACGAACGCGACTTCCTCCTCCTCGATAAAATTAGAGAAACGAGCGGAAAAAGAGTTGGAGGAAACGAGGAAGAGTTTGAACCAAAAGATTGCGGAGTTGAATAAGGCGATCGACGAGTTTAGCGACGAGGCGGATGTGCGATTGAACGCGAAGCTCGGGCGGTTGAGCGAAGAGCTCGATTCCGCCGAAGCGAGGAGCTTTTGATGAAGATGAAGACGATGAATGAAAGCCGCCGCGCTGTAATGCAATTATTTTACGTGTTATTAGTATTCAAAACCCTTTAATTCGATTTCTTTTGTGTCGCCGGCGTAGCAGGAGCTCCTCCTCCTCCTCCTCCTCCTCCTTGCTCTTGCACCATATTCATAAACATAAAATAAGCGACCGGCACTACCCACATGTAGTTTCTTTGAAACCACGTCAACTCTTTCGTCGTCGCATCCACCTTTTCCCCTCGCGCTCTTCGGTTTTTAATTTCCTGCGCTTTCTTCGTGTCCATCGGGCCTCCGTGCCCTCTGACGTCCGTCATCGCCGCGTCCGCGTTCAACTGCGGCGCTCGTTTCGGAAATCTCGCCGTGGCGACCGATCGAAACTGTGCCCCGTCCGCGATGAATAACGACGCGTCCCCGTCGTCACCTCCGCCGTCCGCCTCTCCTCCTAAACTACCCTCTTCTCCGCCTCCTAATAAATGCACTTCCGCCGGACACTCCGCGTCGTAATCCACGGCTAAAACGTTCCCGCTATCGTCCATGTGCAACGTGAAACTCTCTCTCAATCGACTCGTCACGACACATCGCGCCGGACTCGCGGCTTGCGCGAACGCGTTTCCGCTCGGTGCCAAGACGTTCGCTGGAACTCGCACCCGATACTTACGCCCTTTCTTCGCTAAACTTTGCAATTGGTCCTTCTCTCGCGTGGTCATCTCGTCCCGATGGACTTTCACATCTTTCAAACGAAATTTTGTACCAGACGCTTTACTACTCTTCTCGTTGTTATTCACGTTGTTGTTGTTGTTCTCCAAAACGATCGTCCCGGAAATCGTCCCTACTTTCACGAACTCTTCTTCTTTACCTTCTTCTTTCGTATTCTCGTTATTAATGAAGTACTCGAGCGAGTGCCAAAGAGGAAACTGTATCTCTTCGCCGTGTTTTTTGTTCGACGCGAGATCGAGCAACGCGTTGGAGGAGGAAGAGGACGAAACTTTCGTCTCCTCCTTCTCCTTCGAAGAAGACAAAGACCCCCCTATATTTCGCGAGACTTTGAACGATTTCACGGAACGTTCGTCTTCCTCTCCAAAACCTTCTTCGTGCGAAGAAGAAGCGGAAACCAAAATCACATCGACCGATGCGCAACGGAGGATGATTGAAACGATGACACCGATGATGTGAAAACAACAGAGGAAGAAAAAGACGCCTTTTCGTCCTCCTCCTCCTCCTCCTCGCGAAGAAGAAGAAGAAGAAGAAGAAGAACGAGACGTCAACGATGATCTCGCCATACCGCTGCTCTCTGTGATACTATGTAGTGTGTACCGTTTTTAATCTGAACAAAAACAAAACGCAGTAAAAAACGAACTTCTTTGAAGAATTGAAGAACTGAAGAATTGAAGAAGAAGAACAAAAAAAGTTTTACCTCTCGAGACAGAAACCCTAAAAACGAGAAAAAAAACAAAAGAAGAGCAACAAAAGAGAAGAACTGACAAAGCGACTGAAAAAGAAGAAGAAGAAGAAGAAGACAAAGAAGACAAAAAAGAAGAAGAAAACACGAGAGTTTGCGACAAAACACACATTTTTTCTTCATTGTATATATCTCGATTCATCCCTCTCTTTTTCGCAGTAGGAGTAGTAGTGTATAATAACATAACGGAAGAGAGAGAGCGAGACTAAAGAGAGTTTTCAGAGAGAGAGAAGGAAAAAAATGACGACGAGGACGACGACGAGGAAAACGAAGCGTGGTTTTGATGGTGGCAAAGAAGACGACGGTAATAATGGGAACAACGCGAAAAAACGAACCGTGGCGGAATTGAAATCGGAATTATCGAAACGCGAGTTACCCACCGACGGGGTAAAAGACGTCCTGTTGAACAGATTGGAGAAGGCTTTGAGAGAAGAAGAAGTTCAAGAAGAAGAGAAAAGGAGTGGGACGACGAAGAGTAGGAAACGACCGCGGAAAGAAGACGAAGACAAAGAGGGAGGAGAAGATGACGATGATGATGAAAATGTCGCCGCAGGAGCAACAACAACAACAACGACGACGACGACGACGAGAAGAAGAAGAACGAAAGAAGACGATGATAAAGACGATGAAAATGAAAATGAAAAGAAGAAATCGAACAACAACAACAACAACAACAACAACGAAATGAGTACGACGCGGAAACAACCACCTCCGCCGCCGTTGCGAAGAGGTCGATCGAGATCGAAAAGCGCGGAGCCGTCGCCACCACCGCCAATGCAGGATGACGCCGTCGAGAAGAAACAGGGGGCAGGTAAAGAAGAAAAAGAAGAAGTAATAAAGTTAGAAACGATTAAAGAAGAAGGGGAAGCGAAGAAGAACAGTAGCGCCTCCGCCGCCGCCGCCGCGATGAGAGGGAAAATGCAGAAAGCGAAGGAGTTGATGAAGAAGCAAAAAGCGTTGGCGGAGAAGATGAAGATGAAAAAGATGGAAGCAGCGGGAGGAGCGTCGCTGCTGCCGCCGCCACCGTCATTACCACCACCGCCACCACCGCCACCAGTAGCAGCGACAGCGCAACCACCGATATCGGCGCAACGCGCCATCGAAAAAGCGCGAGAAACCGCCGCCCGATTGGCGGCGTTGCAACATCAACAGAAAAAGAATACGAAAACCAGCACGGAAGCTAAGTTTGAAAAGACCGGTCCGGCGCCGGTTTTACGCGTCAACGAGAAAGGTCAAGAGGTGGACGAAAATGGGAAAGTCATCGTTCGAGCGAAAGATTACTCGGCGACGACGAAAGTCAACGAAAAGCAAAAAATGAGAGAGGCGTTTTTACAAGCCGAACGCGAAGTGGCGATGGAAGAGATGCGACGACGAGGCGATACAGCCGCCGGCGGGAAAAAAGACGAGGGGACGAAAGAGGACATGATCGATCCCGAAATTGCGGTGAAGCAGAAACACAACAGGAAGAAACCGTCGCTTCAGGTGAGTCTTATTTAGAGTAGTAGTAGTCGTCGTAGATTTTTTTTCTCTCTCTCTCTCTCTCTCTCTCGTTTGTTTTTCTCTTTGCGAAAGATTCGGTTCTTCTGTTTTTCGCACATGCAAGGCACACTCTCTTGTCAGTCTTATTATTTCCGTGACTTGAAAGAATTTTTACCCTTGCGACATCGAACAGCGGGCCGGACAGCTGGAAACGCGCTTAGAATCAGTGAGCGCGGCCTCCTTACCATCTGGTGCATATTTCATTTTTTTGTTTGCTTCAAATCCTAGTAGAGAGGAGAAAAAGGATTTCTTCTTCTCTCTTATGATGATGAATTTTACACTAACGCTCTCTTCTTTCTCTATCTTTCTAAATGAACAGTTTGTGGCTAAAGGCACGTACGAAAAGCAAGCTGATTTCGCGCGTCTCGTGAATAAATTCGGCGAAGTCGATGCGATAAAAATCCGCGCTCGAGAAGACCGGGAAAAGAAACGCGCGGCGCACACGGAAGCGTTGGAAGCCGCAGTCGCGGGTGAAGTCAAAATAGATATCGGAGAAGCTATCGTGCACGATCGACCAGTAGACGACGTCGAGTGGTGGGATAAACCGTTTTTGAAAGACGGGAAAACGTACGCGGACGTTCCTTTGGACGATAGAGTCTTGGAGGACGATAAAGTCGGCGCGCTCTGGGAGCGCGTCTTGAACACGGACAAGATTACAAAATACGTCGAGCACCCGTACTTGGACGACCCGCCGATGGAAGCGCCGCCACCGCCACCACCCGCAGTAAAACTCACCAAGAAGGAGCAAAAGAAATTACGTCACCAACGCCGCGTCGCCAGAGAACAGGAAAAACAGGAGATGATTCGCCAAGGCGTGTTGGAACCGCCAAAGCCAAAGGTGAAAATTTCAAACATGATGCGCGTGTTGACCGAAGAAGCGGTTTTAGATCCAACCATGATTGAAAAGAAAGTGAAAGAGGAGATGGAAGAGAGACAGCAAGCACACGACGATCGAAACTTGTCGAGAAAGTTAACCCCCGCCGAACGAAGAGAAAAGAAAATTCGAAAGTTGTTGAGAGACAACACGAGCGAAGCCGGCGAGGTGTTCACGCACGTGTATAGGGTTGAAAACATGCGAAACGTGAAGAACAAGTTCAAAATAGACGTGAACGCGCAAGAGAATCACTTGACTGGTATTGGTATAATCACGGATACGTTTACTATTGTCATCGTCGAAGGCACTAATAAAGGTTTGAAAAGATACGAAAAGTTGATGATGCGAAGGATGGATTGGAAGTTAACGAACGAAGATTACACGGACGAGGAAATCGAGCGCGCGGAAAATAACAAGTGCACGTTGGTTTGGAAAGGAAGCGGGCCGCAACGAAAGATGAAACGATTCCACTTTGAAACGCTACGCACGGAAGCGGCGGCGAGGAAATATTTAGAGACTGATTTCAATTGCGCGAATTATTTCGACGCCGCGCAAAGTGCCGTGAGCGTTGACGACGACGAAGACGAAGACAAAGGAGAAGAGAACGGTGGTGGCGACGCGATGGAAATATCGTGATCGTCGAAAGAGGGAAGAGAAGATAGCTCAAAACTAGTACGTAGGATAAAAGATTGAAGATTCGAAAGAAAAGGTAGAATACAAAATGTGTTTTCAACACCGCGCTTGCTTTTTTATTAAACACCAACTCATGAGCTCAGTATGTATTATTATCGCTTTATTATTATCATCGGAGTTGTAATCGCTTCATGAGCAACGAAACCACGTCTAAAGAAGTCACCACTCCACCTTCTATTCGTTGGAAATCAATCATAAACCGATCGTCCTTCATTTTATACACTTGCAACTCAAACTTCATCACCGGTCCGACGTCTTGGCCTTCGTTAAAATCGCTCTGGTCCGGCGTCGTCGGTTCGTTATTAGTATTCGTGTTATTAGTATTCGTCGTCGTGGCGTCTTCTTCCATCGCGGTGTCTAAATCGTCGTTATCTCCCATTCGTTGCGGAGATCCGACTTCCGAGGTTCTCCCGTTATTATTCGTCGTCGTGTATTTCTCGAGCGTTTTCAACAAGAACCGACACTTTAAATTATACGGTCCAATTTTCTTCCAGTTCACTTTCAACGCCGTTAAAACTCTAAAGATTTCATTCATCACGTCCGGAGCTGCCATCGTCGTACTTTTACCCAACATCCACCGCTGTTCGCTCGTGACTAACCTCTGTTGCATCAGATTCGATTGAATTTGCGACGGTCTTCGATGGCCCATCGGGCTCGCGCCCGTCGGCGACCCGATCCCGCCTTGTTGTCCCAACATTTGCGCGTTTCTCGAATCTGTTTCCAACTCTCCTTGCTCAAACTCTGCGCCTAGATAGCCTCCGTACAAGTTACGTCTGTTATCCAACAACAAAAAGTACGTCACGCTCGCTTTATTTCTCACTTGATGTCTCAACGCGTCCTTCACTTGCTCTCTGGTAAAACCCAACGCCACCGTCGCTTCCAACGTCTCGATATCGATATTCGTCGCCTGTGACAACGTATCCGGTGGCGGAACCGCTAAGTATCTCGGCAAATGACACGTGCACCACGGATGGTTCCTAATTTCTGCCATCGTAATTCGTTTCAACGGGTCGACTAATAACATCCGACTGATTAAGTCTCTCGCTCCGGGACTGACGTAACTCGGCAACGTATATATCCCCCCCTTTATTTTCTTAAACAAATTTGGAATCGATTCGTCATCAAACGGCAACGACCCACACAACAGCGCGTACATGATGACCCCGCACGACCACACGTCCACCTCTGGCCCGGAATACAACTTCCCGGAAATAACTTCCGGCGCGGCGTAGTTGGGCGACCCGCACGACGTCTTTAAAAAATGCCCATCCCTCATCACGTTCGATAAACCAAAATCCGCAATCTTCACGTTATTCTTCGAGTCCAGCAGTAAATTTTCCGGTTTCAAATCTCTGTGTACGACCATGTTCCTGTGACAATACTCCACGCCGCTCACGATTTGCTGAAAAAAATGCCGCGCTTCGTTCTCCCCTAACCTCCCTTTCTCCACGATGTAATCGAACAACTCCCCGCTCTTCACGTATTCCATGACGACAAATATATCGTGCGGGGTTTCTAAAACTTCGTACAACCGGATAATGTGTGGGTGCATGAATAAGCGTAATATTTTAATCTCTCTTCGTACTTTTTCTTCCATGTGAATGGCTTTGATTTTTTTCCGGTTTAAGATTTTAATGGCCACTTTGTGCCCGGTCAGAACGTGCTCGGCGACTTTCACTTTCCCGAACGAGCCTATCCCGAGCGTTTTTCCTATTCTGTAGTTTGGGAGGTATATCTACGGAGAAGTGTTTACACGCGTGAGTCGTTCAAACTTTATTATAAATGCAAAGAAAACAACGAACGACGCGAGGGCAAACAATTATATTCAAGCGCGAGTCATTTGGGAAACAACAAACACAGAAGCGTTAAAACCCGCGCAATACTACCACTCATAAACTAACGGTAAAAATAAAAAGAATGAACCGTACCTCCGCGGTGCCTCCCCGATCGTCCTCTTTTCCTTCTCTCTCTGTCATTAGTATATCTCTCACTTCGTATAACGTCGCGTGTATAAATCCCTCTTTCAGAGGCAGAGAAATTGGCGTCTTTCTTTGAAACGATTACACACGTGGCAGAGACGGATATTTTCTCTGCTCTTTCTAAACCCTAAACAATCAAAAAAAAAAAGAAAGCCCTTCAAACAAACGAGGGTTTAAGGAACGACCACCAGATTCTCTCAAATTTCTTCTCTTCTCTTTCGGTGTAAGTGCAACACATTCTCTCAAGTCAAAAACCTTCATTCGAGCAGCACACGCTTTGCAGATATACACACACGCATCAAATAATAATGGCGGGGCCGAATGCGGCGATGTTGCTGTCGAGCAAAGGAAACGGCGCATTTAATTCCGCGCAGTTTGTCGCGGGCAGCCGACGAAAAAGTAGTTCTTCGAGCAAAAAGAAGAGTTGCGCAAGAGCGGGATTTTTCTCGAAAGATGATGATTTCGAGAAGAGTGCGGAGGCGCAATCATCATCATCATCTTTGGCCGGGAAAGCGGTCTCCGCGGTCGTGGCAGCCGCGATTTCCCTGAGCTCGGCGGGGCAAGCCGCCGCGCTGTCGTCTTCGCAAGTTCAGTCGGTGCGATTTTCTTTCTCGCGACGATGTGTATATTTCTCTTTCTTCTCTACTCGTCGAGAAGAAAGATCGGATCGTTTT
>Ga0181598_1005238_pt1 | contig 10462 bp, 10 predicted proteins | sample 041ome_4_FD_153295 | JGI IMG/M metagenome (GOLD analysis project Ga0181598, IMG submission 153295) | Coastal salt marsh microbial communities from the Groves Creek Marsh, Skidaway Island, Georgia - 041404US metaG (spades assembly) | ecosystem: Environmental > Aquatic > Marine > Intertidal zone >...
TCGTATTCAAGTTCCTCTAACATATAAGAGGCAATTTTATCTAAGCGCGCCTCGGTATAACGCATGGCAGCGGCAGGATCACCATCCATAGAACCATAGTTTCCTTGACCATCAATCAAAGGAAGTCTCATGGTAAAATCTTGTGCCATACGAACCATTGATTCATAGATAGCTGAATCGCCGTGAGGGTGATATTTACCCATCACATCACCAACAATTCTTGCAGATTTTTTATAAGGTTTGTTATGGTGATAGGAGGCCTCATACATGGAATACAAAATTCTTCGATGGACGGGTTTTAAACCATCTCTTATATCAGGAAGGGCTCTCGAGACGATTACGCTCATGGCGTAATCTAAATAACTTTTTTCTAACTCATCTGTAATATCGATATTGGGATAAATTTTATCGTCTAATACGTCAAGTTGTTTTGATTTAGTTTTTTTCTTTTTAGCCAAAATTTAAATTATTTAAAAAGGAATATCGTCATCAAGCTGTTCAGCGGTTGAATTATCTGAACCGCCCAGAGCTTCATCGGCCGCAGATTCAATTTGATTAGAACTATCATCAGATATTGCTGACTGTGACCTTGAGTCTAACATGGTAAGAACTCCAGAATAATTAGGAATAACTACTTCTGTGGTGTATTTATCAACTCCGTTATTGTCAGTCCACTTACGAGTTTGTAACTGACCTTCAATGTAAACTTTTGAGCCTTTTCGAAGATATTTTTCACAAACATCTGCTAGTTTGTCGTTAAAAACAACTACGCGATGCCATTCGGTCTTATCTTCAAGCTGTTGGGTTTCTTTGTTTCTGTATTTAGTTGAAGTAGCAATTGAAAAACTTGCCAATCTAGAACCAGCTGAAGTTGCGCGAATATCAGGGTCTTTACCTAAATTTCCGAGAAGAATTACTTTATTTACTGATCCAGCCATGATTATTTTAATAAAAGATTATATTAATATATATTAATTCATCTTTTATTGATACCAAATTTATGGAAAATACTTCTCCCTTAACCCATATCATTGTTCATAATGCCCATGAACATAATTTAAAAAACTTAAATCTAAGTTTACCTAAAAATAAATTGGTTGTTATCACAGGTGTTAGTGGATCGGGCAAATCTACACTCGCCTTTGATACAATTTATGCAGAAGGCCAGAGAAAATACATCGAATCACTTAGTGCTTACGCAAGGCAATTTTTAGATATGATGGATAAACCCAAAGTAGATAAAATTGAAGGTTTATCACCTGCTATTTCCATTGATCAAAAAACAACAAGTAAAAATCCTAGATCTACAGTTGGAACCGTAACAGAAATTTATGATTACTTAAGGGTTTTATTTGCAAGAGTGGGCACTCCCTATTCTCCTACAACTGGCAAACCTATCATTGGACTCACGAGTTCTGAAATTATTGATGAAGTTCTATCAAAATTTAATAAAAAAAAAATTATGATCATGACTCCTCTAATCAAAGGAAGAAAAGGAGAATATAGAAAATTATTTGAAGAATATTTTAAAAAGGGCTATGAACGTTTTTATGTAAATGAAAAAATATATCAAAAAAACGAAATTCCTGAATTAAGTAAAAATTTTAAACATTCCATCAGTGTCATCATAGATCGAGTCATTCCAAGCGAAGAGAATCGTGACCGTTTAGCTAATAGTATAGAAATTTGTCTGAATGAAAGTAATGGAAATGTTGAACTTTACGATCTGGAAACTGAAAAACTCACTAGTTTGTCTAATAAATTTATGTGTCCTGTCAGTGGTTTTAGCATAGATGAAATTGAACCAAGACTTTTTAGCTTTAATAATCCGTACGGAGCCTGTAGTGACTGTGATGGCCTTGGAGAGGTTGATGCCTTTGATGAAGATTTACTCATTCCTGATAAAAATTTAAGTTTTAATGAAGGAGTCATTAACTATTGGTCAGATAAAGCTCAAGCCAAAATACATCCAAAATTAAAAAAATTATTCGATAAAAATAATCTTAAAGATGTCATTTGGTCGAAATTGCCTAAAGTTATTCAAAATGAAGTCTTGTATGGAGGAAAGGATTTTGAGGGACTTGTTAATATCATGGATAATATTTATGATGGCACTTCTAGTTGGTGGCGCCAATGGGAATTAGAAAAATTTAGAAATTCTAAAACTTGCCAATCTTGCCAGGGAAATCGATTAAATGAGAAAGCTCTATGTATTAAAATTGATAACTTAAACATTAGTGAACTTACCCAATTAAGTATCAATAAAACTCTAAGTTGGTTTAATAATTTTGAAAAATCGTTATCTGAACAAAAAAAATTAATCGCTGCCCCATTAAAAAAAGAGATTTTTTCAAGATTAAACTTCTTAAATGAAGTGGGATTGAATTATCTAAGCTTATCGAGGAAAAGCTCTACATTATCAGGGGGTGAGTCTCAAAGGATAAGATTAGCAAGTCAAATAGGCTCAGGTTTAACTGGAGTAACTTATGTTCTAGACGAGCCCTCTATTGGACTTCATCAAAGAGATAATCAAAAATTGATAAACACTCTTAAAAATTTAAGAGATCTGGGCAATACGATCATAGTTGTAGAACATGATGAGGATATAATTAAAGAAGCCGATTATGTTGTAGATATTGGAAAATATGCAGGAATAAAAGGAGGATCTATAGTATCCGAAGGATCCTTTCAAAAAATATTGCATAATAAAGATAGTCTTACTAGCGGGTATATTAACGGTATTATTAATCGATATCCGCAAACTCGAAACAAGAATGATGATAAAGGATTCATTCAAATTGCAAATGCCAATGGTAATAATTTAAAAAACGTTAGTGTTAAATTTCCACTCGGAAAATTTATAAGTGTTACAGGTGTATCAGGGAGCGGTAAATCTACTCTGATAAATGAAACTTTATATGGTGCTGCAAATAATAGAATTTATGAAAAAATAATTAAAACCCTGCCCTATGAAAGCATAAGTGGAATTGAAAATATAGACAAAGTCATAAATATTGACCAATCTCCCATTGGAAGAACACCTCGTTCTAATCCAGCTACCTATGTAGGATTGTTTACTCCTATCAGAGAATGGTTTGCAAATTTACCTGAAGCTAAAGTGAAGGGTTTTAAACCTGGTCGATTTTCTTTTAATGTTAAGGGTGGTAGATGTGAAAGTTGTGAGGGAGATGGACTCAAAAAAATTGAAATGCATTTCTTAGCTCCAGTTTATGTTAAATGTGAAGTCTGTAACGGAAAGAGATACAACAAAGAAACTTTAGCCGTCCAATTCAAATCTAAAAATATTAGTGATATTTTATCCATGACTGTCGATGATGCTTGTGAATTTTTCGAGTCAAACCCCCAAGTTTATTCTAAACTTAAAACATTACAAAATGTAGGACTTGGCTATATTTCCATTGGGCAAGCAGCCACTACTCTTTCAGGAGGTGAAGCGCAAAGGATCAAACTTTCAAAAGAATTATCAAAAAGACAAACAGGAAAAACTTTGTATATTTTAGATGAGCCCACAACAGGTTTACACTTTGATGATATCAAAAAATTATTAGAAATATTGCATAAGCTTGTTTCTTATGGAAATACTGTAATCGTTATTGAGCACAATTTAGATGTTATCAATACCAGTGATTGGATTATTGATTTAGGCCCTGAAGGTGGAGATCTAGGAGGAAAGATACTTTTTGAAGGTCACACAAAAGATTTGATTAAATTATCTAATAATCAAACAGGAGTTTTCTTAAAAAAATATCAAGAGTCTCTTGCTTTAAGTACAGCCTCATAATTTAAATCACCTACAATACTTAGAGCCAAAAACAAAGATGAATAAGTTCCTATTAACACACCAAAAATAAAAACAATAGGCATTTCAGTTAAATTGACAGGAGCTAGTAGCACTAAACAGATCAAGGCTAAAATTGTTGTAAAACTAGTTAGAATCGTTCTTCGAAGATTTAACTGAATTGAGTTATTTACATTATTTGAAAACGAGTCCTTATTATTTTCATCTGAAGTTAAAGATCTCAATCGATCAAAAAGAACAATAGTATCATTGATACTATAACCGGCTATCAACAACAAAGCTGCAATCATAGTCAAATTAAATTCAATATTAAATAAAGACATAAATCCAACAGTAATAAACACATCATGAAGTAATGCAAAAATTCCTGATGCTGCGAATTGCCAATCAAATCTAATCCAAATATAAAAGGCAATAACTAGCAATGATGATACCATGGCATATAATGAATTTTTAATTAATTCATCGCTAAAAGTAGGTTCAATATACTCAGATATCAAAACATTCATTTCTGGATGATCTTCAATGAGTTGATTAATTTCTTCAATAAATGATGCATTATCATTTCCCGTCTCTATTCGAATAGTATGGACATCGCTACCAATCTCTTTTTTGACAATTATTTCTCGATTAGTATTAATTTCTTGAAAGGTTTCAAAAATTTGCTCATTCGATAAATTAGTTCTCACTTCAAAATTTAAACCACCCTTAAAATCAATACCTAAATTCAATCCCTTAAAAAAAACAATAGCAATAGTCAGTACTATTAAAATTAGAGAAACAAGATAGGATTTTTTTTTATAAGAATAAAAATTCATCATTTATTTAAACCTAAATATTTACCTGAAGTAATATCAATAAAGAATTTTAAGATTATATAAGTAACTATTAATGATGAAATAATACCGATAATTAATGAAATTGAGAAACCTCTAATTGGTCCAAAACCAAATGCAAAAAGAAATATTGCAGCAAACAAAGTAGTTAAATTTGAATCTAGGATGGTTACATAGGCAGAACCAAAACCATCAGTCTTTGGGTTTTCTAAATTATTTTTATAATTTTCTCTTATTCTCTCAAAAACTAAAACATTAGCATCAACACACATCCCTATGGTTAGCACAATACCGATTACACCAGGAAGAGTTAAAGTAGTATTCAACAAAGACATAAGAGCAAAAAGTAAACCAAGACAACTAATTATCGTCAGCGCAGTAAACAAACCTGAAACTTTATAGTAGGCAATCATAAATAAAGTAATAGCAATTAAGGCAATTAACGATGCATAAATACCCTTCTCAACTCCCTCTCTGCCTAATGAAGGACCAACTTGTTTTTCTTGGATAATCTTTATTTCTGTGGGAAGTGAGCCTGATTTTAAAATGATCGCTAGATTATTGGCAGACTCATTAGTAAAGTTTCCCGAAATTTGTCCGCTACCACCCGTAATTGCCTCTCTAATAACAGGGGCTGTAATCAATGCACCATCTAAAACAATAGCAAACCTCGAGCCAACATTTTCCGAGGTCATTTTAGCAAAAAGATCTGAACCCTCTTTATTAAAAGAGAAAGAAACCACAGGTTCATTCTGATTGTATTGAAGTGATGCATCTTGGATATAGTCACCAGTAAGATTAGGGATTTCTTGAACTCGTACCTCTTCTCCTGTTTCTTCATTAAAAAAAACTTTGGAATTAACCAATGTTTGTTTTTCTAAATGCAAAGTAAGTTTTGCTGTTTTAGAAATAACATCTTTTACATTGCTATCTAAATTTCCAGGAATTTCTAATAAAATTTTATTAAGACCAACTTTTTGCAAAGATAATTCCTTATTACCTAAAAAGTCTACTCTGGACCTGACAATCTCAACAGCATTAAGGGTCATTTCAGATAAAGATTGATTAAAATTTTGTTCTAATAAGCCTATCAAAACACCATTATCATTGCGTTCAATTATTTCAAAACCCAAAGATTGGATAGTTAAATTATTTAAAAGATCAATATTTTGATCTGAAGAAATAAAAATTTGATTATTAGATATATCAGATTGAAGACCATAAGAACTTTCTAAAGCTTGAACAGTTTTAATTAATAAATTTTGCTTAAATTCATTTTCGTTCAGTTCTAGTAAATATGAATACCCTCCCTGAATATCTAATCCAAAGTTGAGTTTGAAATCTGAATTCTTAGAATTAAAATTAGGTTGAATAAAATAAAAGCAAAATCCTATAAGCAATAAAGAAAGCCAAAACCTCCATTGCTTTAAAAATGACATTTAAATAACCTAAATATTAATTTTAAAAAAGTAAGCTACTTAGTAGCAATATCTGCAACCATACCTTTAGCTACTTTAACGTTAACATTATCAGCAATTTCTACTGAGAGAGTTCCATCATCATTGACATAATGAATACTTCCGATTATCCCCCCTTGAGTAACAATTCGATCACCTTTTTTTAAATTAGAAATCATGTTTTTGTGTTCTTTTAATTTCTTTTGTTGAGGTCTAATAAGTAAAAAATAAAAAACGACGAAAATAAGAAGTAAGGGTAAAATTCCTGCAAGTTGTTCCATAATATAATTCCTTTAAATATGTAAAATTAGGACTAAAATCTCACAATCATTAACTAAGTCAATAAAAAATTGGAAAATAAGACATTACTTATCTGGAATAGCTTCAAAAAAAATATTGAAGAGGTCCCTTTCAATAAAGTACTTAATTTAAATTTACTTTATGGCTTAAATAACCAATTAAATTTATTAAAAGAAAATACTAAAAATTTTCTTGAAGGATACTCTTATAACCACGCCCTTCTATGGGGTGTTCGTGGAAGTGGTAAGAGCAGTTTAATTAGAGGCATCGTTCAAGAATTTGCTCATGAATATGACAATTTTGTTACATTAGAAGTTAATAGTGATGATATTTCTGATCTAGCTAACATATTTATTAATTTTGAATTTAAAAAAAACATAATTTTATTTATTGACGATCTTTCCTTTGAGCAAAATGACAGAAGATATATTCAATTTAAATCTTTTCTCGAAGGGTCTTTTTCAAACTCTAAGTATAATTTTTTAGTTTATGTCACGAGTAACCGTCGCCATTTAATGAAAAGAGATATGATTGATAATGAACGGTCTTCGGCAATTTCTCAAGATGAGGGAATAGAAGAAAAAGTTTCCTTGTCCGATCGTTTTGGGTTATGGATCAGTTTTCACAATCTAAGTAAAGATGATTTTATCTTGATTGTAAAAAACTACTTTGAATATTATAAGTTATCATTCCATTCTAAGATTGAAGATCAAGCTCAAAAATGGATATTCGCAAGAGGAAACCGCACCGGTCGATCTGCCTATCAGTTTTTTAAAGATTATTGTGCTAAAAATAAAATTAAAATTTCGTGATTACTTTAATGTCACCCATATAGGGTAACAAAACATCAGGTACGGTGATTGAACCATCTTCATTTTGATAATTTTCTAATACCGCTATCAATGTTCTACCAACCGCAAGGCCCGAGCCATTGAGGGTATGTACAAACTTATTTTGTTCATCAGATTTATATCTCGCATTCATTCTTCTTGCTTGAAAAGAACGACAATTACTGCAAGATGAAATTTCTCGATACTTTCCCTCCCCTGGTAACCAAACTTCAATATCATAGGTTTTTTCAGCAGAAAAACCCATATCACCTGATGATAGTAACATAACCTGATAGGAAATTTTTAAATCATCTAGAATTGAGGTAGCGCAATTCAGCATCCGCTCAAGTTCTTTTTCAGAATCTTCTTCATTAGTGATGCTGACTAATTCTACTTTTGAAAACTGATGTTGCCTGATCATGCCTCTTGTATCTCTGCCCGCCGCCCCTGCTTCAGATCGATAGCAAGGTGTCCAAGCGGTATACCTTTGAGGTAATGTTTTATCTAAAACAATTGTATCTAAAAATAAATTGGTAAGTGGCACTTCAGCGGTAGGTATAAGCCAATGATCGGTATTGGTTTTAAACAAATCATCAGAAAATTTAGGTAATTGTCCTGTTCCATATGCGGCGGCATCTCTTACTAGATTGGGTGGTATAATTTCCATATACCCAAAATCACTTGTATGCTTGTCTAACATAAAGTTAGCAATTGCTCTTTCGAGACGTGCTAAATGATTTTTAACATAAACAAAACGTGTACCAGAGACTTTGCCCGCTTGGTCAAAATCAAGCATCCCTAGATCCTCACCTAATTCATAGTGTGGTTTAGGTTTAAAGGAAAAAGTAGGAATATTTCCCATTTTTTTAATGATGATATTACTTTTTTCATCTTCACCTATAGGAACATCGGCATGAGGTAAATTTGGTAAGGATGAAAGTATATCTTTTAATTGAGAGTCAATTTTTGAAATTTCATTTTCATATTGATCGATATCATTCTTAATATCTTGAACTTTTTTTTGTAAAACAGCTTTATCCTCGTCATTAAGTTGAGAGAAGCTTGCAGAAAGATTCTTTCTTTCTGATCTAAGATCTTGAGACTTAGTTAACAAATCTCTTTTCTTTAGATCTAAATCAAGAATAATTTGAGATTGTGGCTCTAGAAATCTTTTTTTCAAACCCAAATCAAATAAATTAGGATTTTCTCTAATAAAGTTTAAATCGTGCATTATTGTTCATCTTCCTGCTCTAAATTTTTAGATTTTTTATTTTTTTTTGCCAAAAACCTAGAAATGAGAATGGATACTTCATATAAAATAATAACAGGCAAAGCCAGAGAAATTTGAGAAAAAGGGTCTGGTGGTGTAATGATAGCTGCGAAAACAAAGGACAAGACAATCGCATATTTGCGAAAAGATACTAGCTGCTCAATGCTTAAAACACCAAATCTCACTAAAAGCAAAAGTATAACAGGTAATTGAAATGCAAGACCAAAAGCAAAAATAAAAGTCATCATTAAAGACAAATATTCATTCATTTTTGCTTGGAGAGTTATATTAATTCCATCAGCCTGAGCTGTTTGAAAACTTAAAAAAAACTTCCAGGCAATAGGAGAAATTACATAATAAACAACAGCAGCACCTAATAGAAAAAGAAATGGAATTGCTATTATCGTTGGTAAAGAGATTTGCTTCTCCTTCTTAAGCAGACCTGGAGCTATAAATGACCATATTTGGATAGACAAAAAAGGAAAAGAAATAAAAGCAGCTGTGAAAAAAGCAACTTTCACATTTGTCAAAAAAGCCTCTTGTAAAGCTGTATATATTAGACCGCTACCCTCTTGAAGAATTGAAGTTAAGGGTTTAGCTAAAAATTCAAAAATAGATTGGGAAAAATAAAAACAAATAATAAAACATAAAATAAAAAAAAAGATAGAATACATTAACTTCTGACGAAGCTCTTTGATGTGATCAAAAAAATTCATTGAATTTTGATCTTGCTCGCTCATTGATTTTTATCTTCCATTATCTCTTTATTATTTTTATCTATAAATTCATCAAGTTCTTTTCCTTCTCTTACAATAGACTCTTTGGTATCAAGAATTTCTTTTTTTATATTTTTGACTTCATCTAAATTTGTTAGTTCATCAACAGTTGAAGTAAATTCTTTTGACATTTTACGAAGCCCAGTGGTTAAACTTTTAATAAAACGAATTACGGTTGGGATTTCTTTAGGTCCAACGACTACAATGGTTATAATTAGGATGATGGAAATCTCCATCCAACCTAAAGAAAACATTACTGATCCTTGTTTGAAGAGTCTTTTTGAGAGTCAGGGCTATTGGAATTATCTTCATCAGACATATTCTTTTTAAAAGATTTAATACCTTTGGCCATATCTCCCATCAAAGTAGGAATTTTACCTTTTCCAAATAATAGAAGAACGATAATTAAAACAATTATCCAATGCCAAATGCTAAATGCGCCCATAAGTTTTTATACAATAAAAAGATCTAATTATCTAGGAAAAATAAATATGTGATCCTCATCAAGCGTGACTGATACAGAACTCGCTTGAGGTGGAAGAAAATTACCCATAACTTTACTATGAATATGATGTTTGTTATTTTTTTCATCATTAACAGTCATATGAATGATTGCGCTATTACCTAAAAACTTGGAGTCAACTACAATTCCAGAATTAGGATTTAACAAAGGTGATTTTTCCAGATTTAATTTAATCGCCTCGGGTCTAATCACAACATCTACGTTTTGATTATTGGGTAAATTTTTTACTTTGATTCTTCCTAGTGGAGTAATACACGAATGGTCAATAACTTTGGATTGAAAAATATTAGTTTCACCAAATAAAGACGCCACATAAAGATTTGTCGGATTGAAATAAATTTCGTGAGGAGTCCCTATTTGAACAATGATGCCTTTATTCATAACTATGATTGTGTCACTTAAAAACATCGCTTCCTCCGCATTATGAGTAACTACTATAGCCGATGACTCCAAACTATTGATAAGATGAAGAGTGTCATCAATGATTTCTCTTTTAAGGTTTATATCTAAATCTGAAAAGGGTTCATCTAGAAGTAATAATTTTGGTTGTACGGCAATAGAGCGAGCTAATGCAACTCTTTGTTGCTCTCCACCACTTAATGAATGAGGATACTTATCTAAAAAATTATTTACTTTGGCTAAATGAATAA
>Ga0181598_1005246_pt1 | contig 10456 bp, 16 predicted proteins | sample 041ome_4_FD_153295 | JGI IMG/M metagenome (GOLD analysis project Ga0181598, IMG submission 153295) | Coastal salt marsh microbial communities from the Groves Creek Marsh, Skidaway Island, Georgia - 041404US metaG (spades assembly) | ecosystem: Environmental > Aquatic > Marine > Intertidal zone >...
AATAAATCTGCCTCAAAAGATCCTACAAATGGGTGTGTGCTTTCACCTCTTGTAAAAGCAGCACGAGTAATATTTAACCCATAATATTCTATTGAGTTAAAAATCCTGAGACCTGTATCCGCACTATTTCTTGATAATAAAATGACATCAATAGGGGTTTTGTTGCTATTAAGACTTAAGAATTTTTTAACCAATGAAAAACCGACACCAGGCTCTAAAATAACTTCTTCATTTTTTTGTTGATGTTTTGCATAGGCCTCTACACCAAATTCTTCATAAATTTTATGTGACTCATCAAGGTTAAATAAAGCTCTTGAAGAAACAGCAATAACTAAACTATTTTTAGTTTTAGTCATTTGACTTGTATGAGCTTATGCAGAAATCAAGCCAACGCTCTAAGAATAAGTTTAACTCCCATTTAAGATCTATATCACCACAATAGGAGATAAAGGAGTGGTTTGCATTCAACATTTGTTCTTTACAAATTGAGATCACCTCAGTCATCTCGGCATCGAAATAAATTTTAAATTTGATATCAGGTTTGTTAATTTCTTTTCCTGATTCTTCCACCAGTTTGTGAGTAAGTATCATGGTAGCTGTGTGTTTGGTTTTATCTTTAATTATCAAATGAAGATCTTTTTCATTAGATTTAATAACAAGATCTTCAGAAATTGATTCAAGATTGGGAAAGAGTTGAAGAAGTTTAATATAATTTAACTCATAAAGATAATAGAGATCACTAAAAGATTTCCCCTTTTGTGAGTTGTATAGTTTTTTAAGTTCTATGTTTCTATAGTCTAAATCCATTGAGTTTCTAATTCAACATAACCATTATTTTTTAAATTCAGAATATTGTAGCCAAATCTTGTCTCATCATTGAATTGTTTTGCTGTTGAAGGGCAGGATACAAATAATTTTTCGGCATAATTAAATGTTTTTGATTCATGCGCATGACCCCAGATTACACATCTAATATTTTCAGACCTTTTGATTATGTCTAAAAATCGCTTTGAATTTGTGAGTGATATTGAATCATCCCAAGAGCTTTCCATAGAAATTGGAGGGTGATGCATTACCACCAGAGTGTTTTTACGGGTTGACTCAATCTCCAATTCGAATTTTTTATATGCTTCATCAGTGACGTATCCTTCTGTTTTTCCTTCAAGGACGGTATTAATGGAGAGCAATTTCCAATATCGGGTATCAATATTTATCCCGGAATCTAAAAATCTACTCATTACCTTTAGGTTGTCATGATTTCCGGGAATACAAGATAATTTAGATTGAAGATTTAGAAAGCATTGTTGAATTTTTTGATAGGATTCGACTGTTCCGTCATGAGATATATCGCCTGAGTGAATAACAAAGTCAGTTTTAATTTGGTTAATTGACTGAATAACCTCATCAAGATGATTCTCAGTATTAACCCCCATTGATTGATTGTCTTTACCAATATGAGAGTCACTTAAGTGAATAATTTTCACTATTCAGTTACCTGGAATTGAACACGGGAGGTTAAACGAGAGGTCAACTCATAACCAATAGTACCAGCAAATTCTGCAACTTGCTCTATTGGTAAATTTTCATTGCCCCATAAGATTGCTTTTTCACCAATTTGAAAGTTATCATTTGAAATGTCAACTGTGATTAAATCCATAGAGACTCTGCCTGCTAGTGGATACTTCTTTCCATTGATTAATACAGGTGTGCCATTTTTTGCATGTCTTGGGTATCCATCTCCATAACCAATTCCTATGGTTGCAATATTCGTATCTTTATCTGCAGTATAAGTAGAACCGTAGCCTACTGAGTCCCCCTTCTTGATATGACGAATCGACATAATTGGCGCACTGATTTCCATGACCGGTTTTAAATTCTCATTTTTTTGATGAAAAGGTGAAATCCCATAAAGCATAATGCCTGGTCTAATGATGTCAAAATGAAGTTCTTCATTATTCATCAGGGCAGCAGAGTTACAAAGAGAATTTTGAAATTCTAAATATTGCACCTTTTTTTTAAAGCAATTTAACTGTTCATCATTTTTTAAGTTTTGAGGATCATCAGCATTTGCAAAGTGTGTCATGAGCGACTCAATTTTTATATTTTTATTTCTAGATATGGTCTTGATCACTTCAGGGAAATCTTTAATAGATAAACCAAGACGATGCATTCCTGAATCTAATTTCAACCAAACACTCATATCTTTAGCTGAGCTGGTAATTAAAGATACTTGACTCATTTCATGAATAACAAATTGGAATTCGTTATCAATCATTAGAGATAGATCGTCTGAATTAAATGGTCCAGATAGAATAACAATAGGTTTTTTTGTCAATTTTCTAAGTTCAATCCCCTCTGATAATTCACTAACAGCAAGGTAATCTGATTTTGACAGGATTGGCTCTATGTATTGAATTTGATGTCCATAGGCATTCGCTTTGACCATAGACATTATTTTTGAAGATGGGGATAAGCTTTTAATATAATTTATGTTGTGCTCTAGGGCGGATTGAGATATTTTTGCAACAACTTGCATTGATCTTAAAAAGGTTCAGGATCTTCAAAGTTATTCATGTTATTTGCGTATGCAATATCCATCTCTTTTTCTGATATATGTTCAAAACGATCATCATTAATAAGGTTTTCGAATCTAGTGTATTGAGCAATCCAAGACAACTTGATAGAGCCTATAGCACCATTTCTGTGTTTGGCAATTTTTAGGTCAGCCTTTCCCACTTCATCGGGGTTAACATAAGAGTCATCATGATAGGCCTCATCACGATAAATGAAACCAATAATATCAGCATCCTGTTCGATAGACCCAGACTCTCTTAAATCAGACATCTGGGGCATTCTTCCTTTGGCCGTTTTAGGTCTTGATTCTACGCCACGATTAAGTTGTGATAAAGCTATGACTGGAACATTGATTTCTTTGGCTAATGCCTTTAAAGATCTTGAAATTTCTGAAATTTCTTGGACACGATTTTCACTTCTCCCGTGAACTTGCATCAGCTGGAGATAGTCAATCATGATTAAACCAAGATCCGGAAATTGTCTTTTAAGTCTTCTACATTTAGCACGTATTTCTATTGGAGTAATTCCAGGAGTCTCATCCACGAGAATGGTATTTTCTTCAAGAGCTCTGACAGCATGATTGAAACTATTCCAATCAGTTTCCGTCATAGAGCCATCCCTTATTTTCTTACTATCAATATGTCCGAATGAGGATACCAATCTGAGAACAAGTTGCTCAGTAGGCATTTCCAAGCTAAAAACTGCAACAGGAATTTTTTGATTGATTGACACATTACCCACAATATTCATTGCAAGAGCAGTCTTACCCATTGAAGGTCTGCCTGCAATGATGATCAAATCACCATTTTGAAAACCTGATGTCATTTCATCTAATTTTGAAAATCCAGTCTCAAGACCAGTTAGAGCGCCAGAATCCTGTTCCCATTTGTGGGCAAGATTGACTATATCTTTTGTGATGTCTTTGATATTGGTAATATCTCTTTTTGATCTTTGGATTTGTTCGGCAATATCAAAAATCCTTCTTTCAGAAAGATCTAATAGTTCTTGCACTTCCATATCTTTAGGATTAAATGCTTTATTTGCAATGTCTTGACTTGCGGCAATTAATTGTCGATAGATAGATAATTCACGAACATGTTTTGCATAGGTTTCAATATTATCGATACTGGGTGTGTTTTCAGCAATTGAGGCCAAATGCTCAAAGCCACCAACCATATCAAGTTCATTAGTTCTTGCAAGCTGCTCCTTAACTGTAAGAATGTCTGCAGGTTTTTCGTGATTGATAAGAGTCGATATTGCAGAAAAAATAATCTTATTATTTGGTTCGTAGAAGTCAGTTTCTATTATTAAATCAGCTACTTGATCCCAAGAATCATTATGAATTAATAAACCACCCAATACCGACTGTTCAGACTCAACTGAATTAGGTGGAATTTTTGTAGACTCTGTTTGCATTAAAAAATTACGTAAAAAAACCCTCAAGAAGAGGGTTAATTTTAACTCAATAATTTAGAGTATGAATCTCCAATTCGATTATGCTTCCTCAGAGGTGACAGCTTCGACAGCAACCTTAACAGGAACTGAGATATCTGAATGAAGTGATACCGAAATTTCATATTCACCAATATAGCGAATTGCCTCAGGAATATTGATATTTTTCTTTTCAATTTCAAAACCTTGATCGGCAAGATTCTGAACAATTTCTGCAGCAGATATTGAACCGAAAAGTTTGCCTTCTTCACTTGCATTTGCAGCAATATTGCATACCACACCAGTCATCTTTTTCTCAATAGCTTGAGCTTCTTTAAGAACTTTAGCCTCTTTGGCTTCTAAATCTTTCTTAATCTTTTCAAATGCTTCAAGATTAGCTTTAGTTGCTGGTTGAGCTTTACCTTGAGGGAAAAGATAATTTCTTGCATAACCGGGCTTTACATTCGCAAGATCACCTAGACCACCAAGTTTAGCAATTTTTTCTAATAATATAACTTGCATATCTAACTCCTTATTTCTTGTGTTTATCAGTGAAAGGAATTAGAGCTAAGAATCTAGCTCTTTTAACAGCTGTTGTTAATTGACGTTGGAATTTAGCACTGGTACCAGTAATTCTAGACGGTGTAATTTTTCCGCTCTCATCAATATTTGCTAATAGTGTATCCACATCTTTGTAATCAATTTCTTTAACGCCTGCTGCAGTAAAACGGCAGAAGTGGTTAATTTTAATTTGTGGTTTTTTTCTTTTAACTTGTTTTGCCATGAGAATCTCCTAGTTTTTATCTTTGTTAATCATCATGATTGATTCTTCAGTGATTGCTTTTTTTCTTGAAACAATTAGGTTTCTAAGAATTGCATCATTAAATCTGAAGTTGTAGTTAAGCTTGTCAAGTGTATCTTGATCACACTCGATATTCATTAGCAGGTAATGAGCTTTATAGATTTTCTTGATTGGATAAGCAAGGTGTTTACGTCCCCAGTCTTCCTGACGGTGAACTTTTCCACCTGAAGATTCAATATCTTCTTTGTATTTATCCATCATCACATCAACTTGATTAGATTGATCAGGATGGACAATAAGAGCTATTTCATAATGTCTCATGACTTTTATCTCCCTATGGTTATTAAAATAGCCTGCCACTTATTTCAATGATCAGGCAAGGAAGTGCGTATTTTAATTGAAATCCCTTGTAATATCAATTTTTTAGTTGATATTTCTATTCAGTTAAAATGATTACATGAAAAGTAATTTTTCAAGAATTTCTATTTTCATTCTAATCCTTACAGTGATAACTGCTTTTTATTATGGCTATGGCTTGAGAAATGAGGTCATCAAACACTTTGATCAGGATGAATGGACTAATCAGAAAAATTTTCAATCATATGATGATTTTCCAAAAGAAGTTATCAATATGCTTTTATTGATTGAAGACCAATCTTTCTTCAATCATTCAGGAATTGATATTAGACAAATCGTTAAAGTCATTAAGGGCTATGTGTTTGATGACAAAAAACTGCGAGGAGCTTCGACTATTTCTCAACAGCTTATAAAGAATCAATTGTTAACTAAAGATAGGACCTTCTCTCGGAAGTTTAAAGAAGTTATCATGGCATTGTTACTTGAGAGTTATTTTGATAAAAAATACATATTAGAACTTTATTTGAATAATGTCTATCTTGGACAAAAGGGCAATCAGTTAGTGATTGGTTTTCCTGATGCCTCAATATACTATTTCAATAAACCACTCAAGGATCTAAAACTGGATCAGATTGCAATGTTGGTAGCCCTTCTCAAAGGTCCAAGTTATTACCATCCCGAAAAATATCCTGACAGACTTAAAAAAAGACAAGATCTGGTTTTGAGCATTTATAACAAGTATGAAAAGATTGTAAAATAAACTTTATATGCAAATTCTAGCAATTGACTCTTGTACAGAGTTCTGTTCTGTCTCTCTTTACAATAATGGTTCAAAATCATTAAGATTCATAGACCATGGATCAAAAAGTTCTAGTCATTTAATTCCGCTCTGCGATGAGGTTTTCAAAGAACAGGGTATTGATACTTCAGAGTTGGATCTAATTATTTACACAAAAGGTCCAGGTGCATTTACCGGTGTAAGAATATGTGTGGGGGTTGTTCAAGGTATCTCTCTTAGTCATGATATACCAACAATGGGGATTTCAACCTTAGAGCTAATTGGCTACTCAGCTAGTCTGAAACATCCTAATAAAACCATTTTGATTGCCCAGGATGCAAGAATGAGCGAAGTGTATTGGGGCATTTATCACAACCAATCTCTACTTAATGAAGATCTTGATAAACCCACTGATTTACTTATTGACAGGGATGAATTGATTGGCGTTGGAACAGGTTTTAAATCCTATTCTAAAGAACTCCATAATTCTACTCGTGTTGAAAAAATTGATCATGAAATCAAGCCTGTTGCTAAAGACTTAATTAATTTATATTTTGATTATGCTAAAGAGTGCTATTCCACTGATAATGACATCGCTTTACCGCAGTATTTACGCAACAATGTGGCACAAAAGTCTTTAAAATGATGACCTTTAAATAACGTTCTTGAACTATGTGGAAATGGATACAAGCTTTTGCTTCACCTCAGAATTTCTACAGAATTAGTGGCACTCTAATTCCTTGGTTCCTCTACCCGTTCGTTTTATTAGTCACTATAGGACTCTATTGGGGGCTCTATGTCGCTCCTATTGATTATCAACAGGGAGATAGTTACCGAATTATCTTTATTCATGTCCCTGCTGCCTGGATGAGCATGTTGGTCTATTTAATCATGGCTATTTCTGCTGGGATAGGTTTGATATGGCAGATTAAATTAGCCAATGTAGTTGCAAAAGTGTCAGCTCCTATTGGAGCAGGTTTTACTTTTCTGGCACTTGTCACTGGTTCAATCTGGGGTAAACCCATGTGGGGAACATGGTGGGTATGGGATGCAAGACTCACCTCCGAGCTGATTTTGCTTTTTCTATATTTAGCCTATATGTCACTAAATAATGCTTTTGATAACCCTAAAAAAGCAGCCAAGGCATCTTCAATTTTGGCACTTGTTGGTATCATCAATCTGCCAATTATTCACTACTCGGTTAAGTGGTGGAATACGCTTCATCAAGGGGCATCAATTTCATCAATGGATAAGATTGCAGCCCCTGCAATTCATCCAGATATGCTCTGGCCACTTTTAATTATGGTAGTTGCTTTTCAATTAATGTATGCTGCACTGGTGCTTCAAAGAGGAAGAGATGAAATCCTTTTCAATGAGCAAAATATGCGCTGGGTTAAGGATTTAATTAAGGGAGGTGAAAGATGATGATTGCAGAGTATTTCTCATTTCTTCCCTTTGGAAAGTATGCCTTTTATGTATGGAGCTCTTATATTATTTTCTTTGTAACCGTTTTTTGGTTGTTTTATAGAACCAAAAAAATTCATGAGAGAATTTTTAATCAACTAAGAATTAAATACGATAGAGAAGATAACAAATGACAAAAAGACAAAACCGTATGATTTTGGTTGCGCTTTTAGTTGCAGGAACATCGCTTGCTGCTTACCTTGGGCTGAAAGCATTTAATGAAAACCTCCTTTATTTCTTTTCGCCAACAGATGTTGTAAATGGCAAAGCCCCTAGTGGTAAAAGTTTTAGATTAGGTGGGTTAGTGGCTAATGGAAGCGTCAAGAGAGAGGGCATTAAAGTTGCCTTTGATGTTACCGATAATCAGAATACCTTTACCGTGAAATACGAGGGAATACTTCCTGATTTATTTAGAGAGGGTCAAGGAATTATCACAACTGGCTCTTTAAAGAATGGTTCATTTATGGCTACAGAAGTCCTTGCCAAGCATGATGAAAATTACATGCCACCAGAAGTTGCTGATACACTTAAAAACGCCAAGAAGTAATGTCTAAGTTTATCCCCATCGGTCTTTTTGTTGTTCTTGTTGGTTTCTTGTATGTTGGCCTAGATCTAGATCCCAAGAAATTACCCTCGCCACTTATTGGAAAAAAATTTCCTGAGATGGTTATCAATGATTTTGCTACTGGTCAAGAATTTAAATCAACAGAATATCTTAAAGATAAAGTTTCCATGGTTAATGTTTGGGCGTCATGGTGTATTACCTGCAGGGCTGAACAGGCAATGATTAATAAAATTAGTCAAGAAAACGATATTAACATGATTGGCATCAATTACAAAGATGAAAAGAAAGATGCGCTTCAATACCTTGATATTCTTGGTAATGCCTATGATTCAATTATTTATGATAGAGACGGTAAGCTAGGCTTAGAGCTGGGGGTTTACGCAACGCCTGAGACATTTATTGTAGATAAAAATGGCATTATTCAATACAAACATATTGGAGAGATTACCTCTCAGAATTGGGAGAAGGTTATCCTTCCCAAGGTTCAAGAACTTAACCAGTCTTAAAAAAGTTAATAGCAAATTTATTTGCCCAGACACTGAATCTATTTGAGTATAATATGCCTTTGCAAAAACAGTGAGCACTTCGGGCGCTTAGCTCAGTTGGTAGAGCATCGCCCTTACAAGGCGAGGGTCACAAGTTCAAGTCTTGTAGCGCCCACCATTTCGGAGTGGTAGTTCAGCTGGTTAGAATACCTGCCTGTCACGCAGGGGGTCGCGGGTTCGAATCCCGTCCACTCCGCCATTTAAAAAAAGAATGAAGAATCTATTAATTCTTTTTTTTATGGAACAAGTCAAACTTAACAACAATTCTCAAAGCAATATATAAACCTATTAAAGCAAATACAAGTGTAAATATAAGTTTCACAATATTAAGAAATACTTCACCATCTATCAAAGATACTCTTGCTTCCCACCAAACACCTAAGTTCCAGAATCCATAAAATACTACAATAAAAAGTATCCAACCAATTATTCTCATATAGTCAAGAATACTTAAAAAATTTGTAATTGACTAATAATTAAATCTAACATGTATAAAAATTTCAAAAAATTCTAACTTTGTTTTGAATTCTTTGAAAAATAAGATTTATATAGCCCCATAAGACTTATACCTCCCCAGATGATTTCAATAATGATGTTACTGAGATTGGGATTATAAATCAGACTTGTTAATAGTAAGATTGATCCAATTAGATTTAGGAGATTATATGATCTATCTGTGCTTTTGATTCTTTCAGCAACATTCAAATAAAAGGCAACAATAATTAAGATAACACCAATATTCCCAACGAAATCAGACCATGTGTATGTATATTCAAAAATCACTCTACTAATGACCTTGCGATCTTGTTATAAAGTTTTGTTGGTAATAAATTTAAAAGCTTAAGGATTAAACTAAACTTTTTAGGAAAGTGTACTTCGAATTTTTTGGAATTTAAACCTTTATCAATATATATAGCTGCTTGGTCTGCGGTAATTATCATTGGCATCTCAAATTGGTTTTTATCAGTCAGACGCGTTTTAACAAAACCTGGATTGATAAGTCTAATATCAACTTCCTTTCCATGCTCAACATTGAGCGATTGAACAAAATTGATTAAACCGGCCTTTGAGGCCCCATAAGGTTGAGAGTTTGGAAGGCCTCTGTAACCAGCAACACTTGCGCAAAAAGAGAACTGAACATTACCCATAGAAATTAGATCATCAAGAATAACATTCGTTAAATTGATTGCTCCAATAAGATTCGTTTCAATAATATCTTTCACTAGCTTCAGGTCTAATTCATTAATTTTCATAGGTTGATAGATTCCCGCTAGAAATATTACTTGATCAATCTTATTCCATTGACTAAAGATAGCTTTACTGGCTTTTTGAATTTGACTCACCTTACATACATCAATTGGAGCACTGATATGATTTGAATTGGGAAGCGATGATATTAATTCATCTAGCCTTTTCACATTTCGACCAGATATTGCTAGATTATGCCCCTGAGATGCAAATAATTCAGCAAGAGATTTCCCGATTCCGGTGGTTGCTCCGATAATCCAGATGTTCTTCATTACTGCTTTTGCATGAAGATGGTTATTTCAGCAACTGTTATTCCAAATTTTTTAAGGTAGGATCGGTTGATTACTACATTCCCATCATCCATTGCCCACATCCAATCATCAAATTTTAGACGGTAGGTCTTGTCTTCCACTGGCACATCCATTTCATAAGTCCAGTTAATTGCATTACCAAAGCTTTTTCCTGTCGCCGTTCCAATAATATCACCGGCAGTACCAGTGTAATTCAGGTCATCAATCTTAGTAATTTCCCATTTTCTAACTTGTTTTCTGTCCGAATCATAATAGGTAAATACCTCATCTAACACTCCTTTATTGCCTGACCAGGTTCCCACCATGTCAGCTTCAAATCGGGCAGTAATATTTTGAGAATAATCCTGGATAATTCCCCAAGCCTTTATATTTCCAATAAAG
>Ga0181598_1005247_pt1 | contig 10455 bp, 8 predicted proteins | sample 041ome_4_FD_153295 | JGI IMG/M metagenome (GOLD analysis project Ga0181598, IMG submission 153295) | Coastal salt marsh microbial communities from the Groves Creek Marsh, Skidaway Island, Georgia - 041404US metaG (spades assembly) | ecosystem: Environmental > Aquatic > Marine > Intertidal zone >...
TAATTATCCATCTTCAAATTCATACATATAGCGTGGATGTTCTTAATCAATTTTACAAAAGTGTGACTGAAATACTAGGTGATTATTTATTAAATAATGAAAGTTATCAAAACTACCCTATTGGATTAGAAAAACTATGCCATTTATTAAATAAAATAATAATTATTTCTACATCTGGATATGAAAATAGTTTATTAGATAATATTGTTATTCCTAATAATCATCTTTTTCAAACTAAAACAAAAAATGATTTTGATAATAAAGAATTACTTGTTAAGAAACAAAATGAATATTACAAATCTCTATCATTTCAAAGTCAAAAGAAACATAAAGGGGATATAGAAAATATTAATCTTAAAATTAAGGAATTACTAACACAAGACATTAACTCTGATAATAATAATAATAATCAAGGATTACTTAATGAAAAAAACCTATTACCCAATGTTGAAGAAAAAGAAAGACTTACCTTATTTAATATGGTAGGTTTAACATTAGTAGAACCTATGGATACCAATGAAGTTGATAGTATTAACTATAATCCATTAGACCCTTTCACTTATGGATGTCAATTAGTTGCTATGAATTATCAAACACCTGATAAATATATGAATATGATGATTAATGTATTTAAGAAAAGTAGTTTTGTCTTAAAACCAAGTGGGTTGAGATTACCCTCTACTCAGGATGAAACGCAAGATTTCTTAGACCAATTTAAACTTAAAAAGAGTAAAAAGATTAATTACATTCCTGATTTCTTGTATCGTTTCAATAATCAAATAATTACCCTTCAAGAAACTACATCGCTTAGAAATAAATATATTTCTCTAGTGGGTAATGGATTTAAAGTTAGTAGTATAGATGAAGATGCTTTAGGAGTTAATGATATGTTTATGATTAAAAAGAGTCCCTTATCTGATGCTAATAATTATGCTATTATGTTAGTTCATCCCAAAGATAATAATAAAGTTATTACTGTATCTCCCAATTTTAAAACTGATGCTCATAATGTTTCCCTAAATATTATGGCAAATGATATAAAACTTATTCAATATCAAAGTTTTTATCCAGAAATAGGATTAAGTCAATCTGATGAAGACACATTAAATGAAGTGGAAAAAATTAGTTTTCGCCTAGCATTAGATAATGAAAGTGGAAAAGTGGAAAATAAAATCTTCTATCTGGGTGTTATTAATAATAATTTACAAATACTAAGTGAAAATGAAAATGAAAATATGGTTTCCTTACAATACAAAAAAATGGATGTAGATACAAGAACATTAATTAAAAGTCCTACCTTTGGAACATTAACAGTATTTGATAGCGAAAATGGTGTTTTAGGTATGACTAAAAATTTAAATAAAGATAAAAGTACTCGGTTTAATATTAAACCATATTTGGGTAATTTGATAGGTAAAGGTAGTAATACCGGAAATTTCAGTGAAATTGTAACTATTCAAGAAATTAAAAAACCAAGAAAAGGTAAAACACAAGATAGTGGTAAATATTTAGGTAGTTATTTAGGTAATATGGAAATGAAAGATGAAGTAATAAGAAAAGAAAATATTTTTATTATAGCTAAGGAAAATAATGAAGATGATCAAGTAGTTATTACTGATTTTGAAGGTAAATATTTAATTAGTAATGATGATGGAACATTGAAATTTGTATTTGATAAATCAACAAGTGATACAATAAATAGTAATCAACGCCGATATTTAGTAAATAGAATGTTAGGATTAGAAAAATATTTTATCATTCAAAAAGACATTATTATTTAATTAATTGGTTGATATTTTTTGATAATTTTTTTAATTAAATATCCTTTTAGATAATAAAGAAAGATACAAATAAATTGACTTTTTAAAATGGATAATAAAAGTTCAAATAAAGGAAATCAATCTATAAATTCCGGAAATACAGGTAGCACTAAAAATAATTCAGTTGCTAATAATACAGGTGTTGCTAATAACACAATACCTCTAAAAAATAATACAGGATTAAATAATAATTTAAAAAGCACAGTCAGTTTCAATAATAATAAATCTGGTGTAAGCAATAATGTATCTGGAGTAGGCAATAATAAAACAGCAAGTGGACAAAATAACGTATCCGCAAATGGTAAAAATAATAAATCACTTACACAACAAGAAGAAGGTATTTTAAATAGATTAAATAGTGTATTAAATAATGCTGATAAACCCGGTTTTTTTAATTCATTCATGGGTAAATCAAGTTCTAATAAGTCTAGTTCAAGTAATATAAGTAATTCGTCTGTTTCTAATAAATCAGGTAATAGTATAAGTAATGGTACAGGAAGTGGTAGTGATGATGGTGAAAATATCGTAGTTAATACTGATAATTATATTATCATATTAGGAGTATTTTTTGCTTTAGTCTTATTAGTATTATTATATTTCTTATCTAAAACCTTTAATGTTGGAAGAACTTTAGAAAGGATGAAAATGTTTGAAAGATATCAAAAAATCACTAATTTTGCTAACCGAATGAATGGTAATACTAATGTTATTTTGAAGGATGTTATTGTTAGTAGTTCTTATAATAGTTGTCATAGTGGTAATCAAATGTTTGGATATACTAGTGAAAATGTCTTAAAACAAGTTTTAAAGAGTGGTTGTAGGTATGTGGAATTAAATGTATTTGCTAGTGTCTATGGTGATAAGGCAATTCCAGTAGTAAGTCAAGGGTATAAACAAGGGCAATGGAAATTAATGTTAAATACTACTAATTTTGAAGATTGTATTAATGTCATTGCTAAAAACGCATTTAGTATTATCAATAAAGAAGGGGGTAGTCCTAATCCTAATGACCCCTTATTTTTAGGATTAAATTTATCAACAGGATACAATTTAAGTTGTCTTGATTTAATGCACGACATTATATTAGATTATTTAAGTGATTACTTATTAGATAGTAAATATGCTTATCAATTTAATAATCATCTTCATTCTATACCAGTTAAAGAATTACAAAATAAAGTAATTATTTTTGCCAGTACTGGTTATGAAGGTAGTAATATGGAAGAATTAGTTAATTGCCAATGGGAAGATGAAACAAATATTTTAGATAATCCCAATATTAATTTACCTTCTCAAAATAATGCGGTAGAAATGTTTACTAATATAGATGAATACCAAAAAACTGTTAATAAAAATATGAAAGTAGAAAAAAGGATTAATGCTAAAAAGAAGCAACCTTTCACTTTTGATGATACTCTTAAATATAGTGATATTACAAAAGGTAAAACAACTGCTAAAAATAAATTAGATAAATTTTACAAAAAACTTCAAGAAGAATTTGGAGACGTATTAGATAATAGTAAAGGAAAAGAGAATATGGAAGATATTAATCCATTGGATGTGTTATCTACAGATGGAGACCATCAAAATAAAACAAAATTATTAAGAATAAGTAGTGAAGCCATTATGCACCCCGCATTTAATGCTAGTCGGGTAAAACAACATAATAGGGAAGGTTTAACTATTGTTGTCCCTCATATAGAAGGTGATTTTTTTACTAATAATTATAATCCAAATATGGCATTTGATTTAGGATGTCAATTTGTTGCTATGAATTATCAATTAGTAGATGAAAATATGGATAAATACATTACCAAGTTTGAAAAATTCGGTATTTTAGAAAAATAATTTGTTTTTTTTTTATTTATTTTTACATTATCAGATAATTATTATCTTTAAATAGTAAGTATTACTTCCAGTATTTAATATTTAATGTCACTATCTATTCTTCATAAATTTAAAAGTGTTATCTTTGACCTTGACGGTGTTCTTCGTATTGGTAAAAAACTAATTCCAGGTGCCAATGAAATATTACAATTTTTACAAGATAATAATATTAATCATCGTATTGTAACTAATGAATGTCGTTATTCTAATAATGAATTGACACAAGAATTACTTGAAATAGGTCTTACCAATTGTAAAAATACTCCTATTTATACCGCAGGTAATAGTGTATGTGATTATTTTGACAAATTAAGATTTAATGACCATATTCATTCTAAAGATTATCATATATGTATTATTGGTGAAAAAGGATTAAGAGATACACTTAATCAATATAGTTGGGATAGAGATAATATCTATATTATTAAACAACCTCTTCCTGAAATAAAAGAAGATATTTCACTATGGAAAAATAAATATCTTGTAATTGGAACTTTAACTAGATTTAGAGTTGAAGAAATTATTAAATGTTATCAATGGATTAATGCTGGTGCTAAAGTATTACTTACTTGTCCAGATGCCGCAGAACCTAGTAGTCGTGGTGATTTTGACATTATACTTCCCAAACATATTATTCACATCTTAAAATATAATTTAAAATTTGAATATGAAACATTAGGAAAACCTCATTCTTTAATTGAAGAAAAACTTACTGAATGTGAGAGTAATATTAAAAATAAAAAAGAAATATTATTTGTAGGAGATACCTTAAATACTGATATTCAATTGGCATTAAACGCAGGGTGGTCTAAATGTTTAGTATTATCAGGTAATACCAATCGTGAAATCGCTGAAACACAACAACATACAATAGAATATATTATGAAAGATGTAAGTGAATTATTAAATACTAAAATGTAAAATGAAAATGATAAAAAATAAACCTAAATAAAAGACAAATTAAAAAAATACTTCTTGTTCTTGCACGGCTCGCACTTTTCGCCATATAGGTACTTAGTACCCTGGCGACACCCTAGAGGGGTATGCCGGTTGGGACAGTTATCGGGACAATGGAACTTATAGGTTGAACACCCACAAATTCCATACACGGTGACCTCCAACAGACACACCTTCGGCGGATCCATTTTCCCGAGTAATACCTAAAATTACAAAAATATCTAATAACAATTTTTTTACATTTTATTATGTTTTTTGTTTTTGAATATTTAAAATTTTATATTAATTATCAATTAGTAGATGAAGATATGGGTAATTATATTACTAAATTTGAAAAAAATAGTATTTTAAAAAAATAAATAATATAATTAAAAGGGTATTTAATATAATTAGTTTAATATAATTAATATAATATAATTATATTATGAGTATGTTTAGAAATTTAATTACTTTTACAAGAGAATGGTTATGTAATATTAGTAATAAGTGTGCAAATAGAGTAACAGAAAATACCCAGTTAGTCGTTAATTATATTCATGAAACCACTAAACCAATAATTGAACAAATATCTTCTACTGCTGATGATTTTAAATTAATTGTTTTAAAAATATACAGGGATGATTTTACAAATGACAACGATAAAATTAGCACTTATCAAAAATACTTTAATAATAAAATATTAAATAATAAAAATGTATCTAAAATTAAATTTAATTCATATAATATTAATTTTAATAATAATTGTACTAGAAATAACAATCTCTTAAAAATTATTAATAATAATGATAATAATGAAAATAAATTAAATTCTATATTTTGTAATATATTATTTACAAAAGTTATAATAGATGAATATATATCAGATACAATTAAGGAAATAATAAAAGAAAAAATTAATTTTATAAAAATAATTGATGTATTTTTTGATGATAATGAAAATCAAGTATCTGATATAATATTAGATATTTATCAAAGAAAGGGAATTAGTTTAGAATTAGTAGAAATATTATTAAATATTATATATATTATTATAGATGATGATATTACTAATGGTGATAATTCTATATTTAATATATTATTTACCGGAAAAACTATTTCAAATTTAGATATAGTTATGGAAAAAACTACTGGACTAGTAACTTTAAGAGATATAATATATGATAAATGTGATATAATTAAAGATTATAAGGTTGAAAAAGATAAGTCATTACAAGACATATTTATAAAGGAAACCAATAATGAAAATAATAAAGTTAAACGATTTGGTCAATTATTATCATATTTATTAATTGGATTAAAATTTAATGCTCCGGGAATGTCATTTATTAATTTAGGTTGTTTAGAGGAATTATGTAATAAAAGTATTGCTACTACTGAAATAAATACTAATCAATCTGGGGGTGGTAAAATATCAAAATACATTAAATCTAAAATTAATGATATATTTGACACATTTAGAAGTGAAAAATTTACTTTACCAATTAGTTCAAAAATTATTATAAACGAAATAAATTTTGATAAAATTAATATACAATATACAAAGGATTTATATAAAAAATCAAATAAAACAGATAAATTATTTGAAAATAGTATTTTAGATATTCTATTATCAGATAAATATCCATTCTTGAAAAATATATTAGGTACTAGTTATATTATTACAGATGAAAATAATAATATTACATTTACTAAGGAGGATAAACAATTCTTATTATATGATGATAGTGTGTTATTTAAAGATTATTCAAATTATGTAAGCAAATATAGTAAAGCTGTTTTGAACACTGTAACTAAAATGAATTTAAATATATCAATGTTAATATTATCATTTTTAATGAGTGAAAATCCAATAAGTAAAGGGAAAAAGTTAATAAATATTAATAAAACACTTAATGAAATATTAAAAAAAGATGAAACATCACATTCTATAAATGATTTTAAGATAATTTTTGACGAATTATTAAATTTATTCGATAAAATAAACGAATTATCTGTAGAACATAAACATAAGTATAGACAAAAAATTATTTATCTTATAGTTAGATTAAATATACTAAAAATTCACTTAGGTATAAAACAAAACCAACCTGACAAATATAATTACAACGAAGAAAACAGAATAGAATATATTGATAATATATCTGGTAAAATAGCTGATATATTTATTTATAATTCTGAAGATGAATTTGAAGATAATTTAAATAACTTATTACTGTTCTTTAATGGTAATAATATATTTAAATTTAATGATAATGAATTAGTTATTATTAATGATATATTCATGTATATTAATGAAAAAAATAGTATTAAATTTGATTTAATAAATACAAAAATAATATCCAAATCAGCACAAAGTAATATCAAAGAAAGTTTTAAATCTACTCAATCGCAAAGTAATACCGAAGAAAGTTTTAAATCTACTCAATCGCAAAGTAATACCGAAGAAAGTTTTAAATCTGCACAATCAGGTGGAAATAATAATGAACAGGATAAAAAAAATGAAAAGATGGGAAAATTATTAATGCAAAGTATTATGAAAACACTCTTTAAATGGAATTTATATGCTTCTCACGTTTTAATAGAAAATATATTAATGTTTAAAACAGATAATGAAGGAATTACAAATTGTTATGAATTATCTAAATGTTTAGAATTAGCAGAAAGGGGGCAAGTGTTTGTAACTAAAAAAATAGAAAACAAAATTGTATTTATTTAGTAATGAATATGAAAAACATACATATTAATTTATTTTAATATATTTTTTCATTTTTACAGTTTTTAAGTAATATTGTGACATTTTATCATTCCTTTCCTTAAATAACAAACTAAACTAAGACGACCGAAATGGTCTTTATTTTTACATTTTTCCTTTTTAGAACAACCACAAATCATTTTACAATTACAATGCCATTCATGAACGTCCATTGCTAAATAATCTCCTTGTCTAACATCCACACATACCCCATATTTAGGAAAACCTAAATACCCTCCTTCATAAGGATAAACATCTTTGGTATTAGTATTATTATGACAACATTTATCTTTTTCTAAAACCATTAAGTTGCCAAAACCTTCATCAAAATCACCGGCGTCTTTATGACAAGCACTGCGATAATTATAATTAATAGTGACTGTGCTATATGCGGTATCTTTCACTTGATAATTGGGTGTTTTTTTAGCTACTTGATATTGATTATAATGCCGTTGTGGTAGTAATTCCTTAAATTGCTTATCCCCGGTTTCAATAATAGGAATTGCGGTTTTCCATTCTTCTACTTTATCACGGGTAAAAGCAGTTTGTCGGCATTTAGGTGCTTCTTTACCCATCTTTTTGTAGATAGCTAATTTATTTCTATCTGGCATATCGTAATACCCAATAATATTACTTCTTACTAAATTACTAACATTGTCCTTACGAAGAGTACCATCTGGGGATTTATAGAAAACTCGGTAATTGTCCCTTTTAACTATTTCTCCTACATATTTTGGTAGTTTTTTAAGATTAACTTTACCGGCAGCAGCACCTCTATTACCATTTAAATGTTGTGCTTCTTTTTCTAAACTTTGATAAGCATTAACACATACAGAATTAGGAATAACATTTTTCCTAAGTTTTAATAATAATTTTTTCTTACCATTTTCATCTATTCCATAGACATCGCAGTTATCTTTAATAATTGTGTCGTAATCTTTAGTATCAAAGAAATCACCTTCTTTTTTACTTATTTTATTCTCAGAATGTTTAGCATTAAGTGTAATTTGTTTAATTGTATTATTATTATATGTTTTTTGTTCTTTACTTTGTTCTTTACTTTGTTTTTTTGTCTTTTTACCTTTTATGTTTGATATCTTACCTTTTTTATTTTCATTAGTATTTGATAATACTACTTTACTTCTTTTTTTTGTTTTACTTTCTGTCATCTTTACTAATTAATAATATTTTATCAAATCATTAATACCTTTGCTACTCCAGATGTAATAAAATTATAATAATTAAAAAAAATTGAATACAAAACTAGTAATTAATGTATATAAATAACATTAATTTACATCCTCCAAATTTTGAATTAATAAACTTCATAAACTTAATAAACTTAATCCATTATGGAACAATTATATACTTTTAGGTATGCTTCTGATTACCGTTCCGGGTCCAGTATTTATTGCGAAAAAGTAGAAGCAGATTGGTATGAAAAATTAACTGCCCAAGGATGGCAAAAAAAATGAATTACGTTTTGAAGCAAAATTAAAACATTCAAAAACAGGATATAAGGTATTAATGGGTTGTGAATTTGATTGTTATGGATTTTTAAAGCAATGGGAATTTATAACTAAGGAAAATGCCGAAAAACATATTAATAAAGCATTTAGTCAAATTCACAAGTGTTTCCTTTTTACAGTTACCGGTCATATAGGTACATATAAGGAAGAGGGTTATTATCCTAAAAAATTTCCAAAGAAATTGAAGAAATGGATACTATTGAATTAAATTTTCCTGAATATCCTTTAAAAATATAATTTTGTTATTATAAGTTTTGTTTATTTTAATTTAAAATTCATTTTAAGCATATGTTGTACAATACTATTAGTTAATATTGCTCTAAAAATAACAGATGAACCAAAGGTTAATGTGGTATTCCAATTATTACCAGAATAAGTTTTGAATAATAATTTTAATTTTTTAATGGGTTCATTTTTTAGTTCATTAATAATTATAGGTAAACAAAAAGCATATTTTCCATAACCAGGTATCATAATTTTTTTATATAATCCTATAGGGGTGTTTCCTTCGGTATTATGACATCCTATACAATGTCTCATTATATAGATTACATTATTATATTTAACATTTTTTTTAGCGAGACTAAAATCATAATATGTATCATTATTATTTTTCCATCTAATAATATCGAGAGCAGTTAATGAAACATTATCTTTTTTTTTATTATATCTTAGCATAATAATATCTAAATTATCAAAAAATATTTTTTCATCACAATTAGGAATATTTGATAATATAGTTTCATCATTTAATGTTTGATTTTTAATATGTTTAAATAATTTTTTCATAAAATTACCATGTGATATAATTAATTTATGACTATTTTTTTTTGAATTTTTAATATCTTGTTCCAAAAAATCATAAAATAATTTAGGACTATGGTTACTAAAATATTGTTTATTTGTTTTTTTAATATTTTCATCAATTATTATTTTCATGTGTAGTTCATCTTTTAAAATATCTAATATTTCTATGTTAATAGCATTATTATTAACTCTATCTAATGTTCCTAGTGGTGTTAATTCTTCACCACAATATGGATATAAAGTATGTATTATTTTACTACTTTTATTAGTAATATAATTACCATATTCTTTATTTAAAACATTTTTTAATGTTTTTTTATTTTTTATTTGATGACATAATGAAATTTCTTTACTAACATTTTTTTTATAATTAGTATTAGATATCCTTTTTTTGGTTAAACATCTAGAATTAATAATTTTTTTATTAGAACTCATTTAAAATATAATATTAATAATAAGTTATATTTATTTTTTTCATTTCTTTATTATATCTAGATTAAAGATAGATTAATCTATTTATAGTAATAGAAGTTAAATAGTAATTAAATATTCTTTACCTTAATTTATTATTAGGGGGTAATGAATTTATTAAAAGATAGTAAAAAATCATTAAATTGTGAGGATTACCGATTAACTATCTCTGATATTCAATTAGATGTCTATAGAATTGCTTTTAATAAAGGATTAACACATCCACATTATG
>Ga0181598_1005269_pt1 | contig 10407 bp, 9 predicted proteins | sample 041ome_4_FD_153295 | JGI IMG/M metagenome (GOLD analysis project Ga0181598, IMG submission 153295) | Coastal salt marsh microbial communities from the Groves Creek Marsh, Skidaway Island, Georgia - 041404US metaG (spades assembly) | ecosystem: Environmental > Aquatic > Marine > Intertidal zone >...
AACATTTCTTTAATTTCGTTATCTAAGGTTCTTTCAACAGCATCAGGTTTTATTATTGAAAGTGTTTGTTCTACATTACTCATAATTATCCTCTATTAGTTGATTTAATAACCTTACTCCATAACCCGTAGCACCACCTGAATTTAATGCTCCCCCATATTTTGAAAAAGCCATTCCAGCTATATCTAGATGCGCCCAAGGTGTTTTATTTAAGATAAATCTTTGCAAAAATTGTGCTGCTGTTGTTGACCCAGCACCACCAACGTAATTGATGTTTTGCATATCCGCTTTTTTTGAATTTATTAATTTGTCATAGTTATCATTTAGTGGCATTCTCCAAACTTTTTCACCAACTTTTTCACCAGCTTTTGATAGTTGATCTGAAATTTTATCATCATTACTAAACAAACCAGCGTATTCAGATCCAAGAGAAACTATTATTGCACCAGTCAATGTTGCAAGATCTACAATAAATTTTGGTTTAAATTTTTTTTCAGTATAAGATAAAGCATCTGCAAGAACCAGCCTTCCTTCAGCGTCAGTATTTAAAACCTCAATTGTTTTTCCACTGTAAGATTTGACAATGTCACCAGGTCTTTGAGCATTTCCATCGGGCATATTCTCTACCAAACCAACAACACCCACAGCATTAACTTTAGCTTTCCTTAGGGCTAAAGTTTTCATCAAACCCACAACGACTGCTGAACCTGCCATATCATAAGTCATATCTTCCATAAATTTTGCTGGCTTAAGTGATATTCCTCCAGTATCAAAACAAACACCCTTTCCCACAAAAGCTAACGGTTGCTGTTTATTTTTTGAGCCCTTCCACTCGATTGTTGCAAGATAAGATCCTCTGATACTTCCTTGCCCAACACCCAGTAAAGCATTCATTCCAATCTTTTTTAATTTTTTTTTGTCGTAAATTGTAATTTTTAATCCTAACGATTTTAATTTTGTCAATCTTTTTACATATTCATCTGGATGCAAAATGTTGCCTGGTTCTGAAACTAAATCTTTTGTTAGATTAATTCCCTCTTCAAGAGAATTAAATTTATTTTTTTTGTTTTCAATTAAATTTTTGAATTTTACTGGTAAATTTAAAATATAAATTTTATTATCTAACTTAGTCTTATACTTTTTAAAAAAATAGGATTTCACCTTAAAACCATGAATAAATGCTGATAGAAAAAGTTTATCTTTCTTAAAAAATTCCTCAATATTTTTTTCTAAAAATTTTAAATCATAAAGAAAATTTTTTTTTATAAAATCAAAAAAGTTTGCACCAAGTTTTTCTAAATTATAAAAGTTTAAGTTTGATTTTAAATTGATTAAAATAATTTTTTTATTTGGACTTAAATCGAATGTAATGAATTCATTTTTTTTTGATTTTGATGCCAAAAAAAATTCTGTAATTATTTTTTTATCAGTATTTGAAAATTCATTTGTTTCATTATCTATTTTTAAAAAATCTTTAAAAAATACTACACAAATTTTAGATTTAATAAGTTTAGACTTACTTGGGTATTTGAGAATTACAGACATTTTTTGAACATTAAAATAGATTAGTGTTATATATTTAAATTAATTATTATTTCAATGAAAAAAACAATTTTTAAAAAATTTTATCTAGATGCTCTGAAAGCATTTTTTATAACATCATTTACTCTAGTTTCAATTATTTGGATACTGCAAGCAGTAAATTTTTTAGATTTCGTATCTGAAGATGGGCATAGCTTACTTACGTATTTTAAGTACTCCTTTTATAATATCCCAAAAATATTTGTTAAAACTTACTTATTAGCTTTCTTTATAAGTTTTTATTACCTTTTAATAATTTACGAAAACAATAATCAACTACTTATATTTTGGTCAAATGGGATTTTGAAAACAATTTTTTTGAAAAATGTTTTAATTTTTGTAATATTTTTATATTTGGTTTTTATATTTTTTTCATTTTTTTTAGCTCCATTTTCTCAAAATAAAGCCAGGTTTTTAATTAAAAAATCTAATTTAGAATTTTTTCCATCTTTAATAAAAGAAAAAAAATTTATAGATACAGTTGAAGATTTTACAATTTTCTTAGAATCAAAAAATCAAAATCAATTAAAAAATATATTAATTAAAGACTCAAGTAATCCTAATAATATACAAATTATAATTTCTCAAAATGGAAGTTTGCTTAACAATGATAATCAAAAAATTTTAACTCTAAATAATGGAAAGATTATTAATACGAATCTTGATAAAAAAAATACCATCTTAAATTTTGAGACAACTAACATTAATTTAAATAAATATTCAACTAAAAGTGTTACAGATGTTAAAGTGCAAGAATTATCTTCACTGGTAATTATAGAATGTATTTTTAATCTTTATAAAAATAGTAATTTTGATTCTGAAGAGATAAATTGTAAAAAAAATTTTTTAGATAAACTCAATCAAGAAATGTATGAAAGACTTTTTGTGCCAATGTACTTATTTATTATCAGCATTATAGTTACATACTTAATTTTAAAACCACACAACAATATAAATTATAATATGTGGAAATATAAAATATTTTTATTTTCAGTTATTGTAATTATTTTGTCAGAATTGTCAGTCAACGTGGTTGGTGATAACTTGAATAAAAACTTAGCTGTATTATTATTTTTACCGCTAATATTTGTTTTCTTGTATTTTTTATTTTTGAAAAAATCGAGCTCTAGCACTTAATCTATGTTAAAAATTTATAAAAAATATCTTATAAAAAAATATCTCTCGTATTTACTGCAGATCAGTATGATATTTTTTATTTTATCGATCATCATGGGCTTAGTTGAAGAACTAAAATTTTTTACCGATATAGAAGCTGAGTATTATTTACCTTACCTATTAATTGTGTTGAATATCCCAAATTTAATTTATGAGATTTTCCCTTTTTGCGTACTTTTAGCTATTATTTGGTTTTTTTTAAGTCTTAAAAATAATAATGAACTCTCTACTTTTAAGTATAATGGCTTAAATAATTCAAAGTTATTAATACTTCTCACATCAGTGACACTATTTATTGGCTTTTTAATGATCGTAATTTTTTATAACTTCTCAGCAATTTTAAAAAAAAATTATTTAGATATAAAAAAAAGTTATACCAATGATAATAAATACCTAGCTTCGATTACTGAAAATGGTTTATGGATAAAGGACGAAAATATTGATAACATTTTTTTTGTTAATGCTTCTAGTATTGATAAAAATCAATTAATGAATGTTAATATAATTTTGTTAGATAAAAATTTTAGATATCTAAGTATGATCTTTGCTAATAATATTGACATTGAAAATAATGAATGGCAAATCAAAAATGCATCGATTTTAGATGTAAATAACAAGTTGACATCAAAAAAAAATATAGAGTTTAAAACTAATTTTAATTTTGAAAAAATAAATAGTCTATATACAAATCTCTATGCTTTATCTATTTGGGAATTATACAAGCTAAAAAAAGACTATGAATCAGTGAACTATTCAACTGCTGATATAGATCTTCATTTTCAAAAGATTCTTTCATATCCTTTTTTTCTTACTGTCATGAGTATTTTGTCTTGTGTTTTTATGATGAATATACAAAATTTTGATAATAAAATTTTTGTCTTTACATTTGGAATTATTTTATCGGTAAGTATTTATTATATAAATAATTTTTTTTCTATACTTGGAAAAAGTGAAAAAGTTCCCATAATTTTTTCAGTTTGGATTCCAATATTAATTCTTTTTATAATTTCTCTTATTGGAGTTGTTAGAATAAATGAAAAGTAAATTCTTATTTAATATATTTATATATAATTTTGTATTATTTTTTTTATATACAATTTCGTATTCAGAAGAACAATTTATCTTGGAAGGAAAAAAAATTAAATACGAGGATAGTGGTAAAAAAATATTTGTAAAAGATGAAGTTTATGTTGATAACTTAAAGGGGATAAAGATTAGATCTGATGAGTTATTTTATGATAAATCAAACAATATTCTATATATAAAAGGTAACATTAAATTAACAGATGAATTGAATCAATTAGTTATTAATAGTGATGAAATTGAATATGACAGGAATACTAATAACATCATTTCAAAAAATAAAACTTCAATAATAGTTGATAAAAAATATTATATTGATAGTGAAGATTTAAAATATTCTATAACTGAACAAATTCTAACATCAGATAAAAAAACTATTTTAAAAGATGATTTTAATAACAATATAGAGTCTACAAGTTTTGTATTGTTAAATTTAACAAAAACTTTTAAGTCAAAAAACCTTAAATTTACAGACAGTGATAGTAACAAATTTAGCACTTTACAGGCGATAGTAGATCTTAGGTCAGATAAACTAATTGCTAAAGATATAGAATACTATTTAGGAGAAAGTGCTAACAACTATGGAAGAATTAAAGGAAGATCGATTGTAGTTGATAATGACAAATCTATTATAAAAAAAGCTAATTTTACATCATGTAAACCAAGTGAAAAATGTCCACCTTGGAATATACAATCTGAAAAAGTCACTCATGATAAGAATAAGAAGACTGTTTACTATGATAATGCGATTTTAAAATTGTATGATACTCCTATTTTGTATTTTCCAAAGTTTTTTCATCCAGACCCTACTGTTAAAAGACAGTCGGGTTTTTTAATTCCATCGTACGAGTCCTCAAACACATCGGGCAATGCTATAAAAATTCCATACTATCATGTAATTTCAGATAATGCTGACTTTACAATTCAACCAAGACTTTACACTAATCAAGATCTTTTAATTGAAAACGAATTTAGATTTGTTACAAAAAATTTTGAACAAACTAATGATTTTAGTATTAAAAAATTAGATCAAAATTCAAAGTCACACTTTTTTTCGAATTCAAAATTTTTAATTGACTCAAAATTGTTTGATAATGCAAATTTAGAAATAAATTACGAAACAAGTTCAAATGACACTTATATAAAAAAAAATAATTTAACTAATCCTATTCAAAATAATCAAAGCCTGTTAACTTCATTTTTAAAATTTGATGCAAATGATGAAAACACAGATTTTTTAGTAGAAGCAATTGTATATGAAGATCTAAACCAAACGAATAAGTCAGACAAATATCAATTCATTTATCCAAACTACCAATATTCTAAACTGATACAAAGTAATTTTGATTTAAAAGGTGATTTAGTTTTTAAAAGTTCAGGCAAAAATGAATTGAGAGATACAAATATTGCTGAAAAATTTATTATTAATGATTTAGAATATAATTCAGATTTTTTTATTTTTAATAATGGAATGATTAATAATTTTAGTGTTAATTTTAAAAATACTAATAAAGATGGAAAAAACTCACCTTCGTATGATGAAAATTTAAAAATAGAAAATTTTATTTCAGCAAATTTTTATTCTTCACTTCCATTAACAAAAAAAATAAACTCTATGACAAACAATTTTACTCCAAAATGGTCAATAAATTATAGTCCATTAAAATCAAAAAATAACTCCAGTTTAGAAAGAAGACTGTCGTCATCTAACATTTTTTCCAAAAACAGATTAGCTTTGAATGAGTCACTTGAAGGCGGTCAATCATTAACTTTGGGATTTGATTATGATTTGATAAGAGAAAATCAAGCAAATTTATTGAGTTCAAGTTTTGGTCAAGTTTTTAGAGATATTAACGACAAAGATCTTCCAAAACAATCAAAGATGCAAACAAAAAGTTCAGATATAGTTGGAGAAATTTTATTTAATCCAAATAATTATCTAGAATTTAATTATAATTTTTCAGCTGATAATAATTTAGATACAGTTAACTACAATATGGTTAACTCAAAGATTCAAATTAATAATTTTATTACTACCTTTGAACATTTAGAAGAGAATAATGAAATTGGTAGCAATAGTTATTTTGCTCGAAATTTTGAATACAAATTCAATAATAGTAATAGTTTAAACTTAAACACTAGAAGAAACAGAAAAACAGATCTAACTGAGTTTTATGATTTAATATATCAATATCAAAATGATTGTTTGGTTGCTTCAATAAAATACAATAAAAGTTATTACGAAGATAATGATATTAAACCAAGTGAAGAAATTTTCTTTTCTTTAACAATAACTCCGTTCGCATCAATCAATACTCCATCACTTAAATAATGAATATTAAAATAATTCTATATTTTTTTGTAATTTTATCAATTTTGACAAGTAAAAGTCTGGCAAATGATAATACTTTAATTATCAAATTTACAATAAATGATCAGATTATTACAAACTATGATCTAGAAAAAGAGAAAAATTATTTATTTGCTTTAAATCCAAAATTACAAAATATTGAAAAATCTAGATTATTACAATTATCACGAGACTCCTTAATCAGAGAAAAAATTAAACAAAAAGAAATAGAAAAGTTTTATGAAATTGATTATGAAAATGAGCAGATAAATAGAATAATTGAAAGTATATTTTTAAGTTTAAATATTCCAACTGTTGATGAATTTAAAATCTACCTACAGAAATTTGATATAACAATACCTGAAATTAAAAAAAAAATTTCAATAGAGCAGGTTTGGAATAAACTCATTTTTGATTTATATAATGATAAGTTATTAATAAATGAGGATGTTATTAACAAACAATTAGATGAAATTTTCAAAAATAATTTAAATAAAAAATCATTTAATTTATCTGAAATAGTTTTTGCAAGTAAAAATAAAACTGAATTCAATAATACACTAGCTGAAATTAAGAATGTAATTAATAATAATGGATTTGAGGAAGCCGCAAAAATATTCAGTATCTCAAATACAGCTAAATCTGGTGGTTCTTTAGGTTGGATAAATGAAAATCAGCTAAATGAAAAAATATATTCTGCAATAATTAATTTAAATGCCAATCAATACTCGGACCCTATAATAACAGCAGGATCAAATATTATTTTGATGGTTAATGAAATTAAAGATATGGACATTGCTGATATTAATAGAAAAGATGAGTTTCAAAAAATAATAAATCAAGAAAAAAATCGTCAACTAAATGAATTTTCGATTATCCATTTTAAAAAATTAGAAAGTAATGCAATAATTAATGAAAAATAATGGACCAATATTAATCGTGCCTGGTAGTCCACGAAGTGTTTTTTATGAAATTTTTTTTAAAGCCTTAAAAGAAAAAAAATTTAAAACCCCAATTATAATTATTGGAAATAAAAAAGATTTTCTTATTTCATCTAAAAAAATGTGTCCTAAGTTTAAGATTATATTAAAGAAAAAATCAGAACTAAAAAAAGGAAAAATTTTAAAAAATTTAGATAGTTTAAGTGCTTACTTGATTGATGTGCCCAAAGTAAACTCAAAAAATTCAAATAATAAAAAGATAAATTACAATAATTATATAAAAGATTGTTTTGATATTGCTTTTCAATTAATTTTGAATGGTTTTGCTTCTAAATTACTAAATGGCCCTATTAATAAAGAAGAATTTTTAAAAAAGAAATTTTTAGGGGTAACTGAGTATATCGCAGCTAAATTTAAAATTAAAAATTTTGCCATGCTAATAATGAATGAGCATTTAGCTGTTTGCCCAATTACAACTCATCTACCAATTAAAATTGTAAGCAAAAATATTTCGAAGAAATTAATAATAAAAAAAATACTCATAATTAATCAGTTTTTTAAAAAAATATTTAATGAAAAACCAAAAATTGCAGTCACAGGTCTTAATCCACACTGTGAGTCAATTCACAAATTTGATGAAGATAAAAAAATTATATTACCTGCAATAAAAAATTTAAAAAATAAAGGTATTAATCTAGAAGGACCATACTCTGCAGATACAATATTTTTAAAAAAAAACCGTAAAAAATTTAATGTAATAATTGGCATGTACCATGATCAGGTAATTGGGCCACTAAAAACACTTTATGAACATGATGCTATAAATATAACAGCAGGACTTCCTTTTTTAAGAGTTTCACCTGACCATGGACCCAATGCAAATATGATTGGTAAAAACAAATCAAATCCAATTAGCTTAATTCGTGCTTTAGAATTTTTGGATAAAAATTGATAAAAGCTAAAAAAAGTTTAGGTCAAAATTTTTTAAATGATAATAATATTATTGAAAAAATTATTAGCACTGTAGATATCAAAAATAAAACAATTTTAGAAATTGGTCCTGGCACTGGAAATTTAACTTCTGTAATATTAAAAAATTACCCAAAAAAAGTATTTGTTATTGAAAAGGATAATCAATTAGCAAAACTACTTAGCAAAGACTTTGGTTCTAATTTAGAGATTATTAATAACGACGTTTTAAAAATAAATGAAAATGAGATAGATAGGGATATTTTAACAGTATTCGGCAATTTGCCTTACAATATTTCAACTGAAATTTTATGTAAATGGATTTTAAACCTTAAAAGTGAAAATTTTTGGTTTGATAATCTTGTTTTAATGTTTCAAAAAGAAGTGGCTGATAGAATTATAGCTGATTACAATACAAAAAACTATGGAAGATTGGCAATTTTATCTAAGTGGAAGCTTAAAATAGAAAAAATTTGTGATGTGAAACCATCAAGTTTTTTTCCAAAACCCAAGGTTGATAGCAGCGTATTATTATTAAAACCTAAATTAAACTTTTTTCCTCTTAAAGATCCAAAAAATTTAGAAAAATTAACTAGAACTTTTTTTATGCATAGACGTAAAATGTTAAAAAAACCCTACAATATTATGTTTAATGATAATTTTCACGTTGCAAATAAACTTGGAATTGATTTAAATTTAAGGCCCCAAAATTTAAATTTTGATACTTATTACAAACTAACTGAAGAACTTGAAAATTTAAGAAGTTAATTTATCTACGTGGCTGCGGATATATTCTAGATCATAATCTTTTGATCCATTATTCATTTCTGCTTTAATTAAATTCTGTATTTTGTCATAACAAGAATTTAGGTCATCGTTTATCACAACATAATTGTAATTAATCCAATGAAGCACATCTCTTTCAAATTGTTTCATTCTTTCTTCTGCTATTAATTTATCCTTCATGTCTCTGTTTGATAATCTTTCATACAAAATTTCTTTACTTGGAGGTAAAATAAAAAAAGTTATCAATTTGAAATCAAGTTCTTTATTTTTAATTTGATCAGCACCCTGCCAATCTATATCGAACAATACATTCTTTCCTTTGTTAAGGTTGTCAATTACTGGTGTTCTTGAGGTTCCGTAGTAGTTATTGAACACCTTTGCATATTCTAAAAACTCTTGATTGTTGATCAATCTTTTAAATTCTTGATCTGAAACAAAATAATAATCTTTACCAGAAGACTCGTTTGGACGAGGCTTTCTTGTAGTATGAGATATTGAAATCTCAAAGTTATTTTTTTTTGCTAGTAAATTAACTAGGGTTGTTTTTCCTGCTCCAGATGGTGAGGATAAAATCACCATCACCCCATCATTTGAAGTGGGCATTGAAAAAATATTTAGTTTGCTTTGCCTTCAATAAATTTTACAGCATCACCAACTGTTAAAATTTTTTCAGCTTCACTATCAGAAATTTCTGAACCAAATTCTTCTTCAAAAGCCATTACTAATTCTACTGTATCTAAACTATCAGCTCCTAAATCGTCTATAAAGCTAGATTCTTCTGTGACTTTCGATTCATCAATTCCTAGATGATCTGCTACTATTTTTTTTACTTTGCTTGAAACGTCTTCTGACATATTGATCCTTTTTGTTATAAATCGTTAATAGTTTAAATCGCTTAATTGTCAAGCCATATACATGCCTCCATTAACATGCAAAGTTTCGCCATTAATGTAATTTGAATTTTCTGAAGCTAAAAAAAGAACAGCATTAGCAATATCTTCTGGCTCACCCAATCTCGCTGATGGTATCTTTGAAACTATTACTTCTTTAAATTTTTCATCAATTTTATCAGTCATTGCAGTTTTAATAAACCCAGGTGAAATGCAATTTACATTGATATTTTTTTTAGCATATTCAATTGCTAAACTTTTAGACATAGCTACTAATCCAGCTTTTGATGCTGTATAATTGGCTTGTCCTAGATTGCCAGTATGACCTACTACCGAGGTAATATTAATAATCTTTCCTTTTTTATTTTTTAGCATTTTTTTAATAGCAAATTTGCTCATTAAAAAAGTAGAGGTTAAATTTATATCAATTACTTTTCTCCACTCTTCTATGCTCATTCTGATAGCTAAATTGTCTTGAGTAATACCAGCATTGTTTACAATACAATCTAATCCACCAAGTTCATTTGCAGCGTTATCAACAAACTCTTCAATCTTATCACTTTGAGAAATATCAAACTTTAATATTTTAATCTTATTGAATTTACTTTTTAACTCTTCAAGTTTTTCTAAT
>Ga0181598_1005270_pt1 | contig 10407 bp, 8 predicted proteins | sample 041ome_4_FD_153295 | JGI IMG/M metagenome (GOLD analysis project Ga0181598, IMG submission 153295) | Coastal salt marsh microbial communities from the Groves Creek Marsh, Skidaway Island, Georgia - 041404US metaG (spades assembly) | ecosystem: Environmental > Aquatic > Marine > Intertidal zone >...
TAAACCAAAAACTAAAATTGGGTTAACAATTTTTTTAGATTTATTATTAAAATGGAGAAATGATCTAATTGTTAAGGGTATCAGTCATATTAAGTTATTACAATTAGTAATAGATGAGTCTGGATATTCCTCAATGCTAAAAAACAAAAAGGATATCGATAACGAAAATAGACTGGAAAATATCAAAGAACTTTTGAATGCTATGAAAGAATTTGATAATTTAGAGAGTTTTTTAGAACATGTAGCCTTAGCAACTTCTATTGATCAAGAATGGGATGGTGAAAAAATTAATATGATGACTATGCATGCCGCTAAAGGACTTGAATTTGACGTAGTTTTTTTACCTGGATGGGAAGAGGGTTTATTTCCCCATCAAAAATCGTTAGAGGAAAAAGGACAAAATGGATTGGAAGAGGAGAGAAGATTAGCTTATGTTGGCATCACTAGAGCTAAAAAAAAAGCAATAATATCATTTTCAATGAATAGATTTTATCAAGGAGATTGGATCGATAGCATGGCATCAAGATTTATTGAAGAATTACCTGAAAAATATCTAGAAAAAAATTCATTTTTCAATGAAAATACGAATGATGAAGAAGATTTTGATTTTAATCAAGATTTTGAAATTCAAGAAGGAGCAAGAAGTCCGGGATGGATAAGATATCAAAAGCGAATTAAATGATTGAATATAGAATAAAAAAATTAAGAGATAACTTTAACAAATATAAAATAGATGGATATGTTGTTCCAAAAAATGATGAATATTTTTCCGAATATTCAGAAATTAATAGACTCAAAACTATCTCAAATTTTAGTGGTTCCGCTGGAATTTCAATTATTTTAAAAAAAAAAAATTATCTTTTTGTAGACGGTCGATATACTCTTCAAGCTAAAATAGAGTCAGGAAAAAATTTTACTTTAGTTAGCTATGATAAAATTATCAATTGTAATTTATTCAAAAATTTAACTTTAGGTATTGACTCAAAACTATTAACTTCATCACAAGTAAATAATTATTTTTCTAAATATAATAAAGTGAAAATAATAAATATTAATTTAATTGATAAGATTAAAAAAAATATTTTGAAAAGAAATAAACCATTTTATTCATTAGACAATAAGATTGTTGGACAAAGTCATTTTAGTAAAATAAATAATATTGTAAATTATCTTCAAAAAAAAGGTGCAGATTATATTTTTATTTCAGCACCAGAAAATATAGCCTGGATATTAAATATCCGAGGCCATGATAATCCAAATAGTCCTGTACCAAATTGTAGATTAATAATCAGTAAAAATAAAAAAATTTATTTAATTGCTGATGACCATAAAACTAAAATACTAATAAAAGAAAAAAAAATTAGTCACAAACAAGTAATTCATCCAAATAATTTTCAAAATTTAGTTTTTAATTTAAATTTTAAAAAATTTATTATTGATAAAAAATCATGCTCATTATTTTATGAAAATATAATTAAATCAAAATTTAAAATTATTGATGACGAAGATCCCACCTATTTATTAAAGGCAATAAAAAATAAAAAAGAAATTAATCATATGATTAAATCTCATATTCTAGACGGTGCTGCCTTAACTAAATTTCTTTATTGGATAAAAAATATTAATAAAAAAAAGATTACTGAAATAGATGCACAAAACAAACTTGAAAAATTTAGAAAAAAAAATAGAGAATATCTTTTTCCTAGTTTCCAGACAATTGCTGGAGCTGGACCAAATGGGGCAATTGTACATTATAGAGCAAAAAAAGAAAGCTGTAGACTAATTGATAAATCTGATATTTTTTTATGCGACTCTGGTGGACAATACAAATATGGAACAACTGATGTAACTAGAACAATTTGTTTTTCTAAGCCAAATAACACTATAAAGAACGTTTTTACCAAAGTTCTTAAAGGTCATATTGCTGTAGCAATTACAAAACTTAATAAAATTAATACAGGAAAAAAAATAGATATCAGAGCTAGAAAATTTTTGAAAATGAGTGGTTTAGATTATGCTCATGGTACAGGCCATGGTGTTGGTTTTTTTCTAAATGTTCATGAGGGTCCTCAATCTATTTCAAAGCTAAATAATGTTAAAATTTTAGAAGGAATGATTGTAAGTAATGAACCTGGATACTATAAAGAAAAGAATTTTGGAATAAGAATTGAAAACTTAGTGTATGTAAAAAAAAGAAATAATAATCTATTTTTTCAAAATTTAACATTGGCACCAATTGATAAAGACTTAATAAATTATAAACTTTTAACAAGTATTGAAAAAAATTATCTATTCAAATATCACCTAGATGTTTATTCGAAATTATCTAAATATTTGACAACAAATGAAAAAAAATGGCTAGCTTGTCATTTTTAACATTTTAAAGAATTCATTTTGATCAATCACTTTAATATTTAATTCATTTGCAGTATCAATTTTTCTTTTTGTGGGTTTTTCACCAGCAACTAAATAATCAAGTTTTTTTGATACACTACTAACAATTGTACCTGAGTTTTGTTCAATCGAAGATTTTAATTCAGCTCGACTAATACCATTTAATTTACCTGTTATCATAAAAGTTTTATTTTTTAATAATCCATCACTTTTGATTAATAGGGCATCCTTTATGTTTAATAATTTTTGTAGATTTATTAAAACAAATAAATTTTCTTTATTAGAAAAGAAATTTTTTATTGATTTAACTTGTGTTTCTCCAATTCCATCAATATCGAGTAATTCATCAAAATTTTTATTAGTGGATAAATTAATAAAATTTCCACATGTTTTAAAATATTTTGCTAAAATTTTTGCGTTCTCTAATCCAATATGTCTTATACCCAATGCATATATAAATTTTTCTAATGAAATATTTTTTTTTTCTTCAATTGAGTATTTAAGATTAGAAACTGACTGTTTTCCCCATCCTTCAAGATTTTCTATTTTTTTATAGTTTAAATTAAAAATATCTTGAGGAAATCTTATTAATTTTTTATACCAAAAATTTTCAACTATTTTTTTTCCTAAACCCTCTATATTAAATGCATCCTTTGATACAAAGTGTTTAATTTTTTCTATTGCAATTTTTTCACAATCATATCCTTCACTTTTGCATCTTCTTACCGCGTCCTCTTTTTTTGAAATAGAATTAAATTCTTTTACAGTTTCTGAACCACAAGAAGGACATCTTTTTGGAAAAATGTATTTTTTGATATTTTTTGTTCTTTTGGAAAAATCAACTTTGATAATATGAGGTATTACATCTCCAGCTCTTTCAATCAAAACAGTGTCTCCTATTCTAATGTCCTTTCTTATAATTTCCTCTTCATTGTGCAAGGTTGCATTAGAAACAACTACTCCACCGATATTAATTGGCTCAACTTTAGCAACAGGTGTTAAAGCACCTGTTCTCCCTATTTGAATTTCAATATCCTTAATTTTGGTAGTACCATTTATTGCAGAAAATTTATGAGCAATAGCCCATCTAGGAGAATTTGCTACATATCCTAATCTTTTTTGTAAATTAAAGTCGTTTATTTTATATACTATTCCATCTATATCAAAATCTAATTCATTTCGCCTTTTTTCTATTTCTTGATAATTTTTCATTAAATTTTTTACACCAGTAATTAATTTGTTTTGAGGGTTAATTTTGAATCCCCATTGTTTTAATTTATTTAAATACTCAAATTGAGTATCTATGTTTAGTTGATCCGCAAATCCATAAGTATATGCTATAAATTTAAGAGGGATTTTTTTTGTTTCCTCAGGATTTTTTTGTCTAAGGCTTCCTGATGCTGCATTACGAGGGTTTGCAAATTTTTCTGCTAATTTTTTAAAATCACTATTTTGAATAAAAACCTCTCCTCTAATATCTATTTCATTTGGAAAATCTTTTGCACTTATGAAGTGAGGAATATCTTTAATTGTTTTTAAATTTCCAGTAATATCTTCTCCTTCTTTACCATCACCTCTCGAAAGACCCCTCACAAATTCCCCTTTTTTGTAAATTAAAGAAGCAGAAATACCATCAATTTTTGGTTCGGCTGTATATTCAATATAATTATTATTCTTTTGATCAAGATAATTTAATATTTTTTTTTCAAAATTTAATAAATCTTCCTCTGAAAAAGCATTAGCTAAAGAAAGCATTGGAACTTTATGGATAATTTTTTTAAAATTTTTTGATGGTTTAAAACCTACTATTTCTTGTGGTGAATTTTTTGATCTTAAAAAATTATTTTCTGTTTCTAATAAAATTATTTCTTTTTTTAAAGTATCATAAATTTGATCTGAAACCAAAGGACTACTTTTCTCATAGTAAAAAAAGTTATATTTTTTTAGTAAATTAATTTTTTTTTTATAAGCTATTAAAGTATCTTTTTTATTCATCTCATTTAAATAGAGATTTAAATTTTTTAATTAAAATATTTTCACCTTGTAATTGATCAATTTTTTTTGGTTTATATTCTTTATCAAAAAAACTATAACTATTTTCATACCACTTTGAAGATTGATAATTGTAACCTAGTAATTGTGCATATTTTTTTGACTCTTCTTCTAAACCAATTAAATAATATATTTCAACAAGTCTATGTAGTGCTTCCTCTATATATATAGTTGTATCATAGTTTATAATAACATTTTTAAATCTATTAATTGCGGGTATCCACTTTTTTTTATCAAAATAATATCTACCTATATACATTTCTTTTGAAGCCAAAATATCAGCTATCAAATCAAGTTTAAATTTTGCATTTAAAGCGTAATCAGTTTTTGGATAGTTTTTAACAACTTTTTCAAATTGATTTTTAGCCATCATAATAGATTTTAAATCTTTTTTTTCATCTACAATCTGCTCATAATAAGCCATTCCCATTAAAAAATTTGCATAATCCATATCTTGATGATTTGGATATTTTTTCATAAAAATTGTTATTTCATCTATAGTATCTGCATAATAATCTTGGGAATAATAAGCGTAAGCTGCCATCAATGTTGATTTTGGAGCCCATTCAGACTGTGGAAATAAAATTTCAACTTCATTAAATTTTTTTGCAGCAAATAAAGCATCTCCAGTCTCAAGCACTCTCAGACCCTCGCTCCAAGACTCTAGGATTTGCGCATCAATATTTTTTTCAATTATTAAAGATTTTTTATCAATTTTTTTTGAGCAAGATAAATTAATTAATAATAATGCTATTAAAGAGATAATTTTTATTTTATTCAAAAACATAACTGTAATTTACCAGAATTTTAAAAATATCTATTATAATTATGCAATAGACTTAAATAATGTCTTATTTATAAGTGTATGTGGTAAGTTTTTTTGTTTAATTTCTATAATTGAGAAGTTTTCTTTATTGTTAAAAACTTTCCTTAATAATTGGTTAGTCATATAATGTCCACCTTGTGAACAAACCACATTTCCAATTATTCGATAACCTGATGTGAATAAATCTCCTATGCAATCAAGTATTTTGTGATTTACAAATTCTTTATTATTTCTAAGACCCTCATTATTTAAAACTTCTTCTCCTTTAACAACAATTGCATTTTCTAAACTACCACCTTTAGCTAAACCATTTTTTTTTATCACTTCTATATCTTCAAAAAGACAAAAAGTTCTTGAGTTAAATACATCGGTTAAATCGTCTTCAAATACTTTTACAATATTTCTTTGGTTGCCTATTATTTTATTATTATACTTTATTTCAAAATCTATATTCAAATTTAATGTTGACGGCTCAATACTAATATGTCGATCACCCTCTATATATTCTATTTTTTTTAATATTTTAATTATCTTGATTGGAATTTCACTATACTCAAATCCTGAGGAAATAATTTTTTCAACAAATATTTTTGCTGAACCATCAAGTATAGGCAACTCTTCATTATTAATTTCCACTATAGCGTTATCGATACCTAATCCAAAAAGAGCTCCCATTAAGTGTTCAATAGTAGATATTTTTACCCCAAAATTGTTTTGAATCGTTGTATTTAAAGAAGTGCTACTTACATATGCAAAATTTGGTATCACAATATTATTTTCTTTTAAATCAACACGCTTAAATAAAATTCCAGTATTTGGCTTTGCAGGTTTAATGGTTATCTCAGTAAAAAGTCCACTATGAAGTCCAACACCTTCAAAGCTTACGGGTGATTTGATTGTTTTTTGATTTAGGTAAGACATTAAATAACTTTTAAATGATGAATAAAAATTTAGAAAACAACAAATATTACAAGATATGACAATTTAACTAAACAAATGAAAAAATTTTTCAAAAAATCCTCTATTTTCCTGCTTTTTAGACAATATGATGACCTCATTTGGATTATTTCCTAATAAAATTTTCAAAGCAGCATCAAAATAGTTAGCTTTCTCTAATAGAGAATAATCTTTTAAATATTCTCCAGATACAATTTTATTAATTGAGATTTGATAATCAGCAAAAACTTTTTGATAATCGAGAATACTAAATGATGGCATCAATACAAAAGTTATTACGATAGAAAAATCTTTACAATATATTGACGATAAATTTTTATCAAATTTAAATTCTACACCATCAACTAAATAGTTATCAATTAATATATGTATAATTGAAAATTCTTTGTAATTTAATTTAATTTCGTTTTTAATTTTTGATATAAGATTAAAACTTTCCTTTTCAAAATTTAGATCTCCTAATATATTTTTTTTTATACATAAATTTATTGTTAAAAATTTCTCATCATCAACTACCAAGTAAATATCTCTAACAAATTGATTGTTATTTTTCTCAATTTTATAAATGTTATCATCTAAAAAATATTTAAATATATTTTTTTTGGAGTCAATTTGATGATCTTCTAAAATGATTTCATTTTTATATAAACAGGTATGATCAAATCTTGAAAAACATCTAACTAAAAAACTATTTTTTTTAATAACAAAAAGATTTATAAAATCATCGTTTTCAATCATATAAAATTAGTTGGTTTATTATTCTTGCATCGATTATTTTTTGATTTGTAAAATCTTTATTTGAGATAATGGTGTGAATTTCTTGAAGTTTTTTTGCTAAATTATCATTGGGTAATTTTATAATTATACCATCTATAGTTTCAATATCCCACCTTCCAGATTTATAATAAAATAAATTTCTTAAATTATTGAAATTAAATTTTGAAGTTTTGATAATAGTGTAGAATTCTATCACATCATCTATTGATGGATTGCCAAATATAAAAGGTAAATTGTTATTATTAGAAAACTCTTCAGTCAATTTACCATTAGTTCCTATATTGAAAGTTTTTCCATCAATACTTAATCTTGAAAAAAATTTAGTTTTTACAATTTTTATTTTTAAAGTAGAGGGATAATTTTTTATTACATAATATTTTTCAACTAAATTGTTTTTCTCTATAATATTTTTTATATTTTTGAGATTAATAAAAAAAATATTTAATTCTTTTTGATTAAGTATTTCATCTGATAGCTCTACAAAATTAGTACTATCTGACGTTTCAATAATTATATTTTTAAGTGTAAACTGATTTAGATCTAATAACTTTTGATTGTTAAAAGTACCTAAAAAAAGAAGAATAAATAAGTAAATAAAAATCTTTTTACCTATTTGTTGATGCATCATCTAAAATCCATTTTAATAAATTAATAAAACTTAAACCATGAAATGCTGCAATTTCAGGGACAAGTGAAAGATTAGTCATGCCTGGTTGAGTGTTAATTTCTAGTAAATAAAATTTATTTTTATGAAATTTAAAGTCGGATCTTGAAATACCTTTACAACCAATAATCTTATGTGCATTTAAAGCAATACTCATTACTTTATTTAAATTTTTTTTTGACAAATTTACAGGTATGATATGCTCTGTTTGAGATTTTGGATTATATTTTGCTTCAAAATCATAAAATTTTCTTTTAGGTTTTAATTCAATTACACCTAATTTTTTTTTACCCATTATAGCTGCTTGAATTTCTCTACCAGGTATAAACTGCTCTATTATTATATTATTATAAATTTTTAGTTTTTGTAAATTTTTAAAAAAATTATTTTTATTACAAATAAAAACATTTACACTTGAACCTTCGTTGATTGGCTTGATAACAACAGGAAACTTAAGTTTATCTCTAACAATTTTGATTATTTGGTCTCTACTTTTATCAAATGAATATTTAATAAATTTGGGTGTAAGGATTTTTTTTTTAATAAAAATTTTTTTTGAAATTATTTTATCCATTGCTCTTGCAGAGGCAAGAACTCCCGAGTGAGTATAAGGAATATTGAATGTTTCAATTATTGTTTGTATATATCCATCTTCACCAAATTGACCATGCAATGCATTAAATATTATATTAGGTTTAAATTTTTTAATTATTTTTAATAATTTTTGATTTGGTTCACAAATTTTTACATTAAAATTATTTTTTTTTAATTCTTTTGCTACCTGTTCTCCCGTTTTTAAACTAATTAATCTTTCTTTTGAAATCCCTCCAGAAATAATTAATATTTTTTTTTTCATTTATTCAATAATTTTAATTTCAGTTTCAATTTTGACACCAGTTTTTTTAAAAACTTGATTTGAAACAAATTCAATTAAATTCTTCATATCTTTAAAACTTGCATTACCCTTATTAACAAAAAAATTGCAATGTTTATCTGAAATTATTGCGTCACCAAAACTAGTATTTAAAGGTATAGACTGTTTTATTAATTCCCAAACTTTTTTATCTGTTTGGGTAATTGGGTTTTTAAATGTACTTCCACTAGTTTTTATTTTAGTTGGTTGAGAAATTTCTTTTTGGTCTTTATATTTTTTCATTAAAAATTTAATACTTTCTTTATCACTTTTTTTTCCTTTGAAAGAGGCACTTAAAAAAATTAATTCATTTGAGAGATCGTTATTTCTATACTGAAATTTAATTCTATTAGAAGGTATTGTTATCACTTGACCATTTCTATTAATGGCCTGTACAGATAATAAAATATCTTTAAATTCATGACCAAAACATCCAGCATTCATTTTAATACCACCTCCTACTGTCCCTGGAATGCATGATAAAAATTCAAAACCTGACAAATTATTTTCTAACGCAAAATCTGCTAGTGTCTTATCAAAAACTGCACTACCAGCTATAACTATTTCTTCAGATAATATCGAAATATTATTAAAATTCTTAGATAATTTAATAACAACACCATCATAAGTTTCATCGGTAAATAAAGTATTTGAACCTGCTCCAAGAATAAAAATTTTTTTTTCATTATTAATTTTTTTTATAAAATTTTTTAATTCATTCAAATTTTCTGCTTTAAAATATAATTTTGTCTTTCCTCCAATATTAAACCAATTTTTTTTTTTGATATCGTAATTAATTTTTAAATTATTTTTAAATTCTATTAAAAGTTTTTTCGTATCTAGATTTTTCACTTAATTAAATCAGGCATTTCTCTAATCCATCCAGAAATTGAACCCGCTCCCATTGCAATGACTATTTTTTTTCCACTAATGGTATTTTTGATAAACTTTGCTAATTCGAATTTGTCATTAATCATAAATAAATTTACTTTCGAATTTTTTATTATTTGCTTAGCAAAGCTTTGATAATCAAAACCTAATTTAATTTTTTCTCCTGCTGAATATATAGGACATAAAATTACATCATCACAATCATTAAAAGCATAGGTAAATTCTTTTTTTAAGTCTTTTAATCTCGATATTCTATGAGGTTGAAATATGCATATTTTTTTATAATTTTTATAAACATTTTTTACACCTTCTAAGACTCCCTTAATTTCAGTCGGATGATGTGCATAATCATCATAAAATATAGAATTTCTAAAAGTAAATATCTTATTAAATCTTCTCTGAACACCTTCAAAATTTTTTAATCCATCTTTTATTTTTGAAATTGATAAACCAATTGTTAAAGATACTGCTGTCGCAGCAGTTGCATTTCTAATATTATGCAATCCTAAAAGTGGAATTTTAATTTTTTTAATTTTTATTTTTTTTTTATTTGGTAAATTTATATTTAAGTCAAACTCAGAAAATTTTTTTTCTAATTTAATATTTCTAATACTAAAATTAGATCTAGGATCTATTCCGTATGTATAAAAATTTTTATTTTTAATTTTATTTATTAAATTTTTATTATTTTTATCATCTAAACAGATAAATGTTTTACTAAAGGAAGGCACTTTTTTAATAAATCTTTTAAAATAACTATTCAAATCATTCATTGATTTGTAGTAATCCATGTGTTCCCTATCTATATTCGTTATAATTGCATAAGTTGGGGGTATATAAACAAAACTTCCATCTGACTCATCTGCTTCTAAGATAGACCATTCACTTTTACCTAGTTTAGCAGAATTCTTTAAAGAATTGATTACGCCGCCA
>Ga0181598_1005289_pt1 | contig 10385 bp, 5 predicted proteins | sample 041ome_4_FD_153295 | JGI IMG/M metagenome (GOLD analysis project Ga0181598, IMG submission 153295) | Coastal salt marsh microbial communities from the Groves Creek Marsh, Skidaway Island, Georgia - 041404US metaG (spades assembly) | ecosystem: Environmental > Aquatic > Marine > Intertidal zone >...
GCGGCGACGGCGTCGGCGACGCGAGGACGCGCGCGGCGGTGCGCGCCATACTGCGGACGTCTTCGACGCCATCGCGGGCGCGCGGCGTGCGTCGTAATAAATCGTCCGAATGTCCGAATATGCGCGTCGACCGAGGGCACCCCGCGGGCGAAGGGATCGGCGCGGCAGCTCGACGCGCGCGCGATGCGTCGCGCGCGCGTCGACGCTCCGAGCGCGCGCGAGGGCGAGGCGGCGCTCGAGCGCTCGCGCGGGGGGCAGGGAAAGGCGCGCGCGAGCGGGACGGCGGGAGATCTCGCGTGAATCGATCGCGCACGCATTCATTCATTCGTTAGGGCGAAAAAAAGAAACACTCGTGCACGCACGTGAACGCAGGCGCGCGGCGCGCGATTTCTGCGACGAAGATAGCGTACGCGCACTCTATGTTTACCGTTGTTCGCCCTCGGGCGGTACGTTTGATCGCGACGCGCAGAAAGAATATCACCGCGAACGCGGACGCGCGCGCGTTTTTCGCACGTTTCGTCGCGCTTTGGACGAGGTTTGCTTTTTGAGTGTTTTCAAGCGTCGCGTCGTTTCATTCGTAGATCGCCGATGCGTTATTTTGGATCCTCCTTCGCCGATAGTGCGAGAAAAAGTTTGTCTGTTTGTTCTTTATCATTCACGCGCTTCGCGCGCTTCGCTTGGATTTATTCTCCGCAGTCATCCATCATGTTGATATGCTTGCTTCGATAGCATTTATTATGGGCGCTCTTGATCAGGTTTACGTGAACCTCTTTTGTTTACTCGTTTACGCGCTCGATCCTCCAGATCACAACATGCATGTTTCGACCATCTTTCAGCCTCACGCAAAACAAAACACGGTATCCTGCGGTAGATCAAAATTTGTCCTCCAACGTTTTTCAGAACATAGGCAAACAAAACGAACGAACGAACCGCACTGCACGGCGGCAATTATTGGTTAGTTTTCTACTTCCTTAGATCACCCGTATATATTTTCCCTGTGAAGGCCGCCTCAGAAGGCGAGCCGGAGGGTCCCGTCGCAAGAGGGTCGGCGGCGCCGAAGGGCGCTCGTCTCGCGGTTCGACTCCGCGGTGCGACCAAGTTCGAGGCGAGGTTGCGCGCGAATGGCGGTTACACGAGTCTGTAGTAAATAATGTAACAATTTCTACGTCTACGTCGCGCTCTTAAACTAACTCACGCGTTCTTTTGCGCCGACTCGACGTCGTCCGCGTCGTCGTCCTTGACTTCGTCTATGAGGTTGATGGCTGCGAGCGGGAGTAAACCGGTGACGAGACAAATGGACAACAGCAAAAAGAGGTTGTCGAAGTTGTCCGCGGTAACACCGAGCGATTTGGTCAACCCAGCGCCCAGAAACTCGCTCGTCACGCCGCCGGCGTTGAAGAGAGACATGAGCGCCGCGAAGAACGTCGCCTCTACGCCCTCCGGGCAAATTTTCGCCGCCAAGACGAGCACCGGCAGGAAGCTCACTTCGCCCAAAACCGTCAACACCGCGGTGTCGGTGAGCGCGAACACTTTATCGCTAATCCCTAACTCTAAATTCATGCGACTCACGAGTAAAAGTTGAGTGGAGCCGAGCGCGGTGCCCAAGATGGAGGTCCACAAAAACATCTTTTTGAGCGGTACGCGCTTGAGGTAACCGTTGTACAACGCCACGCCGCCGAGCGCGCAAAACGCGCGCACGAGGGCCACGCGGCCTAAGAACTCTGGCGAAAATCCGAGCTCATTCGTGTTGAAATAAAACATCGCCGTCCCAGCGCTCGGCGTCGCTTGCCACAAGAACACGAAGAACGCCGGCGCCCAAATGTCTCGCCGCTTGGCGACTTGGAACAATTTCCCCGACATCGCCTTGAAATCACTCAACACGCCCTCGCTCGACACCTGCGCGGTCTCGACGATCGGCTTCTCTTGCACCAACGTCGACGCTCCGGCGATCATGAGCGGAAACACCGCGGTGGCGCCGAAGACGAATCTCGTGCCGTACGATTCAATCAAACTCCCGCTAAAATACGAACTCACGATGCTCCCGATGGCGACGAACCCCCAGCAAAGCGATTGCAACGATCCCGACACCCCTTGTTCTTCACCTCTCGCCTTTGCGACGACGATACTATCGATCAAAACATCGCTAAACGCGATGCTCAGCGACCCGAGCGTGAACGCCACGAGCGCCGTCTCCGGCGCGTCCACCCACGTCGCCATGGATGCCCAACCCAAACACCCCACCGCGCCGCACGCCATCAAGTACGACTTTCTCCGATAGCCAAAAAGCGGCACTGAATCGCTCAGAAACCCCCACAGCGGCTTGATCAACCACGGCGCTTGCGAAATCGACAAAATCATCGCCGTCTCGCTCGGCCCCAAGCGCAGCTCATCCTTGAGATAAAAATCCTTCGCCAACCGCGACAGCCCGATCACGCCCTGCACGAAATACACCAACGCGATCGCGTACACCTCCGGCGACATCGGCACCCCGAACAGCACGCGCCGTTCCTTCGTCTTCCTCCGACCCGCGTCGTCTCGCGCCGCGCTCGCCGTCGCCGCCGCCGCCGTCGTCCCGTCCTCCGCGCCCGCGCCTCGCCGCGCGCCGCCCATGGCGTCGTCCCGCGCCCGCGTTTCTCCCGCGCGCCCGTCGCCGCGCGCGCGCGTCGTCCGCGCGCCCGCGTCGTCGTCCTCGAACGTCCCGCGCGCGCGCGTCGTCCGTCGACCGCGCGCGTCCGCGCGCGTCGTCGTCGTCGCGCGCGTCCCGCGTCGCGCGCGCGTCGCCGTCGCCGTCGTCGTCGTCGTCGTCCGCGTCGCCGTCCGCATCGACGCGCCGCGCGCGTCGGCGGCGTCGCGATGTCGAGCGACGCGCGCCTTCGATCGCATTCGACCTGCATTTCGCGCCGCCCTCGACGCGCGCGGCGCCGCGATGTCGCACGCGGTGCACCGCGAGGTGCACCCGCCCACGGGCGTCGACCACGCGGTGACGGCGTACTTCACGCGCCCCGTGGGCGACGGCGGGGACCCGAATCTGATCGTCGCGAGCGCGAATCGCATCACCGTGTACGCCGTCAATCGGCGCGGTGACGAAGAATCGCTCGACGTGTGCGCCGAGTTCGACGCGCAGGGCGCGATAGGGTCGATGAGCGTCCTGAGACGGCGGTTCGGGGCGCCGAGGAATCAGCGAGACGCGCTGTTGATCGCGATTCGCGAGCGAAAGCTGAGCGTGGTGGAGTACGACGCGGCGACCGGGGACGTGTGCTGCTCGTCGATGCACTCGTTCGAGAGTGCGCTGGGGTGTAATCCACTGGGAACGACGCTGCGGATGTCGAGAGAGGCGCCGCTGGTGGTGAGCGATCCCGAGGGTCGGTGCGCGGCGGTGGTGCTGCGGGAGGACGGCGTCGCGGGCAAGGTGCGAGTGCTGCCGAGCGTGGACGGGGGGTTGGGGCTGGTGGCGAACGACGACGAGGGACGCGTGCGAGGACCCGCGGCGAGCGTGCGCGAGTCGTTCCCGCTGCACCTGCCGGGGGTGCGATTGATTCGCGACGCGTGTTTTTTGCACGGATACGGCGAGCCGGCGCTGGCGGTTTTGTACGAAAAGACGCCGACGTGGGCTGGGCGGTATAACCTGAGCAAAGATACGTGTGAGATCGTGGCGCTGAGCGTGGACGTTGACAAGCAAAAGGGGACGGTGATTTGGCGTCGGCAGAACTTGCCGTCGAGCTCGTACAAGTTGACGGCGCTCTTGCCGCCGCTCGGCGGCGCGTTGGTGTTTTCGCAAGACTTTTTGCTGCACGAATCCCAAGAGAGCTCGTCCGTGCTCGGGTTGAATACTTTCGGTCACGGTGGGCCGCAAGAAGGGAACGACGCCGAAGTCGCCGCGCGCGCGGCGGGAATGGGGGAGAACGCCATGGCGAACCCGCCGCCGGCGTGCGCGGCGCGCGCCGTCGATTGCGGATTAGAGATCACGTTAGATGGCGCTCAGGCGTCTGTTGTGTCGGAAGATCGCGTCTTGGTGACAACAAAAACCGGCGCGTTGTTGCTCTTAGCTCTTCACACCGATGGCCGTAGTTTACGTCGCATGATGCTTCAGCGCGCCGGCGGCGCTGTGCTCTCTTCGGGCATGTGTCTGCTGTCGAGAGATTTGTTGTTCCTAGGAAGTCGCATTGGTGACTCGCTTTTGGTGAAGTTCACGCCTAAAGAAGAACCGACGGCACCTCTCATGCTTCCCGACGCCGAAGACGAGAGCGAGGATGAGGCGACGGAGAAGTCGAAGGGTAAGCGCTCTAAATCGGGCGGCGCGGCGAATCGCAAACGCGCCAAAACCGCCGAGGCGCCGCCACCAGCGCCGTCGACGCCGAGTCCCGAAGATGACGATGACGAGCTCGAGGCGTTGCTCTACGGCACGACGAAAACGGAGACTGTGCAGACCGACGCCGTGCAAACGGAGAAGAAGCGCGAAGGCTTGGCCGGCATCATCCCAGGCTTGAAGGTTGCTGGTTACGATTTGAAGGTCAAGGACTCTTTGCTCGGCGTCGCGCCTGTGGTGGATATCGCCGTCGGCGCGAGCGCGCCCATGGGTTCGAACAAGAACGAGCGCACCGAGCTCATCACCGCGTGCGGTCAAGGGAAGAACGGTGCGCTGGCAATTTTGACTCGTGGCGTCCAGCCTGAACTCGTCACCGAAGTCGAATCCGGTACGCTGCCCAATTTACAAGGTTTGTGGACGTTGCACTATCGCAAAGAAGGTTCGAAAGAAGAACGCGAACCTTTCCATCATCATTTGTTGCTGAGCATGAAGTCGTCGACGATGATCATGGAAACCGGCGAGGAGCTTCAAGAAGTGAGCGCCTCGCTCGAGTTCATCACGAATCAAGCCACGTTGGCGGCGTCGAATATTTTCGGACATTACTGCTCGGTCCAAGTCACGGGAACGGGCATCCGCGTGTTAAAGGGAGGCGTGAAGGTACAAGACGTCGGTTTGCAGGACATGGACGCACCGAAGGGAGCCGCGATCGCGTCCGCACAGATTTTAGATCCTTACATCATCGTTCGGCTATCGGATGGTTCGATAAGATTGTTGTCCGGAGACGAAAAACAGATGAGTGTTTCGTTGATGGAAACGGGGGCGATCCCAACATCTTCAGTAACGGCGTTCGCTCTGGTGGATGATTCTGTTGAAGCCGCAGACGCGGCGGGCGGGGGCGAACGCAAGAGCGGATGGATTCATCGAGCTGCGACGAATGGCACCATTACGGGTTTGGAAGGGAACAAGAAGAGCGGCGCGTGCAACAACAGCGAGGCCATCGTCGCGCTGACGCGCGAGGGTGGAAGTCTGGAATTGTTTTCGTTGCCCAGCTGCACGCGCATCTGGTGCGCCGATGGGCTGTCCGAGGGCATGCGCGTATTGAGTCCGCAAACACCCGTCAACGCTGAGTCCAGTGTCCCTGAGATTGTCGATATTCGCATCGATTCATTCCAAGATGCGCACGAGCGCCCTTTGCTCACCGCAGTGCGTGGCGATGGCACGTTGCTCTTGTATAAGGGTTTCATCGTTCCCGCCGGGACGACGTACGAAGGACAAGACGAACCGCTCGAAAAGAATGAGTTGCGATTTTCTCGCGTCAACGTCGACGTTGAAGGTTCTGGTTTGAATGTCGCTGGCATAGGCGCCGCAGGTCAGCTTAGAGACTCCCTAGCGGGCGCGCGATTGACGCGCATCGGTAACGTCGGCGAAGGACAAGGCGTGCAAGGCATCTTTGTCGCAGGCCCAAACCCGTTGTGGCTCATCGTTCGCAGGTCTCGCGTATTAGCTCTCCCGACGCGTGGTGAAGGCGAGGTCGTCGCATTCACGGTATTCCACAACGTCAACTGTCCGCACGGTTTCATTCTAGGCACCGCGTTGGGTGGCGTGCGCATTTGTCAGATGCCTAGTAAAATGCACTACGAAGCTGCGTGGCCGGTGCGCAAGGTGGCGCTCAAGTGTACGCCGCACACGATTACGTACCTGCCAGATTTCAAGCTCTACGCACTGGTTACATCAGCTCCTGTGCCTTGGGTCGAACGGGAAATAGAGCAAGATAATGTCCACGGTATCGCCTTGGCAAAAGTGCGACGCGAGCGCGCGAAAGCGAACGATGACATGGAGTTACAATACTCGGTGCGACTCCTCGTTCCTGGATCGCTCGATAGCGCGTGGCAACACGCGCTCGAACCGGGCGAGCACGTGCAGTGCGTTCGAAATGTCCAATTGAGAGACATTAACACTGGGGCACTCCTTTCACTTCTTGCCGTCGGTACGGCGATGCCTGGAGGAGAAGACACGCCGTGTCGCGGTCGCGTCATTTTATTTCAAATGGTGTGGGAGCGCGACGCCGAATCCATGGATGGGTACAGATGGAAAGGACAAGTGTGCTGCGTGCGCGAAGCGAAGATGGCGTGCACCGCGTTATCGGCGCTCGACGGTCACCTGATTGTCGCGGTCGGTACCAAGCTCACCGTGCACACGTGGGATGGCGTCGAATTGAATAGTGTCGCTTTCTTCGACACCCCAATTCACACCGTGAGCATCAACGTCGTGAAGAATTTCATCCTGGTGGGCGATTTAGAGAAGGGCTTGCACTTTTTCCGCTGGAAGGCGAACGGCTTCGAGAAGTCGATCATTCAGCTCAGCAAGGATTTCGATCGCATGGACGTCGTGAGCACAGAGTTCTTGATCGACGGCGCCACTCTGAGTTTGCTCGGGTCCGACATGAGCGGCAACGCGCGCATCTTTGGCTACGATCCAAAATCGCTCGAGTCGTGGAAAGGACAGAAACTCCTCGTGCGTTCGGCGTACCACGTCGGTTCGCCCATCTCTCGCATGGTGCGTTTTAACGTGGAAGGTACGACCGCGAAAGCCGCGCCGGGAGAACGCCCCAAAGGCACCAATCGACACGCCGTCTTCTTCGGCACGCTCGACGGCGCTTTGGGCATCTTCATGCCCACCGACGAGCCGACGTACGCCAAGCTCCACGCCCTTCAACGCGAGTTGAACACCACGGTGCGCTCACCGATCGGTTGCAATCCGCGCACGTTTCGCACCCCCAAAGTCTTCGAAGGCAAGCATGTGCAATTACTCGCCCCCCTCGACGTCCTCGACGGCGGTTTACTCTCCAAATTCGAGACGCTCACCTTCACCGAGCAGCGCGCCGTCGCCGAGCGAAGCGGCGTCGACCGCGATTTGGCCCTCGGTTTGATCCAGCACCTCAGCGCCAGCAACGCGTTCGTGTGATCGATCCACGCGTCCTAGTCTCGCTCCTTCGCGACGCTCTATTTTGTTGTAACGCGCCTTCGCGACTAGTTTCACCATGGAAGCGTGTCGAAGCGTGTCGGCGTTGACGCGACGCGATTCGTCATCATCAATCATCATCGTCAGCGTCCACCCGCGCGCGTCACTTTCGCGCGATCCGCGCGAACCGAGCGAACGAAGCGACCGAATAAACGACGGCTTCGACATGTCCGCCGCCGCCGCCGCGCCCGCGCTGCGCTTGCAATACTTTAACATCGAAGGCCCCGCGGAGAAGATTCGATTGACGCTGTCGATCGCGAAGATTCCCTTCCGAGACGACCGCGTCGCGTTCGAGGACTGGCCGAGCGTGAAACCGACGACGCCGTACGGACAACTGCCCGTGATGTACGTCGACGACGAAGCGATGGCGCAATCGGATGCGATTTTGAGATACTGCGGACGGTTAGCCGGATTGTACGACGAACAACGCGCGAGGGAAATCGACGAGGCGGTGTCGCTGGTGGAGGACATGCGCGAGTCGTGGTACCCGAACTTGGCGGTCGGCATGGTGCCCGAGAAGTTTAATCTCGAGAAAGGGTCGGACGCGCACGCGGCGACGACGAAGGCGATGCGAGAGCGCTGGATCCGCGAAGAGCTTCCGCGATACTGCGGCTTCATCTCCAAGCGCGTCGCGGGCGGCAAGTTTCTTTGCGGCGACCGGGTGACGATCGCGGATTGCGCGTTGGTGCCGCTGTTGCGCAGATTTCGCAGCGGCGGGATCGATCACGTGCCCAAAGAGTGTCTCGACGCCTTCGCCGACGTCGTCGCGTACTACGAAAAGTTTCACGCCATTCCGGAAGTCGCCGCGTGGTACGCCGCCAAATCGGCGTGAACCGACGGAATCAAACCTTTATCGATCGACGTCGACCGACTCGACCGTCGCGCGACGCGCGCGACGCGATGACGCATTTTTCACTTTTGTAAGACGCGCCGCCGCGCCGCGTCGCTTTACGCTTTACGACATCGCTTTACGACACATCGCCGCGACGCGCGACCGCGCGACCGCGCGCGCGATGTCCTCCCGCGTCGGCGACGTCGGCGATGACGACCCGTCGTCGTCCGCCGTCGTCGCGCGCGCGCGCGTCCTGCGCGAGACGCTCCGCCGCCGGGACGACGACTACGAGGTCGACCGACCCGGCGCGCGCGCGTCGCTCGACGCCATCGTCGCCGACCCCGCGTGGCTCGCCGAATACGAAGAATTGAAGCGCCTCGAACGCGCGCTCGCCGGTGAACCCGGTGAGGGGCGCTGCGCGCGGTACGTGCCGCGAAAACGACGGTTTTGCGCGGCAAAGGCGAGGGACGGCGGGACGATGTGCTCGCGGCACCGCGCGTTCGAAGAGGGTGATGCGGACGAGACGTTGTGTCGAGACGCGAACGAAATGTTGAACGTCGCGACGACGACGACGACGGAGGCGGCGACGACGCACGATGGAAAGAAGAAGAATCTGAATCGACGAATGAAGAAGATGACCAATCCGATGTCGGCGCCGTTTCAGGCGCCGTTGACGCTCGACGAAGCGTATTGGTCGAGCGCGTTCGGAGACGCGCGCGGACGGCCGCTGTTAGTAGACGTCGGCACCGCTAAGGGCGGTTTCATTAAGGCTTTATCAACCGAACGCGCGGAAGCGTTCACGCGAGCGAAGCAGGGCGTGGAGTTTAATTTATTAGGGGTTGAAATTTACCCGCCGCTGGTGCGGCAGGCGAACGCGTGGGTGCGGGCGAATGAGGCGCGATTACGTCTGCCCGTGCACTTCGTTTCAGCCAACGTGAACGTATCGTTGGAGAGTATGAATTTACCGAACGTGCGCGCGGTGTGCGTGCAGTTCCCCGATCCTTGGAGTCGAGGACGACACTTCGAGCGGCGCGTGATGACGCCCGAATTCGCGCGAGCGCTCGCGAATGTCCTTCCGAGCGGTGGCGAGCTCTTCTGTTGCTCGGACGTGAAAGCGTTGGCGTCTGAAATGTACGATGTCGTTGCCGCGAACGATGACTTTATCATCGACGAAGCGACGTACGCGCGAGTGGGGGATATGGACGAATCCGAGGTGCCCGCTTCTTTGGACGACGTCCCGGAGCACGACGCCGCGCACAAATTTGAATGGGAACCGCTTCCGGACGTAAAGCCGGTTCGAAATCGACGATGGCTACGGGCAAATCCGTACGAGGCGTTCACCGAGCGCGATATCGTGTGCGAAGGCAAATGGCGACCGGTGTATCGTTTCGCCGTCGTGCGAAGGTGAAGCGTTCGGCAATCGGTACAGTTTAGTTTTACAGCAGCGCGTAGACGTAGAATTTAGACGACGATTAGGTTATCTCGTAAAGCCGTGATGTTTCGCCCGTCGACGTCCAGAGACACCGTCACCTGATCCCCGCGCGTCTCGACGACGGTTCCCCAATTGCCGTTGAGCGACGCGTTGCGCATGCGCGCCAACACGACGCGCGAGCCGACGCGAACGCTCGGTCCCAGCGCTACGCCGAGCAATTTTTTCACGCCTCTCGTCGCGCACGCTAAGCCGCGCATCGTTTCTCGCTCAAACGAGGCCACCATGAATCCCACGGCGGCGCCCGCGCCGTACAGATTCAACGCCGTCGGCGACGAATCCATCAACGCCAAAATGACAATCTCCGCCACGCTCGCCGTCTCCGCCGGCACGTCGATGAATCCAAAAAAGCTCACCCGTCCGCGATATCCTCTCGCGTAATCGATCCTCGCCCGATACGTCTTCAGCGCGAACACGAGCCCCCCCGCGCCGCGCCAGCACGCGTCGCCGTATCCGAGCGCGCGCGCGCTCGCCGCCGCCGCCGCGTTCGTCGCCATTCCCAGCGCCAGCGCGAACGCCACCGTCGCCGGCGCGCTCGCGCGCGTCCCGACCGCTTCCCGCACTCGCCGCTCCGTCTCCGCCATCTTCGCGAACATCGATCCCGCGTAGTACGCCACCGCGAAGTCGCTCTCGTGCGAGCACGTCGCGAGCGCCGCGTCCCGAAGCCTCGCCGCGGCGCCGCCGCGCCCGCGCCCGCGCGCGCACATCGCGGCGCTCGAAACGACGCGCGCGGCGTC
>Ga0181598_1005296_pt1 | contig 10374 bp, 5 predicted proteins | sample 041ome_4_FD_153295 | JGI IMG/M metagenome (GOLD analysis project Ga0181598, IMG submission 153295) | Coastal salt marsh microbial communities from the Groves Creek Marsh, Skidaway Island, Georgia - 041404US metaG (spades assembly) | ecosystem: Environmental > Aquatic > Marine > Intertidal zone >...
CTTTAATAACGAATACTCTTCTTCGAAGAAACATCATCGTCGTCGTCGTCATCTAAACACGTTTTGTCGGTAGTGTGTGTCAGTCAGTCCGTACAAAGGTGAGACGATAGAAAGAAAAAATGATGCATGAATTTTTTATCTCCTTTTTTTGCTTTTTTTCTTTGTTTTACAACACGTTTCTCTCCTATATATCAGTCTATCAAAATCTGTCTAGTGTGACTATTTGAATTCTATTGTTTCGCCGGCGCTAATAAAATCGATCGTTTCTCGCTCTCGCTTCCCGAGGTTTCCTCGCGGTGCTTGACGTCCCCGGCAGTTGCGTAGACGAGTATACCAATCGCTTGTACCGTGAACGTGCCAACAAAAACCACAGCCTGCGTGGTAGAACTGAATCCACCCTCGAAGCCGAAGAAGCGCACCATGCCGACTAATAGACTCTGTTGTAATAAAACAACGTTGAACGTGCCAGCGTCGACGTATTTTAAAGCTCTGTATGCACTCGCAAAGGAAGCGAACAACGTCACCGAAGTCAATATGTATATCATAACGTCGTGGTGCTCTATTCTAGCGAAGAAGTTCATCAAAAGTTCGAAGTTCCACTTGTGCTCCGCGAAAATCGCTACTATCGCGAAAAGAGTGCCGTAAAATCCAAACGCGGCCAAAATTTCGTTTTGGTACACTCCGCTATCGATTGAATATTCCTGCAAAATATTCGTCGCCGAAAAGCAGATGGCGGCGAAAAACGCGAGCGCATCTCCCAGTCTCGGGTTTTTGTCCGGATGCGGTACGTTGTTACCCTCTTCATTTACCTCTAAACTGTCGCAGACGATGAGGAAGAGGAGAGCCGCCATGGACACGAAAGCGCCCACTACGTGCCGCCTAGAATACCTCCGATTCATGAAGAGAAACCCGAGAGTACACGAGATGGGCACCGTGGCTGTTTGAATAATCGTTCCCGACGTTACTGAAGTAAATTTGAAGCAAAGAATCGCCGAATAATTCCCTATAAAATCAAAAACCACCATCATGATGAGAGCGAGCGTTTTCTCGTTTGGCCGGCAACAGAGTCTGCTGAACTTTTTTGGATCTTTTTCGCCTTTTTCAACGTCAGCGACGACGCCGACGACGGCGAAAGAAGAAGAAGAAGGAGGAGGAGGAGAAGAAGTAGTAGTAATACTTTCCATGTGTTCTCGGTTTCCTCCGACCAAGCCGGGAAGAAACGCATAACTGTCGTACATCTTATGCCTGCGAAGCTTCTTCTCCACGCCTTCGGACTGGTCGTAACGAATAACTTTATCGCTCGTCATTTTTCCGATTTTGTTTACTTTTTCCTCTCCTCCGACTTCCTCTCCTCCTTCTTGATGTCGCTCTATCACCTGCAAAGGCGCAAACACGATCCAAAGCATGACGTACGCGGACAGAAGCGCGAAATATATCGATCTGTGCCTCTCGTCCAACACTTTACTGAAAATGGAAACCAAGGCGTATAATATCGCGGTGATGAACGCGTAGAACGTCCCTTTGACGTACGTCATGATGACAGCTTTAACTCTTTCTTTTGAAAAAGCAAAATGTCTCGCGTATCGATGGTATCCTCGGTGTATCAGCGGTACGTTATTGTTGTTGTTGTTGTTGTTGTTGTTGCCATCAATCTCCAATTTTCAACACCATTTTAGTAGTACACATCACGGCTCGTTCTCATACGATGAGTTGCTCGTCAACGGCTCTACTTCTTCTTCTTCTCAGAAAGAGATTCTTTCGCGAGCGACTGACTGGCCAAAAGAGAATACAACAGAGGAGGTTAAAAATAGAGAGATACAAAAGAGAGCGTTTTTTCTCGTCGTCGTCGTCAACTTAAGTTGCTCTTTGCGTTTCTTCTGCGTGTTTGTCTTTGTGATGAGACGACGACGATGATTTTGCGAACCTTTTTTCTCTCAAAAGTCTCTTTTTCTTGGTAACACTAAAAATTTTGATATGCCACGCTTAGGAGTGGTGGTGGTGGCAGATTTTTAAGAAAAAGAGCATCACTTTGTGCGAGCAAATATCTAGGAAAGCGCGCGAGAGTCGAGACACGCGCGATACAGCACTCACGCACACATCAACTCTACCTATCGGTACAACGCGTAAAAAGTAGTACATTTCAATCGCGCGACGAAACGGCGACTGGAGAGTCATCCATATCAGCGTGACTTTTCGGGAATTAAAAAACTTCTTCTTCTTTTTTTAATAACGCGAGTCTTTTGTTGAGGGGACTCCCTAACAAACACACCCCGGACGGAGAATACGAAGAAGCGACGACGATACTAATAATGACGATACCACCGATAATATCAGCATGAGCGGAAGCGAAGTGAATTACGGCGCGACCGATGAGGAGGAGAGCGTCACTCGTCGTCGTCGTCCTTCTCTTTTCGCGAGGCAGGATTCCAACGAGTTCTCCTCCTCATCAATTAAAGCGGGAAGTACGGGAAGTTCAGATTTGGGAAGCGTGGTGACGCCTTCTGTGCGCTCGTTGAAAGTTGGCGGAAGATTTGGTTCTATTCACTCTCTGAGCGGCTTTGGGGGAAGTTTTGTCGCGGGCGATGGAGAAGAAGACTTGGAGGAAGAAGATTTAGAATCCGGTTTGGGGAGGAGAAGAAGAAGTCAGAACAACGAATCGTTTTCGGATTTGGCCAGACGTCGAAGCGCGATGCGCAGACGAGGCCGAAGCAGCGAAGAAGGATTGTCGATTGCGTCCTCGGCGAGTTCGACAATCAGTTCGATATCGGTGTCGGTGAAGGGAAACGATAGATTGTCAAACGCCGATACGCTTCTGGAGAAAGTAGGAGAAGACAAACAGGAAAGACAGTGCGCGCCACACTGTGCGCCACACATCTTCGTCTGGGGGATCCCAGGAGCTTTGTGTGCCACATCGTACGCGTTGTACAACGTATTTATCAAACTGGGAAGCTACTCGATTTCACCGGTGTTGGGAGGAGTTATTTTACAATTCGTTGCGTGCTTATTAGGTGTCGGTCTCTTAGTATTCGATCGGAGGAAAAGCGAGTATAACGTCTGGCAAGAGTTGAAAGAGTCTGACAGAGTTGGTATTATATGGTGCTGCGGAGCGGGTCTCGCCGTGGGGACGGCTGAAATGTTGAGCTTTTATGTCTCGTCTTTAGGCGTCTCAGCGTCTCAATCGATACCTGTAATCATCGGAGGGTCCGTAGTGTTTGACGTCATCCTCGGCGTCTCGTTCTTGAATGAAAGTTTCGGTTTGAAAGCGATGCTAGGCGTTCCTGTCATCGTAGCAGGTATTAGTAGCGTCGCCTCGTCTGTTACTGGAACGGAAGGTGGCAGCGTGACAATTGCGGCATTGTTGGGCTTCGGCAGTTCCTCTCTTGCCGCAAACGAGACGGTAGAATTAGAATTGGTTGATTGGATAGGACCGGCGATTGCTTGTGCGATGGCGTACGCTTTGTATAATGTTTTCATAAAACATGGATCGGATACTATGAATCCTGTTCTTGGCGGGGTCATTTTGCAAATCGTTGCCATGATTCTGGGTTCATCTTTTCTGGGCATTCTTCTTCGCGCCGGTTTTTCTGAGATCTTACATTACGACATAAAAGGTATTTTCTGGGCGTGTATGGCCGGCTTTTCGGTTGGGACTGCGGAAATATTGAGTTTTTACGTCTCATCTCTCGGCGTTCCCGTCTCCATTTCGACTTCGACCGTTGTAGGCGGGTCGGTCGTTTTGGGCTCATTAATAGGCTGGATTGCTCTTGGAGATATAATTACCTTTGGTTCTGGTTTCGGCGTTCTTTTTGTTTTATGTGGCGTTATTTCGGTTGCTATGGATGCGGGCGATCACGATGAGGATGAAGTTATATCGGACGATGGTGCCAACGTGTCGAGTAAAACAATCGGCGGAGATGGAACTGTAAACCAGTACAATGATTTCTTTAAAAAGGTACTGGATCGAGAAAAGCAGGAAAGCCCAGAGCAAGGTAAAGGCACGGACGCGATCATGAATCCTGCTGCGTTGGAGAAGAAGAACAATCGATATATTCCCGCGATAGATTCAATTAACGAGGAAGGTTCCGTGCATCGTCCAACTTCTCCGATGCTTGCTCGCTTTCTCGTTGGTACGGACCCGCTTGCCGCAGAAAACTTGGAAGACTACTACTTCGGGAAACCGTTTGCTGGATTGAGTTCGGACAGTGAAACCGACTCATCGAGAAGGTGATCGTTCAGATTGTCGTGAATAGGGGGTAAATCAGAGTCAAGTTCATAATAAAATGTACACATAAATAGTAGAAAACGTGCACAGATTGCAGCACGGTCACGTTGTATATAATAAAGTATTTTCAAAATTCATCAATTTCCATATGGCGTTTTCTTGTCTCTTGCGAGTTTGAGAAGGACTTCCCCATTTTGTGCTGTGTGCTGAGTCTCCCTCCCCCTGACTTTTCTCGATCTCTCTTCTTTCAAAAAATTTCAAAAAACCTCTTCTTGCATGCAAACGTCTCTCGTCACAAAAAAAAACTCTCCCCCTCTGTTTTTCTTCTTCTTCTTCAGAGTGTCGTCTCTCGCTCTGGTGATCCTTCTTCTTCTTCTGTCGTTGAGTAGTTTTAATAGTGCCTTCATTTTCTCACGTTTGAGAAGACGGAAAGAGTGTTCTTCGAGTAATACGCACACGTATATTTAAAAGCGCTGAGGCTGTTTTTGCTTCTTCTTCTTCTTGGATACTAATAATACTACTAAGATGATGATGATGAAAATGATGATGAGCCAACACCACCACGAACAAGTTTCGTCTCAAACCACAAAGTTCAAATCATTTTTGAACAACAACGCATCGAAAGAGTTGAGAAGATCACCCACAAAAGTAGTAAACAGATTAAGTAAGAAAAAGAACGAGCACAACAACAGAAGAAAACAACATCACGCTAGAAGAAGAGATGTGACGAGAGCGTGCGGGATCATCGGCGTGATGACGCACGAGAACAAAGTTTCCGCGGAGTTATACGAAGGGTTACTGATGCTCCAACACAGAGGGCAGGACTCGGCGGGGATGGTCACCTCGGACGGAAGTCGATTTAAAGAGAAGAAAGATAACGGGTTAGTGAAAGACGTTTTTGATAAAAGGACGATGAACTATTTAGACGGGAACATCGGGTTAGGACACGTGAGGTATCCTACGCAAGGCGGTTTATCCGCGACGGAGGCGCAACCGTTTTTCGTCAACTCGCCGCTCGGGATTTATTTAATCCATAACGGAAACTTGACCAACACGGACGAGTTACGATTGAGGCATTTGAACGCGAGACACATGAGAACGAATTCGGATTCGGAGGTTTTGTTAAACGTCTTCGCGGAAGATTTACAGAGAGAAATTAATTTGCACCCGCTGAGAGACCCGCACGTGCAAATGTTTGACGCGGTGACGCAAACGATACAAAAAGTAAGAGGGTCGTATTCAGTGATTTCTTTGGTCAACGACGTCGGTTTATTCGCGTTCAGAGATCCGAACGGGATTCGTCCGTTGGTTTTAGGTCAAAGAGTGAACAAAGATGGGAAGGATGAGTGGTGCGTGGCGTCGGAAGACGCGGCGTTTGGACCGCTCGGCTTTAAATTTGTCCGAGACGTGAACCCGGGGGAAGCGATTATCATCACCAACGACGGGAAGATGGTGTCCAGACAGTGCGTGGCCGGGGACGCGTGTCCGTGCATTTTCGAGTACATTTATTTGGCCAGGCCAGATTCTACCATGAATGGTATTTCGGTATACGAATTCCAACTGGATTTAGGTCGAAGATTGGCGCAACACATCACCGAGCGAGGGTGGGACATCGACGTCGTCGTCCCTGTTCCAGACGGGAGTCGCCCGTCTGCGATTGAAATCGCGAGCGCGTTGAATTTACCCTACCGAGAAGGTTTAGTCAAGAACCGATACGTCGGGAGAACGTTCATTATGCCAGATCAAAGAACGAGAGAGTTATCGGTGAGACGAAAATTAAACGCCATGCGATCGGTGTTCAACGGGAAAAAAGTTTTGTTGGTGGACGACTCGATCGTTCGCGGGACGACGATGAACCAAATCGTAAACATGGTTCGAGACGCCGGGGCGAGTAAAGTGTATTTGGCATCGTCTGCACCTCCAGTGCGACACCCAAACGTGTACGGCGTCGACATGCCGTCTCGCGAAGAGTTTGTCGCGAACCAACGAACGGAAGAGGAAGTGTGCGAAGTCTTAGCCGCGGACGGGTTGATTTACCAAACCGTGGAGGATTTGTTACAAGCCGGTAAGACCATGAACCCAAACATTAGCCGATTCGATGCGTCCTGTTTCGATGGCGACTACATCACGGGCGACATCGACGAAGAGTATTTGGAGGATTTGTTAGCCGATCGAGGTTTAGGCAAAGTCGGCGCGGTTAAAAGCCTTTGATTTTTATGAAGAAGAAGAAGGAAAGAGAGAGAGAGAAAGAGAGAGAAAGAAAGAAAGAGAGAGAGAAATGTGCGATTATATACAAACCGTTTCGTGTTTATTATATATATTATACAATCTATATTGAAGCGTAGGTAAAATCTTCTCTCCCTCCTAATAGCTCTTCTCTCTAACTTTTGATCTCCTCCAAGACCTGTAACACGTCCTCCGCTCTCGATCTCGTAAACGCGCCGCCTCTCTCCATTTCGATGTACTCCACGATACCGTCTTTTACGATCATCGCGTATCGTCTACTTCGCACTCCTAAGCCTTTATCCATCAAATCGAGTTCGCACCCTAACTTTCTCGTAAAGTCGCCGCTACCGTCGCCGCACATCAGCACGGGAGCGGCGCCGACAGCCTTCCCCCACGCGTCCATGACGAACGCGTCGTTCACGGACACGCACGCGATAAGATCGCACCCGGCTTGTTTCATTTTCGCGGCTAAGTCGATAAACCCTGGTAAATGCTTATTCGTGCACGTGGGTAAGAACGCCCCGGGCACGGCGAACACGACGATCGTTTTTCCTTTCGAGCATAACTGAGACGTCTCGATCGATTGTAAGTTGCCTTCGTGATCGAAATATTGCAAGGAAGAAGTTGGAATCCGGTCGCCTTTTTTAATCAATTGTTGATGGTGTTCACGTTCGTGTTGTTGTTGTTGTTGTTGTTTATCTTCTCGTTCGTTCGGGTACGCGACGGCTTTGGTGGAGACATCGAACACACGTCGAGAAGACGTTCTCGTCGTTTTTGTCGTCGTCAAATGCGGCGGCGACGAAAGGAAGGGACGACGACCCTTCGTCGGACGCTTTTTTTCATCCGGTGACGTAAATGTTTTTCCTCCGTCTGCTCCACAACAACAAAAACAAAGAGAAGAACAACATTGTTGTTGTTGTTGTCGTCGTCTTCTTCCAACATCATCTCCTTCTTCTCGTCCTCTTAAACGTAAACCTGTTGTAATTCTCGTCGTCACGCCTCGAGCCGTCGTCGGCAGAGAAGCAACGACAGAAAACATTCGTTTGTTTGTTTTTTTTTGATGAAAGGGCTGCTCTGTCTCTCTTTTTTTGACGCAAACTGTGAGATCTTTTTTTTTGCTCTTTTTTGCTTTTTTTTTTGTGGGTTTGTCAAACAAAATCATCGTTACATTTATACACTGAACGCGCGTTGTCTCTTTTGTGGTTCACTTCTTTTCAAGAATACTACTACTAATAACAATAATAAGAAGAAGAATTAAAAGTCGTAGGAATACACTCTTCGACTTCGATTCAGGCGACGACGACGATTCAAACGACGAGGATCAGAGAGAAGAGAGAGATGTTTTATTCTTCCGAGGAAGAAGAGAAAGACGGACTTTTGATTCGAGATGTTGAAAAGAAGAAGAAGAACATTTCTTCTTCTTCTTCTTCGATGACGATGACGACCACGATGTTCGTTTTGGTTTTACTCTTCGTCACGTATGCTACTACGACTACTAGGACGAGTACTGCTACTACTGCTGCTCTCGAGAGGCCGAGGGTAAGAAGCCTGAGTGATGTTGATGCATTCGTCGCTGCTGGGAACGCGGGGGTGGATGCTTCAGGACAGGCTCTTAATACTAATACTAATACTAAAAATAAGAAGAAGAAAGCGACGATATCAAAGACATCAAAAGAAATGATGAATAATAATAATAATAAAGATGATCAACAACAACAACAAGAACAGCAACGATTCAACCCGTTAGTTATCGTTCAACGCGACAACGAGAAAGACTATCAAGATTTGAAACGCATTCAAAAAGTCTTCCCGAGTGCGAATTCAATCTTCGGCGTGAACGCCGGACAGTGGCCGCAGAACCTGGAAGACGCCGAATACGGTTTACAGCCCTTGAGGATATTCAACCGCGAGAATTTCAAGAGTCTCACGTGGAAAGTAGATGATAAGAGGAGAAATCCGGATAATTTAAAAGGCATACAGTGGATCGCGTCGATCGATGAACGCAATCCAAAGACTGGGAAGTTGGGCGACGGAAGGATGCCAATCGCGCATCACATCGGATGCATGTACGCGCACTTCAACGCGTGGCGAGCGGTGGACGATATGGCTTACGATAAAGGAAACGATAAAATCTATCCCGCTTGGATTATGGAAGCCGACGCGTACGTGGACGAGAACCAAATGAAACCGAGAATGACTCGATTACTTCAAAACGCGCCGAAAGATTACGACTTTTTGATGATGAAGAGAGAGCTCTTTTTAGGGATTTGCGGTCCAGATAGACCGGAAAATTGCAAACGGTCGGAGAATTTCATTCGTTTAGGCGCACCGGGACCGAATCAAGAACCAGTTCGAGATGGGTACGAACGAAGAATGTATTTCTATTATTGGCCTTTGGATGGCCCGGGCGCCGGTTTGTCGTCCTACGCAATCGGTCCAGATTTTTCATATAAAGCGTTCAATTTCATCTCCCGGAAAGGAGCGGACATGATCGATGGTTTCTTATTCGGTAAGCTATGCCGAGACGACTACGTCTCCGAAGATGCCGCGAGCCCGGGGAATTTTTTGTTACCGGAAATTGGCTCCGCGTTGGTTAAACCGAGAACGAAAGAAACGAACACGAAAGACAACAAGTTGAAAGTGTTGAATTGCTATTTGCTCGGCGACGTCGAGTTGGTGAAGAAAGACGCCGACGACGAAGAGGCGTCTCTCGGTAACGACGAACAAGAGAACGTCGAAAACGAGAAAATCGACGACCCGGTGACTCTTTTCAAAGCGAAAGTGCACCAGGAAACGTCAAGAAAAGCGTCGCCCGATGACGAACAACAACAAAAAGACATCGACGTGACGATCGAAGCGAGCAAACCGACCGAGTCCTCCTCCCAAATCACCATCAAAACTGGGGATGCGTCCATTTCGCAAACCATCTCAAACAACAACGATGGCACGTTTTCCTTCGAAGTGAACGAGAAAAACGTCGACGGACAAGAAGAAGGCGAAACGAAAACGGAAAAGATCACCGTGGACACGACGCAGATGCCCGGACCTTACAACGACCTGTTCTCGAGCGTCATGAACACCATGGCCAGTGGTGGAGGACCGTTTAATTTACTACAAGAACAAGAACAACAACAAGAACAACAACAACAACAGTAGCAGTAAATGCTACTGCGCGTGCATAATGATAAGTAGCATCGACATCCTCTCCCCGATGATGTCGAGAGTTGTAATAAAAATGTATATACTACCTTCCAAAGGTCTAATAAAAATCGCCACTAACACACGAAAGAGAACAAAACAACAAACTCATCGTCGTTAGAAAAATACCTTTTACGAATGCCGCTTCCGTCTCGCCTCCAAGTCCGCCACGAGGGCTTATCCATCGTCATCTTAGGCGCGACTGGAGATTTAGCCTCGAAGAAACTCTTCCCGTCTTTGTTCAACCTCCACTCCGCGGGTTTTTTACCAACCAGGACTAAAATATTCGCCTCTTTGCGAAGGAAAAGCAAAACTGAAATCGAGTTCAAAACGGAATTGACGGAACACATCAACCGGGTTTGGAAACCGCCGGATGGGTCGAACGCGACGAAACCGACCAAAGGTTTGATGGAGGAGTTCTTAGAGGACGTGGAGGTGTGTTATTTGGACGAGGAGTTTCTTTCAGAGGAAGAAGAAAAGAATAAAAAGAAGACGACCGTAGTAAATGGTCGAGGCGATGGAGGAGGAGAAGAAGAAGACGAAGAAGAAGAGGACGAGGAATCGGATTCGGAATCCGGTCTTCATGGTAGTAAAGAAGGGAGCGAAGAAACGATGAGACAAAATTATCGATCCATTCATTCGATAACGAAGCACATTGAATCGTGGGAGAAAGAAAACGAAGACGCGCCGGCATCGAATCGAATGTGGTATTGCTGTTTACATTCGGA
>Ga0181598_1005300_pt1 | contig 10367 bp, 5 predicted proteins | sample 041ome_4_FD_153295 | JGI IMG/M metagenome (GOLD analysis project Ga0181598, IMG submission 153295) | Coastal salt marsh microbial communities from the Groves Creek Marsh, Skidaway Island, Georgia - 041404US metaG (spades assembly) | ecosystem: Environmental > Aquatic > Marine > Intertidal zone >...
GAACCGTACTGGCTTCTTCACAAAACTGACAATCAATTCAAAAAGAAGAATATCAATTATTCACCAGCTTTGCTCAAAATATTTGACGAAATTCTTGTCAATGCAATCGACCGAAACTCTGTACATCCGAAGAGTGTTACGAGCATCTCGGCGGGGATAGACAAAGAGACTGGTGCTGTTACCATTGAGAATAATGGTCCTCTCGGTGGTATCGGTGTGCGCATGCACGAAAAGGAAGGTGTGTGGAATCCCGAACTCACTTTTGGTCATCTTCTCACGAGTACAAACTACGACGACACAAAGAAGCGTATTGTAGGTGGTCGTAATGGCTATGGCGCCAAACTGACCAATATCTATTCGTCGGAGTTTTCAATCGTGATCAAGGATCACGAAGCGAAACAGACATACACTCAAAAGTGGGAGAAGAACATGACTGTATGCCATCCACCGAAGATCACGAAACACACCGGTTCAACTTCTTCGGTTTCAATTACATTTATTCCAGATTGGCGTAGATTTGGTATGAAGAAGATGGACATTAATATTTACAAGATCTTTGAAAAGCGCGTGTGGGATGCAAACATTTGTACGACCCCAAACTGCAAAGTGAAGTTTCAAGGAGAAGTTCTTCCAAAGACTTCTTTTGAGGCGTACGCCAAGATGCACGAAGGTGTAAAAGATGTGTGTTCGATGACCACCGATCGCTGGTCGGTGTGTGTCGGCCCCTCGGAGAATGGACTTGAACAGGTCTCTTTTGTAAATGGTATTTCTACGACAAAAGGTGGAACGCATGTGGATCACGTGGCGTCCTATCTCGCGTCGGGTATCATTGAGGAAATGGCAAAGAAGATCAAGTTGAAGCCTCAACAAGTCAAGAATACTTTTAACATCTTTGTCAAGGCAACTCTTGAAAATCCAACTTTCTCAAGTCAGGTCAAGTCTGAATGCACTTCAAAGGCTCAAGATTTTGGGAGTAAGTTTGAACCACCTAAAAGTTTCGTAAAGAACGCTCTCAAGACTGGTATTCAGGATGAACTCACAGCACTCTCAAAGTTTAAGGAGATGAAGGAACTCTCAAAATCTGACGGTACCCGAAAGTCCAAAATTACCGGTATTCCCAAATTGGATGATGCGAACAAGGCGGGTACGGCACAATCTGGAAAATGTACGCTCATCGTCACCGAGGGTGATTCAGCGAAGACTCTCGCAGTCGCGGGTCTCTCCGTCGTTGGTCGTGATCACTACGGTGTCTTCCCTCTTCGTGGGAAGTGTAAGAATGTTCGCGATGCCTCTGTCACACAGCTCACATCAAACCAAGAGTTCAACGATCTCAAGAAGATCTTGGGTCTTCAACAGGGTAAGGACTATCAAGATGTTTCCGAGCTTCGGTATGGTCGTCTCATGATCATGACGGATGCCGATAACGATGGTTCCCACATCAAGGGTCTCATTCTCAATATGATTCACTACTTCTGGCCAAGTCTTCTCAAGTTGGGTTTTGTTGTGTCCATGGTGACACCGATTATCAAGGCGTCCAAAGGTTCTCAATCCAAGTCATTCTACACAGATTCTACATTTAGATCTTGGTATGGAAACGGACAACCTGGATGGAAAATCAAATACTATAAGGGTCTCGGTACGAGTACGAGTGTCGAAGCTCGGGAATACTTCAAGAAGATTCAAGATCTCACTGTGAAGTTTGACATGGATATCATGTCAGACAAATCAATTGTTTTGGCTTTTGATAAGAAAAAGGCGGATGACCGAAAGTCCTGGCTTCTTGAGAGTACGGCAAAAGATCCAAAAGAATTGGAAGTTCCGTATGGAAATGTAAGGAACTTGGTCTCGGTACGAGCACGAGTGCCGAAGCTCGGGAATACTTCAAGAAGATTCAAGATCTCACTGTGAAGTTTGACATGGATATCATGTCAGACAAATCAATTGTTTTGGCTTTTGATAAGAAAAAGGCGGATGACCGAAAGTCTTGGCTTCTTGAGAGTACGGCAAAAGATCCAAAAGAATTGGAAGTTCCGTATGGAAATGTAAGGAACTTGAGCATCTCAAACTTTGTACACAAGGACCTCGTCAACTTCAGTTTGGCGGACTTGAAGCGTTCTATCGCGCACATGGCGGATGGTCTCAAGCCTTCGCAACGCAAGGTTATGTACGCATGCTTCCACAAGAATCTCAAGGATGAGATGAAAGTGGCGCAGTTGGCGGCATTTGTCGCAGAGAAGAGTGCGTACCACCACGGTGAAGTCTCTCTCGCGGACACGATCGTCAAGTTGGCGAATGATTACATGGGTTCAAACAATATCAATCTTCTTGAGCCGTGTGGCCAGTTTGGTACGCGTCTCATGGGTGGTAAGGATGCGTCTCAAACGAGGTATATCTTTACAAAGCTCACAAAAGATGCCCGAAAGATCTTTGATCCGAGAGATGATCCAATTCTCAAGTATCTGGATGACGATGGTCGCCCCATTGAGCCAGACTTCTACATGCCAACACTTCCCATGGTTCTCGTGAATGGTACAGAAGGTATCGGTACGGGTTTCAGTTGTTATGTGCCTCCATTCAATCCAAAAGATATCAAGGATAACATTCAAAGAGCACTCGACGGCCGTGGTTTCACACAGATGCGACCGTGGTTCAAAGGTTTCAAGGGTAAGATTTTCAAGGAGGATGAAAGTGGTTCGTGGATCGCCGAGGGTATTTGGCATGACACTGGGTCACGACTCAAGATTACCGAACTTCCACCCGGACGGTGGACACAGGATTACAAGGAGTATTTGGACACTCTCGTAGAGAAGAAGGTGATCACGAGCTTTACAAACAATTCCACGACAGATGACGTAGACTTTGAAATCTTTGGATACTCCGGGAAAGACTTGGTCAAGGATCTCAAGTTGAGAAAGAGTTTCCACACTTCAAACATGCACCTCTTCCACCCGACGAAAGGTATTCACAAGTATAATTCAGCCGAAGAAATTCTCAAAGACTTTGTCGAGCTTCGACTCGAACACTACATCAAACGAAAAGAACATTTACTCAAAGTTCTTCAGACGCGTGCGACGATGTGTGGCTATAAATCCAAGTTTGTGACGATGGTCATCGAGGGTGATATTATTGTTTTCAAAAGAAAAAGGGATGATCTCGAAAGACAACTCTCTCAAATCTTCCCCAAAATCGGAGGCACATACGACTATCTTCTCAACATCAAGACTGTTCAGTACACCGAAGAGTGTGTGAAAGAACTCATCGACGAAGCGAAGACCGCGACGCACGAACTCAAAATTATGGAAAAAACGAGTCACATCGATATGTGGAAAACCGATATTAAAAATTTGTAGACATAGACTAAGTATGTGCGACGTCAGTGGCGCGAGCACCGGGGCAATTTTGTCCCTGAACGCACTCGGTAAGCAAGATACATATCTATTGTCCGGAAAACCGGATGATTCTTTATTTAAATACGAAGAGAAGCGACATTCCAACTTTAGCCGTTTTCATAAAACAACGACTGTATACAATCCAGGAGGAAAACTCACATGGCCATTTAATGAACGCATTAAGGTGACGATGAATCCTCAAAATGGTGGTGATCTCTTGAGTAATATGTACATAAGTATCACACTTCCAGCGCTCCCGAGTGGTCGGAACTATTCCGATCAGATAGGTCGACACCTGATAAAGAGCATCACGATGCGCGTCGACGAATTCGAAATTGAAACCGTGTACGACGATTGGATGATCATGTATGATGAGTTATATCTTGAAATGTCAGAGAAGATTACGAACAAGTTTTTGATTAACCGTATGCTTCCCTATGACACGGCGGTCGATACACCTCAATATGCACAATATGAATCCGATGTCATCATCCCGATTCCATTCTTCTTTTCGAGAAAGTATGCGAGTGATGAATACGATACGAACAAGCCCAACCGACCCTATTTTCCTTTATGTGCGATTCATAAACAAAAACTTGAATTCGAGATTGAATTTCATAAACAAACATTCTTCTCGGATACGAATTCAACGTTAACACTTCCACAATTCCATGTAGTCACGGAAGAGATAACGATCGACCCGGCCGAACGACGATTTTATATCACGGAAGATACAACATTCATCACAGATATAGTAAAGAAACACCCGACAATCGAGACTGAAATCGGCAAAACAATCGTAAAGAATAATTTAGTACCGGCGATTCCAGTCAAAACCATACACTGGTTTTTGCGTAACAAAAAGTTCGAAGATGACGCAGAGGCGCGTGGTCCGGGAGTCGACCAAGCGTATCTGGATGCGTATGAGATTCCGGGATCTACGGGTGCAGATTACTATTATTTCCAAAATAGATTCAACTTCTCGAGTGTGCTCGATTTCGATCAATTGTATGCATTCTTTTATCCAGTCATGGATTCGGCAAAATTTTACATTAACGGAAACGATCTTCCAAATATTACAAGTGCTAATCATTCGTATTATAAATATATGACACCTTTCAAAGCGAGATTGTCTAGGCCGTATAGAAATATATATACATATTCCTTCTCGATGTATCCTGCGAATGTGGAACCATCGGGAAGCCTGGATTTTAGTCAGATAAAGTCAGAAAAAACAAACATAGAATTAAACCTAAAAAGTGGACTTACCGATCAATATTCATTACATATGTACTATACTGGATATCAAACATTCAAATTCTCAAAGGGATTCATGTCCCTCGCTTATTAAACAACACCGTCTTATTATCCTTGATATATTCGATGATGTTATTCTTGATACACCATTTGATGAAATTCAATTGCGCGAGCGTCGTTTGAATTTCCTGAGATGTTCCCGGAACGGTATATGAAAACTTCTGAGATCGACAAAACGGGTCAAAGAATCGCTTGCTATAGCCGTCGAGACTTGACTTATACGCACAATGTACCGTGAAGAGTTTTCCATCGGTCGTCGTGTAACTCGTATGATTCTTCTTCGCATAGTTTGTGATAAACCATTCGAGATTTCGAAGAGAGATACCACTCGTTTTGTCTAGGATGTTCAGTAGCGTAGATTTATTCTTGTCTTCACCGTAAAAGTTGTTGATGGCATGTAGTAGAATATCGGACTTGTTCATTACTATAGTATACCCTTCAAATCTATAAGCTTGTTTGACGATGACGCGTTTTCGCACGCTGGACACCCTCGCATAAAAATGGGCGGGAAACTGTGTGTATGTCCCGGACCGGGCGCTCGCACGACTGCGACCGGCTGCACATTTTTCTTTTGAACGAGATGTGTGTCACAATATCCACCATTTTTACCTCGCCGCGTGCAACGTTTTCCATCCTTCTTCACACCTCGACATAGAATAGTCTCTGAAACATTTGGTACGTCACGGAGTAAAAGCTCCATGGAAATACCGTGTGTTTTTGATATCTTCTCTACGTACTGCGTGAGTCGTTCATTCACACGTTTCTCAACCTCCTCTTCAAATACTTGTGTCAGTACATTGGACATTGGACTTATCTTGATCACGTTCGTAGTTTTTAAATAACGTTTCAACAGACGTCTGTTCCTTCTTGCTTACTCGCTTTCGACGCGGTGGTTTATGTTGTGCGATTATTTCACCAAAGATATCCTCCTTTGCATTGTCAAACAAAGGGTCGAGTAAATCACACACCGGTGTTAAAAACTTATTGACAAAATAATAATGGTAGTCGATCGGGAGGTTGTGTTCTTCTGCATATTTTGGATCTTCGGACTTCTCGTACGCCTTAGCTTTGGGATCATCCGTCTTTGTGAGAATGTATGGAACCCGATCTCCAGACTGTGGCTCCGAGCCCGGGCGTCGTTCTCGCATCTTATTATGCACTTGCACGTGCGCCATATTAATATCCCAACTATTCACGACATCCGAAATAGGTACAGATTTCCCTTTGACTTTGTACGTATCTGAAAGACCCTGACTCAAGACGAGCTTTTCATTGGGTATGTCACCGGATAAGAGTTCAATCGCCCGCTCACGCGCCAATTGTCTCGGTGGGTCGATGTCACTCGAATCGAGCACGACGTCGAGAAGTTCCTTACACACTTCACGTAAATGAGGTGTGTTATCTCTGCGAACAACTTGAAGCCCCTTAATATCGATGTAGTCCATGTGCATTTTATCATCTTTACCCTTTGTCCATAATTTAGCGGCGTAACGCTTCTTACTATAGAGGAAATAAGGCCAATAAACTTTTTCGAGTTCAAGATTATTCGGTTTCTTGAAAAGAGCACTACACTCTTCGGCGGCGCGTTCGCCAATCTCCCAACTATAGGCGATGGCGTCTTCACCCTTGCGATCACCGACGTCAAATTCAACCATGACTGAATCCGTGTTATGTACAACAAGCTCACCCGGACCAACGTGGAAATGATGAGATTCTGTGGTAAGATCGTACACATACCCATCAGTCTCGCCCAATAGCTCAAGTTTTTTGATCGCCATGGGACATTTTCTTTGAGATGACACTGTCCACGTTTGTCTAAATATGAGCGGTTTATCGGTTCTTGTATTTATCGAGACATTATATCCAAGACGCCGTCCGAGAATGTACATACCCATGGATCCCTCCTTTCCCTTGATATCCATGCGCGTATATCCATGTGTATCCTTGTCCCCGTCCGCCATATAGTATCCTTCCCAGAATGCACGCACGATATCGATGGGTGCATTTAAAATACACGACGGTACAATCTTTTCTTTGTGGTCGTTGTAAAATAACTGGCGATATCTATTAGAAATACTCTTGACATCACCGATGGCATTCAGTTTGTAAACACCACTACTTTCGATCGTATCATACACTTTTGTTTCGAAAGAACAACACGCCTTCATGTCTTCGAGGTATTCCATATTTGAATTATTAAGTGCCCATGTATACTTTCCATTGTAGTGTCCACACGAGCCATCACCAAAGAAGAAACCCATGACTTTGGCCTCATCGATCGAGATGTCAATCTTCACATTCGCAAATGCATCGACACAATTCCCATGCAAAAGTCGAGTACCGAGAGTTACCTCGATTGGTTTAACCATGGAAGCATCTTCGAGTAATAGACTGTGATCCTCGGTGACATCGACGATACCCGTGTGTGTCACGACACGATGTATATCTTTTGTTGTTTTATGACGAACGATTTGTTTGATCGGGGTAAATCCACGTTCCGTCCACACGTCCGCATCAATCTCCGCGATTTCTTTTCCGTCGTCACGGATGTGGTACGCGTCGACGAGAGAATCGATGCGTGCTGTCTTGATTTCACCATTCACTCGGATGAGTAACGGTGTATCCGGTGTCACAGAGTCCCCATACCTTACCTTTGCCCCTGGGAAGTTTGCTTCGACGTAGTTCTTTGTTTCTTCAATCATGGATCGACCCTTACACGTCGTCGTGGATGCGATCGGAACACATGGTAGAATACCCTTTCCAGCTCCGGTAAATCCGTACACGGAGTTCATACTGATTTTATACGCGAGTTGTTTTCCATTAAACATTTCCTTCATCGCACCGGTCGCCGTCGCCATATCTTTCTTCGCTTGTTTACGAAACTGTTTGAGTTCGAGAAGAATGCTCGGTAAAAGACTTGGAACATTTTGAGCAAATTTATACTTTTTATCACCCACCTCGAATACTTCATACGTGACACCGGGTATGTTTCCATACTTCTTTTCATCCATGACCCAAGATGAATAACATAAATTATGTGCCATGATGATCGAAGGATACAGCGCTTCGAAATCGAGCGCAGTGATGGGTGTGTAATACGCACCCTTTTGTGCGTCGAGAACCGTGGCACCTTCATATTGTTCTTCCGGAATCGCGCCGTATTTGATCGTCGGAACCATGAATCCCATTTCTCTCGCCTTCTTCGTCAATTGTGAGAAGACTTTGATCTGTTGTCCACGTTCGACCAGGTAATTGAGTGGTACCCACGTTGCCTTTGCCATCTCGAGAAGATTTAAGAGTGTACACAAACGCTTGACAAGTCTGTGTGGAAGTAAAGTATCCTTGATACAATACTCCGCAACTTCGCGTAACTTGACCGGATCACCTTCCTTGTATCGCGCAAACATTTCCTTTGGAGACATGTCAATCTTTTGATCACCGAGATACAGCTTCGATACGTTATCCAATTTATATGAATCGAGTTTATACCCCTTCTTGACTTCATGAAATAAATCAAAGATGAACCGCCCGGGCATCGGTAAAAGTTTGAGTTCATTATCACCCAGGGCACTCGAAGAGAGTTTCTTGTATACCATTTTACACTCGTGATCCTTCAGGCGACTGAGTTCATAGAATTCAGGATCACATTTAACCATCTGCGCGCGTTGATAAATATATTCCATATCAAACCCAAAAATGTTCCATCCGGTAATGATGTCGACGTTCTTGTCGTGAAGATACGCCTTAAATGCGTGCAACATCTCTCGTTCGGTATCAAAACTCACGATGTTTGCACCGTCCAGATTCGGATCTGTTTTCTTGTAACACAGACACGTCTTATCGTACGGTTCATCAGAACCGAATGTACACAAAGAAATAGCGATCTGAAAACACGCGTCACCCGGTACGAGCGCGCTCGGGAATTTACCAGTAGAACTATTCGCTTCAATATCGATCGATGCGACGACGAAGGGCGCGGTTTCATTCTTTTCGACGGGTGTGAGTGTTTGCCAATCGTTACAGAAGAGATCGATATCAACACGGGCCAGATAAGAACGAATACATTTTGAGCCAGTGTCGAGCCACCCACTCGATTGAATACCCGTTCGGTGCATTAACCTCAGGACAGGATCGATATTTGATTCGTATACGTGATACTTTTTGAATTCACTGTTATACATAAATAATGAATTAATCTTCCGGCGCGCGGCGAGTGTTTTAAAGTTCAGGCGCATGAATGCAAATTTTTCATTATTTTGAAAACCCCAAACATCCTTTTGTTCAGTCAAAGAATATGAAGTTACATGATTTGGTCGAAGTTTGTTGAGTTGATCGTAAAGTAATTGGATTTGTTGTTGAGAAGTTCCAGCCGGTATCTTAATGAAGAAATACGGGTCGAATGTTGTCGTCACACAGACCGACTTTCCCTCTTCCGTTTTTCCAAATATACTGATAAGGTGTTCCTCACCTTCTTCAGAGTCTCGTGCCTCCCACGTCAGTGCTTGGAAGACCACCATTTTGTGTTGTGTATACATCGAGCCAAAATTTTAATATGCTTATTATATAAATGTCAGCAGCCTTGATTGATCTTGTCTCTAAGGGTGCCCAGGATGTGTACATCACTGGCGAGCCCCAGGTCAGTTTCTTCCGTCAAAACTACAGGCGTCATACAAATTTTTCTATTAAGCCGGAACGCATGGATTACATCGGTACGTTCGGTTCCAACAATGAAGTTACCATTCCGATTCGTTCGAAGGGTGACATGCTCAGCTACGTGTGGATCGAAGCGAAGAACATCGCGAACGTCGCGACGAACACCGATGGTTTCTTTTCCGCGAATGCCGCGAAGCCGACCGAGTTCTTATTGTACATCGGTGGTCAAGAAGTCGCGCGTCTCGATTCTCTCTACATTCAAGGAGTTCATAACATCATCTACAAGGAAAACCAAGCGCGCGCGTCCGCCACGGTCACGACCACGGAAATCAAGGATAACGCGAAGGGTGTCGAAGGTGCTTCCGATTATTACCTCATTCCCTTCTTCTTCAGTGAAGATTGGACCAAGTGCCTCCCGCTCGTTGGATTGCAATATCACGAAGTTGAAATTCGTGTGAAGTGCCGCGACGGGTTTACACCGGCCGAAACGCCGAAGGTGTACGGCATGTACGCGTACCTCGACAGCGACGAGCGCAAGTTTGTCACCGAAAACGAACACGAAATTTTGATCACACAGACACAATACCAACTCGCGTCCAATACGGATACCGAGATCGATCTCACCTATTTCAACCACCCGACCAAGGCTATTCACTTGGTTTCCGGGAACGCCACGGCGGGAACGTGGGATTCTATGTATAAATTCGACGAATCGAGCATGTACATCAACGGTGTGACATTGTTCGAAAACACATCGAAGACGTTCCACCACAACGTCGTCCATGAAATGCACGCGCAGAACCTCGCGGACTCGACGCTCGATACGGCGCCTTTGTACACGTGGCCGTTCTGTCTCACGATGAACAAGTCGCAACCGAGTGGTACGCTCAACTTTTCCAGAATCGACAGCGCGAAGTTGACGTTGACGAACCCGACGGGTGGTAACATCATGCACCGCGTCTATGCCGTCAATTACAACATCCTTCGCATCAAGAACGGCATGGCCGG
>Ga0181598_1005302_pt1 | contig 10365 bp, 4 predicted proteins | sample 041ome_4_FD_153295 | JGI IMG/M metagenome (GOLD analysis project Ga0181598, IMG submission 153295) | Coastal salt marsh microbial communities from the Groves Creek Marsh, Skidaway Island, Georgia - 041404US metaG (spades assembly) | ecosystem: Environmental > Aquatic > Marine > Intertidal zone >...
AGAAGACGGCAATGGGGATTATTTAAATACATTAAGCAACGAGAGTCCCCTGTATACAGGTAATGGTGTAGATGATAGAATACTTGAAAATGGATTAGCATTTTTTATAGCTGGTTATCAAGATGCCGCACCAGATGGTTTTGGAAATTATGATAGAGGGACAATTTTTAGACATTCCAACATGTGGATAACTTCGCATGCTCCATGGAATGACGGTCAGGTATATTTCGATATAGATGTTAGTCATTGTTATGGAGCGGCGGGTAGCGATCAAGCCACATGCGAAGCTAACGGTGGAGAGTGGCACACAAGGAAAAGAATAAACTCCACAAAATGGATGCAAGATAGAGCTGGTAATCAAATTACTGGACATTACTTTATTGGTGAATGGCTACACGATTCAGTTAATACTACTCAACAGATTTGGAAAAATGGAACATTATTAATTGAAAACACAAATTCAAATCCCCCACTACATGTAGACCCCGATGCTAACATTAGGCTTGCTCAAGCTGGTTATCACCAAAAAGTAGTGATGGGTGAAATCATTATACTAGATTATTATCCAGACCAAAAGAAAAGAGAAAAAATAGAGGGCTACCTGGGACATAAATGGCGTTTTCCACAAGAACTAGACCCTAACCACCCATTTTTAAACTTCCCGCCAAGCAAAGGTGATACAACGCTCCTACAACCAGTGACCGCTGGATCGAACGAGTTAACTGTGCACGATCAATCTATATTTAATGTTGGCGACTTCGTGCAAATAGATGCTGGAGAAAGCAATGAAGAGATTATACAAATTGACAGTTTCGGATCATTAATATTGTCGAGTAATTTACAATTCGATCATTATGCTGGAGCAGCTATAAATAAAGTGCCTGCACCCAGTGCAAGTGTTACGCCAACGGTAACAAATACCATAACACCTAGCGCTTCACTAACAGTAACCCCCACACCCACTGCAACCGATCAAATATGTGATGCTTTACCAGCTAAACTACCATTCAGGTTATGTGAGGATATAGCCCCAACTCCAAGCGCAACAGTTATGCCGACAGCAAGCATAACTACTACTCCATCGATAACCCCATCTATTTCAGTAAGTTTAACTCCAAGTATTACCCCAAGTATAACTCCAAGTATTACCCCAAGTATAACTCCAAGTATTACCCCAAGTATAACTCCAAGTATTACCCCAAGTATAACCAACACTGTCACACCAACATTGACTGCAACAACTACTCCAAGTAGAAGCTTATTGCTTACAACTTTAGATAATGATATAGATGTAACCGTGGTAGATTTTAATTATGTTTTTGATAATAAGTCCTCTATAGATAATGTGTTTGGAATAAATTTGGGTACTTATACATTCAGGAACGTACCCCAATCTCATGCTATTGGTTTTTATAGAAAAGATAAACCTGTCAGAGTTGCAGGTATGTCGTATGCAGACCAGCATATAGGAAACGATGGCAACACATATGATTATTATTATGGAGATGTCGTATTAGATGTTACTGGAGACTTTGGTGTAATGAGTTATGATTGTATTAGTCATGGATTCATGGGGGGAGAAAATAATTTGGTATTTGATCCCCAGGCTACACAATTCACGAACCAAGGGCTAACCGTAACTTTAGATTATACAAACTATACAGAAAATGCTCTATCAAATAGTGATAAAGATACAATTAGAAGCATGGCCGACTCGTTTGAAGAAGTTATATTAACAAATCAAACCTTCCCAATTGATGTTACTAATTTTACTCAGGTTACTCCTGCTGGCGGAGGGACATTGGCATATGCGGGTAGATTAAGTTCACAATACCTACCTTCCGCAGGAGACCCTAATGGCCCATATGGAATTGGGTACTGGCAACCAACAGCTGGATTTATGGCTATTGATCCAAATGACGTGAACACCTTAAGACAAGTAACTTCTGAGCCAGAAAAAAATAGCATGTATTGGGTTATGTTGCATGAAGTTGGACATGCATTTGGAATCGGCTTCTGGAATACGCAATTGTTCTCAAATAATGGAACCGTTTTTGCTGGAATGGCAGATAATTTAATTAGGCTGACTGAGGCAGATGGAGCTCAATACATAGGAGTGCATGCAGTAAGGGAATATAATAAGTTGGTTGGCGGAAATTTTAATAGTTTACCCATTCAAACATTCATGGATACCTCAGATCCAGATCCAAACAATAATGACCCGAATGCAAAAATTGCTCAAAACTTTACTAGTCCAACATTAACTCAACAAGATATTAATAATGGTTTTATATTACACAACGATCCATGGAGACCTCCTTCTTTAGATGTTGAGGTACCCATTCCAAACGGCACAACAGCTGGTCAAACTTTTGACTATACCCTGTATTTACAATGGGGAGGACATTGGGCCGAATTGACTCCAGATTCTGGACAAAGAACACTAGATGGAGAACTCCAACCATACATAACGGAAGAATTAATGACCCCGTATATTAATGTTCCTGGTGTAGCACCAATGACTAGGATCACCTTAGGTTTTTTGCATGATTTAGGGTTTTTAGTTGATTACTCTAAAATAGATCCAAATAATTAATAAAAAAAAGTGTAATACAATATAATGCCAACCAAACGCCCAGATCAGTTGCCAGAAGGAGAAGAATTCGATTTTGAAGATATCCTAATGGTTGAGAAAGACCCAAATTCAAGCAGCCGCAGTTTACATAAAGCTCAATTAAGGAAATTAATGCAATCAGCATTAAAAATGGACCCCGAGAGATTAGGGGAAAACGCAATACTAGGGTTGCAATCTAAATTTGAATGGGTCATTGCTCAAATGGAGAAGTTATCCGATACTCAAATTGCAAATATCGAAAAATACGAAAACTTCAATTCAGAAACTAAAAATAAAGAAAATTCATTTATTACTCCGACACCATCTCCAAGTATCACTCCATCTATAACCCCTACTTTAACCCCTTTATCAGATGGCGAAATAAGGCCCAGTCATACTCCAACCCCTACTTTGACACCCACGCCAAGCTTAACACCTGAAACTTATAAAGATATAGTGATAACTTTTAATGGTCCAATGGCTCCTATTGTGCCGATTCCTGATCAATACTTACCTTCTCAAAATGGGTTTACAAAATGGGAAGTTATAGAAGGAGGTAGCTCTCTTAATTTATATAAGGACTACAATGATGCAAGCCCAGTTTCATTTAATCCATCAGATTTACAAGAACAGCTTTTTGAAGTAAAGAAAGATTTCGACAATATTAAAATAATGGTAATGAAGTTTGAAGATTTCTTTGATTTCTTTTCTGGACAAACTATTAAGCTGGAAACAGATGTTTCTGGTTTAGTTGCAAGCTCATCAATTCAAATCAAAATTAGACTTTCTTAATATGCCTATAAACACACAATCAAACGATACTAATAATTCAGAAAACGGTGATGAATTGTTTTTCTTATTAAAATCTCGAGATAGTAATAACATAGGGGTTAGAAATAGTGATGGTTTAGCTAATTCTTTTTTCTCTGAAGAAGACTTAGGTGCATTGCAGAATGCGATAATGTCGCAACAATTAAATACTAAAGAGTTTAAGCCGGGGGCTCCTGGTGCAATCAAGAGCTCTTGGGCTAATTATCTAGCTTCAGGATCACAAGTTTTACCGGAAGCTAGTGCGGCCAATGGAGGATATAAAGCAAATCATACTCTAAGTTGGGATACTAATTTTAGCGGAACAGAAGAAGAGATTGTTCGGTCTAGAGAAAAATCATGGGCATCTGCAGTTGCTTCTGCTTGGAATGTAGCGCCACAACAATGGAATCAGACCCAACTAAACGCTATAGCTCAGAACGGAATTTTAACACAAGCCGGAAACCTTACTGTTTTCAAAGCTCCAGGCTCGGACGTAAATATTAAAACTGGAGATCCATTGCCAAATGCAATCATCCATCCAGTTGCTGGTGAAGTCCCCCTACTATTAACTATTTTTAAAGATGGATTTTTCAATTCAATTATCAGCACTATATCTTCATTAGCGGAAGGGCCATCTTTAACTAAAGATGAAGTTTTTGATTATTTGATTGAGTTATCGACAACTAGGTCTTTAGCTTTTAGTGCTGGAGAAGCTGATTACTATTTATATAAATCTTACTACAGATATTTTGATGCAGAAACAGGACAGGTAAAACAGAACATAACATTTCCTGGCACAGTATTAGAAAATATCAACAAACTTTATGCTCCAAGTCAAGACAAAGCTCTTGAATTGATGGAATCAAATGTTAATAGTTTATATGATATACAAGCTCAAGTTTCTCAACAGTTAACTGATTTTGAAAGTAGATTAGGTAAAATAGTGGCTGGGCAAAACATAGTCACTGGATACAGGAATACTGAAACACAGGAAACGTTTAGAGCTATTCCGCCTGAGTCTGATCCTTTATTGTTTGAAGAGTTAAGTTATAATTTTAGTGTTTATGATGAGTTTATAAGTAATATGAATACTCTTGATGGTGTTGGTAGAGTTAGTACCATTTTATCAGGGGTTCAGTTAAATCACTCTTTAATTACCGGGCTAAACTTTATTAAATTACCAGATACTCCAAAAGAATATATCGGGAATTCTGGAAGATATTTAATTGTGGACGATTATGAGACAGGCATTCATTTTACTGGTATCGAAAAAATTGCTAAAGATTTAATAGATTATGGATTTGAGCTTGGAAGCTCAACTACACCGATTGAAGGGTTGCCAGGATGCATTACAACAACAGAAGATAAAGCTAACTACATTCTTTATAGAGATCAAGTTATTACTGAAAATGCGGACGAAGCATTTGGCTTGTCCTTATCTGGTTTGAGTCCTCCACAACTGTACGAAGCTTGTTTGTTTTCAGAATTTCAAGGAGAACCAGATGACTCAATAAAATTAAGTTTCTTGGAGTCTAATCACAAATGGGCAATTGGTACAGAAGGGGTTTTGCATCCTAAAATTCACAGCACTCAAGGTTCATTAGAAAATAGTCGGTGTACTTTTGTAGGATGGAAAACAAGTCAACAAGGTTTTATATCTAATGAAGACAGTCCATCCCAAGCTAGCATAATATTTTCAAAAAACTTATCTATAACTGGAGTATTTAATTGTAATTAATGTCATGATGACACCTCAGGAAATGTTAGATTTGTATTCTAAAATGGGGGCATCCGTACGTGATTTCCTTGACGAAGTTAATGTAGGAAAGGTTGTACCTAGAACATTCAACGAACTTCCAACTCCAGCATTGAATTACGACGGAGAGATAGTTCGAGTGGGGTGTGCTTTACATTATTCATGTAATGGAGAATGGCAAATGATCAGTAGCTTAGGAAGTGCCGCTGCTTGCGTAGACAATCTAGAAGAGCTTTCAGATTACGAGGCTTATAAGGAGGAATTTTTTGCCAATGAATTAGCTAACAACTTTATTAACTCTTTTGACAATAACGAATCAAGTAATACAGAAACTGAAACTTTTGAGGTTTGTTTGAGTGTGAGCCCAAAGGGGTTTGGGCATACAGCTTTGATTGACGAAACAGGATATAGGTTTGGCTTATTTGCAGAACCTCAAACAGTGAATATTACTGCTACTCCAAACAACAATAAATCCTTTTTACGATGGGAAGGAGCGGGAGCGGTATTTGGTGATTCTGCTAGCCAGCAAACAACCTTATTGGTAGATAAAGATTTGTTTATAACTGGGTATTTTGAAGCTGATACAAATGAAGACCCTGGCGGTGGGGGCGAAGGATCTTTCGGTGGTGAATCAATCATTGTGAAAGATAGCTTTACTACTAATGCCGCACCTTTGTCTGGTGGTGTTGAATTTTATAGTACACTGGCAAATGCAACTGTTAAGCAAGGTCACTCGTACGATGAAAGAAGGATTGACAAGTATGGAGCTAGTTATGGATTGGGATATGACACTTCAAGATACTCGACGAGTAACAGAACAATCCCATTTAGATCTCTCACAATACATGATGAAGTGAGCCCCTCACACAACTTATCGCAATTTCATGACTCAGGGACTATCAAAGTTGATGCGATAAGATTTAGATGCAAACGGGGGCGTCGAGGTGCTGGATATTTTGGTATCGCAAGATTATTTTTCGTGAAGGGCACAGAGAGATACAATATATATTCCCCTCACGTTAGAGACTGGTATTATGGAATGGACACATCAAAACACAATATGAGTGTGTCTGACCTGGTGTCAGGTTGGCTTAATTATACTGGAGACGGTGATGGTGCATTATTTCAAAAGTATGTATTTGGTTATTTCAATCTACGCAGCACGCCTTGGCCTAACAATGCAACTATAGGTTCCCCGTTTATAAGTGGTAAACTTTTTACTTGTGAAGATAGCGAAGCAGAAACTTGCTTGAGGCAGGATATAACTAAACCAAATAGTTTGTATGAGAATGTTGTAGAAAATGACCCTCTTGGGACAGCTAGCAGTAAAACTCCGGATACTAATTGGACAACATTTAATGCTATTGCTGGAGATGAGGTAAGACAATACTCTTCATCATTCCCTGGAGTTATTTGGACGTGGACCAATAGTGATAAATACTCCTATGGTGCGTGGGGAATAAGCGGAGGTATCGATTTTCCTGCTGAAGTTTATTTTACAGTGTTTTTCAAAACTCCAATGGATTTTACTGATCTAATGTGTATGAGTTATAATGTAGTATGCGACCAGCAAGAAGCTGAAGTCACTTTTGAATTTAGAATAGCGAATTAAAAATATGGCAAATTCAACAAAATTAATTTTAGACGCTTTCTCTGAGTTAGGTAAACAGTTGGGAGATAGGTTTTATTTTACTGGTTTAAAAGATTGCCCCAGTGTTTATGTAGGACACAGCGGAGATTATCTTGTAGTTAATGACGATGAAAGCGGCATACATTTTACAGGTATAGAAAAAATAGCTACCGACCTTACAGATTATGGATTTGGAACGATACCGAGCTACACAGATCTTCCAGATGTTACGGAAAACGATGGTAAAATAGTAGCTTCTGGATGTGACCTATATCACTCATGCAATGGAACGTGGAATAAAATAAGTAGCGAATCGATACCTCCACCAGATGAAGCTCCAGCATGCGTAACAAATCTCTCAGAATACAACCAATACCAAGAGTACAAACAGCAAATATTCGCAGAATATCAAGAACAAGCATTTAGTAATGCATTAAATGGCATCCCAGCTAATCCAATTAGAGATGTTTGCTTGTTTAAACAAATAAACAACACATCGAGTAGCGAAACAATAAATAGTAATGCAATATCCGCAGGACATGAACACACCAACTATTTGAAAAGCGATGGCACGGTGTGGGCGGCGGGAAGGAATGATAATGGTCAATTAGGAGACGGCACGACTAAAGATCGTTCCAATCCTGTGCAGGTAACGAATGCTGATGGAAGTGAATTTGGTGGAGTGGCCAACGTATTCGCGGGATATAATCACACCGCATATTTAAAAAGTGATGGCACGGTATGGGCGACGGGATATAATGCTTGGGGCCAATTGGGGAACGGTGAGATTAATTCGCAACAAACCAATCCTGTACAGGCGATCAATGCAGATGGCACTAATTTGAGTGGAGTGGTCGACATATCTGTGGGAGTTTATCACACCGTCTATTTGAAAAGCGATGGCACGGTGTGGGCGGTGGGAAGGAATAATTTTGGTCAATTAGGAGACGGCACGACCACGGATCGTCCCAATCCCGTACAGGTAATGAATGCGGATGGCACAGCGTTGAGTGGCGTGGTCGGCATATCCGCAGGATATGATCACACCGTGTATTTAAAAAGTGATGGCACGGTGTGGGCGGTGGGAAGGAATGATTTTGGTCAATTAGGAGACGGCACGACTCAACGTCGTTCCGATCTCGTACAGGTAATTAATGTGGATGGCACAGCGTTGAGTGGCGTGGTCGGCATATCCGCAGGAGTTTATCACACCGTCTATTTGAAAAGCGATGGCACGGTATGGGCGACGGGATTTAATAATTGGGGCCAATTGGGGGACCGTAAGATTACAGATCGTTCCATTCCTGTGCAGGTAACGAATGCTGATGGAAGTGAATTTGGTGGAGCGGTCGGCATATCCGCAGGATATCAACACACCGTCTATTTGAAAAGCGATGGCACGGTGTGGGCGGCGGGAGGCAATTCGGCTGGCCAATTAGGGATCGGCACGACTACAGGTCGTAACGATGTCGTACAAGTAAAAAATGCTGATGGAAGTGAACTGAGTGGAGTGGTCGGCATGTCCGCAGGAGGTACGCACTCGGTGTTCTTGAAAAGTGATGGCTCAGTGTGGGCGGTAGGAGAGAATGACTATGGCCAACTGGGAGACGGCACGACTAACAATCGTCCCAATCTTGTGCAGGTAACGCATGCTGATGGTTCTATTTCTGGCGGTGCAACATCAACACCATCAATCGAGCCTTCTGTTAAAATAATTGATTCAGGGTATTCTTGGGGAATCTTTGAGGATGATACCACTATCAACATCGAAGCCACAAATGGATCATGTACATTTGTGGAATGGCGAAGCAGCACTTCTACCCTACAAGACCCTTCGTCCAATACTACCTCAGCGACAATCAGCGCAGATACATCAATAACTGGTGTATTTAATTGTTAAGGAATATAATATCTAATGTCTAGCCAAAATAATCAACAATGGATAAATTCTTTCCAAAAAATGGGAGAAGCCGTTTCTCAAAAACTCTACATAACCGGTTTAAATGACACCCCAACAGGATACCAAGGTCACAGCGGAGATTATCTTGTAGTTAATGACGGTGAAAGCGGCATACATTTCACAGGCATAGAAAAGATTGCGGAAGATTTAATTCAACATAACTTCTTGTCCTCAAATGTAATAACAAAATATACAGACAACATTCCTCCAGCAAGCGAAAACGATGGAGCATTAATTGCCTCTGGGTGTGATTTATATTATTCTTGTGATGGAAACTGGGTACCACTGAAAGGTAGTCCAGATGACACTTTAAGGACGATTGACATAGATAATGCTAATTTACCTGAATGTGTAGAAACATTAGATGAATACAATCAATTTGTAGCATACAAAGATCAATTTTTGTCGGAAAATATTTCAGATTCATTCATGGATGCATTTAATACTGATATAGATCCTTTAGTTATAGATGTATGTACTCATGTGCAATCAAATTTACCAAACGAATTCAATACAGTCAAAATAGATGAAAGCTCATACAAATGGGGAATGTTTTCTAGTGCTCAAACTATTAATTTGTCTGCTACAGAATATTCAGACGATAAAGGTAATCAGTGTACTTTTAAATATTGGCGTAGTAGCAATTTATCTTTTGCTGATGATCAAAGCAAAAATACATCTACATTTGTAGATGCAGACTGTTCTATTACTGGATATTTTGAGTGTTTATTAGCTCCAAAAGTACCGCTAGATAGAGAGCTGGAATTAAATGTGCAAGCCACAAATAGTAATACTATTATAGAAAAAAGCCAAAAAAATAGATCAATTAATAACATTAATGGCGTTACAGTAAGTAATACAGAAAAAGTTCTAAATACAAACAGTTTAAATTTTTCAGGCTCTTCTTATTTGGAGATTGGCCAAGAAAACGACTTCACTTTTTTGCATGATGGGTCTTCAAATTATACAGTTGAGTTTTGGGCTAAAGCAGAAAACATAGCCCCGCAGATAGATACAGGTTCAGCAAATAGTGGTAGTGTTGGTACTCAATTAGGTTATGTTCAGGGATCTCCATCAAATCTTTTTGATTCTTCTAACTCAACGCATTATAGTATTATTAATATAAGGAGGCTTGCTGCATTTTCTATGCAGTTACAAGTAAATTTTACATCTCCCATCGAAAATGTTGATCAAATAAAATGGACCTTTCGAGTCACAGAGTGTTGCGGGGGTAGAGCTCTTTACATTAAAACAGCTTCTGACCAAATATGGAGGACAGGTGTATCAGGCGGAAGTGGAGGCAGTACCAGAACAGATACCGGAAATGGCCCTTTTGCTCCTTTTGATGCAATCAAAATGCTTTATGGAGGAAGTAGTAGCACTTTTCAAAGTTTTTATAATTTTAATGTAGATTTTTTAGTCAATGCTTTAAATCCAGATTTACCCACTCAGGAATTCAACCCAGTAACTTCTATTGACCCATTTGTGTCTACATCTTACAATCAAACTGTACCTGGGTTAAGTATTTATAGTGCTGGAGGCATTATAAAAGCCTTAATGTATAATGGTTCGTCTACATATAGTTACTCTACACA
>Ga0181598_1005305_pt1 | contig 10362 bp, 12 predicted proteins | sample 041ome_4_FD_153295 | JGI IMG/M metagenome (GOLD analysis project Ga0181598, IMG submission 153295) | Coastal salt marsh microbial communities from the Groves Creek Marsh, Skidaway Island, Georgia - 041404US metaG (spades assembly) | ecosystem: Environmental > Aquatic > Marine > Intertidal zone >...
TAAACGCAATTGAAAACCTTTACACTTCATTTGATAAAAGACATGAGCCGTGGATATATACAAAGTCAACTGTTGTAGATTTTGATGGTACACCTATTTTATTTGTGCCTTGGATTTGTGATGACAACTATGATCACTCTATGGAAATGTTAAAAACAGCCAAAGCAGATTTATGTTTTGGTCATTTAGAAATCAAAGGCATTGAGATGCAAAATGGTGTAATCAATGAGCATGGTTTAGCAAAATCAGATTTTAATAGATTTGATAGAGTTATATCAGGCCATTTTCACAAACATACAGATGATGGTCAAATACACTACAATGGCGCTCAATATGAAATGACATGGTCTGACTACCAAGACCCTAAAGGGTTTCATATTTTTGATACAGAAACTAGAGAAATAACGAGAGTACGTAATCCACTCACTATACATAAAAAAATAATTTATGATGATAAAAAGAAAGACTATAAAAACTATGATATAAAAGAATATCACAATCACTTTGTTAAGTTAATTGTATTAAACAAAACCAATAACGAGGTATTTGACAAATTCGTAGAAAGATTGTATAATGAGATAACAATATATGACTTAAATATTGTAGAAGATTATTCAGATATTAAAGCTAGTGTAAGAGAAGACATATTAGAAATGGGTGAAGACACAGTTACATTCCTAAATAATTATGTTGATCAACTAGAAACAGATGTAAGTAAAACTAAACTAAAAGAATACCTAAAATCAATTTACATTGAGGCTAGTGATAACAAGGTATGATATATTTTAAAAAATTAAGATGGCGTAATTTTCTATCTACAGGTAATCAATTTTTAGAAGTTGACCTGGCAAAATCACCATCAACACTTATCATAGGAACAAACGGTGCAGGTAAATCAACAATGCTTGACGCATTGTGTTTTGCTTTATTTAATCGTGCTTTTAGAGATATTAAAAAAGAACAACTGGTGAATACAATTAATTCAAATGATTGTGAAGTAGAATGTGAGTTTGAAACTGCTAACAAGAAATATAGAATTGTAAGAGGTATTAAACCAAACAAATTTGAAATTTATTGTAATGATGTAATGTTAAACCAGGATGCTTCTAACGTAGATTATCAAAACACATTAGAACAAAATATTTTAAAATGTAATTATCGTGCCTTTTGTCAAGTTGTTATACTAGGTTCTACCTCATACGAGCCATTTATGCATTTACGTGCCAGATACAGACGAGAAGTTGTAGAAGAAATATTAGACATACGAGTTTTTAGTCACATGGACCTATTATTAAGACAAAAACAAGGCGAACTAAACAAATCAGTTATTGATGTAAAACATAGATATGATTTAATGACTGAAAAATATGAGTTACAAAAAAAACATTTTGATGAAATAAAAAATAGAGATACCACAGACATAGAAAATAGAAAACAACAACTAAAAGAAAATGAACAAAGTAACTATGAGTATAATCAAAAGTTGCAATTATTAAATGAAAAAATTATATCCACAAAAGCAGAGATATGGGGCGGTGAAAAAGTATTTAAAAAAGAAAGTGAATTGAATAAACTAGAATCAAAGATAGAACATAAACTTGATAGAGAAAAAAAAGACGTAGAATTTTTTGAACAAAATGATAACTGTCCTACTTGCACACAACCTATTGATGAAAGATTTAGACAAACACAAATACACGAAGGTAAGAAGCAGATTAGCAAACTAGAAGAAGGATTGCAACAACTAACGGCCGAGATGGGGAGAACACAAGAACAAATAAAACAATATAAAGCAGTAGAAAAACGATTAAATGATTTAGATATATCTGTTGCAAAAATCAATACCTCTATTTCAGAAATCAATAGACACTCAAATAGATTAGATACAGAAATTGCTAAATTTGAAAATGCTGATACTAATACAAACGTTATACAAAAAGAATTAGAACAAATAAAAGAAGACTTAAAATTAGTAAACGTAGAAAAACAAAAGGCTGTAGAAGAAAAGAAATATATTGACATCGCTAGAGAAATATTAAATGACACAGGCGTTAAGGCCAATATCATTAAGAAGTATCTGCCTATAATGAATAATTTAATTAATAAGTACTTACAATCTATGGACTTTTTTGTCAATTTTCATTTAGATGAAGAATTTAACGAAACAATAAAAAGTAGATTTAGAGATACCTTTAACTATAATAGTTTTAGTGAAGGAGAAAAGTTGAGAATTGATTTAGCGTTATTGTTCACATGGAGAACCATTGCTAAAATGAAAAATAGTACAAATACAAATCTATTAATATTGGACGAAATATTTGATAGTAGTTTAGATGGTCAAGGAACAGACGACTTTTTTAAAATACTTAAAACATTAACAAACGAAAATACTTTCATTATATCTCACAAAGGCGATATACTATTTGATAGATTTACGAATATAATTAAATTTGAAAAGTATAAAAATTTTACGAGGTTAGCACAATGATATATGAGTTATTACCACCATCTGATCCAAGAGTACTATCAAGCATAGCACCTTTTGATATTGAAACATTTAAAAAACAAGAAAAAATAGAACTAAAAGAATTTGTAGATAATATGTTTGAAACTATGAAAAAATATGGTGGTATTGGATTATCAGCTAATCAAGTAGGCAAACCGTATAGAATGTTTATAATGGGAGCTCATCCTGAAATACACAAAAGTAAAAAATGGACTTGTATTAATCCTACAATAGTTGAAGCAAGTAAACAAACAACAAGATTAAAAGAAGGTTGTTTAACTTATCCGTTTTTATTTTTAGACATAGAAAGACCAAGTGCTGTAAAAGTCAAATACCTTGATGAAGATTTAAAAGAACAAGAAGAAGATATGATTGGTATTGTCAGTAGATGTTATCAACATGAGTTAGATCATATGAACGGTATAGTCTTTACAGAAAAAGTTAGTAAGTTTAAATTAGATTATGCTCTTAAAAAAAGAGATAAAGAAATAAGAAAGGTACAACAAAGATGGCAGTCCTTACAGAAATAGATTTACCTGAATATAAAAATAGTTTATCTGAAACTGTTTCGTTTTTAGATGGACTAAGTTATTCAGCAGTAAAAACAAAATACAATGCAAAAGGTGATTGGGATGCTATATCAATACGTGGATATAGTGATGATGTTAGTAATATTTTAAAACCAGGTGTATTAGAATCAGATGTAAAACCTGCAGAATTAAGATGGACAAGTTTATATGAAGAACCTGCGTTATTACCTTTAAAAGAAATATTATTACAAATACCAGCAGAATTTGAAAGAGTAAGAGTAATGCGATTAAAGGCTGGTACAACAATTAAAAAACACACAGATAAAGTTGATAAAGAAATAAAAGAGGGTAAGTTAGTAAGATTACACGTACCTTTAAGAACAAATAACAATGTACATTTTTATCTATGGGAAGGTAAAGATCAATATCACTTTAATTTAGAAGTGGGTAAATACTATTATGTAGATGTATCAAAAGCACATGCTGTACATAACAAAGCTGACTTTGATAGATTACATTTAGTTATAGATTGTTACATGAATCCTAAATTAGAAAATTTATTAAAACAAAGTGAAGAATAAAAAGACATATATACACGTTAACCAACACGTTATAAGGAGTAATAAAAAAAATGAAAGAAATGATCCAGTTATTACAGTTAAGCAAGGTCGTAAGAATGACTATTGCCACGAAGTGGCTATTCTCGGACCCTCAAAGGTTATATATGGCGGGAATGATAGCCCTATTCTTTCTTGTGGTGCTAGGGTTGTTATAGAAACTGAAAGTAAAGTGGAGATAATAAAATGATGTTTGCAAGAAAAAAAGACTTTGAAAAAGTATATAATGTATTTAAACAACACAGAAAATGGTTTCCACACGTAAGAACAGACCATTTAAAGATACAAATAGAAAGAAAACAGATTATTTTAGAAGATGGAGTAGTCATAGTTTTTCACCACGCTAAAAGAAAACAAAAAATAGGTGATGTACAGATAGAAAAAGGCGATACTGTACTACATCAAATTGCAAGTGATTCGCCAGGTTCAGGAAACGCCCAATCAATATTAAACAGTTTTTTTGAATACTGCCCAGGAAACGTGTTTTTATCAGTTAGAGCTGACAACTTGACAGCCAACAAGTTTTATGTTAAAATGAATATGAATTTGATCGGAAAAACAAGTTGGTCAAAAGGAACAATACCTGGTAATGTATATGTCAAACGCAAAAGAAGTAATTAAAGACTGGAAAAAAAACAAAGGGTTTCCCTACTATCCCACAGACAAGAAATGGAAAGATAAAGAATATCAAAATCTTTTATCTTTTAATAGAGATACAATACTAGACGCAAAAAATCAAATCATAGGCCAATCAACACATGGCCTATCACTTGCATGGTCATATATGCCACACGCATGGAGTGTTAAATGTGGTAAAATGAAAACACCTATGGAGATATGGGAAGATGAAGATCATTTAGAAAAAGGCATTAACAAGATTTTAACAGGAACTTTCTTTAAACAAAAGAGTGCTAACAATATAACAGACTCAGATATGAGAGCAATGTTAAGACGTTATAGTGGCACTCAAATGGTATCTAATTTTAGACCTACAGCAGCCGCAACTTTATATGACATATTTGTAGATAAAGATAGTCCATTAGAAGGCACAGAAGCAGGTACAGTATGGGATCCTAGTATGGGATATGGTGGTCGTTTAATGGGTGCAATTGCAGCTGGGGTAAATTACATCGGAACTGACCCTTGTGTTCCTACATATCAAGGTTTAGAAAAAATAAGAGATGAATATGGACACTCTCATAAAAAATATACACTATTAAGACAAGGTAGTGAAACATATATACCTGAAGAAAATAGTTTAGACTTTGTATTTACAAGTCCACCTTATTTAGGACATGAACAATATGGTGATGAAGAAGAACAATCATTTAAAAAGTTTCCTGTACAAGATCAATGGCGTAATGGTTTCTTATTACAGACTATTAAAAATGCATATAGAGGTTTAAAACCAGGTAAGTTTGCAGGATTTAACGTTGCAAATGTAAAATCATACAAAACGTTTGAGGAAGATACATACGATTGTATGGTAGAAGCAGGATTTAAAGATATACAGATATGGTGGTTATCACTATCAACACAACAAGGTACTCAAACACAATCTACACTAGAAGGCGAATCAGTAGAGGCAAAACAAAAGAATAATTATATAGGACGATTCGCAAGACCTGACATTCCAGGTAGAAAATATGAGCCAATATTCATAGGAATTAAGTAAATTCCAATTTGTTCTTGTTTTGTTCTTATTAAAACCTAGTAAAATTGTTGTTTTTTAATGCTTGACTTTTATGTCATTTTATGGTAGCATAAGTACATATGACAAATAACACTATGAATACAAAATCACAATTGGCAAAATTACTTGCAACAGAAAATATTATAGTACAAGAAAATGCTGTTGCTACTGCTTCCTTTGATGTAGTAAACAGAATATTAACAATCCCTATTTTTAAAGAAGATCAAAAATCTAAACATGTTTATGATATGTTGGTTGGCCATGAGGTATCTCATGCATTACATACCCCAGCAGAATCATGGAAAGATATGAAAAACCGATCTGATGAATTTAGATCATTTGTAAACGTATTAGAAGATGTTAGAATTGATAAGTTAATTCAAAAGAAATATCCTGGTCTTACTGATGACTATCTAAAAGGTTTTGCTAAATTATATAAAGACAATTTCTTTCAAACTAAAGGCAAAAATATTCAAAATGACTATGCCCTTATTGATAAAATTAATTTATATTACAAATCTTCAAAAACTTTAAATATTAAATTTACTAATAAAGAAAAAATATTAGTTGACGCTGCTGACAATTGTAAATCGTTTGATGATGTATTAAAACTTGCTGAAGAAATACTTGGTTATTGTAAAGAAGAATTAAAAAAACAACCACAATTAAAAAAAGTTTATGTTCCTAAAAAAGATGGTGACTTAGAAAACGAAGATTCTGAATCAACTGACTCTACTGAGTCTGGTTCAACTGATGAAAAAATTGAAAAATGGTTGACTAAACAATCAAAAAAAGATGATAAAAAAGAAACAAATAAAACTATTGCTGTAGGTAATCCTTATGGTGCTGGTGGTGATGTACCTATTACATCACAAACTAATGCTGCTTTTGATCAGGCAATACAACAACAAATGGTTGATACTAAAGCTCACAAAAGAAATTATGTTACTTTACCAAAAGTTAATCTTAAAAATTTGATTATACCTTATCAAACTTTTATTAAAGATAATATTAAAAAGGATTTAAAAGAAGAATCACAACTATATATTGATGGTAATAAAAAGTTAGAAGAAAAAACTAAACAATTTATTAATGACTCGTCTAATGTGGTTAATTATTTAGTTAAAGAATTTGAGATGAGAAAAAATGCTAGATTGTATGCTCGTGCTTCACAAGATAAAACTGGTATTATTGATCCACTTAAATTACATACTTACAAATTTGCTGAAGATATATTCAAAAAAATTACAATTGTACCTAATGAAAAAAATCATGGTATGATATTTTTACTTGATTGGTCTGGCTCAATGCAAAAACATTTATTGCCTACTGTAGAACAACTTATTAATCTTGTATTATTTGTTAGAAAAATTAATATACCGTTTAGTGTTTACAAATTTGTAAATAGTCATATAAAAGATGTTGATACACATAAACAACCATTTACACAATCTAAACAAACTGTTATGGGTGATCAAAGCACTAACTTGGTTCAACTTTATACACATAAACAAAGTAAATCAGACTTCTTTACTGTTTCAAAATATTTACACAGAATGGCAAAATATTGGAATAGTGGTTACAGCAGATACTTTGGTGATGATAATTATATGACAAGTCCTTGTTCACAATACTATCTATGTTCTACACCTCTTAATGAGTCGTTAATTGCAATGGATCATATTATACCTAAGTTTAGACAAGATTATAAATCTGATAAAGTGGCTCTTGTAACTTTAACTGACGGCGGCGCTAACTCTATGCAAAATAGTTACTCTGGTGATTTATGGATTAAACTTGGTAAGAACCATGTTAAATGTGAAAGTTATGGTAGAGATAAAGACAATTTAACAAATAGATTATTAAGATATTTAAAAGTAAAACACAACATTAAAACTATTGGATTTTATCTTGTAAGTAAATTTAGAGATTTACAATATACATTCCACGTGCCTTATAACAAACAACATATTGCTCAAAAGATGTTTACTAAAGACAAGTGTATTGCTGATACTAAAAGCGGCTATGATGTTTACTTTTACGTTAAGGCAGATACTAATGTTAAAAATAATACATTTGATATTACTACTGACACAACCGATAAGAAAACACTTAAAAAAATGTTTATGTCTGGTATGAAAGGACGAATCATATCCAGAGTATTACTACAAAAATTCATCAAGGAGGTCGCATAAATGCAAGGTTTTTGCCCTTCTATAGTCAAAAAAACAAGTAAAATCAATGCTTTTTTGTGCTTGACTTTTAGTCTAAATGATGATAGCATGGAAGTATAAACATTATGAAAAAGGAGACTTATATTATGGACTTAAATGTTAAACAAAAATCTGTAGTTGAGATTTTATATAATACATATAAATCTGATACAGTTACAAGGTCACAAATTAACGACCTTGTAAAATCTAAAAAGATTCCAAATCCATCTTGGTTGAAATCTGATAAGTACAAAGTTGATAGAGGTGTTTACAAACTACCTCTTAAAGATGATGATACTGCTGTTATAGAATCAACACCTAAAGTTGAATCTACTAATGATACAAAGGCTGCATATATTGTTAGTTCATTAACTGACAATGTTGTTCCTGCTAAAGATAATGACTTTGTAAAGTTTGGTAACTATACTGACATTCAAAGTATTGTAAAATCTAAAAAGTTTTATCCTGTCTTTATTACAGGTCTTTCTGGTAACGGTAAGACACTTGCTGTAACACAGGCATGTGCTGAAGCCAAACGTGAGATGATCAGAGTCAATATTACAATTGAAACTGATGAAGATGATTTACTTGGTGGTTACAGACTAAGAGATGGTCAAACTATCTGGCAAAATGGTCCAGTTATTGAGGCAATGGAAAGAGGTGCTATCTTATTGCTTGATGAGATTGACCTTGCGTCTAATAAAATAATGTGTTTACAACCAATCCTTGAAGGTTCTGGTGTGTATGTTAAAAAGATAAACAAGTTTGTAAAACCTAAACTTGGTTTTAATGTGATTGCTACTGCTAACACTAAAGGTCAAGGTAGTGATGATGGTAAGTTTATCGGTACTAACGTTCTTAATGAGGCATTCCTTGAGAGATTTCCTGTTACTTTTGAACAAGAATATCCAAGTGCTAAGATTGAAGAAAAAATTGTTAGTACAAAACTAAAATCTGCTGGCAAGTCTGATGACAAGTTTGCTCATAACTTAGTAACATGGGCAGATGTAATTAGAAAGACCTACAAAGATGGCGGTGTTGATGAGATTATAAGTACAAGAAGACTTGTACATATCGCTGAGGCATACGGTATCTTTAAAAACAAAATGAAGGCTATATCAGTTTGTACAAATAGATTTAATGATGATACTAAAAACTCATTTGTAGATTTATATACAAAAGTTGATAGTGGTGCTTCAGTAGATGAAATCCTTGAGGCTAAGAAGAAGGCTGAAGAGGCAGAAATGCTACAAGAGAATTCCAATGATAGTGAGGTTGATGAAGATGAGGATATCCAAGTCTAGTCTAAAATCTATTCATAGTGTAAGTCCGCTTGTGGGGAGAAGTCCCCACAAGTTATTTTTTAATAAGGAGGCAAGTGAGTAATTTTAAGGACAACAGCGGATTAGATATTATTAAACCTAAGACATCTAAGGAAGAGATGGATAGGATGATGAAAAAATTTTTAGAAAAAGGTGGCAAGATACAGAAATTAAAACCAGGTTATCCTACTAACGTAGGTAGTTTAGATAAGTCTAAGAAACCTGCCTATACAAAAGAAGATATTGAAAAAGGTATAACTGGTAAAGCACCAAGACCTAATTATAAGACTTATAAAAAAGGTTCGTACCATGACTTTGATGTGGGTGGTGATAAACCACCTGTATGGGAAAAACAACCAAAAAATGAGATGGGAGGTAAATAGTTAGTGTCAATTACAGTAGAAGTAAGAGGTGGCAATTTAGAAAAGGCTTTGCGTGTACTTAAAAAGAAAGTACAAAAAGCAGGTATTATTAATCAAATAAGAGATAAAAAATACTTTTCTAAACCATCTGAAATTAAACGTGAAAAGGCCAAAGAACGTTCTAAAGTAATCAGAAAAATGCAAAAAGCAAATGATGAAATGCTTGGATATCGTTGGATAAAAGGCGTTAAAGTTAAAAGAATATAAGAAATTCTATGCCGTCTGTGTTAAACAATTATATATATTATTACTATAAGGCAATTCATAAGACCTTGTAGAGGTATAGATAGGTTAGGGTAGTGCCTTGATTTTAATCTAAAACTACCCAGCAAATCGGTGATGTTTGGTAGTTTAACTCCGTGACAAAACGAAACTACCATTTTAAGAGCTTGACATTTTAAAGATAGTTCTTATATAAATAATATTGAATACGCCAAATGGGTATTCAGTATATAAAGATAACTTTGCTTAAACAAGGAGGTTAATTATGACTAATAAAGCATTATCTATTTTTAATCAATTAAGACCAGTATCAGTTGGGTTCGATAACGTTTTCGATCATTTTGAAAGAATGTTTGAAGATGATTTTAGAGTACCATCTGTAAACTACCCACCATACAATATCGTTAAGACAGGTACAAACACTTATGATATTGAAGTGGCCTTAGCTGGTTACAATAAAAAAGATATTGATGTTACATATGAAGAAAATATGTTACACATTAAATCTAAAAAAGAAGACAAAGAAGATAAACAAGAGGAAGGTGTAATACATAAAGGTATTGCAAAAAGATATTTCTCTAAATCTTTTACAATCGCTGATGACGTTGAAGTTAAAGGCGCTGAATTAAAAGATGGTCTTTTAAAAGTGTCTTTAGAAAGAATTGTTCCTGAGTCTAAAAAACCAAGAACAATATCTATTAAGTAAATAATAAAACCAATACCTGGTATGTTTCAAACGCATACCAGGTATAAATACTTAATATCGTTCATCTTTGAGATAAGACGGAAGTAAGCGTATGCTGAAGGAACGCACCTAACTATAAAGGAGGGTGTTAT
>Ga0181598_1005307_pt1 | contig 10361 bp, 10 predicted proteins | sample 041ome_4_FD_153295 | JGI IMG/M metagenome (GOLD analysis project Ga0181598, IMG submission 153295) | Coastal salt marsh microbial communities from the Groves Creek Marsh, Skidaway Island, Georgia - 041404US metaG (spades assembly) | ecosystem: Environmental > Aquatic > Marine > Intertidal zone >...
ATGTACATCGGCTTCGGTGCCGGCCCAATGGTGTCTGGTGTGATTGGGCAGTGGGGGCCAGCACCGCTGGTCATTCCATATGTTGCTCATGTGGTGCTCATCGCAGCGGGTGTGGCGTTGGTACTCGGAGCGCCTGAAACCGTCACGCGTGATACCTCGCGTCGTATTCGACCGAACCTTGGTATGCCTCGTGAGTCGGTGAAAGATTTTGTGACGGTTGTGGCGCCAACGGCACTTGGTGTGTTCGGAATGCCCTCGCTGGTCTTTGGTTTGTTCCCGGTTCTCTTGAAGCCGGCGATGCCCGGAATTGCGGTGTTGATTTCTGGAGCGCTCGGATTCATTGCGACGTGGTCGATTCTTCCGGCGCAGTCGCTGGTCGGTCGTGTTGGTCCCTACCGAGGTGCTCCGATCGCTCTTGCCTGCGGTGCGACCGGGACGACGCTCGGGTCGATTGCGTTTGCAACCGACAAGTGGGGGCTTGTGCTGGTAGCTGCGGTGTTTATGGGGTCGGCCTCCGGACTTGCAATGACCTCGGGACTTCGTTTGGTTGACATCATTTGCCGCCCAGAGGACAGGGGTGCGCTCAATGGGTCGTTCTATGCCGTTGCGTACGCCGGGATGATGATGCCGCTCGTCGTGAGTTCCCTCAAAAAGTCGGTTGGATCGTATGTTCCAATCCTCGCTGGAGTTGCAATTGTCACTGCAGCAGGGAGTCTGTGGCTCGTCGGCGCAGCATCGAGGCTTCGTCAGCGTCACGAGACCGTTGTGGCTACGTGAGTTTGTACTCGTAAGAGGCTGTTGCTGTATTTCACGGTGCGGCAGCGGACTTGTGCCCGCTGAGCGAGTACCTGCGCCGTTTCCAAGGGCTCACCGTGGCCAGAATGTGTCACCCGCAGACTAGGGTTCGAGTCGATGGGCACGCTCCGCTTTAGCTTTGGAACGATGGGTTCAGGGAAAAGCACCCTGGCCTTGCAGATCCATCACAATTTGGCAACTCGAGAGTTATACGGGTTATTGCTCACATGCCTTGATCGTGAAGGCCAGCAGGTGTCGAGCAGGCTCGGCGTTTCGGCTCCCGCCATTCATGTGTCACCCGAGCTCGATATTCACGAGTTGGCGCTGAAGCAGTGGCCATTGCACTACCTGGTTTGTGACGAGGTGCAGTTCTACACGGTTGAGCAGATTGACCAACTTGCGAAAATTGCTGATGAGATGGAAGTCGATGTGTACGCCTTTGGGCTCATCACCGATTTCCGCGGATTGCTGTTTGACGGCACAAAACGAATGCTCGAAGTGGCTGATGAGCGAGTGCCACTGCAAGTTGAGGCGCGTTGCTGGTGCGGAAGCCGCGCAACCCACAATGCTCGCGTCGTCAACGACTTCATTGTCTATGAAGGTGAAACCGTTGTTGTTGGTGACACGGTCGCTCCGGGCGCACAGAAGATGTTTGGTGACGTGGTTCGATATGAATTGCTATGTCGCCGGCACTTCATCGCCGGCGATCTAGGAACCTGAGACGCTGCTTGCTATTCAGTTGCGAGCCTGGTGAGTCGAAGGCACGCCACTGCGACCGCGACGCCGGCAATTCGCCCGACCAATGCCCCTAAATCGGCCAGTGGGTCTGCGTATCGAAATGGGATGCCGCCGATGCCCAGCAACGCAATTCCGATGACCACAATTGCGACACCTCCAACCATGGTGGCGAGTCGCTGAAGCGACTGGCGCGGAGGCTTATCGTCGGGGTGGATTCCTGACCACATCATGCTGGCAAGGGCCACACATAGCGCAGAGACGACGAGAACGATGCTGTTCTGGGGAATCGCAACGAATGAGACGGTCTCGACTCGCTGTCCCCACACACCGTCTTCAAAGCTGGAGGTGGTGATCGCAAAGGCCCGTCGAAGTTCGATCGCCACAATTCCAAGGTAGGCGAGCCATAAACACCATCCAGCTGTGGTGAGGGCATCAACCCAGCGAACCCGCGTTGGATTCGACAGAGAGTGTGCGGTGTTGTCTAGTTCCATGCGCAGGGGAGTCGTTTGATTCCGTTGATGAAGTTGCTTTGAAGGTAGTCGGGTTCACCAGTGCTACGCAGGTTTGGTAGCGATTGGTGCAGTTCCTCGAACGCGATCGTGAGTTCTCGGCGGGCGAGATTTGCCCCGAGACAGAAATGTGGCCCTCCGGCGCCGAAGCCAACTTGCGTCGGTTGGGTTGGCCGAGTCACGACAAAACTGTCGGCCTCATCGAAGACCCGTTCATCCCTGTTTGCACTTGAGTAGAACAGCACCACTTTGTCGCCTGCTGCGAGTTGCTGTCCGCCAAGTTCAGTATCTGCGGTCACTGTCCTTCGGAAGTGAATGACCGGGGTTGCGTATCGAACGATTTCTTCAATGGCGGTCTTTGCGTGGGTATCGAAGTCGCTGAACCAGAGGTCGCGCTGGTCTGGGTTGTGCGTGAGTGCGTGCAGCCCGTGCGTGAGAGCGTTACGTGTCGTTTCGTTTCCGGCAACGACGAGAAGAATGAAGAACGATCCGAACTCTTGAGGGGTAAGTCGGTCGCCATCGACTTCAGCGGCCATGAGCGCAGAGGTGATGTCGTCACCCGGGTTTGCCCTACTGCGTTCACCGAGTTCTTGTGCGTAGGCAAAAATTTCGAGGGAGACTTCCATCAGCCGTTCGTAGGTGCCCCCGAATTCGGGGTCACTTGCTCCAAGAATCGTGTTCGTCCATTCAAAGATGGATGCGTAATCCGACTCAGGGATTCCCATCATTGAGCAGATGATCTCGAGCGGTAGCGGCCCGGCAAATTGTTCGACGAAATCTGCGGAGCCCGACGGATTGTTGGTGACCATCCTGTTGATGATCTCTTTGGCTTTTGCTCTGATGATGTCTTCAAGATCGGTGACATGTTTTGGTGTGAATCCTTTTGACACGATCGAACGCAACCGAAAGTGCTTCGGGTCATCCATGTTGATCATCGACCCGTAGAACTCGTTCAGTTCTTGAGGGAGATCGGTGATGTTTGAGCCAAGACCCGAGCAGAACAGTTCAGGGTTTCGACTTGCTGCCCACACGTCTTCGTGGCGGGTGACAGCGTGGTAGCCGGGTCCTGGCGGAAACGGCGAGCCTTCAAGGAACCGCTCTGGGTATTTAGGTAACCCAGGGGTGTTGCGCAGAATCCGAAAGGCCTCTGAGCGCTCGCTTCGTGGCGCTGTCCAGAACTCCATTGTTGAGATGTCGGGAAGTCCGGCTGGCGGTTGAAAGGTGAGCTCGTCCATGGGCGGAGCGTAGATCGGTTCTAGGGTGTGGGTCGTGCTGAGCGTTGACGAGATTGACCGTGCGTTGGTGATAACTGCCCACCCTGATGATGTTGATTTTGGCGGAGCAGGAACAATTGCCAATCTGACTGACCGCGGTGCCAAGGTGACGTATTGCATCGTGACCGACGGCCAGGCCGGTGGGTTTGACGATTCGATTCCCCGTCCAAAGATGGCGTCAATCCGTCGAGAGGAGCAAACGAATGCTGCTCGAGCAGTTGGTGTGACTGATCTCGTTTTCCTCGGCTGGATGGATGGAGCCGTTGAGTCAGGCCTTGGACTTCGTCATGACCTTTCTCGTGTCATTCGTGAATGGCGTCCGCAAGTGGTGCTTACTCAGTCGCCAGCGTTAAATCTGCGTCGAATTTATGCCAGCCATCCAGACCATCTTGCGGTTGCGCAGTCTGCGATTGCTGCGGTGTATCCAGATGCACGCAATCCGTATGCCTTCACCGACTTGCTCGCAGACGGACTTGAGCCCTGGTCGGTTGATGAGATTTGGGTGATGGGGCATCCTGAGCCTGACGAGTTTGTCGACATCACTTCTCAAATCGATCGCAAAATTGAGGCCTTGCTGTGTCACGAAAGCCAGCACCGTGACCCATCTGGAATGGTGGAGCGGGTACGCGAGTGGAATTCTGAAACCGCCGAGGTTGCCGGGTTTGGTGCGGATAGGTTCGCCGAGGCGTTCATGGTCGTAAATACCCGCTGACGGGCGAAAGTCTCAGCTCGCACACGGCAGGCCTGCGGGTATGGCCGAACGGTGTGCTGGTCACTAAGGTGTCGTCATGACTGAAGCAGTGATTGTTGCAACCGCCCGTAGCCCGATCGGCCGTGCCGCGAAAGGCTCGCTCGTATCGATTCGCCCTGATGATCTGTCAGCTCAGATCGTGAAGGCGTTGATGGCCAAAGTTCCGAGTGTGTCCGCATCTGATGTCGAAGACCTCATCATGGGCTGCGGACAGCCTGCAGGTGAAGCAGGGTTCAACATTGCTCGAATCACGGCAGTGCTCGCCGGCCTCGACGATGTTCCTGGTGTAACCGTCAACCGCTATTGCTCCTCATCGTTGCAAACGATCCGCATGGCCGCTCATGCGATCAAGGCTGGCGAGGGCGACTGCTTTATTGCAGCCGGTGTTGAGACGGTGAGCCGATACGCCTCGGGTGCGAGCGATACCGCCCCTAACAGCATCTTTTCGTCGGCAGGGGAGCGCACAGCTTCTCGTGCAGGTGGCGGACAGGGCGCATGGACTGCACCATCTGGTCTTCCTGACATGTACATCGCAATGGGTCAAACGGCTGAGAACGTTCGCGAGGTTGAGAACGTCAGCCGTCAAGAGATGGACGAATTTGCGGCACTGTCGCAGCAGCGTGCAGTTGCGAATGTTGAGAACGGTTTCTGGGCCGATGAGATCATCCCGGTCACGCTTCCTGACGGAACTGTCGTGTCGGCTGATGACGGTCCTCGTGCAGGTACAACCGCTGAGGGTCTTGCTGGTCTGAAGCCAGTGTTCCGCCCTGATGGTGAAATCACTGCAGGTAACTCGTGCCCGCTGAACGACGGTGCAGCGGCCGTGATGGTGATGAGCGACCGTAAGGCAGCAGAGCTCGGCCTTACACCTCTCGCCCGCATCGTGTCATCTGGTGTGTCTGGCCTCAACCCAGAGATCATGGGCCTTGGCCCGATTGAGGCAAGCCGTCAAGCGCTTGGTCGTGCAGGAATGACAATGGACGACATTGATCTTGTTGAAATCAACGAGGCATTTGCGGCTCAGGTGGTTCCATCAGCGAAGCACCTTGGCATTCCTTACGAGAAGCTGAATGTGCACGGCGGTGCGATTGCAGTTGGTCACCCATTCGGTATGACTGGTGCACGCATTATGACGACTCTCATCCACGGCTTGCAGGCGACTGACAAGCAGTACGGACTTGAGACGATGTGCGTCGGTGGTGGCCAGGGAATGGCCATGATCGTCGAGCGTCTTTCCTGATCGCTCATTACTTTTAGAGAGTTTGTTGCTGCGCCGCTGGCCTTCGGGTCAGCGGCGTGGTCGTTCAAAGCGCCGTGGAACATCGGCCCGCACGGTGACATAGGTCGAATCGATCACCGCTCTCAGAACGTAGAGCTCACCAGCGGAATGGAGCTCGGCAAGGGCGTATCCGAGCCCGGTGACGTCGCGGACACCAGTGCCGAGTTGGACCACATTTTCGACAACGAGGCCAGCAAGTTCTGCTTCAGATGACCAAAGGCCGACGAGAGCTTGTCGAAGCGTGGGGTCGTTGACTAGTTCGACATCGTCGATGACGAGATCGACCGTCATGATGTTGACGGGTTCGAGTTCTCCAGTCGCGACGATCGTCTCGCCTTTCAACTCGCCGTCGAACATCACGACAACACGGCCGTTTGAATTTGGCCGCCCGTTGACGAATCCGTAGCGGCGGATGGGTAGCCCATCGTCACCTGTTGTCTTCCAGCAGATGCGGTCGCCTGCTCGGAAGATGATCGGGCCGATCGTCGTCATGACAGGGCCTCTGCGTGCTGTAGGTCGTCGATCACGGCATCAGAGAGTTCTGACCAGAGAGCGATGGCCTCATCTGCCCATTCGTCAAACTGGCGATCGGTGAGCGCAACCAGACCTGATCTGATCGTTGGGTCGACCCACATCATTGTGCCGGCTCCACCGAAGTGCCCAAATGTCGCAGGGGAGTTGTGTGACCCAGTCCAGTGTGGATGTTTTGTTCCTCGTAGTTCAGCCCCCAAACCCCAAGGGCAAGGGTCGAAGCGTCCGAGCCCAGGAATCGTTCCTGAAAGTCCAGCGAATTGTTCAGTAATGAAATCGTTGTGCGTTGCCTGGCTGATCAGTCGTGGCTGGACGAGTTCGCCGAGCAGCATGGTCATGTCATCGAGGGTTGACCACATTGCAAATGCTGGGGACCCACGTAACTCTGTCGCCGACATGTCGAGCGGTTCAAAGACAGCTTCACGAAGATATTCGCTAAAGGGAATTCCAGTTGAGGCAGCGATGAGGTCGGCAGCAAGTTCGATGCCTGTATTCGAATAGATCCGCCGGCGACCGAGACCCGCGATTGGTGTCGCCCCATCGAAGGGAAGTCCACTGGCATGCGCAAGGAGGTGTCGCAGCGTGGTTCCGTCGTGGAGTGTCACCGGCGATGTTGGAAGGTCGACTGGTTCGTCGAGTGATAGCGAGCCCTCTTCAACGGCGATGAGCGCAGTAAGACCAGTGATGGTTTTACTGAGTGACGCAAGGCGAAATTGACGTGACGAATCACCAATTGACGCAATTACGGTTGGGTGGGCTTCACCGTTGGCCGTGACGATGGCGGCAGCGCCATTGGGTACCGGCCACGTGGTGACTCGGTCCAAGGCGCTCATGATGATCAGGAGTTCGCTGTGGGAAGTGAATCTCTGATGGATTCAGCTGTTCGGAAGGCGAGTTCGAGTCCCTGGCGGGCGTTCAACCGGGGGTCGCAGATCGTTTCGTAGCGGCTGTCGAGATCGCTATCACCAATGGCGTCGACACCGCCGAGGCATTCGGTGACGTCGTCGCCGGTGAGTTCAACATGGATTCCGCCCGGCCATGTTCCTTCTGCACGGTGGGCTCGCACGAATCCTTCAATTTCTGCGATGACCGCATCGAGGTGACGGGTTTTTCGACCGTTTTCGGCAGTGAATGTGTTGCCGTGCATTGGGTCGCAGGCCCAGACCACTGGATGGCCAGCCTCTTTGACGGCCCGTAGCAATGGGCGAAGGCGCTCTTCAATGATGTCGGCACCCATGCGAGTAATGAGGGTGAGGCGTCCAGGAATCATGGCCGGATTGAGTGCTTCACAGAGTGCAATGACTTCGTCGCCGGTCATCGACGGCCCGACTTTGCAGCCAATTGGGTTGCTTACGCCACGGAGGAACTCAACGTGTGCACCGTCAAGGTCTCGTGTGCGTTCACCAATCCACAGCATGTGCGCTGAACAGTCGTACCAGTTGCCGCTCGTGGAGTCCCGTCGGGTGAGAGCTTCTTCGTATCCGAGTAGGAGTGCCTCGTGGCTTGTCCATACATCGACTTCTCGAAGGTTGCTGTTTGAGTCGGTGTCCATTCCGATGGCGCTCATGAATCGGAGTGCCCGGTCGATTTCGGTTGCCATGTTGTCGTAGCGGCGACCTTCTTCGCTGGAAGCGACGAACTCTTGGTTCCAAGCATGAACACGATCGAGGGCAGCAAACCCGCCCTTTGTGAATGCTCGAACGAGGTTGAGCGTCGAGGCTGACTGGTGATACGCCTGAACGAGGCGATCGGGGTTCGGTTGGCGTGCCGCTTCTGTGGTGGTTTGGTCGTTCACGATGTGACCGCGGAATGATGGCAACTCGAGGTCGCCGACCATCTCGGTGTCAGATGAGCGTGGCTTTGCGAATTGCCCTGCGATACGACCAACTTTGACGACGGGAACTCCCATCGAGTACGTGAGCACGACCGCCATCTGCAAAATGACCCGCAGTTTTTCGCGAATGTTGTCGGCCGAGAATTCTTCGAAGCTTTCGGCACAGTCGCCGGCCTGCAGAAGGAATGCGTTTCCTGCAGCAACCTTTGCGAGGTTGGCTTGGAGGGAGCGGGCCTCGCCAGCAAACACGAGCGGCGGCATAGAAGCGATGTCCTTTAGCGCACGGTCATATGCAGCCTCGTCTGGCCAAGCTGGTTGTTGCTTGATTGGATGGTCTTTCCAAGAGGAGGGGCTCCATTGCTGAGGCATAGAAAAAATGCTACCGGTGTCGTGTTGAGTTGAGCCCGGACGCGAAGAAGCGGTCGGGTTTACCGACCGCTTCTTTCAGAGTTGGGTTGCGCAGTGCGCTAGGTGGTCAGACGCTGAGAATGTCGCCTGCGTCGTCACGTAGGCCAGCAACTGCACGGCTGACGAGACGTCGAGCGGCTTCTGCGGTGACTCCAAGGCTCTCGCCAACTTCACGGAAGCTCTTGCGCTCACCGTCGAGGAGTCCGAAACGGGCCTCCACGGCGTAACGAGCACGTGGCTCGAGGGTTCCGAGAAGTTCACCGAGGAGGTCGCTTTCAACGCCGACCATCACGGCATCTTCCGGGGTGGGGTCGCCGTTGGCCATCAGGTCGCCGAGGGTTGCATCGCCATCGTCGCCAACGGTCTTGTCGAGGCTGACCGGGGTGGTGAGGCGGTGCAGTTCTGCATTTGACTGGTCGAGGGTCTCGCCATCGCCTGAGGCCTGGCGGAGTGCTGCGCGCAGGCTTGCTGAGCGATCTCCTGGGATGCGGATGAGGCTTGCCTTCTGGTCAAGTGCACGACCAATTGCCTGGCGGATCCAGAACGTTGCGTAGGTCGAGAACTTGAAGCCACGGCGCCAGTCGAATTTGTCGACGGCGTGTTCGAGGCCGAGGTTGCCCTCTTGGATGAGGTCGAGGAGATCCATGCCCTGTGGAAGCGGGTAGCGGCGGGCGATCGATACGACGAGGCGAAGGTTCGAGCGGATGAAGCGATCTTTTGCGTGGGCTGCTTTTGCAACCTTTGCCTTGAGATCAGCGCTGCGCTTACCGGCATCGAGCTTTTCTTGGGCCTCACGGCCCTCTTCGATGAGGCGCGAGAGTTCGCGCTCGTCTTCTGCAGTGAGCAATGGCACCTTGCCGATGTCGTTCAGGTAGAGACCAATTGAATCATTCATGTTCTTATTCCAACTCGCTATGTTTCGTAGAAATTCCCAGACCAATGACATGGAAATCCGTGAAATCGGGCCGGATCCATCCGCTCAGGGCCGTGCGAAGCCACATCTGATGACGACGTAGGTCACGAGCGAATGAAGTTAGGGGGTATGTAAGGGCTGTTGAAGCGACATGCGCTCTTGAGCCGAAGATCAAATGTAACACACCTGTCAAGTCCCATTCGAAGCGAAGAGCGCAAAATGCTGGTAAGGGGCTTCTAGGCTCAGAGGGATGTCTCAAATTCCGAATCAGCCACGCCGAGTTGGTGTGTTCGGTGGGACGTTTGACCCTCCTCATGTTGGCCATCTGGTGGTCGCAATCAATGTGATGCACGAGTTGGCGCTCGACGAGGTGTTGTTGATGGTGGCGAATGATCCTTGGCAAAAGCGTGGGACTCGTGAAATCTCGTCTTCTGCTGATCGGCTTGCTCTCGTTGAGGCGGCAGTTCGCGATGTTCCTGGGCTGTCAGCGAGTTCGATCGAAATTGACATTGGAGGCGCCTCGTATACGGCGAACACTCTTGAGCAGCTTCTGAAAGAAGACTCGAACGTCGAGCTCTTTGTGATTCTTGGTGCTGATGCAGCGAATGGATTATTGACCTGGGAGCGTCACGAACGGGTGGCTGAGTTGTCAACCTTGGTTGTTGTCGACCGGCCGGGGGTGGTGACTGAGTTACCCGCCCCAGCAGTTGGGCAATGGCATCGGGTGGAGGTTCCACATCTTGAGGTGTCGAGCACTGATCTTCGGGAGCGGGCGCGTGACGGGCGGCCGCTCGATTGGTTGGTGACTGCGCCGGTGCTTGACGAGATCGCCGCACGCTCGATGTATCGAGGGGGCGCAAGTTGACGGCATCTGCGGAACTGCGACAGTCATACACCCAGCGGGCGGCAATTGCCGTCGGGTTGTCGTCGATCGTTGTTGTCGTGCTCGGGGTCATTGGAGCTCGCACATTGGCCTCGTCGACGATCGGGTCAGAAGCAGGAAACGGGGATGTTGCTACGGCGGTTGCGGTGCCAGAGACAACCACCGCGTTCATCGGAGTTGTCGATAATGAAGGAACGTTGCAGTCTGCGGTGCTGATGGTGCTGCACCCATCTGGGGTTGGAGGAGCGATTGTTCCATTTGAAGCGGCGGCTGATATCTCCGCTGGTCGGGCTGAGTTGATCATCCCGCTACGAGATGCCCTTGACGCAGGTGACTCTTCATTGTTCACACTTGATGCTGAATCGATCACTGGGCTTACCTTCGACTTCATTGAAGTGGTTACTCCTTCTGAGTTGACTGAGATGCTTCGGGTTGATGGCACGGTG
>Ga0181598_1005337_pt1 | contig 10293 bp, 8 predicted proteins | sample 041ome_4_FD_153295 | JGI IMG/M metagenome (GOLD analysis project Ga0181598, IMG submission 153295) | Coastal salt marsh microbial communities from the Groves Creek Marsh, Skidaway Island, Georgia - 041404US metaG (spades assembly) | ecosystem: Environmental > Aquatic > Marine > Intertidal zone >...
ACCTTTATGTTGCGTTTCTATAGCTATGTTGTCAGATACCAAACCGGTTTTGGGCGTTATTTATGATTTTAATAATGATGAACTTTATGAGGGGTCAACAAATACAAGAGCTTTTTTAAATGGTCAATCAATATCAGTCTCTAAAACCAAAAAAAGTCAAGAAGGTATTTTGGTAACTGGGCTACCTAATGATACTGATTATTCTGACGAGGCCATGATGGAAATGATTAAAAATTTTCAAAATTGGCGAAAAGTAAGAATGATTGGCTCAGCTGCCATAGCTTCAGCATATATAGCATCTGGTAAGGCTGATTTATATATGGAAAATAAATCTTATTTATGGGATGTTGCAGCTGGTGCAGCCATTGTAAATGCTGCCGGTGGTGAGGCATTAATTTTAAATCAAAATGAAAAATTTCAAGTTGATGTTCGTTTTTCAAATTCTTTAATAAAGACTTAATTAGATTATATGGAAGCATTAGTATGGTTTAGGAGTGATTTAAGACTTGATAATAATCCTGCTCTTAAAAATGCATTTGAAAATTCAAAAAAAGTACACGCCATATTTATTTTCTCTAATAAACAACTTAAAAAACATAATGAAGCCAACGTCAAAATAGATTTCATAATAAAGAATTTATTTTTGCTTGAAAAAAAACTTACAAAACTTAATGTCCCTTTAACAATAATTGAAAGCAATGGATTTGATGATGATGCTTCTTTGGTGGGAAAATTTATAGAAAATAAAAATATTGATAAAGCTTTCTGGAACAACCAATTTGGTGAAGATGAGGCAGCTAGAGATAATCAAGTTCAAAGTGAATTAGATGGCAGAAACATAAAAGTTAGTACTTTTAATGATCAGATTGTATATGAACCTGGCTTTTTAAAAACAGGACAAGGTCTTCCATACTCAGTTTTCACCCCATTTAAAAGAAAGTGGATAGAAAATTTTGAAATGGACTTTTTAGATATTGAATATAAATATCAACCAAGAGAAAGCCTTAATTATTCCTCAAATATCATTGAATTTGATTTTAATTTTGAAACTACTCATCAAGTTAATATGGATTTATGGCCTGCTGGAGAAGTTGAAGCAGAAACAAGGTTGAATGAATTCCTTGATAAGAAAGTAATAAATTATTCAAAAAATAGGAATGATCCAATTTTAGAAGGCACAAGCAGAATCTCACCTTATTTAGCCTCAGGAATTATTTCATCAAAAAAGTGCATCTTAGAAGCATTAAAAATTAATAATTTTGAATTTAGCTCAGGGCATATTGGTGTAACCAAATGGATAGACGAAATAGTTTGGAGAGAATTTTATAAAAATATAATGTTTTCTTTCCCAAAAGTAAGTATGGGTCAACCTTTTCAAGATTATTCTAAGGCTATCAAATGGAGATATGATGAAAATGAATTTATTGCATGGAAAGAAGGTAAAACTGGATTTCCAATTGTAGATGCCGCTATGAGACAACTCATATATGAAGGCTGGATGCATAATCGATTAAGAATGGTTGTAGCAATGTTTTTCACAAAAAATATGCTGCATGATTGGAGGTTGGGAGAGGCATATTTCATGCAAAATTTAATTGATGGAGATTTTTCCTCAAACAATGGTGGATGGCAATGGAGCAGCTCAACAGGAACTGATGCAGCTCCATACTTTAGGATTTTTAATCCCATTACTCAATCAACTAACTTTGATAAAAATGGAGAATTTATTAAAAAATATGTCCCCGAATTAAAAGATTTGGATAAATCAGTAATACATAACCCACCAAAAGAGCATAGGAAGTATTGCAAATACCCCGAACCAATTCTTGATCTTAAAGAGTCTAGGTTAAGAGCAATAGAAGCATTCAAACAAGCTAAATCATAGCTTAAAAAATAGTTTCCTTAAATAATCTCATATATAATTTTTCTACTAATTTATATAAAAAACGGGGAATTAGCTAGCATGCATAAAACTGATTTAGAAATTGCAAACAATGCATCAAAAAAACATATTAAAGATATTGCTGAATCTATAAATATTCCAGAGGATGGGTTAATAGTTTATGGTAACGATAAGGCTAAAATTTCTTATGATCATATTGATTCATTGAATAATAAAGAAGACGGTAAATTAATTTTAGTTACTGCAATTTCTCCCACCCCAGCTGGAGAGGGTAAAACTACAACCAGTGTTGGACTGGTAGACGGTTTATGTCATATAGGCAAGAAGGCAATGATTTGCTTAAGAGAGCCAAGTCTTGGACCATGCTTTGGAATGAAAGGTGGAGCTGCTGGCGGAGGTTATGCGCAAGTTGTACCTATGACAGATATCAATCTGCATTTTACTGGTGACTTTCATGCTATTGGAGCGGCTCATAATTTATTATCAGCTATAGTTGACAACCATATTCACTGGGAAAACACCCTTAATCTTGATCCAAGAAGAATTACTTGGAGAAGGGTTGTTGACATGAATGACAGATCATTAAGAGAAATAACATGTGGTTTAGGTGGAACAGGTAATGGAATACCACGTCAGAGTGGCTATGATATAACTGTTGCTTCTGAAATTATGGCTGTTTTTTGTTTAGCAACTGATTTAGATGACTTGCAAAAAAGAGTTGGAAATATTGTTGTTGGTTATACAAGAAATCAAGAGCCTATCAAGGTATCACAACTTAATGCAGAGGGAGCAATTACAGCATTGTTGAGAGATGCCTTTCAACCAAATTTAGTCCAAACACTTGAGAACAATCCTGCTTTAATGCATGGAGGTCCATTTGCAAATATTGCACATGGTTGTAACTCAGTTATGGCCACTAAAAGTGCTTTAAAAATGGCAGATTATGTTGTAACTGAGGCAGGGTTTGGTGCTGATTTAGGAGCTGAGAAATTTTTTGATATTAAATGCCGTAAAGCAGGCCTATCGCCAGACGCTGTAGTCCTTGTAGCAACAACAAAAGCTTTAAAGATGCATGGTGGCGTTTCAAAAGAAAATTTAAAAGATGAAAATGTTGATGCTGTTATAGCTGGATGTAAAAATTTAGAGAGACACATTAATAATATAGGTAGATTTGGTGTTCCTGTTGCGGTTGCTATTAATGAATTTTATACAGACACTAAAAATGAACACCAAGCTATTATAGATTTTTGTAAAAACCTTGGAGTTGTATGCAAAATATCATCTCATTGGTCTGATGGCGGAAAAGGAGCAGCCGATTTAGCTCAACACGTTGCTGAACTAGCAGATAGCAACCAATCTTCATTTAAAACACTATACGATGATGAGCTAAGCATATGGGAAAAAACAAAACATATTGCAACTAGTATTTATGGTGCTGAAGATATTATTGCAGATAAAAAAGTAAGAAATAAATTTAAAAAGTTAGAAGAAGATGGTTATGGAAACTATCCGATATGTATGGCAAAAACCCAATATAGTTTTTCTACAGATCCTTTATTAATGGGTGCTCCATCTGGTCATGAAGTACCAATTAGAGAAGTTAGGTTATGTGCTGGAGCTGAGTTTATAGTTGTCATTTGTGGAGAAATAATGACTATGCCTGGTTTGCCAAGAAAACCAGCTTCAGAAAATATTGGAGTTGATGAGAATAAGAATATAACAGGATTATTTTAATAATTAAGTATAATTATTTAATGAATATTTGAGGTTTGATATGAAAGATAAACTAGATTTTTATATTAATGGTTCCTGGGTTGAATCAGAATCAACAGAAAAAATCGAAGTAATAAACCCAGCTAACGAAGAATTAATTGGTCATATAACTGCTGGAACAAAAGGTGATATCAATAGCGCAGTCAAAGCTGCTTTTGAAGCTTTTAAAACTTATCAATACACCACCAAAGAAGAAAGAATCGAACTGCTAAATAACATCATTGCAGAATATGAAAATAGATATGATGATTTTGTGCAGACAATTAGTGAAGAAATGGGTGCTCCAATATGGTTATCGGAAAAAGCTCAAGCTTCAACAGGTATAAAGAATTTACATGAAACTCTTGATGCTTTAAAAGAATATCAATTTGAGAAGCCAGAAGGTAATTACACCTTAATCAAGGAGCCTATCGGTGTAATAGGTATGATAACACCATGGAATTGGCCTATGAATCAGATAACAACCAAGGTATCAGCTGCATTAGCTGCCGGTTGCACTATGGTTTTAAAACCAAGCGAGATTTCTCCATATTGTGCGATGTTATTAGCTGAAGTTTTCGATAAAGCTGGAGTACCAGCCGGTGTATTTAATGTAGTAAATGGTTATGGTCCAACTGTTGGTGCAGCATTATCTGAACATCCTGATGTAGCTATGATGTCGTTTACAGGTTCCACTAGAGCTGGAATAGCTGTTGCACAGGCATCAGCGGTATCAGTTAAAAGAGTCCATCAAGAATTAGGTGGCAAATCATCTAACATCATTCTTGATGATGTTGCAGATCTAGACAAATCAGTTAGAGGCGGAGCAGGACATTGTTTTTTAAATTCAGGACAATCATGTAACGCACCAACAAAGATGTTAGTTTCATCAAATAATTATGAAAAGGCAGTCGAAATAGCAGCAGAGACAGCAAATAGTACAACTGTTGGAGATCCAAAAGGCGAATTTAGAATTGGACCTATAGCAAACAAAGTTCAATATGAAAAAATACTTCGAATGATTGAAATAGGTATTGAAGAGGGAGCAACATTAGTCGCAGGTGGTATTGAAAAGCCAGAGGGTTATGAAAAAGGTTATTATGTGAAGCCCACTGTATTTGCTGATGTTACAAATGATATGACTATTGCAAAAGAAGAAATTTTTGGACCAGTGCTTTCAATTATCAAATATGAAACAGAAGAAGAAGCCATTAATATTGCCAATGATACTGAATATGGCTTGGCTGGCTATGTTCAAGGTGAGCCATCTCATGCTCAAGAAGTTGCCAGAAAAATTAGGGCAGGCCAAGTGATTATTAATGGTGGAGCAAGAGGAACTGGTGCACCATTTGGTGGATATAAGTCTTCAGGAAATGGAAGAGAGCATGGGCTTCATGGGTTAGAAGAATGCTTAGAGACTAAAGCTGTTATAGCGCCTTAATTAATCTAACAAATCGGGCTCTTTTTTTACAATCATATCAAATGCTGGTTGATAACTTGCCCAAGCCGCAATATCATTTGATATAAATTCTCTTGCTTTCACAGCTGCATCATGAGGAATTAGCTCAGGCTTTCCTGCTGCTTCTGCCATTAATTGAGCCTGACAACACCTTTCCATGGACATGTAGAACCATAAGGCAATATCTACAGAAGAACCTGTAGTTAGAATTCCATGATTTTGAAGAATAATTACTTTTTTATCACCAAGTGCTTTTGCAATTGCATCTCCCTCATCAACTTCTTCAACAACACCCGAGTAGTCTTCATATATTGCTTGGTTTTCATAAAAAGCACATGCATCTTGGGTAATTGGATCAAGCATTTTTCCAAGTGTTGAAAAAGTTCTTCCATAAATTGAATGTGAATGTGCTGCAGCATTTACATCAGGTCTTGCGGCATGAAGTCTAGAATGAATAGCAAATGCAGCTACATTTACATCTTTATCTCCTTGCACAACCTTTCCGTCATGATTGACAAGTATTAAATCAGATACAGATATTTGTGAGAAATGAACACCTAAAGGATTTACCCAAAAATGATCATGAAACTCTGGATCTCTTAAAGTTATGTGTCCAGCTACACCCTCATTAAATCCAAAATGTGCGAACATTCTAAAACCAGCGGCAAGCTTTTCAAGTTGATTTCTTCTTAACTCAGCAGTATTAGCAAATTCAGTCATTTCAAGGCCTTTACCTTTTAATGGGAGTCTGCCGTCATTAATATCAATTCTTATTGGTGAAACATTTGTCATTCTATATCCCTCTATTCATCATTGAATGTTAAAATAGCTTACCAAAAAATAAAGGTATTATGAAATATAGAATTGAAAAAGATAGTTTAGGTGAAGTTAAGGTTCCTCAAAAAGCTTTATGGGGAGCACAAACACAAAGAGCACTTGATAATTTCACAATAAGTGGTATCAAATTTGCTTTTCCATTTGGAAGATCTTTTATAGAAGCACTTGGAGTGATTAAGTATTCAGCTGCGGCTGCAAATAATAAATTAAAGTTATTGCCTGCAAATAAAACAAAAGCTATTAAAACGGCTGCAAAAGAAGTCGTTAGCGGATTGCATGATGAATCTTTTCCTTTGGATGTGTTTCAGACCGGTTCTGGAACTAGTACCAACATGAATGCAAATGAGGTTATTGCAAATCTAGCCTCTAAAAAATCAAAGCTAAAAGTTAATGCTAATGATGACGTTAATATGAGTCAAAGCTCCAATGATGTAATTCCAACCGCGATATGTATTAGCTCTTTAATAGATATGTATAGGCTACTTTTACCAAACCTTGATTATCTAATTAAAACTATTGATAAAAAAATGAAAGAAGTTAAAGGTCATGTTAAGACTGGTAGAACTCATCTTATGGATGCAATGCCAATAGATTTTTCTCAAGAATTATCTGGCTGGAAAGCACAATTAGAACTTAACAAGAAAACAATTATCGCTGCTACCAATAGAATGAATGAGCTCCCTCAAGGGGGCACTGCTATTGGGACAGGAATTAATAGCCACAAAGACTTTGCAAAAACTTTTTGTTCTGAATTAAATAAACTAACAAAATTTAAAACTAAGCCAACTAAAAATTTCTATCAGGGCTTAAGCTCTGTTGATAATGCAGTAGAGCTCTCTTCGGCACTCAAGAATTTAAGTATTATATTGATGAAGATTTCTAATGATTTGAGATGGATGAACAGTGGACCTCTTACTGGTCTTGGTGAAATTGAGCTTGAAGCTCTTCAGCCAGGAAGCAGTATTATGCCTGGTAAAGTTAATCCAGTTATACCTGAAGCAGTAGCAATGGCGTGTGCTGATGTTATAGGAAATGATGTGACTGTTACTGTTGCAGGTCAGAGTGGAAACTTCCAATTAAACGTAATGTTACCGGTAGTGGCATATAACTTGTTAAAAAGTATTAATTTATTGGGCAATGCAATGCCTCTACTGGCAGACAAAGCCATTAAAAGCTTTAAAGTTAATACAAAGAATATTAATGAATCACTATCAAAAAATCCAATATTGGTAACAGCGTTAAATAGAATTGTTGGTTATAGCAAAGCTGCAGCAATTGCTAAAAAAGCATATAAAGAAAATAAACCAATTGTTGATGTTGCTCATGATGAAACAGGAATCAGCAAAACAGAATTAAATAAATTACTTGATCCTTCTAAGCTAACGAAAGGCGGTATTAGTGAGTGATTTAGCATCTCAAGTTTGTGAAGCATGCAGAATAGATGCTCCAAAAGTTTCAGACAATGAAGCACAAGATCTAATGCAAGATATAGATGGCTGGGATTTAGTTGAGGAAGAAACAAAAAAATTAAGAAAAGTTTATAGTTTTTCTAGTTATCAAGATTCAAAGGATTTTGTTAATAAAGTTGCTGAAATGGCTGAAGCAGAAGATCATCATCCGCATTTAATCTTAGAGTGGGGTAAAGTCACCGTATCTTGGTGGTCTCACAAAATAAATGGATTGCATAAAAATGATTTTATTTGTGCCGCTAAGACAGACTTGCTCAATCAACATAATTAAAAAATATGATGGAACAAAACGAAAAACCTTATCAATCATTAGCTTGGCTTGCTACTGGAATATTAATTATTGCAGCAGCTCTTGCAAGCTTTGTACCTGAATTAGAGTACCATCATTGGGCTTTTATATCTGCAAATACTCTATGGGTCTATGTTGGCTTTTTATGGAAAGAACAGTCTTTAATAGTTCTGAATGCAGGACTTACTATAATCTATATTTTAGGCTTAATATTTTAAGAATTATTTTTTTTTACATTTAGTCTTGCTATAATCCGACATGGAAAAAGTAAAACTAAAAGCTCTCACATTCGATGATGTTCTCTTGCTTCCGAGTTATAGCGACTTTTTGCCAAGTGAAGCATCAACCGAAACTAAACTAACAAAAAACATCACGTTAAAAAATCCTTTGGTGTCTGCTGCAATGGATACAGTCACTGAAAAGGATATGGCAATAGCATTAGCAGAGGCTGGTGGTATAGGCATTATTCATAAAAATAATTCTATTGAAGAGCAAGTAGCTCATGTAAAGGGGGTTAAAAAATATGAAAGTGGTGTTGTTAGGGATCCTATAACAATAAGTTCAAAAGAAACAATTGGTGAGTTAATTAAATTAACAAAAGATTTGAATATATCTGGAATGCCAGTAGTAGATAATGGTGATCTAAAAGGAATAGTTACTAGTCGTGATTTTAGATATGCAGACAATATGGAAGCATATGTAGAATCTATTATGACTCCATCTGAAAAACTAATTACAGTTAAAGAGGGTACAGCTCAGGAAGATGTTAAAAAATTAATGCATGAAAACAGGATTGAAAAAATTCTTGTGATTGATAGTGCAAATTCTTTGAGCGGCCTTGTAACAATGAAGGATATTGAAAAGTCTGCTGAGCATCCAGATGCAACAAAGGATAGCTCAGGCAGCCTCATGGTTGGAGCTGCGCTTGGAACAGGCTCAGATACTTTAGAGCGTGCAAAGGCCTTATATGAAGCTGGTGTTGACGTTTTTGTAGTAGACAGCGCTCATGGTCATTCAAAAAATGTTATTGAAACAATAAAAATGATCAAAAAAGAGTTTCCAACAATAGATGTTATTGGTGGAAATGTCGCAACAGCAGAGGGTGCATTAGAACTAGTAAAAGCTGGTGTTGATGCCGTAAAAGTTGGAATGGGTCCTGGATCTATATGCACAACTAGAATTATTGCAGGTATAGGTGTTCCACAAATAACTGCAATTTTAGAAATAAAAGCAGCTCTTGATGGTCAAAATGTGAGCATTATTGCTGATGGTGGTATTAGATTCTCAGGTGATATTGCTAAAGCTATTGCTGCTGGAGCAGATTCCGTAATGTTGGGTAGTTTGTTTGCTGGAACTGAGGAAGCTCCAGGAAAGGTTGAGTTATTTCAAGGCAGAAGCTTTAAAACATATAGAGGTATGGGCTCAATTGGTGCCATGACAGAAAGACAAGATGCAAATAGATATTTACAAGAAGATGTGGATGCAGAAAAATTAGTACCTGAGGGTATTGAAGGAAGGGTTCCTTATAAAGGCTGGGTAATTAACGTGATAAACCAATTAATTGGCGGAGTAAGACAGTGTATGGGTTATATCGGTTGTAGAACTATTCAAGAGATGCATGAAAATAGCGAATTCGTAGAAATTACTAATGCCGGTATGACAGAAAGTCATGTTCACGACGTAATGATTACTAAGGAAGCTCCAAACTATCAAAGAAGCTAAAAGTGACAGACTTATCTACTAATAATAAAGAAATAGATACCATTCTGGTTTTAGATTTTGGCTCTCAATATACTCAGCTTATAGCAAGAAGGGTTAGAGAGAGTGACGTTTATTCTGAAATACTTCCTTGGGATATTGATGAAGAAAAAATAAAAGCAATCAAACCAAAAGGGATTATTCTTTCAGGCGGACCAGACTCAGTAACCCAAAGTTTTACTCCAAGAGTACCTCAAATTATATTTGATCTTAATGTTCCAATTTTAGGTATATGTTATGGAATGCAAACATTGGCTGAACAATTAGGTGGACAGGTTATTTCATCTGATCAAAAAGAGTTTGGTTATTCAGAATTAAATGTTACTTCAGAATGTATTTTATTCTCTGATTTAGGTAAAAAATTGAATGTTTGGATGAGCCACGGTGATCAAGTTCAAGATTTACCAGATAATTTCGATTTAGTAGCATCAACTGCAACTGCTCCAATTGCAGCAATGCAACATGAATCTAAACCAATTTTTGCACTTCAATTTCATCCTGAGGTAACTCACACTGAAGATGGTCGTACGGTTTTAAATAACTTCATATTTAAAGTATGTAGAGCTAAAACTGATTGGAAGATGGATGATTTAATTGGACAAAGAATTCAAGAAATTCAAAATCAAGTTGAGAATAACAAAGTCCTTTTAGGATTATCTGGCGGAGTTGATTCTTCTGTAACAGCAGCACTGTTACATAAGGCTATCGGGAATAAACTTGTATGTGTCTTTGTTGATAATGGGCTTTTGAGGAAAGGTGAAGCTGAAGAGGTGATGAATACCTTTAAAGAAAATATGAATTTAAATGTCATCAAATCTGATAGTGA
>Ga0181598_1005348_pt1 | contig 10282 bp, 7 predicted proteins | sample 041ome_4_FD_153295 | JGI IMG/M metagenome (GOLD analysis project Ga0181598, IMG submission 153295) | Coastal salt marsh microbial communities from the Groves Creek Marsh, Skidaway Island, Georgia - 041404US metaG (spades assembly) | ecosystem: Environmental > Aquatic > Marine > Intertidal zone >...
GTCGTCGTCGTTCTCTCTTTCTCTCGAGTGTCGATACAGCAGCGCCACGCTCTGCGCTTTCACCGTGATACCTCGCTTCCTCTCCACCGGCAAACGGTCCAACAGTTGCGAGGTTGCCCCCGTTTTACTCTTCTTCCTCTTTTCGATCGCCGAGCAAAATTCCATCAACCTGTCCGCTAAAGTCGATTTCCCGTGGTCGATGTGCGCGACGATGGAGAAGTTTCGGACGTTTTCGATCGGTATTCGATTGTACAGATGCTTCAAGTTTTGCGCTTTCCACGCTTCGAACGACGAAGAACTCGACGACGAAGAAGAAGACGAATACGAAGCGCCGAGAAACGACGACGACGACGACGGCGCGAAGAGACGAAAATTCTTCGTCGTTGTCATTCTTCCATTCGGTCGTCCATCGTTTGAGCGCTCGTCGACGCCTGTCGTCGTCTGTTGCAACGACGAAAGCGCGGAAGTTGAAGCAGAACAACTCCTCGTCGTCGTCGACAAAGAAGAGGAGCGCGACGAGAGCGCGCGCGCGAGCCTTCTCGCCGCTGCCCTCGACGACGAGGAGAACGTCGACATCTTCCCGTCCTCCGTCTTCACGCTCTCGTCGTCGTCGCGCTCTCTCCGTGTGTCGTTGAAACAACGCGCCTCGCGCGGGGGTTTCTGACGCGTTCTCTTTCCCCATTTTCCCCAAAAGTGTGTGCGCGCGATTTGATAGATACTACGAAGACGCACAAAAAATGAAGCCATCGCGACGTCTTCTTCCTCCTCTCGTTCGATCGATGATGCTCTTCTTCTTCTTCGCGTTGTTGTTTTTGTTGTTTTTCTGTCGTTCTGTCGTTCGCGGCAAAGATGTCGTCGTCGCGAAGAGCAGCGACGCGTTGGCGTCAAAGTCGTTCGAACACGTAGGGGATGATGATGATTATTTCCCGGAGAGAAGAAGAGGAAGAAGAAGAGCGAGAGCGCTGCTCGGAACGAACGAGGACGACAACGACGAAGAAGAAGAAGAAGAAGAAGACGAAGACGAAGAAGAAAACGAGGAGAAGGAGCAACGGCAAAGACGAAGACGACGAAAAGCAGAAGAGCGAGAAGCTCCCGAGGGGTGTTTCTGGACCAGATGTTCCTGGTCGCGGACGTGTCCGAGAAGCGCGACGACGACGACCAACAACAACAACAAGAACGCGGTAATAACCGTTCGAGAGGAATACGAGTGCGAATCTAGCTTTTTAGGCAAACTCATCCATTACGGAGGAGATAAAGCACCGACGGAAAAGTTGTGTTGCGACGAACGCGCGGCGGCGAACGCGAGGTGGGAACGCGGCGCGAAGTGGGCCGAAGACGGGAACGAGGACGCGTGTTTCAATCGGTGCCCGAAGAACTCGAGGTGCAACGCGAGACACGGGACGTGCGAGTGCGACGTTGGGTACGTGGCGCGAGACGCGCCGAAGGATGAGGACGACGACGACGACGCCGCGGCGAGGATGCATTGTTATCCGGTGAGAGAAGATCAGACGGAGGATTTGCCCATTGGGAGCGAAGACGTGCCGGAGATTGAAGATCCAATGTTAGAGAAGGAGAGGATGATTGAGAAGGAAAAGGAGAGACGGGAAAAGATAGTGTTAGCGAAGAAGAAGAAAATCGCGGAGGCGAAGAGGTTGGAGAAGATGAAACGGAACAAAGGGAAGGTGGTGATTGACGAGGACGAGGACGAGGACGATTTCGGAGAGGACGACATCGTCAAACAACCGACGCAAGAGATTCAGAAACAACTGAGAAACGCGCGTCGAAAATCTAGAATGGGTTCAAAAGAGAGGGAAAAGAGGAAACAAATGAGAAAACAAAAAGAGAATTGGAGATCGTTTTATTTTTGGTTCTTCATTTTAACGATTTTAGCGCAAGTGTTTGTGTGCGCGAGGTTAGGTGTTTTGACAAACGTCGCCATGCGAGTGTTTGGGAAAAACCCGAGAAAACTGTTGAGATGGAGGGATTCGCACCACGGGAGCCAACTATTACCGACGCGATTGGCAAAGTCTCGCGAACGATTAGCGGCGCGCGAGAGCGGCGGTGTTGAGTATTTTTGACCCTTTTCCTTTAAGCGGGCGCGCGCGTAGTTAAGTAGTTTTTATAATGATAATTTTTTAAAGGATGGGTTTAGAATGAAATGACAATCAAAACACGGCGCTATTATTAGATTTTTTCTTCTTCGTTCCTCACAGTTTTTAGAACATGCCCGGCGGCGGGGCGCCTCCTCCGGCTTGAGGGAACAAACTTGCTAACTTTTCAAACGTCTTCATGACTTCCGGATCGTTTTGGTACTTTGTAATATTCATCGGGTTCGCCGAGCAATCCATCACCGCCGCTTGCACTTTCGGGTTTTGGAACGCGCTCGCCAACTCTGGATCTTGCATGATTTGCGTCAATACGTCTTCAGGTTTCATGCCCATTGCCGCGAATTGCTCTTGCACCTCCGGCGAGTTAATGTCCGGCATCGCACCGCCCATACCACCGCCCGGCATCGCGCCGCTCGATTTCATAGATTTCATGATACCTTTGAGTTGATCCTTGTATTGCGGGTTGTTCAAGAGCATCTCGAACGTCTCCGGGTTACGCATAAACTCCGGGAGGTACGGATACATCAACTTTTGCATCTCCGGGTTTCGAATCATGTTTTTCATGTACTCTAAAGACGCTTCGTCGTCTTCCTCATCCGGCATATCCGCGGCGTCTTGGAACATATTGCTGCTACTCGAGGACGTGCTCGCTTCCGTTTCCACGGCGTCTTCGAAAAATGCCTTCTTCGGCGCCTCTTCCTTCGCCGCAGTTGAAGAAGAAGAAGAAGAAGACTCACCGACCCACGTCAACTCTGGCTCTTCCGCTTTCTTCTCTTCCGCATCGGATACCGTATCCACCGTCTTCGTCGCCGAACCTCTCTTGGAAGAAGAAGACGAAGTCGTCGTCGTCGTCGAAGCCGCGCTAGAACTAGAACTCGAAGGCGTCGTCACCGGAGTCGCCGTCGTATCCGTGTACCTTTGCGTCGCCGCGGACGGCTTCGGCGGCGGCGTTTGCATTCCCGGAAACGGCGGAAACGCGTCCCCGCCCCCAAATCCACCGCTCGGAGGCATCCCCGGCATCCCCGGCATCCCCGCGCCAGGCATCCCTCCGCCCGCTTGACTCGTAAACTGCTTCATCATCTGCTGCATCATCATCGATTGCATATCTTGCTTCTTCCCGGCTAAAAACTTCGGGACAATCACCGCCAACGCGACGCCCAAACCAACGTACACGAACGGTGGAATCGACCCTTTCTCCTTCGCCGGCTGCGGCGGCGCGTAGTAGTATTGCTGCTGCGGCACCACCTGCTGAACCGCCGCCGGATTCGGGTTTCCACTCGGCGCTAAATCCGACATCGCCGCGCCTGAATCTGCTTGCGGCTGTTGATATTGCACAGGAACCGGTTGGTACTGCGGCGGTGCCGGTGGCATCGGCGGGTAATACTGAGCCGGTTGTTGTTGTTGTTGTTGTTGTTGTTCCGCTCCTGTCGTTGGATTACTACTTTCGATCGGTTTTTGTTCGTTCTTCTTTCCTCCTCGAAGCGAAACGATTGATAAAACTTTATCGCTTCTTCGTACTCTTTGTCTCGCTTTAATCATCGTCGAGTTTTTTCCTCCTCGGAAAGAAGAGGAAGAAGACGAGCACAACTGGTGCTGCTGGTGCTGTCGCGAGAACATGGTGGTCGTTTGGTGCAAAGCGCGTCTGGGGAAAGTGAAGGACGACGTCTTCATTTTCCCCAGAAATCGTTCTCTTTTTTTTCTGAAACCCTAAACCTTAACCCTAAACGACCTCGTTTGCGATGTAAAATTTAATTACGAACGACAAAAGCGCGTTCGTTAGTTATTTCCTCTCTCCTCTCGTCGGAGAGAGTGAGCAGTAGGGAGAGAGAGAGAGAGAGAAAACGAAAGAAGATGATCCGCAACCGAAAAATATCCATCCTGGATTCGCTCTCGCACCCGTTCAAATCGATCGTGGCGAAGAGGAAGCAAAAACGAGCGACGTTTTTCGAGCACTTGGAAAATTTCGACGAGGAGCGAATCAATCAACGCGCGGAACTTTTGGAGAAGTTACGCGCGAGGTACGAGGAGAGGAAGAGGAGAGGAAGAGGAGAAGGCGATGGTTTTTCGGTTGGTGTTGGTGGTGATGATAGTAGTAACGGTAGCGGTGAGAGTGGCACTCCGGAAGAGACGACGACGACGATTGGGAAGAGGGTGGGAAAAGTGTCCTCGAGTTTAATCCAAGAGCACGACGTCCCGACGCTTTCTCCGGACGCGCTAGACGCGGTCGTGGAGGATTTGAAGCACGGGAAGGATAAATTTTCCATGACGGACGCGATGAGTATTATTACCGGCGCGACGGTGTTGTTTTCTCGCGAGCCGAACGTGTGCAGAGTGTATTCGCACAAAGACGAGGACGGGTTCGTGATTGTCGTCGGCGATATTCACGGACAGTTGGAGGATTTGTTGCACCTGTTGAAGTTGTGCGGCATGCCGTCAGAGAAGAACATATACGTTTTTAACGGCGATTTAGTCGACCGAGGAGGGAACGGGTGCGAGGTTGTGCTTTTGATTCTAGCCATGAAGTTGCAACATCCAGAGTTTGTACACGTCAACAGAGGGAACCACGAGGATCCGCACATTAACATTTTCGGCGGCTTCGAGGAAGAGTGTTTGCAAAAATACGACCACGGCGTCTTTCAAGCGTTTCACGAGTGTTTCAGATGGTTTCCGATATGTACGATCGTTAACGATGAAGCGTTTGTCTGTCACGGAGGACCGCCGATGGAACCGGATGGATCTTTAGTTTCCGTGAAGCGGTTGGAGCAAATTCAGAAAGGACCGAGTTTCTTCGAATCGAAGAGCGCGAGACGGTTGGCCATAAAAAAGCAGAAGAAGTTGATGAGAAGAATGAGGATGCTGAAGAAGATAAACGAAGGAGAACGCGACAAAGAAAGAGGAGGAAACATAGCAGGTAATAGTAACGAGGAAGGCGAAGATAACGACGATGACGAAGAGGATGACGAAGAGGAACTGAGCGATGATGAATATGATTTAAAAGTCGAACAAGAATATTTGATCTGTAAATCTATGATCTGGTCAGATCCACACCCAAGCGATGATTTCGTCGGCGTGGAAGATTCTACTCGGGGTGCGGGCGGTTTGTTCGGCGCGAACGTCACGCACGAATTCCTTAGAGAGAACAAGTTATCGTGCGTCGTGCGTTCGCACCAATGCGTCGCGAGCGGTGTCGAGACGTGTCACGACGCTCGACTTTTTACTGTATTTTCAGCGAGTAACTACTGCGGAAAGTCCGGAAACAGAGGCGCTGTGCTTCGTTTTCAACGAAACGATAAGCTCCCGCAACCTAAATTTGCTCTGACGTGGAAAAACGAGGACTGTTTAAACGTCGATTTGCGGCATAAAGTATCGTTTCACCGCAAAAAAGGAGACAAGAGACGCGCTCTGCAAATGGCTGCGATGCAAGCGAGCGAGTACATAATCGAGCGCAAGAGAGAACTGTTCGACCATTGGTCGAGCATAGATATTAAAGGGAGAGGTACAATCACTCGCGAACAATGGGCGGATGGTTTACAAACGGTTTTGAAGCTCCGTTCGCAGTGGAGGAAAATGTTTCCAATGTTAGTCAGTGTGGACGAAGTCGTCACCGGAGGGTTGTTCTCTATGAAACCAAAAAAGACCATGCAATCTCTGGAAGCCATGGAAAAAGCGTCTTCGTCGTCGTTTAAGAAAGTTTACGTGAAGTTTCCAGAGTTCTTAGCCCGGTACACGCCGAGACTGAAATCTGGCTGCCGAGAGTGGCAAGAAGAAGTTTTGGATGAACTTCGACGAGCACTGATTAACGAGGCGAAAAATTTGACCTCGGCATTCCATAAAATGGATGTGGACGGTTCTGGTTCCGTAGACTCGAAAGAGTTCACGAAAGCCATTCGAAACATTCCAAGCTTAGATGTGCTTTCCAACGCGCAAATTCTCTCCGTGTTCAACGCGTTCGACACGGACGATTCTGGGACGCTCGATCTAGGCGAATTTGGCGCCATGTTTGCAGAGTTCGTCAGCGATGAAGGAGGAAACTTGTCTCCAGCTGCTGTTTCTTCGCCTGGATCAACGAGCGCGAGAGTAAGAAACGACGAGGTTTCCGTCTTGTGGAAAGATCGATCGTCGAAACGAAGAGCGCAAATCGAGAAAATGATTTCTTTGAGTCGTTCATTCAATCGCGTTTTATCTCTCAAGGAAAAGGAAAAAAAAGAAAGCGCTGCGACTGAGAAAGAGCTACAATCGATCGCATCTGTGAAGAAGAAGCTCTCCGGAGGAGACGGAAAAGGAGGAGATGTAGGGAGCAAAGAAGAAGAGCAGGTAAAAATAAACGACGTGTGGAACGACGACATCGAGCAATCGATTTCAAAATTGTTCACTGGATACCAGAAAGAGTTGCATCACGTGTGGCACACGATTATCGCCGTTTCTGGAGACGAGCGAAACGAGGGAACGCACCATCAATCCATAGCCAACGCGCAGTTTGTGGATCTCATGTTATCTTTAGACGAGGTGATCAACGGCGATTTGAACGTGCTCACCGAGAGGAGCGCGAAACGATTAGCCGAGCACATGGACACGAACAAAGATGGCACCATCGATTACGACGAGTTTATACGCGCGACTGAACCTGATATCGAACAAATAAACCGATATTTGGCGTTTGACATTGAGTTGTTCGAAGCTCAAAGGAAAGCCGGCGTAGTTTGAGAGGGCGGCCATCGATGCATTCAAAAATGTAAAATAAAAAAATGTAATACAGGAAGCTGCGCTCAGGACGGGTGCGCATGATTTTTGCTACTAATATAATATCGATCTTTGATTGCATTAAAAATCAGGTTCGTGTCGTTCTGTTTGTGTATTCTTTTTCGTGTATTCTTTTCTTCTAATGTCGTTGTTGTTGTTGTTTAAATATTTATACCGCGCCGACCGCCGCGTCCCCCTCCGCGTAACCGATCAGCCCCAAGTAATCTTCCTTAATCGTGGCTATGCAGAAAATATCGTTCGCATCTATTCTCATCCCGACAATCTTTACCCTAACCTCGCAATCTACCCCAATCGTAATCTGTCCATCGTCCGACTTGTAACAATTCTCATCCGTCACGTATTTCACGTCGTCCGGAACCAGCGAATTACTCACAAACAGCTGTAACGGTCCAGCTTCCGCGAAGAAACCAAACTTATTCACTTGCGTCACCACCGCGTCCAACACTTCGTTCTTAAACGGCCGATACGCGACGCAGTCGTATTCCACCGCGAATTTAGCTCGAGCCGTGCCGTCGTCCGTGATGATCCCTTCCGAAACGCTCTCGATGTGCGTAATGCAGACGATGAATCCGTACCGTCCCGAGCACGTTCCTTCCATCTGAAGGAGAGTGACAAAAAAACGCGAGCGTGTTCATACGATTGAGTGAGAGAAAGAAATAGAGCATCATAAATGTCAGCGTTGTTCTCTCGCCAAAAGAAGAGCGCGCGCGCGCGCTTTAGAAAAGAGAGACAACAGAGAGAGGTTTTCCTCTCCTCTCCTGCGTGGGGAAAATTAAACAAAAATTTCGGTCCAAAAATCAAAGAAACGAGAGCCGTCGTCCTCGTCGTCTCCTCCTCGATGTGAACAAACGCACCTCTAACTTAATCTTCTCCATGATCACGTCTTTCATTCTCGCGCCAAAGTGTCTCGGTTCCAGAACGACGTTCTTTTCTCGTCGCACGTGGAAAAACATTTTTTTGCGGTTTTGGATCAGAATTTACACCTCTCTTCTATACTCTCTCTACTCTCTCTCTGTGTGTGCGCGTGTGTGTGACTACTCTCTCACCGTTATTTTTTCTCGCGCGCGTGCGTTCACGTCTGTCGTGTTCTCTTCTTCTTCTTCTTCTTCTCGATGAGAGAGAGAGAGAGAGAGAGAGAGAGTGCGCGCGCGGGGAAAAGAGCTTGCAGAGAAGTGGAGAATTTTTAGAGACGAGAATTGGAAAAAAGTTGTTCTCAGATTTTAGCGCGAAAGATATCATAAACAAACACGCATATCAAATGCAAAGCCCGAGATTTTCAAACGCGAACAACTGGCGTAAATTACTGTTCGTGGCCGTCGCGATGTCTGGTTCATCGATGATTTTATTCTCGAAATCGCGACGCGAGCGCGAGTTTATGCACGACGCGTTGAAAGCAGACGCGATGCGTTACGAAAAGCAAGCGGAGGAGAAGAAGAGGAGGATGGTGGGAGAACTGAGGACGAGAGAGGAGCGAGAGAGGCACGTGCGAGAGGAGCTGGAGAGGAAAATAGACGGGCGGGTGAAGGTTTTAGAGGATTGAGGAGTTTTCGGGCGAGCGCGCGCGTTTGTATCAACATTGTAAGTGTAAATATATGTAGAAGTGTTTTAAAATACAAAAGTTGTTGTTGTTGTTTTCCTAAAAACGCGTCGAAAGTTCATCATCATCGAAGCGGCACTCTGGCTTCTTCGTGAAAGTTTTCCTTCTTCGCCAACGGGTTGGTCAAATACCCTCCCGAACGGTAGGATCGCAAATAATCGATGGTGATGCCGTCCATCTTTGCCGGGGTCATGCCTAACTCTTTAAATCCTAACTCGTGAGGTTTCTTCACGTAATCAGCGTCTTGGGCGTCGATGAAGGACCTGGTCAATCCTTTCGGCGTCGGCAACGGGAACGGAACTTTGTTCAGCAAGAACTCGTGCGGCGCGGAGAGGAGTCTGTAGACGAATTTTGGGACGTAGCCGACTCGAGCGGAGCGGAATCTTCCGACATCTACGGTTAACTTTGCCAGCTCTTCCATCGTGTACGTTTTTTCTCCGGCTAAGACGTACTCTTTACCAACCGTATCTTCGTCGTACGGCAACTGGCTGATGGCTATCGCCACGTCGTCGACCGAGACTGGTTGGTGTTTCGATTCCCCTAACCCAGTCAACGGTACGAACGGAAACTTACTCGCGTGTTCCGCAAACACGTTCAAAAACCTATCCTCGACGCCGACCAGTTTCGCCGGCTTCACGATGGTCGCCCTCGGAAAAATTCTCTTCACTTCCTCGTCCCCTTCCGCTTTCGAACGATAATACTTCGATTTCGCGTTCACGTCCGCCCCGAGCGCGGACACGTGAATCAATCTCTTCACAGAAGAACTCTCCTTGCACGCCTCGGCCAATCTCCTCGGAAAGTCTCGATGCACGTCGTCGAACGAAAAGTTCCTCGTCTCCCACTCTCTCCCGATCAGGTTAATCACCACGTTCGCGCGTTCCACCGCGTATTTAATCGCCTCGTCGTCTCTCATCGAGTAATCAAATTGAACAATCTGCCCTAAATCCCCCATCGGTTTTAAATGCTGTCGATGGTTCTCCGAGCATCGCGTCGGTAAAATCACTCGAGACCCATTTTTCGCCAAGTGATTCACCACGTATCGTCCTAAAAAACCAGTCGCGCCAAACACCGCCGCGGTGACCCCGGAGTACGACGATCGGCCTCCGGTGCCTTTGCGCTCGAAATTTACCGGCAAGGGCGTTTCGAAGTGTCGCTGCAAATCGTTGTTGTTGTCGTTGAGGGAAGATGATGTGGTGGAAAAAGAAGAACGTTGTCGGGTTCCCTTTGAAGACAAAGCGTTATTAGCGCTTCTGCCGTAATAATAGAAAAAGGACGACGACGACGATGCGTTCGTCAGCGCTCTTCTTCCGGCGCGGTGGAAAGAAGACATGATCTTTCGGCGCGCGCGAGAGAGAAGGGGGAGAGAGAGAGAAATAAGAGCGCGTTTGTTCTCTCGCGTCGTCGCGATCGAAAAGACCCTCGACGAAGGCCGACCGACTGAAACCCTAAACTACAAAAAACTCAACTCAAAATTGAAAGCTATTGAAAGAGGTTCTCAGAAGAAGAGCCGCAAAAACCTCTCTCTCTGAGCAGCGCGGAAAGAGAGAGAGAGAGAGAGAGAGAGAGAGAGAGAGAGAGAGAATCTTTACGTCCACCCGTAAATTCCTCGCGGCGCACCAGATCGCGCGTGTATAAATACAAGAGAGAGAGAGAGAGTTGAAATTTGATTGATTGGAAAAAACCTCGTTTCGAGAGAGAGAGAGAGAGTTACTTTTTGTAACTGTGTTGTGGCTTCGCGCGATGTCCTCCAACGGCAACGAGAGCAACGAGAACGCGATGAGTTCCTCTCCTCAACAGCAGCAGCAGCAGCAGCAGC
>Ga0181598_1005351_pt1 | contig 10275 bp, 9 predicted proteins | sample 041ome_4_FD_153295 | JGI IMG/M metagenome (GOLD analysis project Ga0181598, IMG submission 153295) | Coastal salt marsh microbial communities from the Groves Creek Marsh, Skidaway Island, Georgia - 041404US metaG (spades assembly) | ecosystem: Environmental > Aquatic > Marine > Intertidal zone >...
TACACAGTAGTGGGTAAGCGTAAACTCAAGCAGCTGGTCGATGAAGGACTGGTTCAAGGCTGGGATGATCCGCGTATGCCCACTCTTGCTGGTATGCGCAGGCGCGGCTACACGGCAGCATCGCTACGCAATTTCTGTGAGAGCGTTGGGGTTGCACGGAGCGAAAGTCAGGTTGATATAAGCATGCTCGAACATGCACTGCGCGAAGATCTCGACAGTAACGCGCCTCGCGCTATGTGTGTGTTGCGCCCTTTAAAGGTAACGCTGACCAATCTGCCCGGTCCGATTGAGTTATCGCTGCAGAACCATCCTAAAAAAGAAGAGATGGGACGTAGGACTGTTCCGCTTACCTCCGAAATCGTTATTGATCGTGACGATTTCCGCGAAGAGTTGGAGCCCGGCTTTAAGCGTCTCGTGAATGGAGGTGAGGTGCGTCTACGCGGCGCCTACGTTATCCGGTGCGACGAGGTTGAGCGCGACGCTAAGGGAGAAATTGCGCATCTCAAGTGCAGTGTAGATTTGGCTACTCTGGGTAAAAATCCCGAGGGGCGCAAAGTGAAAGGGGTGATCCACTGGGTATCCGCCACGCAGGGTGTGCCTGCCTCAGTGCGTTTGTATGACAGGTTGTTTACCGTTGAAAACCCTGAAAGCAAGGAAATTGACGATTTTAGGACCTTGCTCAATCCTGATTCACTTACCGTTCTTGAAGGTTGTTTGGTTGAACCCGCGGCGGCGTCACCTAGTTCAGCATTGAGCTTTCAATTCGAGCGTGAGGGGTATTTTACCCGCGACACCTTGGACTCTACCGACGACAAGCTCGTGTTTAATCAAACCATAGGTCTTCGCGCATCCCATTGAACGTGCCAACCGCGCGGTACTCAATAGCCGCACACGAGAGCCATAGGTAGTTAGTACCAAGAAATCATTTATGAAAATTTACAACAGCTTTACTCAGACCAAAGAAGAATTTGTCCCGCGGGAGGCCGGCAAGGTCGGCATCTACGTATGCGGCATTACGACCTATGACTATCTTCACCTCGGGCATGCTCGAATGCTCGTCGCATTTGATGTCGTGACCCGCTACCTGCGTTCTAAGGGATTCTCGGTAGAATATGTGCGTAACATCACCGACATAGACGACAAGATTATCAATCGGGCAAATGAGAACGGTGAGCATTTTACCGATCTCACGTCGCGCTTTATTGATGCGATGCACGAAGACGAGTCGGCACTTGGTGTTTTACCGCCGGATCAAGAGCCCCGCGCAACAGCCCACATTGGTGAAATAGTGTCTTTAATTCAGACGCTAATCGAGAAAGATCATGCTTATCCAGCCGCCAATGGCGATGTCTATTTCTCGGTGAGTAGTTTCGATGACTACGGTAAGCTTTCTAAAAAGAAGATGGATGAGTTGTTGGACGGCGCGCGCATCGAAATTGGGGAATTGAAACGCGACCCGCGCGATTTTGTGCTGTGGAAGCGAGCAGAGGAGGGCGGGGTCGGTTGGGATTCTCCCTGGGGCTATGGGCGCCCAGGATGGCATATCGAATGCTCTGCGATGTCTTCGTGCTGCTTGGGAGACACATTCGATATTCATGGAGGAGGATCTGACCTGCTATTCCCTCACCACGAAAATGAGATCGCACAGAGTGAGGCGGCAACCGGCGTTAAATTCGCTAATTTATGGATGCATAACGGACCACTTCGCGTTGATAACGAAAAAATGTCTAAGTCGCTAGGCAACTTTTTTACAGTTCGCGAAGTGCTCAAGGTTTACGATGCCGAGGTGCTCCGTCATCTGCTTATTGCGAGTCATTACAGGAGCGCTATTAATTATAGTGAGCAAAGTCTGCAGCAGTCCGAAAGTACGCTCGAGCGCTTATACAATGCGCTGAAGGGTCTTGACACTGCGGGTGCGAAGACGCTCACCAACAGTCGCTTCGAAAAAGCGTTTGTCGCGGCCATGGATGATGATTTTAACACTGCCGAGGCATTCGCAGTGTTGATGGACATAGTGAAGGAAATTAATCGTCTTAAGGCCGAAAGCGAAAGCGACTTAGGTACCGTCAATCAGCTAGGGGCATTGCTTGTTCGCCTAGGCTCAGTGTTGGGGATTCTGCAGCGCACCCCCGAAGCGTTTCTGCGCCGAGGAATGGACGAGTCAGTCGACGCGAATCATATCGAGGCATTAATAGCCGCGAGAAAGCAGGCGCGTGCCGATAAGAATTGGGCTGAGGCTGATAGGATTAGAGATGAATTAGCGGCGCTCCACGTTGTTGTGGAAGATGGAGCAAGCGGCGGGAGTGGCTGGCGTATCGACGCGCCATAGTGTCAATATGCTGCTTAAATCGTTGACGAAGAGTGCCGACATCAGTATGATGCCGCTCTCTCGAATCGGGCTCGCAATCAGCGGGGGCGATAGAGAGTACAGGTTGGCTTGCCTGCTTTGTCTCGACATAGAATTCAAGGTAAGCTACACCTTGTGAGGAAAATCCTCACTAAATCCTTATCGGGGTATAGCGCAGTCTGGTAGCGCGCTTGCTTTGGGAGCAAGATGTCGGGAGTTCAAATCTCTCTACCCCGACCAATTCGGCAGTACGCCATCGACGCAGTCGTGGCGTATTCGCTTTTCGAAGGAACGCATTCCTCCGATTGGCGCCAGAGTCTCAGGCTTTCTCGAGGTTGCTCGAATGTCATTAGAGGGCTCATTTGGCGCCAGACCACGATCAGTGGTGACTGTAGCTCAGCTGGTAGAGCCCTGGACTGTGACTCCGGTGGTCGCGGGTTCGAACCCCGTCAGTCACCCCACTATTTTCTCCTATCTTCCCTTCCTTTTATCTCTCATTCTCTGCGTCTGCGCCTATTTTCTGTCGCTACTTATTCTGCGCCGGAGGGCTCTGTGCAGGGCATGTAGGTCCTCATCCCCAGAATTTATTGCGTAAATCTCAGCAAACATTTAGTTCGCCTCAGTTATTAGTGTAGACTTACGCCCGCACAGTAGGCGCCCGTAGCTCAATCGGATAGAGCACCGGCCTTCTAAGCCGGGGGTTGCAGGTTCGATTCCTGCCGGGCGCGCCAATCGCGTGATAAATCTTTTTTATATTTATCGGCTTATCAATAGGTTTTTTCTAATCCTATGATAAGACTAGCCCAACACGCATCAATTGCCCAAACTAGTCGATCCACTGGCGTTATCATAGCGTTTCCCTCGATAGGAATTAAGGCCTGGCCGGATCGAGGTCAAGCGAATAGCACTATGTCGTAGCTAAAGGATTGCTCAAAGATGGCGCACCATTTTCCTGATCGGGAAGAATTTAAAGAACAGTTCTTTACGCTGTTAAAACCCGAAGCTGGATTTTAGAAATATGAATCAGGAGGTACTCTGGGGAGAGACACCTGAGCCCACGGCACAGCAATAAATTATTTTTGTTGTAGAGGCAGGCGTGGTGTTCGTAATCTACCTGTCAAAGCAGTAGAATTACGGCCGTTTTCACCGTCTTTTTTTGTTCGCAGCGAGCCCTCAGTGATGTCAACCGCAATTAAACACCTAAGCGTTCACGATCTAGAAAAAGATCGAGAAACTTTTATTGCCGATCTTTATGAGGGATTAACCGATTGCGGTTTTGTAGTGCTCCGCGACCATGGGATAGCTAAAGCAGACTTAGAAAAGGCCTATGCTCTCATAAAGGCTTTTTTTGCGTTGCCTGTGGAGACAAAACTTAAATACGATAGCGGCAGCGGTGGTGCGCGTGGGTACACGGCCTTCGGCCGAGAAAATGCGGCAGGAAATCCTCATTCAGATCTCAAAGAGTTCTGGCATGTGGGTCAAGAGCTTGCGCCCACGAGCCCTTATTTCGGCATCTATGAACCAAATCGTTGGCCTGAAGAGCTGCCGGAATTCAAAGCACATATGTTAAGCATCTATGCGCAGCTCGAGGCATTGGGTAAATTGATGCTGGGGGCATTGACGGGGCCTTTGGGATTAGCGCCCGGTTTTTTCGACAACATGGTTGAAGACGGGAATTCTGTCTATCGTCTCCTGCATTACCCTGCCGTCGAAGGAATGGATACCTCTCAATCGATGCGCGCTGCACCTCATGCTGATATAAATCTGATCACGCTCTTACTCGGCGCAACGGACTCGGGGTTGGAGTTGCTGGGTAAAGAGGGAGAATGGATTCCAGTCGCCAGCACTAGCGACGAGATAGTTTTAGACACTGGCGATATGATGTCGCGACTAACAAATGATGTCTTTCCTTCGACAGTTCATCGCGTTGTTAATCCATCGGTGCAAAATAGCTCTCGATACTCGATGCCATTCTTCCTGCATCCGCACAGCGCCGCACGTCTCGATTGCCTTCCCCAGTGTGTGGGTGAGGGCGGTCCGAAATATCCACCGATTAGTGCCGGTGAGTTTTTGCAGCAGCGCCTGCGCGAAATTGGCCTCGTCTAATTCTCTATCTCTTCCACAGAAAAATTGTGCGCCTGTCGGCGCTCTTTAGAATTTGCCGGCTGAATTACTCAGGGTTCAGACGAGAGAGAGGAAAAAGCTGGCGATTGCGCCAGACATAAGGTTCGCTAAAAAGCCTGCAAATACTGCCCTGATACCGAGTTCTGCGACATCCGAGCGCCGAGTCGGTGCCATTGTACCCAGCCCGCCTAGCATAATCCCAATTGACGAAAAATTAGCGAAACCGCAGAGCGCGAAGGTGACAACGGCCTGGGAGTGGGCGCTCAGCGAGTCCATCTGTTCGGTTAATGCGACAAAGGCTACAAACTCGTTAAAAACGAGTTTTTGACCTATCAGGCTGCCGGCTAGGTTGGTTTCTTCCCAAGGGATACCGAGTAAGAAGGCTAGAGGTTGGAATGCATACCCCATCAGCAACTGAAGCGAGAGCGATTCAAAACCTATCAGGCCTCCAAGCCAAGCGAGTATCGCATTGATCAAAGCAATGAGGCCGACGAATGCCAACACCATCGCCCCAACGTTGAGCGCTAGCCCCATGCCGCTGCTCGCACCGGCAGCCGCAGCATCGATGACGTTGACATGTTCATCGAATTCCAATTCGATTTCTTCGCTGTCCTCAACGAAGTCCTCTGTCTCTGGGATCATCATTTTGGCCATGAGAAAGCCGCCCGGCGCCGCCATAAAGCTGGCCGCAAGCAAATATCGAAGCTCCACACCGAGCAGGACATAACCTGCTAAAACAGAGCCTGCGACTGTGGCCATGCCGCCAACCATTACAGCGAATAGTTCAGAACGCGTCATATTAGGTATGTAAGGCTTCACCACGAGGGGCGCTTCGGTTTGCCCAACAAAGATGTTCGCGGTCGCTGACATCGATTCTGCCTTGCTTGTCCCGAGTAGCTTTTGAAGGGCGCCGCCGATGACACGAATGACCCAGCCCATTATTCCTAGATAATAGAGAACTGAGACTAGGGCTGAAAAGAAAACGATTACGGGCAGTACGTGAAAAGCAAAGATAAAACCCATCTCAAACGCACCGATGGGTCCGAACACAAAAGCGATGCCGTCTTGCGCATTACCTAGAACGCTAGTGACTGCGTCTGATATGGCTGTCAAAAGCGAAACGCCTATTGGCAGGTAGAGAACGATGCCTCCAAGCGAAAATTGCAGGAGTAACGCAAGGCCAACTGTTCGCCAATTAATTTCTCTGCGATTCGTTGATGTGAGGAAGGCAACCGTAAACAGAACAGCAATGCCAACGAGGCTGATTAGTGCGCCCATAGTGTAGTCTCTTTGTCTCAGCCCGCCCAAGCTCAATCGCGGCTCTGTTATGAATCGTTATCGCGTTACTCGCTGGCCCAACTGCCTACTATCGCGTTTACGTGAGTTATAGGTGGGCTCAATGCCCCTAATGCTCGACCTTCAGGATAACAGCAGTGTCATAATTCTGTTTTTTGCGGCAGAGACGGCAAGTGCAGGATCCTCCTCGCCGCTAATAACTAAATCCGCGTGCGCCTTGGACGGCGCGACGAACGCATGATACATGGGTCGGACCGTAGATTCGAACTGTGAATGCACAGATTCTTCGGTTCGCCCACGTTCTTGAGTATCACGCACGACGCGTCTTTTAAGGCAGACGGCGAGATCTGCATCGACAAACAGGCTAAGATCTAAGGTAGCGCGAATGCGTGACTGACTGAGAAGTAGGCAACCCTCAACAAGTATCACATCTGCAGGTTTCAGTGCCTCTGAGCGCAGGGCGCGAGTGTGGCTCGCATAGTCGTAAATCGGGATGTTAACGGCTTGGCGAGCCTTGAGACTAAGTAGATCGCGTTCTAGCAGCGCGTGATCAAGCGCATCAGGATGGTCGAAGTTGAGCACCGCGCGTTCGTCGAGCGTAAGATGCGCTTGACTATGATAGTAGGCATCTTCCTGCACCACAGCGACGCTTAATGCCCGTTCGGCAAGGGACGTGTCGTGCAGTAACGCAGTACGAAGTCTGCGGGTCAGAAGGCTTTTGCCTGATCCAGAGGGGCCTGCAATCGCGATGATTTTGGGTTGCACGTATTCTCCACTTGGGCTATCCCATGCCCGCGCTCGATCTTTTCTGAATAAAGGCGGCGATGGTTAAATTGTTCGACCACGAAGCGCATCGATTCGAGTCTGCAGCGGCGGATGACTCATGAATAGCGATCCCATGCCGCGCCCACCGCTTATCCCAAAAGCAGTAAGCTGACCGTCGAGTTCGCCCTCGATTTTACCCGCTGACTGATTCGATTGAAGCCTTTCTAGCGCAGCGATCATTTTTTGCTTTCCCGCAAGGCTAGCACCACCCGCATCGGCGCGGAATTCGCGCTGTCGTGAAAACCACATAACAATGATGCTTGCGAGCATTCCGAAGACCATCTGAAACGCCATCACTGTCATAAAGTAAACGAATTGATTGTTACTCCCACGGTTAATTGCGCTTGCTGCAATGCGCGCGAAGAAAAAGACGAATGTATTTAAGACGCCTTGTATCAGCGTCAGCGTTATCATATCGCCGTTAGCAATATGACTTACTTCGTGGGCGAGCACAGCTTCGGCTTCCTCCCGAGTCATACTTCGAAGTAATCCAGTGCTGACGGCAACTAGCGCGTTGTTTCTGCTAGCACCGGTTGCAAACGCATTGATTTCTGGTGAGTCATAAACGGCGACCTCCGGCGTTCCAATCCCTGCTTGGCGTGCTTGGCTCTCGACGGTGCTAACAAGCCAGCGCTCGTGCTCATTTACAGGCTGTTCGATGACTCTCGCACCTACGCTACGCTTTGCTACCCACTTGGACATTAGGAGAGAAATAATAGAGCCGCCCATGCCGAATACGCCGCTTATGACCAGCAAGCCCATATTGCTAGAAGAATTTAGTCCGAGCGCTGGCATTAGGATGGCTAGCACAATGCTCAATACCAACATCACAGCTAGATTGGTGAGGATAAACAATATGATGCGCTGCATGAATAGCTCCTTGGCTTGTGAGAATTTCTAGAATTGGCTGAGTCGCTTTGCTGCTGTACTCTGCTGTAAGTCAGCGTGCCACTACAATCATTCTATTATCGTGCTTTATTGAGGCAGATGCACAAAATTAAAGGCTTTCGCTAATTAAATAACAGAGTGGGAATTTCGCATAGGAAGCTTTGCTATGAATTCCTCGGGACAGGCGATTAGGTCATCCTGGCTGTCTTCTCGCCAGTCAATAAATGGCTTAAGACTGAAGAGTCCGTTCCATTTCGCGAGAGCATTGCGTCTTCGTGCTTTGCGACCATCGCCGTGCCTTCTGTCAAAAGCGAAAAGGCGGTAATCACTCGGCAGGCACGCCAATAGATCGAGCCGTGAGGCAAAGCTGTATTCCCCGCCGTAGCTGACCTCTAGCACGATAACTGGTCGGCTGCAGGTGAGTGTTTCCTTTAGTCCTATCAACACGCTTTTCTCAACGCCTTCGACGTCTATTTTGATTAGAGTGGGTTTCTGGAGCGTGTCGAGGCCGTCGCCTGCGCGTACTGCAATGTCACCTGCTAGCTGATTACCTTTTGCTATGCTTGCTTGGTCGAAAGAACCGATGCCGCGGTTACTCCCCCGGGGGGCGTAAAAGGGCAGTGATGTATCGCGATCACCTAAGCCAATTCGATGAAGAGCTATATTCTTTAGCTGATTGCGACTGATATTGTTCTCAAATAAATTTGCTATTTCAGGGTAGGGCTCGAACGCATGGACGGTTTCTACATAGCGTGAGAGAAGTAACGAGTGCTGTCCGGAATTGGCGCCGACATCCCAGAAGGTTATTGCATCTTTGTTCTCCGCAAACGCGGTTTTCGCGCGCAAGGCTAGCGCTGTCTCGATGAGAAAATTTGCTAAGGGTTTTTCGAAAGCCCCGTAAAAATAAATGTCGAAGTCGATTGCATCGTGTAGAGTGCCCCTATAGTCGATACCATTAATTAACGTATTAAAAACGAGTGTATTGTTACTACTCTTTGCCGTATCAATCCCGTGTTCATAGTCCTTCCTGATTAGCCGTTTTGCGAGTTTTCGGCGAATCCTGCGCGGCAACCACGAACACCAGATCAGGTGCTCTCTTAGCAGGCTATCAATGAAACGTAGGATCATTGCTCTCTTTCCCATTTGCTCAACTGCTACCTTCGAAAAAACAGATTCGCTTGAACACCTCTGAAAGTAAGCGTAACTTGCGCGTTCGATCATGATGGAGAAAGTTAATGTTAGCGCTAATTGGCGGTACAGGTCTAAACACGCTCGACGGGATAGAGGGTTTTCAGCTTTCCCGAAAAGAGGGAGTTGCAACCTGTTATTCAGAAACCGCGGTCGAAGTCAGTGTTTTTTCCTACTCAGGTATTGAGCTGCTGTTCATTCCGCGTCACGGCGACGGGCATGTGGTGCCGCCGCACAGGATAAATTATCGAGCTAATATTGACGCGCTGCGTCTTGCGGGCGCGACGCAGGTGGTCGCGATGAATGCGGTCGGTGGTATTGACCCACAGCTTTGTCCTGGCAGCATCGCTATTCCGACGCAGATAATCGATTATAGCTATGGCCGCGCTACCTCGTTCTATGAGGATAATCTTGACGGTGTTGTACATATCGATTTTGGTGAGCCGTATTCGCGAAAATTAAGGGAGATGTTACTCGATGCAGCTGCGCGCGCTAATGCACCCCTGCGAGAGCCCTTTCTAGTCATCGATGGTGGTGTTTACGGATGTACGCAGGGTCCGAGGCTCGAGACCAATGCTGAAATTACGAGGCTTCGGTCAGACGGATGTACGATGGTTGGTATGACAGGCATGCCAGAGGCGGCGCTTGCGCGTGAGGCAGGTCTGGATTACGCATCGATTGGATTGGTCGTTAACTGGGCGGCGGGTATCACGCAGGACATCATTACACTCGACGAGATTTATTCGGTTATCGATACCGTTTCGCCTTTTTTGCATGCCCTAATTCGTGAGGTTATCAAGCCTAGCTGAGGCCTACTCTGAATCTGGTTGGGGCATTTCGTAGGGCTGAGCCAGGATAATCACGCCGATTGCAGGGCTGTCTAGATAGTGAAACTCGCCGCTTCTAAGTTCGCGCGACTGTTTATGCTGAAAGACGCGATCACCGGAAAGGTCGGCTTCGAGTGTAAAATTGGTCTCTACGACTATGCGATCGCGGCGGGCATTGAAATATAAATCGAGGGTCCCCTCTAGCTCGAAGCTCCCGCCGCGCTGCCTGCCTCCAGAAAACTTGATCGGCACAGACTTTCCCTCGTCGGCTAGAGGCTGCCGCCATACGGCATGTGTCAGCAAACGATAATCGGGGGACTGCTCGAGCGCGCGATTCGTTTGTTGAAAGTCGCTAGCACTCGAAGAGAGCTTGATAAATGGGTCGCGCGCAAGGTCTGCGAACTTATAACTTTTTTCTCCTTCAGCAAGCGGACGCAGCACGGGGGTGCGCGGCACCGCCGAATTCGCCGTGGCCTGATTGGCTTCAGAGGTCCCGATAGGCCATTGCGCGAGATTTAAGAGATCGAAAAACTGAATAAGGGACTTCACAGGGGTGCCTTTGAGAGTGGCATCCGCTTTTGCGATGGGCGACTCCTGTCCTCGATCGCTCGCCAATTCGTTGCTGAAGACAGAGACCTCGAAAGTGAACCAGCGCTCATTCTGCGCATTGCCGGAGAATGAGGCGAGCGTTAGGCAGATCGCAACTATCTTTTTTACTGCACTGCCTGTTAGCGGCCACCTTCGCTTACTCATCGAGGCGAAGCCTCGCGAGTACGGCGT
>Ga0181598_1005352_pt1 | contig 10273 bp, 12 predicted proteins | sample 041ome_4_FD_153295 | JGI IMG/M metagenome (GOLD analysis project Ga0181598, IMG submission 153295) | Coastal salt marsh microbial communities from the Groves Creek Marsh, Skidaway Island, Georgia - 041404US metaG (spades assembly) | ecosystem: Environmental > Aquatic > Marine > Intertidal zone >...
CCACAGAAGCAGACGTTGAAGATGTAGATCGCGCAGTAAAACAGTATAGAGATAGTGGATTCCATGGTCCGGTATACTTGATGCCAGTAGGCGGCATTCCCAATCAGTACCATTTGAATGTCAAAGAAGTAGCGGCATTGGCAATGACAAAGGGTTATCGCTACAGTCCAAGGTTACAGGTGGATATTTGGAAAAATGCCTGGGGCACCTAAAATATATTTTAATGGATGCAGTCAAGTCGAAAATGGTCACCTTGCTTTAGAAACAGAAAATTGGATTGAACAAAGTTGGCCTTGGCTACTAGCACACCATCTTAACCTATCTGAGTATCGCAATGATGCAATAAGCCTGGGGAGCAACAATCGAATTTTAAGAACCACGATTGATGCAATTCTTGAATATCATCCTGATATTGTAATTATTGGACTCACTGAACCTAGCCGAATTGAGTTACCCGTTGCCAATGGTGATCGGTGTCGCATTAATGTTCATCATTGTAACACTGACAACGGAAGCACATCTTACCAATATCAGACAAATTGGTTTAAAAAACATCACAACAACTGGTTGACTTTTATAAGTACGCTGCAAATAGTTTATCAACTAAAGATGCTAAAACAAGTGCATGGTTTCCGTTTGTATTTGTTTAATGCAGTAAGCGACAATTATTTTGAAAGTTGGGAACAGTTACTTCCAGACAGTTTTAATGTTGCACACAACCGGCAGCCCTGGAGAAGCAAGGAAGATCAACAGTTGGTTCAAAGATTACTCAACGAGATCAAAAACCTTAACTGGCTATTGCCATGGGACGATAACCTGTATACAACAGTGACAAATAAAAAATGGGCCACTGATAAATTTGGACATGCAGCACTTGATTCTCAATCAGCAGTTGCAGAATTATTATTACAAGGTATAGATAAATGAGAAATTTAACTGAAGAAATCCCACAGTGGATTAGACAATATGCACTGGATAACAATTTTGGACAGTTGGTGGTTGGTGTAAGTGGCGGTATTGACAGTGCAGTTGTATCAACGCTGTGTGCGCTAAGTGGAGTGCCAACACTGTGCTTGGTCATGCCTATTAGACAAAAAGCAGAGCAAACGGACTTGGGCATTGATCATTGCTTGTGGCTGAACAATCACTACATGAATGTTAGTTTCGAAACCATTGATCTTACCAATGTGTTTGAACACTTCGAAAACCTGTTTCAAAATGCATACTCACCACTGGCATTAGCAAACAGTCGTGCAAGACTGCGTATGATGACACTGTATCAAAAAGCACAAACACATGGCGGTATTGTGGTTGGCACAGGCAACAAAGTGGAAGACTTTGGTGTTGGCTTTTATACAAAGTACGGCGATGGTGGTGTTGATATTTCTCCCATTGCCGACTTAATGAAAACTGAAGTATGGGCATTGGGTAAACAGCTGGGTGTTAGTCAAGCAATCATTGATGCAAAACCCACAGATGGTTTGTGGGACGATGGTCGTGTTGATCAAGATCAATTACACGGCATGAGTTATAGCGATCTTGAACGTTGTATGACTGTGGTTGAAAAGGGCATTGACATTGACAGTTTAAGCACAGTTGAACAAAATCAAGTTATGCAGTATCAAAAAATACGAGAAAAGAACTTGCACAAAATGCAACCTATTCCTGTATTTAAAAAGGATCAAGATGTTTAGATTTGTCTGTGTAATGGTTCATATGTTCGACCAAGATCCTATGCCAGAAGAAGAACTTAACTGGCACAAAAGCGGTGAACTGTTAATTAACCGATGGAAAACAAAAAATTGGCCTACAATTTGGCATTTTGATAGTTATCCAATAGAAGACTACAAACCTCACAGTGATATTCCAGCAATCAATACATCTTGGAGTGTTACTTCAACAAGCATTCAGCAAACAGTTGACCTAATATCAGAAACACCTGCTGAAATTGTAATAGTTGGAGGATTACATAAAGATCAATGTGTTAAAAATATGTGGCGAACATTACAAGAAACAGACCATAATACAAATAGAGAATATTACCTTAGTGAATATTTAAGTCTTGACAGACGAGTGTGCCAAGATGCACAATTTCTTTCAACTGAAAATAGAAAAATATCAGTTTTGTCATCGTCAAAATCTTATGATACATACTATAAACCGACGCAGGAGTAAACATGTTAGACAAAATCAAAGCAGCACTGGGCCTAAAAAAACCAGAACCTGTGGCTGAACCCAAGGCCAAGCGCACCAAAAAAGTAACAAAAACAGCAAAAGAAATTGCCACAGAAAAGGGAGAGCCTTATGTTGCTATTCTTAACATTGACATTTCTGAGGATGATATCAACAACGGTGCATTTGAACTAGATTGGAATGAAAAGTTTGTGGCAAATCTTGTCAGAGCAGGATACCAAGGGCAGCCCAATGAACCTGATCATGACATTGTTGATCGATGGTTCCAAACAGTTTGTAGAAACGTTGTAATGGAAACCTACGAACAGTACCAGGCCGATCCTGAAATTCGTTTTACCAACAGCAGAGATCTTGGCAACGGCTACACGGAAGTGAAATAACTTGATACTGTACGTTAATGGTGATAGTCATACAGCCGCTGCTGAATGTGTTAATCCACATGCATTTGCTTGCGATGATCCTCAATTGTTTATGATGGGCAGGCAACCACACCCTGATAATCTAAACCGCAGTTGGGGCAAACTTCTCAGTCAGCGACTGAGTTGTGGATTTCATTGCGATGCTGAAAGTGCTAGCAGCAATGATCGTATTATACGCACCACTCGCAAATGGCTAAAGCAGCAGGAAAAAGACATTTATAGAACGCTGTATATTATACAGTGGAGCACTTGGGAGAGAGAAGAATGGCTAATCGATGGAGAGTATTTTCAACTAAACGCTTCAGGAATAGACGACGTTCCGGACAGTCACCGACAACAGTACAAAGAGTTCGTCGCAGACATAAACTGGGATCAAAAAGTCCAAGAATCTCACGAAAAAATCTGGTCTTTTCATCAAGAATTAAACGCATTAGGCGCAAAGCATATATTCTTTAATGGCAACAATGACTTTAGCAGCATAGCCGAACCTGATCGCAAGGACTGGGGGAGCAGCTATCTTGGGCCATACAATCCTATAGAAACATACAACAGTGTAGTCAGTTATCGTTGTCAAACTGTTGCTCCGCATAGCTGGCATTACGGTCCTGATGGGCATCGAGTGTGGGCGCAATATCTTACAAAATATATTGTTGACCACAAGTTGGTTTAAATACAGATAACATACTATTACAGGAGTTATTATGAAAAACGAAAAAGAAAATATTTCAGAATTTAACTGGGTTCTTCCAAAAGGTCACAAAAACGAGTTTCCAGATCATCCATGCCTAGCATACGACAGCTACTATGATTGGCTAGACACATTCAGTGATTATCATTTTGACAAATATGCCGACGATACCAATAACCCGGACATAAATCTCAGTCTGAAGTTTAGAGGCAATGCCATTGACAATATCATGGATGAAGTACTGCCTTTTGAACCAGAACAGACAAAAAATATTTACAAAAATGATATCAAAGCCGCAATGGTGTCATCTTGGTATATGAGAAATCGTGTTGGTACTATGGACCATGTTGGATACAAACAAACAGTAGATCCAGAAAAACATCCTACACTGCAAAAAATTGTTGATTGGTTTGAGTTTGAAAGCGGAATCAATCCTACTATCATGGAAAAAAACATTGGGCAATGGGAAGGCTGGCATGTAGATGGGCACACTGGACATCCAAATGGTTACAGACAAAAACCTTTAGTGAGATGCATTATACATTTACAAGATTGGCAATTTGGCCAAATGATGTTTTGGGGAACCAAACCTGTAGTGCAGTGGAAAGCTGGAGACAGTTTGAATTATGATATCAAAGTGCCACACTGCACAGCAAATTGCAGTCGATTTAAAAGATATAGTCTAAGACTTACCGGCGTTCCAAGTGAAAATACCTTGGCCAAAATTGCTGCCGGGGGAGAAATAAACGTTGACCTCCTCTAATAAAAGTATTCCAGAGTTTGACGTTCTTCCAGACGATCACCAAAATGCACTTTCACATGCTTGTTTAGAGTTTGATAATCATTGGGATTACAAAGATACACTGTACAAAGATTATCATTATGACAAATGGGCCAAAGACAACCCAGAACAAACTAGCCTGCGTTTTATCAACGAAGAAATTAGCAGTGATTTAAGAAATTTTGTAAGGGAACCAGATACATCCGGATATATCAATGACTTAGAGTTAGCACAGAACACACTTTGGTTAACTAACATGGAAGTCAGAAAATTTAATTTTTCGGGGTACAAACAAAATGTATCAAAGGATAAACATCCAACTCTGAATAAAATTACAGAATGGCTGGAGTTTGAACATTTAGATTCAGCAATAGTTATACAACAGATGCCTACCCAATGGGAAATATGGCAAACTCCTAGTGACAAACTTTGTTTGCAAATACACCTAGAAGATTGGGAGTTTGGGCAAACAAAAATGCTAGGAACAAAGATGTTAACTCAATGGCGCAGCGGAGAGGTATTTATAAAATCTCAACTGCCGTTCTGTAGCGGCAACAGTAGTAGACATATCACATACACTTTGGAAATTACAGGCCGGCCTAGCGATTCTACCTTAAACAAACTCAATGCAGGAGGAAATGTTTATGTCAAATAAGTATCCATTTACCATAGAAAAACTTCCTCTTGAAGATCCAAGAGCATGTCCTGTTGATCTACCGCACTTTGATTATGATTTTTATTATGATTACCAAGATACGCACAGTAGTTGGGAATTTGATAAATGGAAAGATCCCAAAGACAAAAGCAACGATCTGTATTCTGGCTTGAGCTTCCGTGGAGAGTGTATTGACAACATATTAAATGAAGTCTTACCGTTTCAAAGACAAAAAGGCAAAAGTGCTTTTCTGAATGATGGAAGATGGGCTGGCATAGTTGGGTGGTATAAACTCATGGAAGTGGATAATATGAATCACGGTGGGTTTAAAGATGTAGTTACACAAAACAGACATCCAACTTTGCAAAAAGTTATCGACTGGTTTGAATTTGAAAGCGATATTGAATCTGCTATTATGGAAAAAATGCCAGGCAATGTTGAGTTATGGCATGTAGATAGCCATTGCGGACACAAACACGGGCATCGTAAAAAAGAGTTAACTAGAATATTGATACATCTTCAAGACTGGGAATTTGGTCAAATGATGATGTGGGGCACAAGACCACTCATTCAATGGCGCGCCGGTGACGCTATAACCTATGATGTTGACATTCCACATTGTAGTTTTAACAGTAGTAGACACATTCGATACACCCTGAGAATAACAGGCGTACCAAGTAATGCCACTAAAGAGAAACTTGCAAAAGGTGGCAACATTAACATGGATAATTTATAATGGAAAAAAACAAAATATACAACGAAGATTTTGCAGAAGTGCTGCCCGAAGACCACTTCGAAGCAATTGATCATCCAGTTTTACAATACGAAAACTACTACGAGTATCAAGAATCATTTAGTAATTGGCACTTTGATAAATGGGCAGATGAGTCTCTCGATGACGTGATTGATTTAAGTTTAAAATTCAGAGGCAAAGCCATTGACAACATCATGGATGAAGTACTGCCTTTTCAAAGAGAAAAAAGCAAAGTAATGCCCAAGAACAGCATCAAAGGTGCTAGTCTGGCTTATTGGTACATGAAAAACGAAATCCCAAACATGAGTCATAGTGGCTACAAAGAAAAAGTAAAACCCGAAAAGCATCCAACTATTATGAAAATTGTTGATTGGTTTGAGTTTGAAGATGATCAATCGCCTGTAATATTGGAAAAAAATATAGGAGACTACCAACAATGGCATGTAGACTGTCATGCACCGACCAATATGGTGCGTGTGTTAATCCACTTGCAAGATTGGGAATTTGGCCAAGTTTTACTTTGGGGCACTAAACCAATTGTGCAATGGCGAGCAGGTGATGCTATTATGTGGGATCCAAATGTGCCGCATGCAACTGTTAATGCCGGCAGACGCAAAAGATACACTTTGAGAATCACAGGTACACCAAGTGCTCGCACACTGGAAAAACTCAAAACTGGCGGAACGATTTTGGTTGACAACCTATAAAAATTTATGCTATACTTTTGGTAATATAAATAAAAGCGAGGTTTTGTAACGCCAGGCCACTTAGCTTGACGTCGGATATAATAACGACGCAGAGTATTGACTCTTTTTTAGAATGTTATTCTAAGACGCCGTTTCCCGTATGTGTAATTCTGCACTAACTCTCATTTAACAATATCAAAGGTAATTAGATGGAATTTCTTTCCAGTGATCTATTTTACGCAGTTGCAGGAACTTTTTTGGGTTTTCTGTCTGGCTTAATACCTGGGGTTGGTAATGTTGTAATGTTACTGATTACCTATCCCCTTCTTATTGATGCTTCATTGTTTCAGATGTTGCTTTTTTATCTTGCTATCATTTCGAGCAGTCAATTTAGTGGTAGTGTGGTAGCAACAGTGTTTGGTATACCCGGAGAGAGTTCGAGTCTACCTGCTGTTGTCGAAGGCAATCGTATGTTTAATCGTGGTGTTGGTAATTTTGCAATTAGTAATGCTGCACTGGGCAGTGTTTGTGGTGCATTTATTGCACTTGCAGCGATATACATTGTACTTCCAGTCAGCATTGATCTAATCAAAAACTTTTACAACAACAACTGGCAGTTTGCTATTCTAACTTTAAGTTGTCTTAGCATTATTATTCTAGTAGGAGATAGCGTTAAGAAAAACATTATGGTGTTTTCTATAGGCATATTTCTTGCCTTAATTGGGCATCATGATGTACCCTGGTTTGTTTTCTTACCGGATGTCTTTCCTTACGAAGAGTACCCTGCATTGATGTCAGGTCTACCACTGTTTCCAGTAGTAGTGAGCCTGTATGTTTTTCCTGTGTTACTGTCAACATATGAACAGTTCAAAGATTTTAAATCTGAGAAAACTTATTTTGACAATAATCCGTTGATTGACCACCTCAGAGAGTTTAAGAATAACTTTATGAGCATGATACGAGGATCAGTTTGGGGTTGTTTTATTGGTCTTGTACCTCATGTAGGCACAAGTATCAGTAGTAATTTAAGTTATGCGTTTGAAAGAAAATTGGGTATTAAACGTGGCACCTATCATGATAAAGGCGACATTAAAAGTCTGGTAAGTGCTGAAACAGCTAACAACGGAACTGCAATGGTAAGTTTAATGCCATTGGTATTGCTGGGTATTCCTATCAGTACCAGCGAAGCATTGTTGCTTACTTTTATTGAAGCAAACAGTTATGTTGTAAACTTTAAAACCACCATCGAAAATGGCATGTTCAATGAGTTGGTGTTGTATTTTATTGTGATTAACATTGTTTGTTTTGTGTTTTCGTGGCCCTTGGTACACTATGTCAATCTACTGAAAAAGGTTAAAATGACCACCTTCTTGTGGTTGACAGGTCTTACCTTGGTCGTGTTAGTATACTACATAGGATCAATGACAATGGAGGCTGACTACTATATAACAACCATGCTAGTACTAGCGCCGTTGGGTTATCTACTAAGAAAAACTGAACCACTGGTATTGTTAATAGCTTTTGTACTACAGACCAAAATACTTGCAAGTGCAACCATTTTGTATCAAGTACATTTTTTATAGAAATACGTTGACAACAACGTTAAACAAGTGTATAGTAATACACACATAGCAATGAACAAAAGGAAAATTGAACTATGAGAATGCTAAAAACTATTGCAATGAGCTTGATGCTCTTGTTTACAACTAATGCCTACGCCGACAAGCCAATTCTGGATGTATATATTGCATCAGGAAATAGCGGAGCTTCGTGGGTCGAAGGTAACATGATCCGTGATGGATTGGAAAGAATTGGCTACGACAGTCAAGTTATTTGGACCAAGAACTGTGCAAATACAGTGAAGCATGTTGCCAAGGGCGGTGCTCGTCCAGGATTTATCTTTCACAGTGTTGGCAAGCAACTACGCAACGAACAAAAAGGCTGTAACCTAGAAGTTAACGAAGATACATTTATTATGCCAATGTATTCGCGCTTGCAAACCATGTGTGTACGCAGTGATTCAGGATTTACATCGTTTGATGATTTTATCAAAGGCAAAGACAAAATCACTGTTGCAACAACAAACACCTTGCCAGGCGGTGCAGACACTTACAAAGCACTCAGTGATCAAACTGGCAAGCGTTTTGTGCGTGTAGATTATGATGGTCAAAAGAAGCTGACTGCTGGTTTGCTTGGTGGCGACACTGACATGATGTATTCTAGTTATCGTAAAGCAGAGTTTGGTAATCCTGAACTAAATTGTTTTACAACCAGTGCCAATAAAGAAATCAATGGTTTGCCAACAATGAAATCACTGTTTCCAAATTGGAAGCTCAGCACTATGGGCACCTTTAAGTTTTTCAGAGCAATTGAATTGCCAGCTGATCGTTTTGCTGAGGTTCGCGCAGCATTGGGTAAGGTAATTCTTGAGGATCCAAAATTTGGTCCGTATGTGTCAAACGCAAAAATGGTTCCAGGTACAGAGTATACTACCGAAGAAGCATTAGCTACATACCGTGCAACTTATGATCTTTGGAAGAACTAATTAACTTGAACTACCACCTGCTGGCTCTCGGGCCAGCAGGTTTTTTTATACAGGAGCAAACAATGCAAAAACTCATTGATCAATGGAATGATCTGATTCCGCCAAAAATACAAAAATTATATCATTATTATGACACTACAGCTAAAATGGGTAAAAATCCTGTGCTTGTAGTAGTAGATGTATACAACTGTGCCTATGATGGCGGGCCAGTGCCGCCAGAAGACCTTCCCGAAGATAACCACAGTGGATGTGGATTTTATGCATACGATGCAATTAAACCAACGCAAGAACTAATAGCATTGTGTAGAGAGAAAAATATTCCAATAGTATGGCTAACAAAAAATTGGGAACGATATGCGTCAGGAGTTGTAAGTTCTCGACGAGAATTTAGACAAGAAACTCCAGAAGAGCTAAAAAGAAAATACGAGATATACCCTGAATTTGATGTGCAGCCGCACGATACTATGGTAACAAAAAACAAAAGCAGTGGATTTTTTGAAACTAATTTGAAAGATGTGCTTGATAGTTACAACTGCGATACAATGATTACAGCAGGCATAAGCACCAGTGGTTGTGTAAGAGCAACAGTGGTAGATGGTTGGAATCATGGGTTTTATCCTATATTGGTAGAAGAGACACTGTTTGAAGCAAATCCTATTAGCAGAGCTATTAACCTTTGGGATATGCACCATAAGTATGGCCCAGTGGTAGGATTAGAAGACTTTAAACAGTTACTTGGCTAAAATAGTGTTGACAACAGGCTGGTTTAGTGTTACAATAATAACATAATCAGCGAAAGGGTTGTTATGAAGTATTTGCTTATTGACACTGCTAATATGTTTTTCCGTGCAAGACACGTTGCATTTCGTGCAAGTGATCCGTGGGAAAAAGTTGGATATGCATTGCATATCAGCATGGCAGCCATTAACAAAGTAGCCAAGCAGTTTGATACTGATCATGTGGTGTTTTGTTTGGAAGGGCGTTCGTGGCGCAAGGATCACTACAAGCCTTACAAAGCAAATCGTGCAGCAGCACGAGCAGCACTCACTGAGCGTGAGCAAGAAGAAGAAAAACTTTTTTGGGACACCTTTGACGACTTCAATAAGTATTTGCAAGAAAAAACAAATTGCAGTGTGCTTAGAGAACCTGACGCAGAAGCAGACGACCTAATAGCACGTTGGATACATTTGCATCCTGAAGATGATCATGTTATCATTAGCAGTGATTCAGACTTTTACCAACTGCTAGCAACGAACGTAAGACAGTTCAATGGCATCACTGATCAATTGATTACTATCGAAGGCATATTTGATGCCAAAGGTAAACAGGTGCTAGACAAGAAAACTAAACTGCCAAAAGAAGTTCCTAATCCTGAGTGGTTGTTGTTTGAAAAGTGCATGCGTGGCGACAGCAGCGACAATGTGTTTTCGGCATACCCAGGTGTACGCAAAAAAGGCACAAAGAACAAAGTTGGTTTGATTGAAGCATTTGAGGATCGTGCTAGCAAAGGCTATGCATGGAATAACATGATGCTGCAACGTTGGACTGATCA
>Ga0181598_1005354_pt1 | contig 10271 bp, 7 predicted proteins | sample 041ome_4_FD_153295 | JGI IMG/M metagenome (GOLD analysis project Ga0181598, IMG submission 153295) | Coastal salt marsh microbial communities from the Groves Creek Marsh, Skidaway Island, Georgia - 041404US metaG (spades assembly) | ecosystem: Environmental > Aquatic > Marine > Intertidal zone >...
GTGACGGTGAACATTCTGGTGCGGCGTTCGACGGCTGCGCGCGCGGATGTGCGGTCGCGCGCGCGCGGCGTCGCGCGTCACATTCGCCGTCGCGTATCCGGGCGGTTGGCGCGCGGGGATCGGGGCTCCGAATATTCGGACATTCGGAGCCAGATGGTGTCGCGCTTCATCCCCGTTCGCGGGGCGAGAATGCGTCTCGAACGCGGACGACGGAAAAATAAAAAACGATCGTAAAACGCGCCGTCGAACCGCGTCGGTCCGCGTCGCCGCGGCACAAACGCGCGACGCCGCAACCGACGCCGGATGGCGGTCGACGGCGCGCGCGAGGACTGGACCCGGATCCACGGCGTCGATCAGCGCGCGGCGTTCGTGGAGTTTCGACACGACGCCCTGCGGCGCGCGAGCGCGCGGGGGGCGGGAGACGGACCGTCGGCGTCGCGCGACGGCGTCCGCGCGCGGCAGCGCGGGTCGGCGTGCGCGGATTTCGCGGGCGACACGTCGAGCGTCGTGTGGCCGATCGCGCTCAGGGCGTGCGCGCGGTTTTGCGACGCCACGGGACGCGCGCGCGGCGAGGGCGGCGCGGAGGGCGAGGGCGAGGGCGAGCGCGCAGCGGAGGGCGAGGGCGAGACGCGCGCGAGGACGTGCGCGCGGGCGCGGGAGATGGTGATCACGCGCGAGACGAGGGTGTTAGAGCTCGGGAGTGGGATCGGAGTGCTGGGAATGGTGCTCGCGAGGCTCGGGGCGGCGCGGGTGACGATGTCGGACGCGAACGTCGGGGTGTGCGAGGCGAACGCGAACGAGGACGGGGCGAAAAATTTAGAGACGAAAACCTTGCTTTGGGCGCGAAAGGACGGCGAGTGCTGGCGAGAGGTGTGCGAGTACGGGGACGCGCTCGAGGCGAGCGGTGGGCTGCCGCACTTGATCGTGGGGACGGATTTGTTGTATTCGCAGACGCGGGAAACGTTTAGCGCGCTCGCGGACACCGTGGCGCGGTTGTCGGACGAGCACACAGCCATCGTGATCGGGTACGAGGATCGAGGGGATTGGGAATCACTCGCGACGTTTTGGGACGTGTGCGAAGAGGCGGGATTGTTCGGCGAAGCCGTGCCGTTTTCGGACGACGACGCCGACGACGATTTGTTGTTGATTCGTCTGCGAAAGGAAACGACGGATCGCATCTAGTCCACGCGCGCGGCGCGTCGGAGGGTATAGCGTAATGTACTAGTTCATAAATTTTACACGGCGCGAGCGCGCGGGCGAATGAATAATGAATGAATGAATGAATGAATAGATGAATGCGAGCGCGCGCGCGAACGAACCCCGCGGCGGAATTCGCGCGTCGACGCGTCACCCGTACGCACGTCTCCGAGCACACCGTCGAGACTTGCCTCCGGTGCGCGCGGGATCTGTCGTGGCGATGAACGCCGCGATATCACCCGTCGTCGCCGCGCTCGAGTTGACGAAATCGACGCGCAGGCGATAGTCAAAACCGATACCGATCGATTCGTCGTCGTCGATCCAATCATCGTCGCACGTCTCGAACACGACCCACGCGCTTTCGCCCTCACCGACGATGGCATCGACGACGCGCCAGCTAGCGCGTCGCGCATCGTTGGTTCTCGCGAATTTCCGCACGAGAAGATTGATCGTCTTTGCGGAGTCGCCGTCGCCGATCGGCTGCCTCTGCCTCCGCCGCCGCTTTTCCAGACGAACCATCGTTTCGTTCGTCGCGAGCGCGTACGCGCGAAACACGCGATCGAGCGCATTTGGCGCGCGCACGTGCACGTCTCCAGGGACGACGACGCGAGTCACGCGCGTGACAGCGCGCGAGAGTTCACTCGGGAGCGCGACTCGCCGCGCGCTCGCGTCGAAAACGTTGAACGTTTCGTTGTCCTCCCGACGCGGTTTCGTCGCGTACGCCCGTTTCACGGCGTGCGTGCCGTCGATCATTGTCGCTAAGACGAGCGCCAGGACGAGCGCGGGCGCGGGACGAAGAAATCTTCGCGACATGGCGCGTCGAGGTGTGTCTCGACGTCGTCGAATCGGCGCCGATTCGACGCTACGGCTTGGCGAACCAGTGCTCGATCGCCGCGGACGTCAACACCACGACACCATCGTCGTCTTCGGCGTAAGACAACATCAAACTTACGTCCCTGGCCAAGGTTTCGATGGAATCACGAATTTTACCGCGACCAACACCGACGCGGACGTCGCCGACGCGCAATCGAGCGGCGCGGCGATCGCGAAGCGTCTGCAATAGACCCAAAAACGCGACCCGTGCCTCGGCGACGGAGTACTCCTTGAGATTCATCGATGCGATATCGTCCCAAGTTTGCGTGATCTCGGATTCCACGCTGACGCAGCCATCGATGGCCAAGGTGAGACGCTTGACGTCGATGGCTGAATTCGGCGAGCCAAGCGCCAAGACGTCCTCCACGACGGATTCCGTGAGCAGGGATAAGACGGCGTTGTTCGGACGGACGTTGAGCGCGCGCATGTCGGCGTACACTTCTTGCACTCGCGATATGACGTCACTAGTTCCTCGGGATTTGTTGTGCCCGGCGGCGCGGACGACTTCGAGCATCGTTTGTAGCGTGCTTGAATCCGGCGCGACGTCGAATTCGTTTCTCATGGTCCAGTACGCGTCAATCGCACCGCTCAAGTCTCGCACGCTAGCGTACGCACGCATAAGCGCGGTACAACTGTGCACGTTTGGCGCAGATCCACTAGCGCGCATGTCCGCAAAGATTTCCGTCGCCGCGGCGACATCGCCGCACAGAGCGCAGACGTGTAGCGCCGCGCTCCACATCTTGCTCGTCGGCTGAATTCCTTCTGTGCACGCGGTCACAATCAACGTCCGCGCTACCCTCACGAGCGACTCTTCGGAGTCATTTTCAGCCTTTTCATCCCGTCGACGGTCTATTTTTGCCGCCGACGCGCACGCGCGTAGGGCGGCTAAATACGTCACGTCTGTGGGATTGACGCCGGCGGCGCGCATACGATCGATGACGGTCAGCGCGAGCGCTGGGCGTCGATCTTGCGCGCACGCTTGAATAACAATATTGAACGTCCGTACTGGGACCGTTTTACGCCTCACCATGGCGTTCTCACGAATGGCGTCCTCTAGCAGGAGCGCCGCGACGTCCACGTTGACGGGATCGTCGCAATACGACTTGATGAGATAAAACCAAAAGTCATCACCGACGGCGATTTTTTCCTCACCCGAACGCAGCCACTCTTCGTAGAGCTGCATTGTTCCTTGTCTGTCGTATGTTTTGTATCGCACGATCATCATACACTGCCACACCCTCGATCGAACGCTGTCGCTTTGTAAGTGCCCGTTCCAACGTAGACGGTCTTGAATATCCTCGCAGACGTCTGCGACGCCGGCATGCGACGCCAATTCAATACCAACCATGAGCGCCTCTAAGCTCTTCAAGTGTGTTTTTACCGTTTGCATGACGCGATGCAAATTGTCTCTGCGTTTACTCTTAGAAAGTGCGTCATCTGCGGGTGTTTCACTCAGCGCGTCGTACAAGTTGATGTACGTCTGCGCGCCGAGCGGGCGAACGCCTGAGGATTGCATGCGAGTGAACATGCGAAGTGCGAGCTTAAATCGCTCTTGCTTGTTTAGCATATGCATCACCTGCGCGTAAGCGCGTTCCACTTTAGCGCGCTCCTTCGCGTTGCGCGCTTCGACCATCTTCAAATCGTTTGCGCGGCGCTCCAATTTCATCACCGCATCCGAGGACGAGGCAGACTTCTTGCCAGAAAACGCGGCGGCGAAAGCCAAAGCGCCGAGAGAACCGGATTGCATGAAATCCAAAGTTTCTAAACGGTCCAATAGCGCGATTGCCTCGTCCGCCTTGTTCATTCCCGCGTACATGCTTACCGCGTACGACCAAGCGGTGCCGCCGAATTTCACGCCGTCTTCGAGGGCAACCTCAAACAGTTCAGCCGCCGCGTGCGCCGAGCTCGGCGTTGCTGCAGAAAGTAGCGAACTCACGCAATACTCCGTCGCAAGTGCGAAATTATTCGCCGCTTTCATTTGCTTGTGGTCACGTAATAAATCGTACGTCACTCGCCTCGCCAGTCGCTCGTCGTGCGAGTCGTTGCACAGCCGACACGCCGCCGTGTACGCGCGTTGCACCATGGGCGTCATCCATCGACTCTTCCATCCCTCGTCGTTGCGGAATTCGTCTCGAAATGCATCGTACGCTCGTAAGAATTCATGCACCGCCGTCGGTCGCAAACACCGCGCTTCTAACAACGCGCAGTGCGCCTCGCATCGCCTCTTTGCGTCGCCCCGCGCGCGTTCAAAAATCTCCCCCCAGAGTCTCTCCGCATCATTCTTGCGCCCCGGTGTCCACGCCAATACCTTTGCCATCTCTACCGTTACCTCCCCACCACCATCGTCGTACCCTCGCGCGATGCATTCCTTATAAATAATCTCGCATCCTCGCGCGTCCCGTCGTCTCGCCAGCCGTCGCGTCAAATCTGCCGCCCCACTCCCCTCGAGCGCCACGAGCGTCTTCCGCAAATCTTCCGCCGACCAAACGCGCGCAACGCTCGCCCACAGCGCGGGCGCCCATATCACATCGCTCAATCGCGCGTTTCTCGCCTCCGCCAACCCTCGCGCGTGCGCCAACGTCGCCGCCGCGCTCGGCGCCGCGCCTCCGTCCCGCTCGAGTAAGAATTTCGTAAACGCTCTCCGCGCCTCTTTCTTCGTTCGCGCTTCCGACGCCTTGACGACTTCAAACGAACCACCCACGACGTCTCTCGCCGCGTCCACGTCCGAGACGTCGCGTCGCGCGTCGTCAATCGCGCGCGCCGTCGTTTCGCTTCCGCGCCCAAGTCGACGTTCGCGCGTCGCGCGCTCCGTCCTCCGCGACGGTTTCGCGCGCGTCGCGACGCGCGCGCGCGTCACGCGCGCGCGTCCGCTCGTCGACGGCGCGCACGCGCACCGCATCGCGCGCGCGCACGCGGGAAGTGCGGATAAAGTTGGAATTCTTCCGCGACGTCTCGTCAGAGGACGAAGACGCACGCATTTTGCGACGCGCGTTCGCGTCGAACGCGGGCGCGCGCGCGCGTCATGGGCGTCGTGAACGTCGCGCGCGATGCGATAAACGCCTCGGCGACGCTGTTGACGCCGACGCGCGCGCGCTGCGACGCTCAAGCGGCGTTTCCCGTGCGTTTGAGCCCGAGCGATGGGGCGCTGGTGACGCATAAAATGGACGCATGGGACGCGCTGCGCGCGCTGGCGCGCGAGTCGCGGCTCGCCGTCGTCGCGAGTGAAGTGCAGTGTTCGTTTTTGACGGACGCGTACCCGGACGAGGCGCTGAAGGAGTACGCGATCGAGAGGAAGACGATCGGGTCGACGCTGACGGCGAGCGCGTGCGCGTGGCGGGCGGTTCGATGCGCTGTCGTGGCGTTTCAGAGGCCGGTACAGGAGTGGTTGAACGAGGTTGACGCGAGGATTACTAAGGAAACTGAAACGGGCGAGCCGAGCGAGCTGCCGGAGTTTGATTACATCGAGCCGACGAGGGCGGCGTGGTGGGCGTTTAAGCGCGATTCGGTGGTGGCGGCGACGAGACGGATTTTGGAATATCTCGTCGTCGGACGATCGAGCAAGCGCTTGAGCGCAAAATTGTGTAAAGATATAAGGTACAGCGCGAGACGAAAGGCGCAGAGGGTGAGTTGGGAGCGCGGGTTGGGGAAATTCGCGCAGGCTGCGAATATGTTTCGCACGGTGACGCTCGCCAACGCCATCAACGTTTCGGGAGAATTCGTCGTCGACGTCACCTTAGCGTCGTACGAGGCTCGCTGGTTGCGTCGTCGATCGTCTAAAGCGTCGTCTCGCGCGATATCTCGGGCGTGGCGACGCGCGTTGCTTCGAGCGGCGTGCAAAGCTGGCTCGGTGCTCGTCGGCGGCGCCGCCGCGTGCGCCGCCTTCACCTTTTGTCGCCCGCGCGGCGCGGGACCGCGCGTCGTCAGCTGGGGCACCTACGCCTCCCTGACCGCGGGCGAACTCGCTGGTGGCATTTTCATCGCTCCCACCGTCTTCGCGCTCGTCGCAGACGCGAACGTCGAAGAACCACCGCCCGCGATTCACTAGCTCTGCCCGCACGATCGTCGATGCGATAGTATTACGTATTATTATTAAACATGACAATGCGACATACGAAACGCGATGTGTAAAACGCGGCAGCGCGGGGCGATCCTTAAACCGTCGCGTCGAGCCAGCGGGGCGCCTCCGCGGTCGGTCGATTTTGCCGCGGCGATCTGCACATACTCTTAAAACTACATTACGTACGAGAAAAAACGCGCATACAAAGTCACGAAACCCCATGTCGAGACGATCGCGTCAACGCGGCGGCGGCGTCGCGCCGTCAGATCGCGGCGTCACATTCGCGCGCGCGACGTCGCGCACGCGCGCACTCGACGCTCGAGCGCGAGCGACGCCGCGAGCGACGCCTCGAGCGACTCGGAGGGGGGCGAACCCGCGACGAACGCGCGAGGACGCGCGAAATCGACGCGCGAAATCGAAATCTTAAATCTTTGACTCTGGACGAGACGCGATGGTGCAGGGAACGGTGTCGTCCGTGGGATTGCCCGCGGGATGGCAGGAGGTGCACGCGGAGGGGAAGGTGTATTATTGGCACATGGCGACGAACGTGACGACGTACGATCGCCCGACGGAGACGACGAAGGCGGAGAATAAGTTTGGATATCTCGGGCACTCCGGGGCGTCGTTCACGCACTTGGGCGCGGATGATTCGTACGGTGCGGAGGAGTACAACGCGCCGCCGCCTGACGCGTACAGTCGAGGGAAAGGACTGGAGCTGAAGGATTTGGGGTACGGCGCGACGGAGAGTGGGAATGATTTTCGAAAGAGGCACGAGATTAGCGTGCGAGCGCCGCCGGGGCTGACGGTGCCCGATCCGATGATGAACTTTGACGCGGGACCGTGGCCGAAGCCGTTGTTGGACGCGGTGAAGCGCGCGGGATACACCGAGCCGACGGCGATTCAATCGCAGTCGTGGCCGATCGCGTTGCAAGGGTACGATATGATCTCCGTGGCGAAGACGGGGAGCGGGAAGACGGTGGCGTTCTTGTTCCCGGGTTTGATGCACATCGCCGAACGCGGTAATGGGCGCAACGCGCGAGGGCCGATGATGTTGGCGCTCGCGCCGACGCGCGAACTCGCGACGCAAATTCAAGAGGAATGCACGAAGTTTGGCTCTTCGTGCGGCGTCGGGTCGGTGTGCTTGTACGGGGGCGCGCCCAAGGGGCGTCAGCTGCAGCAGTTGCGCAACCGTCCGCAAATCTGCATCGCCACCCCGGGTCGCTTGAACGATTTGTTGGAAAGCCGCATGGTGGACATGTCTTCCGCGACGTACGTCGTGCTCGACGAGGCTGATCGCATGCTCGACATGGGTTTCGAGCCGCAAATTCGCAAGATTCTTCAACACGTCCCGGTGGACCGCCAAACGCTGTTTTTCACCGCGACGTGGCCCAAGGCGGTGATTCGCGTCGCGACCGCCATCTTGACCAACCCGATTCAAGTCAACATCGGCGACACCGACCAGCTCGTCGCGAACAAGGACATCACGCAAACCATCGAAGTTTGCTCCGGGTTCGAGAAGGAGAAGCGCCTGATGGAGATTTTAAATAACCCGCCCGAAGGTTGCGATCCTCTCAAGGCGCTCGTTTTCTGCTCCACCAAGCGTATGTGCGACCAACTCGGTCGATCCGTCGGTAACTTGGCCGGGATCATTCACGGCGACAAGGAACAGCGCGAGCGCGACTGGATCTTGAACCAGTTTCGCCAAGGTCGAACGCCCGTGCTCGTCGCCACTGATGTCGCCGCGCGTGGGTTGGACGTCAAGGACTGCAACTTGGTCATTAATTACGATTTCCCCAACCAAATCGAAGACTATGTCCACCGTATCGGTCGTACTGGTCGCGCCGGCAAAAAGGGCTGGGCGTTCTCGTTCATCGACGGCGGCGAAGGCAACATGGCTCGCAAGCTCATCCCCATTCTTCGCGACGCGAACCAAATCGTGTCGCCGGAAATTGAAGAGATGGCGCGTTCTGCCGGGTTCGGTCGCCCCAAGGGCGGTCGTCGCGGTGGTGGTGGTCGTCGCGGCGGCGGCGGCGGCGGTGGCTACGGCGGCGGCGGCGGCGGCTACGGCGGCGGCGGCGGCGGCTACGGCGGCGGCGGCGGCGGCTACGGCGGCGGCGGCGGCGGCTACGGCGGTGGTGGTGGCGGCTACGGGGGAGGCGGCGGCTACGGTGGCCCGCAACGAGGCGGCGGCTACGGCGGCGGCGGTGGCGGCGGCTACGGCGGCGGCGGCGGCGGCGGCTGGGCTGGTGGCGGCGGCAGTGGCGGCGGAAACCCATTCGGATCGAGACCGTATTAAATAAATAACGGGCGAACGAATTGATTTACAGCTGGAAATCGGAAGGCGGAGAACCCGATCGGATCACATTGTTTAGTAGCGAACGAACGCGCGAGATGATACGAGAGATGACTTTGGCGTGTTATTGAACCACATACGTATGTGCACTTCGTGGTTCCCTTTACGCGCCTTCGAGTCGTCTCCCTCACCCGCGCTCTTCGTTCGCCTCGCTTTCTGATCGATCATCCGTCAGCGATTCCGGCACATAACGACTACAACGATAAAACTACTCACATTAACTAACTTCTGAGGATCTCACGCGCGTCCTCCAAACCGCGCGACGCCCGCGTTCGGACATCGAGCGATTGACCCGCAAACACTCACTCACGACGACCGCTCGATGCCCCAAACCGATGCGATGTACTCGTCTCGCCCGGACACCGCGCGATAGAACCGATATCTATTCGGGTTCTTCAAATAATAATCTTGATGGTATCGCTCCGCCGGCCAAAAAGTCATCCCGCTCGCGTCCACGACTTCAACTTTAATCGGCGCCCCGAACACGTTCGCCCGTTCGAGCTCTTCCTTTGACTTCTCCGCCGCCCGCTTCTGCGCGTCGTCCATCGCCCAGATAACCGGGCGATATTGTTTGCCCGCGTCCACGAACTGCCCGTCGTCTCTCGTCGCGTCTATTTGACGCCAGTAAACGCTCAACAACTTTTCATAACTCGTCTTCGCCGCGTCGTACACCACTCTCACGCTTTCGACGTGACCAGTCTTTCCCGATCCCACGTCGCGATATCGAGGACGCGCCACGTCGCCACCGATGTAACCGCTCGTCACCGCGCGCACGCCGTCGAGCGTCTCGAACGGCGCCGTCATGCACCAAAAGCATCCTCCCGCGAACACGGCCACGGCCTCGTTCGCGCCGACCGCGGGTAAATCCGCGGGTAAATCCTCGTCACCGGTGATGAAACCGAGGTCGTGCGCGGCGTCGATCGCGAGCGGCGCGGCCAGGGCGAGCGACGCGGCGTTGATGATGCCGCGTCGGGTGATGGGCGATGACGTCGCGTTTTCTCTCTCATTCGTCGCGTAACGAATCGTCGCGCGTCGCTCGCGCGCGACGAGGGCGACGGGCGCGCGCGCGACGGCGCGCATGCGCGGCGAGGTGTGCGGGAGGGCGCGGCGAGGCGTGCGGGACGGCGCGGCGGGCGCGGCGCGGTGGGCGCGAATCGCTCTCTCATTCATTCTAAGCGTCCTAATCCGTGTTGCGGTTCGAGCGGTCGACGCGACGCTCACTTCGCCGCCGCCGCCTCGCGCTCGCGCTGGCGCTTGACGTCGAAATTATACACGCGCGCCATGTTCACCTCCATGATTGTCGCGTTGTCCTTCAAAACCGCCAAATCCCTCGCGTTCGCCTCCAGCCCGCTCTCGCACGCCGTCACGTTCGTCTCCAACAGTTCCTTCGCCTCGTCCAGCGTGTACTCCAGCATCACGTTCGCCCCGAGCCACAGGTACGCGCTCTCCGGCGTCTCCACCGTCGCCTCCGCGAACGTCGCCTCGGTCAACTGATACTTCACCGTCGTCCCGCTCGCGTCGCCGCGATCGCGCTTCTCACACAGCGTCTCCACGGCCTCGAGCGATCGCCGCACGTCCGGCAGCTGCGTCGAGAGTCGTATCCGCGCCTGCTGCAGCTCCGCCTCGAGGCGTTTGTATCGTCCGTACCGCGCGCGCATCTCCTCCATGACCTCATCGATCGCGCGCTCGCCCACGTGCGCCGCGACGTCCTCGATGAACTATCGGGGCGCGTCCGACGCGTCGTTCGTCAGTCTCTCGCGCGCTCGCGCGCGCGCGTCGTCGCCGCACGTC
>Ga0181598_1005381_pt1 | contig 10237 bp, 6 predicted proteins | sample 041ome_4_FD_153295 | JGI IMG/M metagenome (GOLD analysis project Ga0181598, IMG submission 153295) | Coastal salt marsh microbial communities from the Groves Creek Marsh, Skidaway Island, Georgia - 041404US metaG (spades assembly) | ecosystem: Environmental > Aquatic > Marine > Intertidal zone >...
GCCCAAACCCTACTGCCATTGGGTGACTTCAAAGTCAAGTCGAACGTGGATGTGCGCGCGCGTCCACACCGCGCGCCGCGTCGTGGTCGATGACGACGACGACCGATGACGACCTGCGGGATGACGTCAAGGCGTTGGCGAGCGCGTTAGGATTCGCGCCTGGCGCGACGCGCGATGGCGCGGCGAGCGTCGTCGAGCGCGGGTTCGATGACAGGGATTTTCGCGCCGCGCATCTCGAGGCGGCGGCGAGGCTGCGCGCGCGGGATGGGACGACGACGATGACGGGTGGTGGTGGTGCGAGTAAGACACGTGGGCGTGGTTCGACGACGATGGTGACGAAAGGGCGACGGGGCGACGGTGGCGACGGTGGCGACGGCGACGGGTCCAAAGACGCGGGCGCGGGCGCGGGCGGGGCGGGCGAGAAGAAGCGGCCGTGGAATCCTGGTGCTGGTCCTAGGCCCGTACAAGGGAGTGGTGGGAATGATGAGAATCATGCGCGTGGTGTTGGTGATAGGCTCACGGGGACGTGGTATGAGATGTCTGCGCAGCTCACGAGCGAGTTGGGGGCGGCGGCGGCGAAAAAGGCGACGGCTGAGCCGACGCGCGCCGAGCTCGAAGCGAAAGAGGCCATGGCTAAGCATGCGATAGAGGAACGCGTGGGGACGTATGAGAAGCGCATGAAGCGTCATAGCGATGCCAATGCAAAGTGGCTCGAGCTCGTGAGGACGTCTGGTACGGCAAGCGATAAGGTGGCGGCAAACGTGTTGAGCGTCACCGAGGATCCGGCGGCAAACTTAAAGGCGCTGGAAAACTTACTAGGACTGGTTGAACGCGCGCGTGCGAGTGGTGGTAAGCGTAGCGCCGTGCAGGCTATCACTGCGTTGGAGGCGTTGTTTCGAGAAGGTTTGCTCCCTGATCGAAAATTAAAGTATTTCAGCGAACAACCGCTTTCGCTCGCGGCGAGCGCGCCGCACGAACGTAAAAGGTTGATGTATTGGTACGTCGAAGACGCCATCAAACGCATGTATTTACGTTTTATTGGCGCAATCGACGAGCTCTCGCGCGATCCTTTGCCGATTTTGAAGGAAAAGTCGTTAAAGAGTGCGTTCGCGTTGCTCAAAGCCAAGCCCGAAGGCGAGCGCCAACTGTTGAGCATCCTAGTCAACAAGCTCGGTGACCCGTCACGCAAGCTCGCATCGACGGCATCACATTTATGTTTAGAGCTCATCAAAGCACATCCTGCGATGAAGCGCATCGTTGCGCGAGAAGTAGAGGCGTTCACCTTTCGTCGCGGCGTCGGCTTGAAGGCGCAGTACTACGCCGCCGTCATGCTGAATCAAATTTCATTATCACACAAAGGTGACGGCCCGGCGTTGGCTGAGCAACTCATCGAAACATACTTCGGGTTGTTTCAGTATTTGTACAAGTTATCGCTGAAGAAAAATCCCGAAGACGATGCCGCCGCGGCGGCCCTTGAAGCGAAAAAGAAGGAAAAGCAGCGTCATCGCGACGGCGGTCGAGGCCGCGGCGGTCGCGGCGGTCGCGGCGGTCGCGGCGGTCGCGGTGGTCGCGGTGGTCGCGGAGGCAAGGATGATAAAAAGTCGCAGCCGGCGCAGATTGGCGCCGGTGTAGACGCGCGCGTCGTGTCAGCATTACTCACAGGGATTAACCGCGCGTTTCCGTACGTGGCGAGCGAAAAGGTGGACTCGTTGATCGATCGCATCTCTCCAGCGTTGTTCACCATTGCGCACTCGCCCAACCTCAGCGGCGCGTTGCAAGCGATGATGCTCCTGTTTCAGCTCTTGTCTGCTCGATCATCGGTGAGTGATAGGTACTACCGCGCGCTGTACGCGTTATTGTTACATCCCGGACTTTTGCGCTCGACGAACACTGCACAGATTCTTTCGCTCGTCTTCAGAAGTTTGCGCGAAGACGTCGTGCCCAAGCGTGCGGCGGCATTAGTCAAACGCCTTTTGCAAGTGGCCGCGCAAGCGCCTGCGACGTTCGCCTGTGGATCTCTGATGGCTATCAGCGAGTTTTTGGCCAAGCAACCGTCGCATTGGAACGCGATTCGCCAACCCCGTGAAACCGACGAAGATGGCGACGAACACTTCAAAGACGACGCCGAAGACACTGAACGAACGGGAGTTTTTGAGGGCGATGATACGTCACATCGTACTAATGAAGAGTCCAAGAAGGATTTGGGTGATGAATCATCTGACGACGACGACGGCGCGAATGAAACTCGAGCGCAGCAGCATCCAAAGGAAAGTTTGAGGTACGACATGGAGAAGAGAGATCCGTTGTACGCCCGTGCCGAGACGTCGTGCTGGTGGGAGCTCACAATTCTCGCCGCCAATGCGCATCCCTCGGTCTCTGCAATGTCTCGAACGTTGCTCGAGGGCAACGCGATCACGTACACCGGCGATCCGCTCAACGACATGACGCTCACCGTCTTCTTAGATAAATGGTTACAAAAGAAGGTGAAAAAGAAGACCAAAGGTGGTTCGGATGTCATGCGTGCCGTCGACTCGGGTACACACACGAACTATTTGCCAGGTACTGAAGAATTCGCGTCCCTCATGGAATCTGAGGTCGACCCGTCTGAAGTATTCTTCCATCGCTACTTTTCCAACAAGGAGGAGAAGAAATCTCAAGCGAAAAAGAAGGCTGATAAAAAGACCAAAAAGGATGACGATAGCGAAGATGATGGATCGGATGATGACGGCGAGTTACCGAAGAAGAAATATGATGATTCTGAATCCGAAGGCGATGCGAGCGACGACGATTTGGGTGTGGATGAAATCAACATCAACGACGCTTCTGATTCCGACGACGAAGAGCTTGCGTCGCAGCTCAAGAAGATCAAGAAGAGTTCGTTCGATGAAGATAGCGACCAAGAAGCGGATGAAGAATTTGCCAGAGCTGAGCAATTAGAAGAAGCCATCGAGGATGATCGCTTTGACTTGGCTGCGCTCGCCAAAGCCTACGGTAAACCGCCTGGGTACATGCTCAAGGAGTCGCCCGCGACGACAAAGGCGGCAAAGAAATCAGACGACGATAGCGCCGTTAAAGCAATCAAACGCGCGGTTAAGAAAGGCCCATCACCGGATGCCAACGATGATGGTGCCGACCTTGGGGGCGAAGACTTTGCCAGCACTGGTTTATTCGCCTCGGCGGATGACTACGCCGATATGATTGAAAACGACATCGCGGGCGCGTTTGATCCATCCAAGCTCGACGGCAAAGACGACGATGATGATGACGACGATGACGAAGACATTGATATTAACGACGACGACGACGACGACGACGACGACGACGACGACGATATCATTGCTGAATCCAATGATGATTCCGCTTCGGATGACGCGTCTCCTTCGTCTTCGTCTCAGCCGCCGCCCAAACCGCCGTCGTCGAAGAAAACCAAATCCACCGCCGTCGCCACGCGGGCGAGTAAACGCGTACGTGCGAGATAAACATGCAATACACACCACATACACCATAGCCACGCACGCACGCACGCACGTACGTACGCATAGATTGTCACACCTAAACACGCGCGCGAGCGCGTTCAGCCTCAAAAAAGTCAAAGCCACGCAACCAATTGAATTGCGGCCTACCGCGCGCAGCTTTCACCGCACACGTCGACGCGACGTACGCCGCGCGCGCGCACACACACGCACACGCACACACGCACACACACGCACACGATGCCCGCGGACATCGCGGTGGTGCCATCGAGCGCGTCGACGACGCTGACGCGCGTCGAACGCACGGGCGCGCACTCGCACGTGCGCGGACTCGGTCTCGATGACGCCCTCGATGCGCGCCACGCGTCGCAAGGTTTAGTCGGACAGTTGAAAGCGCGTAAAGCCGCGGGAGTGATTGCGAAGATGATTGCCGATGGCACGATTGCCGGACGAGGCGTGCTCATCGCGGGGCAACCTGGGACCGGGAAGACGGCGATCGCGATGGGGATGGCGAAAACGTTGGGGAGCGAGACGCCGTTTGCGAGCATGGCGGCGAGTGAGATATTCTCTATGGAGATGTCAAAGACGGAGGCGTTGACGCAGGCATTTAGGAAGGCGATCGGGGTGAGGATTAAGGAAGAAACCGAGGTGATTGAGGGTGAGGTGGTGGAGATTGAAATTGACCGTCCGGTGGGCAACGTCGGCGCGGCAAAGGTTGGGAAATTGACCATGAAGACGAGCGATATGGAGACGGTGTACGACCTCGGGACGAAGATGATTGAAGCGCTGAGCAAGGCCAAGGTGAATGCGGGAGACGTGATCAACATTGACAAGGCGAGCGGGAGAATTACAAAGTTGGGCCGCTCTTTCTCTCGGTCTCGCGATTACGACGCCATGGGAGCGACGACAAAGTTCGTCGCTTGCCCAGATGGCGAGCTTCAAAAGCGTCAGGAAGTCGTGCATATGGTGTCCTTGCATGAAATTGACGTCATCAACTCGCGAACGCAAGGATTTTTAGCTCTCTTTGCGGGTGATACCGGAGAGATTCGCGCCGAGATTCGCGAGCAAATTGACACCAAGGTGAGCGAGTGGAAAGAAGAGGGCAAGGCAGAAATTATCCCTGGGGTTTTGTTCATCGACGAAGTGCATATGCTTGATATTGAATGCTTCTCATTTTTGAACCGCGCGCTCGAAAACGATTTGGCTCCAATCCTAGTCGTCGCCACGAACAGAGGCATCACTAAAATTCGCGGCACCGAGTTCAAGTCCCCGCACGGAATCCCGATCGATCTCCTCGATCGTTTGTTAATCATCCACACCACGCCGTACGACGAGCGTGAGATCAAAGCTATTTTGGAAATCCGCTGCGAAGAGGAAGATGTTGAGCTCACGGATAACGCCAAGGACTTGTTGTGTAAAATCGGTTGCGAAACGAGCTTGCGATACGCCATCCAGCTCATCTCCGCCGCCTCCTTGGCCGCGTCCAAGCGCAAATCCGCCAAGGTTGACATCCAAGACGTCTCTAAGGTGTACGCTATGTTTTTAGATGTCAAGCGTTCGACGCAATTCTTGGTTGACTACCAGTCGGATTACATGTTCAACGAAGTCGGCGGCGACGACGCCATGGTGGCCTAACGTCCATCGCGCGCACACATACACACAAACACATAGTGGAGGAAAAAATAGTCGATAAAAAAATTTCACTCCGTGTCTAGATTTACATGTAAACCGTGACCATTAATATAATCACAAAAATCAAGTCTATGTAGTGCACCAAACGTAGTGCACGCATCGCACGCCCCGATGGTGGTGGTTCGTTTTAGATCGATCGCCCCCGACGCACGACGCGCGCGCGTGTGAAGCCCAATCCGCCTCTTTGCGACTCGCACGAGTTGCAATCAAGCTCACACGCGAATAACGTATTAACGTAATTCTCGTACACGGCGCACGGGTTAAAGAAGTGTAAAACGCACGCACTCTCCTACTGTATAAGTCTATAAACAGACTGGTCCCGCCGTTCATTAAGTTTCACTCAAGACCTCAAAAGCAATCATGCCGTCCGCGGCTTTCATCAAGAAACAAGGCTACGCCAAGCGCGTGGCCCAGTTGCTCGACAACTATGACACCGCCTTGTTGGTTCACGCCGATAACGTCGGTTCCCGACAATTCATGGACATCCGCGCGGTACGTATTGGGCGATGTGCGCGTGACGGGTGAAAGCCCTAGTTTGCCCTCGATGGTCGTCCTTGACGTGGTCTTCGTCCGACGGCGCTGGTTTCAAGCCGTAACGTATTCGTGCACGTGACTGACGTGTGTACTCGTGTTGTGTTTTCTCATCCTCTACAGTCCATTCGCCCGGAATCCGTCGTGCTCATGGGTAAGAACACGTTGATGCGCAAGTGCATCACGCAGTACTGCGAAGAAAAGGGCGACGACACGTGGATGATCTTGGCTAACAAGCTCGTCGGCAACGTCGGTATCATCTTCACCAAGGGTGATTTGTTGGATGTCCGCACCAAGATTAAGCAGTTCGTTGTGCCGGCCCCTGCGCGTGTCAATGCTATTGCCCCGGTTGAAGTCATCGTTCCGGCTGGTCCGACTGGTATGGAACCGTCCCAAACGTCTTTCTTCCAAACGCTCAACATTGCGACGAAGATTAACAAGGGTACGATTGAAATCATCAACGACATCGTTGCGTTGAAGGTTGGTGACCGTGTCACCTCTTCCATTGCGTCTTTGCTCAGTAAGATGAAGTACACTCCGTTCACCTACGGTTTGGAAGTGCTCGAAGTGTACGACAAGGGTGCCATGTACCCGTCGTCTGTTTTGGACATCACCAACGCCTCGCTCGAAGCCAAGTTCATGGAAGGTGTCAAGCAAGTTGCGTCCATTTCTCTCGCGACGAACTACCCGACCCTTGCGTCCGTGCCGCACTCCATCATCAACGCGTACAAGAACGTGCTCGCTATTTCCATCGGCACCGAGTACACGTTTGAGCTCGCGCAAAAGGTCAAGGACTACCTCGCTAACCCGGGTGCCTTCGCATCTGCTGCCCCCGCTGCCGCCGCTGGCGGTGGTGCGGCCAAGGCGGCTGTCGTCGAAGAAGACGACGAAGAGGAAGAAACCGCCGACTTCGACTTGTTCGATTAAACACCGCGACGCGCCGTGCGCGCTTTTGTCTGGTCTCAGTTGAAACTTATAGTTCATTTCTAGTTTTGGCTTGTGAATCTACACATTTCACTCATACAAATACACGCGTCGTTCGCAAAAGATAAAAACCAACCTGGTATACATTAATATTATAAACATACGCCCCGCACCCCGCGATGAGAGCTTTTTATTGTCCGTAAAGACGTCGCGTTTCAAAGTACTAACATACGCGTCTCGTCGTCATTGGATGAGTCGCTGCACGCTCACCAACTCGGCTTCGACGTCATCTAGCGAAAATTCCACGCGCCCTTTTTTGGCCAGGCCTGTTTTCGCGACCGCTACGTTTGGCGATGTGCTCGTGGATGAATTCGCCCGTCGTAATTTCCCGTCGAAAGCGCCGTTCGGGCGCGCGTCGGCGTCGAGGCAAGTTTGAACTCGCGCCGCCGCTTCGCGATCAATAGCTTTCAGTCGCATCAACGCATCGATAGAAGGTTCAAGCTCACACATCGGTCGACACAATCTAATCGTTTCCACCGTGAGCTGTCGCACGAAATTTTGCTGCTCGCGCAGGGCTTGAATGACGTCCTGTATCCCGCCGCCGTGCGCGCTCCGGTGCGTCCCCGCCCCCGTCGCGTCGCCGCCCGCGTAATGCTCAACCCCTCCGTCCTCGTAAACGGTCGTCTCCGATCGCCGTGGACCGCCGCGAGACTTGGAGCTCCCGAGCGCCCACCGCCCAAACGCCGACGGCGTGCTGTTGGGATCTTCGCTCATCGTGCGCTTGTGCCACGCGCGCTTTTGCGCGTACGAGCGCGCGCCGATTGGCGGCGGCGGCGACGCGGGCGCATTCGCACGCGCCCCCGTAAACGCCGCCGCCGCCTTGGTTGGCGTCCCCTGATCCTCCTCCGCGCGCACCGCTCCACCGCCCACGCTCCACCGCGCGTCCGAGCTCAACCGACCCGCCTTGCGCCCGTCGCCGCCCGAGTCGCCGCCGCGTTCGAGCCTCCCCGCGCCCGCCGCCGCGTCCCGCCCCATCGCCTGCCCGCGATGCACCGACCAATCCCCACCACCACCACCACCACTCGTCCTCGTCGGCGACCGCAACACCGTGCCCGACGTCGTCGTCGCCGTCACCAACCCCTCGCCGCTCCCCGCCCGCAACGACGCGCGCGTCAACCGCCCAGACCCAACGCGACGCACGTCCGCCTGCGCCTGCGCCTGCGCACTTCCGCCACCGCCCCGTAAACGCGCGCCACCACCCGCGACGACGTGAGATCGTCCGCGCATCGACCGCGACTGCATCGACGACCTCCGCATCGCGTGACCATGGTCGTCGTCGCCATCGCCATCGCCATCGAACGTCACCGTCGTCGTCGTCGTCGTCGTCGTCGTCGCACCACCACCACCACCACCGTCGTCGTCGTCGTGCACGTCGCCATCGCCCCTGACGTCCGACGCCGTCGTCGTCGACGCGAACGACGACGACGGGGCGCACCCCATCGCATTGTGACGTTCGATGTCGTCGGATGATGATGATGATGCATTCGTATTCGTATTCGCATTCGCGCTCGACATCATCGGGCGAGGACGCGCGGGCGTGGATGGATGGATGGATGGATGTGTTCGGACAGACATGCGGTGGCGTTGGCGTACACCGCCCCGAATGCGTGACCGAATTGATGATGAATGCATGCATGAATTAATGCATGAATGAGTGAAAGTCCGAATGCATGAATGACGCTGACGGGAGTGGGTGACGACGACGACGGTGCGACGACGACGACGGTGCGACGACGATGGATGTGTACGTGATGCGACACGCGGAGAGCACGAATAACGCCCTGGATGTGGCGACGATCGAGAACGACGCGCGCGAGCACGATCCTGGGGTGACCGCGCGAGGGCTGGCGCAGTGCGCGGCGGTGCGCGCGCGAGGCGGCGGGGCGAGGTCGAGGTCGAGTTCGAGTTCGACGTCGACGTCGCGCGAGGTGGAGGTGTGGAGTTCACCCATGCGACGGTGTTTGATGACGGCGGATGCCCTCGCGCGCGGGCTCGGGGTGAGGTTTGGCGTGCGCGCGGATTTACACGAGCACGGGGGGTGTTTTCGAGGCGCGCGAGGCGGCGGAGGCGGCGGCGTCGTGGGTTTACCTGGGATGACCAAGGCGGAGATGGAAGATGCGTTTCCGGCGTGTGATGTTCCACTGGAGCTCGAGCACGGGTGGTGGTCACCCGAGCGTGGGTGCGAGAGCGTGCGCGACGCGCAAGAGCGCGCGCGCGGGACGGCGGAGTGGTTGTGGGCGCGCGCGCGCGCGATGAACGCTCTGGAGGAACCAGCGAAGGATTTATACATTGTCGCGCACGGGATGTTTATTGATATGTTGTTCAAAACGTTATTTAATGCGCCAAGGACGACTGGTAAGCAGCCGGCGTTGTTTTGTTCACAAAATGCTTGCGTGCATAAATTGCGCTTTGACGTCGCGGAGGACGGCGAGAGCGTCGGCTTGCAAGTGTTCAACGACGTCACGCACATCCCAGAGCACGATCGATCGGGTGGTTCTGTAGAGGGCTTGGACGTGGCGTACACAAAAGAAGGCTCGGCGTGAGAATGGTGCACGCGCCGCGTTTATTCTAGTAGTAGTGATTTGTTTTGTTATTTGCTTTTATTGATTCTAATACTGTGTATTCGAAGATGTTCTACAATCGCGCCTTCTTACCCGAGCGCATGAATGGCCGCAAGCTCCACTCGATGTCGGCGTCGTCTTGCTCGACGGTGCCGAGTTTGATTTGATACAAGCGCATTTCAAAGCGCGGTCCAACCTCGGTGAGGGCGACGGATTTCGCACCACGAGGCATTTCATACGTGTGATGACGTAAAGATATATAATCTGCATCGTTCGCAAACGTCACCACGCGCTTACTCTTCGCCTTGGGTTCGGGAAACAAGTGCTTGAGCACCGTCGCCGTGCGCTTGCCCAAAGGCGTGCTAAAATTTTCCAAAATCAAATGCGGGAACACTTCGGACACGTGTCCGATGTCCTGGTCCTTGATATCATGCCTCATCACCGTGTTTGACAACCCAAAGTAACACGTCGGTCCGAAAGGCATGTGCGAAATCACCAACCCATCCGGCTCGCCCCGGTGCTCGTGCACCATGACCAAGTCGGTGAACCCGCCGCTACGACAAAGTTCGGCTAAATCCGGTAAGATCTGACTCCCCCGGTTCACGCGCTGAGACGTGGGAAACAATAACTTCAACTCTTTCGCAAACTGCGTCAATCGACTCGAAGGATCGCGCGACGTCGTCAACAACACCCGAGGCTCGCTTTCATTCGCCCTCGCGTACTCGTCATCCGCGACGTTGGCCCCGTAGGTTGCCGTGCGCGTATCCTCCATCGCCAACTCCTCCCTCAACGCGCTCTCTTCTCGACGTAACTCGGTGGGAATAACCTTACCATCCTCCAAGCATTGTCGAATCGTGCGCTTCTTCTCGTACAACTCGCGCGCCTTGCCCTCGAGCGACTTGCGATAGATGAACTCCCGGCGCAAACGCGCGTTCCGTCGCAACATCGTCGTCGCGCACTGTCGTCGTCGTCGTCCGCGGTCGACGCCCTACGTCA
>Ga0181598_1005385_pt1 | contig 10230 bp, 13 predicted proteins | sample 041ome_4_FD_153295 | JGI IMG/M metagenome (GOLD analysis project Ga0181598, IMG submission 153295) | Coastal salt marsh microbial communities from the Groves Creek Marsh, Skidaway Island, Georgia - 041404US metaG (spades assembly) | ecosystem: Environmental > Aquatic > Marine > Intertidal zone >...
GTATAAAGGGAATCCAGTTAAACGGATGAACTCGTGTTGAGCGTCAAAGATGTAATCGTTGATTTCTGCAACTGTCCATCTACGATTTGCGGTATCCTGTAGTAATCGTTCAACTCGATCCTGAAGGTTCCCCAACGTTAATGTCATCTTCTACCGTGTAGTTGTGCTTCCGTTTTGGAGGTGCTTTCACCATTTTTGCTTCTGATTTGGCAGCATTTCCGGTGTCGGGGTCGATCAACACAGGAGAATTCTTAGGGGGTACAATCAATGAGATTGGAAATCTAGGTCTGCGGTATCCTTCGGGAGGTCGAGAGTATTGAGTCTGCGTATATTCAGTTTCGTAGCATTCGTTCATCAAGCGATTGATGTGAATGGCAGACACTACTCGTGCGCTTCCTCTTGGAATGACTACTCGGAATCCGTTAATTGAGGATGCTACTTCAGCCGTGTCATGGACATCTCGTCCCATTTCAATGCGGATTACCCCATATCCATCAGGAATACTGGCTGGATCACCGTCCCATTCTTTGGCTAAATTTGCATGGGCAGAGACCTGTGAAAACCGTCCTGTTCCGGGGTTGTAATAAGCTTGGGAGAGAGATGGTTCGTAGTACTGGGCTTGAGCCATTTTTAGCCTACATTATAGTTTAAAGCGTATAAATTCGCAAGGTGACCGAACACGACCACCTCACGAATTTAATGAGAAATTACACCAACTGGGTTGGGTAATCGTTAGAAGCAAACCGATAGTTTACCCAAACGTAAATTCGCACTGCAGTATTGGCGAGATTAGCAGTTGTGATCCGCACAATGCGATCACTGGCTACTGCTTCCATCATTTTTGCTGCATCAATACCAGCTACTCCCACAGTACCGTTCGTCGTATCTACGTCGATGGCAGTACCCGTGTAGTAATTGGCAAGGGCAGTTGTACCAATATTCAGGGTTGCGGTGGTTGCAGTGGCATCAAGAACTTTCTTGACCACTACTACGTCTTCTACGATTGCCCCAATCGGAAGCGTGAAGTCGAATGTTCCGTTGGTTGTAATGAGTTTGTGCTCAGAAGTCTGAGGCACATAGCTCATCTGTTGCTTATCACTCTTCATAACATCTCCTTTAGATGAGAGTGTCCCGAGATCTTAGTAATCCCGAGACTTATTAGTTTCAGCTATTAGCACCGTAAAGTGGCCCAGCAGTTGGTGTCACCAGAGCAGATACACCTGTTTCAATTGTAATGATCCAATCCTCGTTAAGGATTAACTGACCATGCATGAAAGTGTATCCTACTGTACCACGTTGACCCAAGGGATCGGTTCCGCTAGGTGTCGGGCGGACAACTTTGGGAACGATGCTGTCCATTCCCCCGATAGTTGCAGTGCCAACAGCATCTTTTGCGAAGATCACAATCGGGTAAACTTCTGCCCGAGTGCCATTAGCATCTTCGACTAGAGATGTCCCGGTAGCACCAGCACCAATTGAGTTATCACCGTTATAGTCAAAAGCAACTGCTTGAGTGGTCACGAGGAAGCGAACTCCCTTGTAGGAACCAATCTCATAGTCCATTGCTTGTGAGCTATTGGCGTACTGCTCGACAGGTACGAACCCATTTAAGTTCTCTAGGTCGTAGCGCAAGATCGGGTGGCAGATCGCAACATAGCTAGGTCGCAAAGGTTGCGTTGAAACGTCAGGAGTTGCGGCTAGCATCTCTGTCAGTTTCTCTGCATCTAGACCCTCTAAGTGTCGGATTGCTGCGTCAAGATCAGCAGTAGTTACTACCGCATTCACTTGATCTCGTTGAGTATTCTTTGTACCACCTGTTGAGCCAGCATAAATGGTGTTGGCTGGATTACGGAAAGTCTTGTAGCACAACAGGTCGATCACTTCTGCGGCTTGTTGCGCCTGACGTTCTGTAATAATACTGATGTAGGGATCTTGTCCCAGCAGTTCCATCAAGTCGGTTACAGGCACATATCTACCGTACTGGCGGATGGTTGTGCTGACCACTTCTGATTCTAGCTGGTCAAAATCGGGAGTCACACCCTCACCCAATGGGGTGTCATTTAGAGGAAATTTCTTGTACCGTCTATGGCGCATGACGTTGCCATCATTGCGGCCTTTGGTATCTTTTTGAGCGAACCGAGCAAAAGTCAGGTTCTTCTTCGCTACGGGTAGCATCTTACTTTGAATCGTCAACGCATCTTCGGTTGACAGGTCTCCGTAAAGATTACCGCTAGTCGTTGCGAATGCGGTAGTTGTAATAGCCATTTTGGTCTCCTATTAAGTCTGCATTAGTTGTGACCAGAACTTGCTTTTATCATCTAAAGAAGCAATTCCGGCTTTAGGTCGTTCGGGTGCCGACTTTCGTGAGACAACACTACTGGCAGCTTTCCGTCTCTCCGCCCTCTGGGAGTCTGCTTGCGAGGTAGAAACTACGGGTTGCGTAGGTTCTTGGCGTTGGGCTTCGTCTGGATATTCAAAAAGAAAGGATCGCATCAGGTCTACAAAAGCATCCGGGCTGGCAAAGTTCGTAACTACTGATTTACGGTAGTCACTTCCAAGAACCCACTGGGCAAAGACCGGAGAATCAAAGTCGATCTCCCGGGCGTTGAGAATCCCAAGTTGGGTATTTGCCAACTGATGTCTTTTGGACAAAGAGTCCTGTACCTGTCGTCGTTCTCTTTCTTTCCTGAATTCCTGAATCTCCGGATCTACCTGTTGTTGCATCTGCTTGATGCGCTTGTCCAACAGGGTAGTCATTCCTCGAAACAGTTCGGGAAATGCCTCGAGTTCATCTCGAACGTCTTGCGGCAAATCGGATAACAACTCCTGTAGGTTAGGCACCGGGTCAGATGGTGCTTCCTGCTTGGGTTGTGTCTCCCGGTTTCTCTTGAGATCTTCGATCTCCTGCTGTAACCGAGATAATGATTCGTTCATCTCCTTGTTTTCAGCCTTTAACTTGGAGATAAATTCTTGCGAGTCTCGAAACCGTTTAGCTAGCTTGGGGTCGTTGTCCAAGGTAGGTTCTGGTTTCGGCTCTGGTTTTGGTTCCGGATCTGGCTCTGGTTCAGGGTCGACTGCAACAGGCTCTGGTTCCGGTTCGGGTTCTGAATTAACTTGGTCTTTTCCTACAGAAATCTGAGTCCAGATATCTTCTTTAGAGAGTTCAGCAGAAGGTTGTTCTACTTCTTCATCGGTCGATGGAACTTCTTCCAATTTTTCTGGATTGGTCATTCGTATCTCGAGAAAGGTTTTGGACGTAGTCGGGATAGTTTAAAATCTCTTGAAATGCCTGAATCTTCCCAACCCTTGAGTTATGCTGGGCTAGACCCTCCGGGGTCACCAGTAACTTGAGTCGTTCCACTTCCTCCGTTATTCGGGTTTGCAGCATTTCCTCGAGGTGTAGCCATAGCTTCTGCCCCCGGAGGACCTGCAGTTCGTCGTTGGTCAGGGGGTACGTTTGCCCCTTGGTTTGCTGCCATCTGTTCACGTTGCATCTCTCCTAGTACCTGCTGGAGTTGTTGCTCCTGTGCAGCTTGCTGTTGTTGTGCTTGAACTTCCTGCTGATATCTTTGTTGGGCCATTCTCTGTTGGTCCTCCTTGAGCATGATGGAAAGATCGGAAAAATCAGAAGGTTGAACCATCTGGCCCATGTCCATCATCTTGAGGATTCGCTGAATCTCCAACTCTCTGCGTTGCTTCCCGATGCTGTGTCTCTCTTCAAGAGCAGAATCTAAACGCTTTAACTGCTCATCGATCTGTCCTTCTTGCAGTTTCTTTTGAGCCTCCATCTGCATCTGCATCTGCAGCATCTGTTGTTTTTGCTGCTGGGCTTGCTGCTTCTCTTCCGGAGTCTTCAGTAATTCATCAGGTTCCAGATTGAAGGCGTTCAGGATCGGCTTTGCCAAACGGTCTACTCGAATTTCTTCCGCTAGACCCGGTAACTGCTGAAGAACCTGCATGAACTGAAGGAGTTGTTGATTGTGAACTTCTTCAGCGATGTAGCGTTCGTAGCCTGTGCAGAGTGCGTCCGCATCACAGTGGAGTTCCGGATCATCCGTATCCACTAAGATCCACCGATAGATTCCATTTAAAGTGTTTCGCATCATGTGCGAAATCGATTGAACTACTGATGCGGTGCTACGGGCCTGATTCCGGTCCAATATAGACATCCCGGTAGCAGTTCGGGTCTGGTAGGGTGCTGTCTGCCCCATGCCAATCGGAGACTGACCAGAGGATAAATTGGCTTCCCGTTGAAGAAACTGCATCAGTTCCATCAGACCGTTGGTCACGTCTGGAATCAATACCGGGCGAAATGCGCCAGAGACATCGGCACCCGGTGCGAACTGCCAAACTTTCCCGGGGTAGAGATCTGTCGGGTCTTCATTTGCTGCCAACTGACTAGAATCCATACCGACCATCGGAACCGAAGACATCTCTTTGCCTTCGACGTACATACTCATGGCAAAGTTGATCAGGCTCTGGATGTCTCGAATCGACCAGTAGATCCCGTCACCCCAGATGGAGTGCGTGTTGTCATGCCAGTAACAGAAGTGATAAGGGATCTGCCCATCATAAGGATTGATAGAGGCTTTAACGACTCGATTTCCAAGAACTGTCACACAAACTGGTGCCACCTCGAGAATACCGAGAGCATCTTCGTCAATGTAACCTTCCAGATCGTCCCGGTCGAGGGTCCCCCAAAACTCCAAGAGTTCGTACTCTTTCTCTGATTCCTGATAGGACTCTTGGTGTGGGTTGATTGGTCTGGAGAGTTCGTAACCACCTATCGTGTACTTGTTTTCCAGCACATCAGCTACGGCTTCCGGATTGTAGCCATACTCTTCTGTCAGTTTCTGTCTGGCTTGAACGGATGATAGTTGGGTACGTTCTATGATGTAGCTCAGATCATTTTCATTATCTGCTTCTGGAGACGGATAGAGGTTAAAGATAGAAACAAACTTTGCAGTCGGTAATAGTTCTGCTTCTACGGCACTCTCGATACTCTCAAGTCTTCCAGAGAACTTACCGGAGTAAACCGGGTAGTTCCTACGAATTAACACGGGAGACTTCAATACCCCGGTACCATGCAGGATCATCTCGTGGATGGCTCTACCAATCTCTGTCGTAAAATCTGTCTGATCGAGAATGTCTCGTATTCGATCTTCCATGTTCTGGGCACGGTCCCGAAGGATCTGGTGGACGGGAAGATGAGTACTGAGTTCCTTAATGTATTCTGACTTCTCTTTATCAGACATCATCGGCATCCCTTCAGCCATCTGGTGGATGTCTGCAGGAATAAACTTGGGAGTACGAGCAGGAACAACCGAAAACGGAATCTTGTTATTTTGAAACAACATTCCGTTGATCTTGATATGAGCCGAAGTCACCTCCCTTCTGGTCAAGTTCATGTAAGGTGCGTTCCTGCCCGACTCTTTACGGAGTTCTTCCACATAGATCCCATTGTAGGCATCTTCCCCGGGAAGCCACCGTTCATTCTCGATATTGCGACGATAGTCTCGAGACTCTTCAAACTTGTTGCGAATCAGGGTTGCTAGCTGATCTTCTTGGTTGTATTCCGAGTCTTCTGGGGGAGGAGGAGTACCCGGATCTGCTATTGGTGATACGTCAATCAAGGTCTGTCTCCAATTCGTGTAAAGTGTCTAACAAAGCTTCTGCGATTCTTTCGTTTATTTCGATGAGTTCAAAAGAAGAGAAAGTTTCTTCCTGCTTCTCTGAAATAAGCTCACGCCATTCGGCTACTAGGTGTTGGATATTAGACATAGACGTAGTGTCGGTATTCGTTCTTTCTGGAAGAGTACTCTGGTAGTAGTGGTCCTCTTCTTCCGGTAGCTGGATGTCTTGTCATGCCCCAGCAAGCTAGCCCGAGGGCAAACACGCAGTCATCGTGGGCACCTGTGTTTGCTGCCTCCTTACCGTTCGGGAGAGTTACAAACGTCATCAGTTCATCAACAAGCACCCGGCTTTTCAGTGTTATCTCTTCTTCCCGTAGTAGCTCACGAATCGTGTCTACGAGTTGGGGCCGGGTTTTCAGCGTTGTTAGGAAACCTACCCGTTTGGTACGTTTCTGACCCCGTTCATCTAGCCGCATTTCGTTGTATAAATTCGTATAGTGATGCTTATCCAGTAGGGATCGTAAGGTGACCAGCCCGTGGTTGTTGCGTTCGACGACGATCAAGGCTTCGTTATAGTACTGAGCTAGGGTGACTAGCTTCCATGCCAACTGGTCTGGGTCCGTCTTTGTTCGGACTTGTGCTACTTGCTCGAAAGTTAGACCGTCAAAAACACAGGCAACTGACCAGTCGGTATCTCGGTCATTGACTTCAATACCTTCGGCTACGTCACACCCGATCCGGTACTCTCGTCCTTCAATCGGATCGATGTATATCTCCAGTTCCCCGGTAGGGTGGGGGTCCAACGTGTACTTCGGAATGTTGGTACCCGGAGAGTAGCGATTCGTAGGCAACGTCATCTTTACGACTGACTTCTGAGTGCTTAACCGTTGCCGAATCCTTTCAAGGATCTCCCGGTCGAAGACCATCCGTCCGGAGGCTAGGAAGGCTTCCCGGTCGGAACTGGGGTAGTCCTGATGAAACTGGTCGAGAGATCCTTGGCAGTTTACATCGATGGAAAGTCGTCTCCACTTCAGGTGTTCTAATGACACCCCGAAAGTCTCAAGGCCAGCATCCCCAAGATCGTACTGAACGGTTTCGGTCAGTAAGCGTTCCTCCTCTTCCCCTCCGTACCGTGGCTCTGTCCCAACAGTTTCTTTAAAGGCTTCCTTTTCTGCGTCCGATTCAAAAGGTAGCTTATAATCATCGAACACATACCACGGGAAGAAAGTAGCTTCCCATCCACCCTTGTTGTCCCCAGTAGAAGCAGACCAGTAGGACTCGTAGAAGTATCCTCCCATGCCTCGAGCAGTTGACTCGATCAGAACCTCTGTTCCTTCTGCGATGGCTACGTTGCGGAGTAGTGCTCCGGAGTAATCAAAAGCGTTCTCACCCCATCGGGAAACTTCGGAGCAATGCAAAAGCTTGATCTGATCGCCAACAATGTCGGTGCCCCCTGCAGTACCTAAACGAAACCGGACGTTCAAGTCACTAAAGGAAAGTTCTCGTTTACCGGAGTAGCCTTCCTTTGGCTTGAGGGGTGCCGGGTAGTGTTTCAGCATCAGGCGGACCATGTTAAACAGGGTAATCGTCGTAGGCTCATCGTGGGCTACGATGGCTACCCTCATGTTTTGTCCGATCAATGCTGCCCGGAAGAATCTCGCTAGGCAGTACGTTGAAAGTCCGCTACGTCTTGGCTTTAGGATTACCTGTCGGACAAACCCGGTTTCTTTTTTCTGCTTCTCACATCGGTGGTGCAGAATCCGCTGAACGGTGTTCAACGAAAAAGGGATCAGGTCTCCGGTTCCGAAGCGTTCAATTCGGAACTTCTCGAAATGCCAAAGAGGATCGTCTGTGAGCTTTCTTAGTACTTCTCGAAATGCGTCGTTTGATGGCACGGTCTGCAGTTACCCAGAACTTGATCCCATGATGGGAGAATACACTACGGACGTATTCAAGATTGTAGGGTGGAAAGAAACGATGATGACAATAAGCAACTGCAATTAAGTTCCGGTTGGGGTAGCAATACTTGTGGGACAGGACCTGTCCGAGTAGGGCTTTCCAACATTCATACTTCTTTGCTTCGAGGATACTGGTGCCGACTACAAGATCCGCTATTCCTGATTTCAAGCGGACTTCTCTTTGTCCGCCAAGCTGGTCTTGAATGTAGTCCAATACCTCGACCTCCAGAATCTCTGGCTGGAGTGGCATTGTCATATTTCTATTGTGAAGCTGATTATACCATAAAACAATTAAGTAGCAAACCGATTAGAGGCTAAATGCCAGTAATGATTCGTTAAATTGTCCGGTGTTTTTAATCAGTTGGCGCATTTGGTGGGCAATCTCCCTCACCTCTATCTGTGCGTGGTCTGAGGCACGAAGCTGATAGAAATGAACGAAATTTCGGAAGTTGAAAGTAACTACATAACGTAGTTGGTTGGCGTAGGGGAGTAGGAATCTGGCGGATTCCTTGGCACGAGCACGAGAAAGCCCGGAGGCTTCCAAGTCCTTTACGAATAAATGATAATTACGTTGTGCTGTCTGAACAAGATTGGAAGCTGACTCTTGAAGACTTTCGGGCCAGTCTTCCGGAATGTAGTAGGAATCACGTTTTAGTTCCTTATACCGGGCGGATTCTGAATTAATCGAGAGTGTTCTGTGTTTTAGGAGATGTATATGTGTTGCGATATCGGATTGAACCCGGAAGGATAACATGGAGTGTTCAAAGGGGGTGCCGTGGTGGTTCGATGCGAGATATCGAAGTAATCCGGGGATACGATGTTTAGTTTCCTCGCTGATCTCCTGATTAGTACTGGCCCAAGCTGCCCGGGCGTGAGCGTGATCTCCTCCTACAAAATCGATCAACTCTACGAGGTTCTGCTCTCTCACTTCTTGGACCTTCCGGGTTGGTTTCTAGCACGGTTCTTACTAGCCTTTTCGTTGACCAATTTGCCGTTTTTGGTGTGGGACTTGTCGTAGCCTTTTGGGCTAGGGCTTTCTCGGTTGGCTTTATTCAATTCAGCCCTATATTGCTTACGTTCAGGAGTTGAATGGTACTCTGAATCGTACTGTTTCTTGGTTTCTGAGGCTTTTCCTTTGCCGTTTCCAGCTAGCTTGTTGCGCCTTTGCGGTACTGATTTCATAAACCTCCGAAAAGTTTTTTAGGTCGGTGTAAAGATGACTGGAGTCCCAAAAAATAAAGAGGGGGAGGGGTCGTGGCCCCTCTCCCCCCTCTCAGAATTTGGAATGTTTTTGGTCAGTTTTTTTGATGGTCTGATGATGTTTGGAAGGTCTCTTCCTATCTTCAGTGGCTGTCCTTTTGACACCGAGCAACAACCTTCCAGCCCAGCAAACACCTGTCCTGCTGATCTGTTGTCAAGAGGACACTAACTGTAAGTCACTGATTTTACTGCAGTTTACTTCGGATCTTCAAGTAGTTGGGCCAACTGTGCTTCGTAATTCACCAGATCTGTATCCTTCGATTGGCTCTTTTTCATCGTCTCCAAGATCCTCGTAGCCAATGGTAGATTTCCATGTTCAACGGCATTCTTTAGAAGGTCAAATTGAACTGTAAGCAAATCATTAGCGGACCACTTTTCTGCTTTTAGTTGTAGCCTCGAAGCTTCCGCTCTTTCAAATAATTTCAGTTTATCAGCGAGGACACTTAGCACACTTGTTGCAGAGCGCACGTCATCAGCCTCATCAGCTTTAGTGTATTGCTTATGCAATTCACTTGAAAGCCACAAAAAATCTAGACTCTGGAGCAAGGCTAACCGTTTCTCCTTGGTTTCTTGCAGTAACTGCTTTTTTGCTTCTTGAAACTCTGTCATCGTCTCAGGTACTTTTGTGGTAGCTGGAATTACTTGCTGCCTTGAGCTTTTTGTGTGTTGAGGGATCACGATGCTTTTTCAATTTAGCTGATTCTTTTAACCGTCTATTCTTTTCTCTTTCAATACTTGCTGAACCTTCGTAAAGAATCTTCTCCAGATCACAAAGACGAATATAATTACGACCTTCAACTAGTCTTATTGGAAGCTTTTTAGTGTAGATCCAATAGTCAACTGTGCGTCTCTCAATACCAAGCAATTCGGCAGTCTCCAGAGTAGTGAAGTGTGGCTCTGCGATATGCTCACACAAAACCACTAATCTCTCCCAAGACCGTGCTATTCCAGCCTTATTTACTTTCCCGATCTGTCTCCGGATAAAAAGCTTTCTGCGGTGTGCTTAATCACCAGCACTTCGTCATCAGTCCAGAAGTAATTCTCTTTCTTGGATGGATCTTTTAGCACTCGCTGCCACATGTTGTTTAGAGGTTGAAACAACTGCCACATGCGATTCATCATCTCCATACCTTCATCAGTTAACTTTGTAGACTCGCTCATGCTTCTCCTGTTCTTGTAATAGTTTTTCAACGTAAAGGGTTGCGTCCATCATCTCTTCTTGCAGATGCTGTAGCCACTGCACTACATTCAGATCGTTTCTATCCATGTCAGTGCCGTATTTGTTCTTCCCGGCTACTGCTCGATCCAGATATTTATCTAGTACTGACTTCGTTACTGAATCCATTAGTTCAAACTCTGCTCGTGCATCTCCCTCCAGC
>Ga0181598_1005392_pt1 | contig 10216 bp, 9 predicted proteins | sample 041ome_4_FD_153295 | JGI IMG/M metagenome (GOLD analysis project Ga0181598, IMG submission 153295) | Coastal salt marsh microbial communities from the Groves Creek Marsh, Skidaway Island, Georgia - 041404US metaG (spades assembly) | ecosystem: Environmental > Aquatic > Marine > Intertidal zone >...
CCCTATTTTGCTTTTCTAAAATCTCGAAAACAGCAGGTTCAATAATATATCTACCTACAACAGCCATGTTACTGGGAGCCTTTTCAATTTCTGGCTTTTCAACAAGTCCTAAAATTTCAGTTACATTATTTTTCAAAACTTTACCAGGAGTAATAATACCATAAGAGGAAACTTCATGCTTATTGACATCCATTATAGCAAGCATATTTCCTGTATTGTAGTTATCTATCATTTCGCCAATTGTGTTTGAACCATAAATTAAATCATCGGCAAGTATAACGGCTACAGGTTCATTTCCTATTAAATGGCGAGCACACCAAACTGCATGACCAAGCCCTGCAGGTTCTTGTTGTCTAACATAAGCAAAAGATCCAGGTATCTTTAACATTTCTTGGGCAGTTTTAAGGGTTTCCCTTTTCCCCTTTGAAAGTAAACTATTTTCAAGTTCAAAAGAGTGATCAAAGTGATTTTCTATAGCTGACTTTCCCCTGCTAGTAACAAAAATAAATTGTTCAATGCCAGCATTGGCTGCTTCTTCTACTGCGTATTGTATAAGTGGTTTATCAACTATTGGAAGCATTTCTTTAGGCATAGATTTTGTGGCTGGAAGAAACCTTGTGCCAAGACCACCAACGGGAAAAATGGCTTTTTTAATTTTCATTCACAATTCCTTAAAATCTAGTTATAAGTGAATATGCATTGATTATTGTAATAAAAGCAATTCGTCAATAGCTGTTAATTTTTTTTGATTGATAAAAGGTTGGATTAATGAACATAACTATGTTGGGAACTGGCTATGTGGGTTTGGTCTCTGGAACTTGTTTTTCAGAATTTGGTTTTAATGTTTGTTGTGTAGATAAGGACCAAGAAAAAATTTTTAATCTTAACAATAATATAGTTCCAATATATGAACCTGGATTAGAAAACCTGATAAAAAAAAACAAAGACAGTGGAAGACTGACTTTTAGTAATGATATAGATGGAAACATTAAAAAAGCTGATGTCGTTTTTATTGCTGTTGGAACCCCCTCACGTCGTGGTGATGGACATGCTGATTTAACATTTGTTTATGAGGCAGCTGAGCAAATTGCAAAGCAAATAGATAATTATACTGTGATTGTAACTAAATCTACTGTTCCAGTGGGTACGGGATTAGAAGTTAAAAAAATAATTAAAAAAGTTAATCCAAATGCAGAATTTGATGTCGTTTCAAATCCTGAGTTTTTAAGAGAGGGTAACGCTATTCAAGACTTCATGCGACCTGATAGAGTTGTGGTTGGTTATGAAAGTGAAAAAGCTAAAAACATAATTTCAGCTTTATATAAACCTCTTTACTTGATAGAAACACCTATTCTCTTTACGGACTTAAAAACTGCAGAGTTAATTAAATATTCAGCTAATGCCTTTTTAGCGTTAAAAATTTCATACATAAATCAAATGGCAGATCTGTGCGAAAAGGTAGGCGCTGATGTACATGGTGTTGCCAAAGGTATAGGTTTAGATAAAAGAATAGGCAGCAAATTTTTGCATCCAGGTCCTGGTTACGGTGGATCTTGTTTTCCAAAAGATACTCTTGCCCTAGTTAAAACAGCTAACGAAAATAACTCTAACATTTCTATTATCGAAACAGTTGTAAAATACAACTCTCAAAGAAAATCTGATATGGCTAGTAAAATTTTGAAAGAACTAGGTAATGACTTTGAAAATAAAAAAGTTTCTATACTTGGATTATCTTTTAAACCAGAGACTGACGACATGAGGGATAGCCCTTCTTTAGATATTATCCCCCTACTCCAAGAAAAGGGAATTACTATTTCTGCTTTTGACCCAGTAGCTATGGACGAAGCAAGAAAATTATTAAAAAATATTGAGTTTGCAGATAACTTAGAAACATGTCTTCAAAATAGTGACGCACTAGTTATTCTAACAGAATGGAATGAATTTAGGAGTCTGTTTCCAGAAGATTTAAGTAAATATATGAAAGGTAAATTAGTTATTGATCTTCGTAATGCTTTAAACCCAGAGAATTTTATAGACAGTGATTTTACTTTAATACAAATAGGAAGAGCAAGAAATACTAACCAGTAATGTTAGTTCCCTGAGATTTAGGTCTTTTCATACCTTCTATTAAATTAGCCATTTCAATTTTTCCTATGATACTACCTCTAGAATTTTTTATTGTTACAGGTTTGGAGGGGTCGTCAGACATTATCTGAAGAATATCCTCAAGTACCATACTTTCTTCTATTATAGGCCCGGAGCTTTTAGTTTTTGTTGGTGTCATTATTGACTTGGCTTGAATTACTCGTGCTCTATTGATGTCCTTGATAAAATCAGATACATAGTCATCTGCAGGGTTCATTATGATTTCTTGAGGATCACTATCCTGCACCATACTTCCGTCTCTTAGAATGGCTATTCTATCTCCAATTTTCAATGCTTCATCTAGATCGTGTGTAATGAATATAATTGTTTTATGGAGCTCATTTTGTAGGTCTAATAGAATGTTTTGCATTTCAGATCTAATGAGTGGGTCTAATGCAGAAAAAGCTTCGTCCATTAGAAGTATTTCTGCGTCTGTAGCTAACGCCCTAGCTAGACCTACCCTTTGCTGCATTCCACCTGAAAGCTGTCCAGGATAATAAGTTTCATAACCCTCTAAACCTACTCTATTAATCCACCTGTTAGCTTTTTCAACCCACTCTTCTTTTGGAATGTTTTGTACGGCAAGTCCATAACCAACATTTTGAAGAACTGTTTTGTGAGGAAAAAGAGCAAATTTTTGGAATACCATAGACATATTATTTTGTCTGAATTTTACTAAATCTTTTGGGTTAAGATCTAAAATATTAGTATCGTTAACTAAAATTTCTCCACTAGTTGGTTCAATTAACCTATTAAGATGTCGTATAAGTGTAGATTTTCCTGATCCAGAAAGCCCCATAACAACTTGTATTTTTGCTTTTTTAATATTGAGATTAATATTATTTAAGCCCAAAACGCAATTTGATTTTTCAAGTAGCTCTTCTTTACTAATTCCATTTTTAACAAGTTCAAGTGCCTTAACTTGGTCATCGCCAAAAATCTTATAAAGTTGATTAATTTTGATTAATGTATCATTTTTACCCATCAAATTAATCCTTACCTTCATTTCTATATTTTTGCATTCTTAAGCCAAATTTTTGGGTAACTCTATCAAAAATTATAGCAAGTATAACAATAGCTAAACCATTCATTAGACCCAAAGCTAAATATTGATTAGAAATAGCTCTTAGAACTGGTAGACCAAGTCCCTTTACTCCAATCATTGAAGCAATAACAACCATTGCAAGAGCCATCATAATAGTTTGGTTTACACCAGCAAATATTGTTGGTAGGGCAAGTGGCATTTGGACACCAAAAAGCTTTTGCCAATAATTTGCGCCAAAAGAGTCCGCAGCCTCTAAAGCGTCTTTATCAACTAATCTTATCCCCAAATTAGTTAAACGCACAATGGGTGGAATAGCATATATACATACAGCAATTAAACCAGGAACTTTACCTATCCCAAGCAACATAACAACAGGAATTAAATAAACAAAACTTGGAATAGTCTGCATTACATCAAGTATTGGAACAATAAGTGCTTGTACTTTGTTACTTCTTGCCATAGCTATACCCATTGGAATACCAATTGATATACATAAAAAGGTGGCGACTAATATAATGGCTAAAGTGGACATCGTATCTTCCCACATACCAAAATATCCTATCAGCATAAAACTTAAAAAAGTCCCAATAACAATGATTATTGATCTTGAGCCTATCCAAGCTAGGATAAGTATTCCTAACACTATTAAAGGCCAAGGAGTGTTAATAAAAAATTTTTCAAACCCTACTAGAAACATCAATAAAGGCTCAAAAAAAGCTTCTATTTCTGCACCATAAGATCTAGAAAAATCAGTAAAAGCAAAATCAACGGTTTTTTTGAATTCTCTTAAATCAGATCTGCTCATATCTGGAAAATTATAAAACCAGTCCATTTTAAAATCCTTCTTTACAAAAAATAATCACTACCTCTTAGAAGTAGTGATTATTTTGATTTAAATAAATTATTTATAGACTAGATTTTACTTTCTTAGCTACATCTGCGCTTACCCATTTCTCCCAAACATCACCATGTTTTTCAAGAAATTCAAATGCAGCATCTTCACCTGATGCCTTCTGTTCGGTCATGAAAACTAACATACCGTTCATAATTTCGCCTGGATAAACTCTTTTGGAGATATAATCTAGAGCAACAGTAGCATTCTTTTTGAAATTTGCTGATACTATGCTGTTAACTTCTGATTGAATCCAAGAAGATTTTTGTGGCTGTGCACACTCTTTTTCAGGTTTAACAATACAATTATCCCAGTTTTCTTTTCCACCAAATGGAACACCAAAATCTAGTTTATGCATTTTGTATTTACCAATCATAGAGGTAGGTGACCAGTAATATCCAAACCAATTTTCACCTCTTTCAACGGCCTTAGCCATTGAACCATCTAGACCAGCTGCGCTACCAGGATCAACTAAAACCCAACCCTTCTTTTCCATTTCAAACGCTCTAAAAAGATTAGCGTTAGCTAATTGACAACCCCAGCCGGCTGGACATCCAATAAAAGCCCCTTTTGACTTGTCTTCGGAATATGGAAATAAATCTGGTCTTTCAAGAACATCCAAAGCAGTTTTAAGTTCAGGATGTTTTTTTACAGTGTGGGGTGGAAGCCACCATCCTTCACCTAATCCTGTAATTGGAGACTTGTTTGCTACGATTAGTCTATTTTCGCCAACGGCTTTTTTTAAAGGAATTGCTACAGCATTAGCCCACAATTCAGGAGCAACGTCTGGTGATCCTTTTTCATTCATTGAAGTAAAAGTTGGCATTGTAGCACCAGCAACTAATTCTACTTCACAACCATATCCTTTTTCTAAAATAATTTTATCGACATTGGCCATCAGTTCTGCTGATGCCCAGTTCATTTCTGCTATGCTGATTTTACCACATGCAGCATTACCAATAGTAGCCCAACTAAGGCCTACGGCTACGGTTGCCGCCATTGTAAATGCAGCTCCGAATACCCGTTTCATCTTATCCTCCTATTTCCGCTTGTATACGTTATACAAACCTTTTGTTATTTAATTTTAGAAGTATGGAATTATACTTCATAGAATCATTGTAACAATAAAACATAAACAATTGCAAATCTCGGAACGTTAGTTTCATTAGTTATGATCTATAAGATACTGAAAAATAAGGAGAAAAAATTTTTTAGTAATAGGTATAAATATTACTAATTATTTTTGTTTAGATTTATATTTTATTGAAATATAATTCAATTTTGAAAAAAGTAGATAGAAATAATGTTTGTAGACACAACGCCTTTTATTATTGCCTTAGTAGTAACATTTTCATTCTTAATATGTGTTGCTATTTGGAATAATTTTAATGCCCCACCACCCCCACAAAAAGCGCCCCCAATTGACCCTGGTCCATCAAGAACTCGAGAAATTTTAGCTAGGTTTAGTGAATTTTACATGAATCTTAACCCGCAAGGAGAAGTCATTTTTGATATAGGAATTTTACCTGATCCCAAGCAACATATAGTTCACGCACTTTATGTTGGTTTTGATGAAAGCGAAAATGAAGAAGAAAGACTTGCTATTGAAAGAGGCTTAAGGGCGATAGTCACATTTCAAGAAAGAGTGGGAGAATATCCTATTAGAAAACAATTTTCAGAAACAGAAAAAATTTTAGATCAGGATAATAATAACGAAGATCAAGATATTTATAATGATAAAAATTATAATTTATTAGAAGAAGAAGAGTTTAGTAGGTTTTCTACACTAAGAGATGAAGAGTTGGAAGTTCATTTTCAACATTTAAAAATAGAAATATCTGAAGATTAAGAGGGTTAAAATGGCTACATATAAAATAGATCAGAGCAATGAAATTTATTATGAATATGTTGCTCCCAAAGCTGGTGGCAAAACTTTCGTTTTTGTTAATGCTTTGACCGGAAGCACAACAGCCTGGAATGGTGATATAGGAAATAAAATAGTAAACGAAGGAAATGGGTATCTTGCTTATAATTTTAGAGGGCAAGAAAAAAGTAAGTTCGATAAGGGTCTTACTCTAGACACAAACATGATAGTATCTGATTTGGTTTTATTAATTAATTCTCTAGATTTGAAAAATATTATACTTGTAGGACTATCAATAGGTGGTTTGTATGCTGCTCTTGCTATTGAAAAAGGATTAAAGAGCATAGGTTTAATTTTAATAAACACTCTTAGAAAAAATAATCCAAGGCTAAGATGGATTAATAAAACAATGGTTAATGTTGCACGCTATGGCGGAACCTCCTTATTAATGGACTTTAATATGCCTGTTATTGCTTCACCATCTTTTTTAGAAAAGATGGAGGTTAATGCCTTAAATCCTGAAAATTACAAAGGTCTTGACGAGGATTCTGGAATTTTCAAGCTTATGGAAGGGTCTCTGTCAGCAAATTGGGACATAGATTGGTCAAAAATTGATATACCTACTCTTATCATGACAGGGCATTATGACAAGGTGTTTAGGGTTCCGAATGATATTGATGAAATATGTAATACAATGAAAAAAATTGAAAGAATTGAATTTCCAGAATGTGGTCATTTAATTCCAATCGAAAACCCTCACGAATTTGCAGAAAAAATAAATGAGTTTGCTAGTAAATTATCTTAAGTTTTTTTTATAAAGATTGTTATATCTTCTTTGAGAAGATTATGTTTAGAAATTTCAGGGTTATTAAAGTTTTCTTCACAGAGTTTTTTAATCCAAGAAGCTTTTGTATAGTATAGCTTATTTTTTATTTTCCGTTCTTTACTTACTAAGCAATTAAAAATTAAAGCTCTTTCTACATACCTCCAGTTAGATTTTAAGTTTTCTAAAAAATATTCTTCCCACAGCTTCAGATTATTAGTTGGTGTTAAATTATAAGTACCTGACATGATTACATAATCAAATTTTTGAAATGGATGTATACCTTCATAAAAATGAGCGTTTGCAAACTTTTGGTTGTTTTTACAAAATGAAATTAAGTTTGTATTTATATCAAATCCATAATATTGAATTTTACCTTCCAAACTTCGTTCCTTAATTATCTCAAGTAACCTTCCATATCCACAGCCAATATCTGCTAAAGTACAAAATTCAGATTTAGAATTTTTTATAATTCTGTCTATTATGATATTTAATCTCAAGTCTTGAGATAGTTTGCTATTCCAAAACACGCCTTGAGGAGTATTATTGTATTGGAAAAATCTGTTGTTATAAATTTCAGAGATTTTTTTGTTTAAAAATTTATGAATAAGATTTTTAATAAAGGACATACAAAATAAGATAGTCTAAAAGACTATTGTTATAAACTTGAAAAGGCAATCACATGAAAAAAATTTTATTACTTGGCAGTGGAGAATTAGGTAAGGAATTAACCATCAGTCTAAAAAGAATGGGATGCTATGTGATAGCGTGTGACGCTTATGAAAATGCTCCAGCAATGCAAGTTAGTGATATGGCTGAAGTTTTTAATATGCTTGATAAAGAAAAGCTTAATGAAGTTATAAACTTACACAGACCTGATTTCATCGTACCTGAGGTTGAGGCTATTGAAACCGAGGTCTTATTGGAAGCAGAAACAAATGGATACACTGTTATACCGTCTGCAAAGGCTGTTAATTTAACTATGAATAGAGATAGAATTAGAGATAGAGCAAAAAGTTTAGGATTAAAAACAGCTAGATTTGCTTATGCAGAAACAGAAGAAGATCTAATTTTAGAAGCTAAGAAAATAGGTACTAAGGTTGCCGTAAAACCAGTTATGAGTTCTTCGGGCAAAGGGCAAAGTTATGCAAAGTCGGAAGAAGAACTTAGAAACTCTTGGAAATTTGCCATTGAAGGTATGAGAGGAAATAGGAAGAGAGTAATTGTAGAAGAATTTATTGATTTTGATTATGAGATAACTTTGTTAACTATATTAGAGAGATCAGGAAAAGTCTCATTTTGCAATCCAATAGGCCATTTTCAAAAAAGAGGTGATTATCAATATAGTTGGCAGCCAGCTGAATGTTCAGATGATGTAATTAAAGAAGCACAAGAAGCTGCAAAAACTATGGTTTTGGACCTTGGTGGATCTGGGATTTTTGGAGTAGAGTTTTTTATTGATAAAAAAGGGGGAGTGATTTTTAGCGAGTTAAGTCCACGACCTCATGATACAGGTATGGTAACTATGTATACTCAAAATTATAGTCAATTTGATATACATGCTAGAGTCCTTACGGGAATGCCTTTACCTAAAATAAAACTAATACAGCCCGGGGCAAGTCACGTGATTTTAGCTGAAGAAAATGCAAAAGGTAATTATACTATAGAGGGTATTGAAAAAGCTCTAGAAGATGAGAATGTAGATTTCAGGATCTTTGGTAAACCAATTTTAAAATCTTATAGGCGTATGGGAGTCATTTTGTCATCAAGCTTAGAAGGTGCAAAAAAAGCGGCCAATAAAATATTTGTAAAATCTCTAGAATAGATTTTATTGTAGGATGGGAATTTCTGCATCCTCAGTGATATCTGTTATAAGCATATGACCAGGTGTATGAGAAATACAGAATGGAATATCAGAATCTATAATTGCATTTTGTGGGGTTACTCCGCATGCCCAAAAAAAATATATTTCATCCTCAAGTAAATTTTTAGGCTTGTCTCCCCAATCAGGATTATTAACATCAACAATACCAATTTCTGTTGGATCACCAACGTGAATTGGTTTTCCATGTGCCCAATGAAATGGTTGACAAATATTAACAACCTCATTGATGTGTAGTTTTTTAAAAATTCTCATAGAGACTACCATTGTATTCTGAAAAGGGCCCGAGACTTGATTTTTAATATTAGTTTTATACATTGGTACGACTTTATTATTAATTATATGGTCTATTTGAAAACCATGTTTTACAAGAGCATGTTCAAATGTAAATGAACATCCAATTGCAAACGCTACAAGATTTTCATTCCAAATATCACTGATATTATTAGTTAACTTAAAAAGTTTGCCATTCTTATAAATGTTGTATGAGGGAACATCATGTCTAACATCAATATCATTACCTAAAGTTCTAAAAAATGGATCCCCTACGTTAGTGACCCCAACTAGTGGGCAGGATTTAGGGTTTCTTTGACAAAAAATCATAAAATCAAGGGCATACTTTTTGTCTAAAATAATAAGATTTGTTTGTAAAAAATTCTTTGAAAGGCCTGATGTTTGACCTTTAAAGCTCTCTGACCTAATTATTTTTCTTAGTTGATCATTATTAAGGTTTTGTGCTTCCTTGTATAGGTTTTCAATTTGTGTCAATTATTACCTCTAGGGTTGTTGTTTTTATTTAAAATAAGAAATAACAGAGGCTATCTCATCTTCTTGTTTATAACCCATTAAGTGAATGCCACTTACTCCTTTAATTGATTTATATTTTTCTATCAATTCAATACAAACTTTCCTTCCTTCTAGTTTTTCATTACTAGATTTCTCAATCCTGTTTATAATACTATCAGGGATATTAATTCCAAATAAGTTTTCATTCATCCATCGCGCACTTTTAGCTGATTTAATAACTCCCAAACCTATTATAAAATATGCTTTATCTGTAATACCAAGCTCATCAAGCTTGTTCATGTACTTTTCTAGAATAATTTCATCAAAAGCATACTGGGTCTGAAAAAATTCTACGCCAACATTAATTTTTTTAAATAGATTTTGTCCTTCAAAATCATCAGTTATTTTAAATGGAGTGTCAGCTCCTCCTATAAAAAACTCAGGAGATTCTGTTATTTTTCTACCAGAGGGGTATGTTTTGTTAGTTTTAATATCATGGGCTGTTTTTAACAAACTTATGGTGTCAAGGTCTCGAACTTCTTTAGTTTCAGGTTGATCGCCTCCCTTTACCTCATCTCCATAAAGACAAAGTATATTTGGGATATTTAACGCCCATCCACCTAATAAATCTCCTTGAATGGCAATCCTGTTTCTATCTCTAGTTGTAAACTGTAACACTGGTTCGATTTCTCTTTCTGCAATAATTGCAGCAGTTGCTAAAGCAGACATGTGAGACTTAGCCCCTGCTCCATCTGTAACATTCACGGCATCAGCAAGAT
>Ga0181598_1005419_pt1 | contig 10194 bp, 9 predicted proteins | sample 041ome_4_FD_153295 | JGI IMG/M metagenome (GOLD analysis project Ga0181598, IMG submission 153295) | Coastal salt marsh microbial communities from the Groves Creek Marsh, Skidaway Island, Georgia - 041404US metaG (spades assembly) | ecosystem: Environmental > Aquatic > Marine > Intertidal zone >...
GTGGTATGAAGAAAGCCCTCCTTCTCTTTTTCCTTTTCATGACTTTCACGCTGTCTAGTCAAATTTACGGTCCAGCACAAGGTTTTCCTTCTGACCCAGTAATTAGTGCGACTTGGGAGAACGATCGCCTATATCTAGGGACTCAAGGATCAGGTGTTTATGAATTAACAGAAGGTTTTATCCAACATTCTAAGCGTTTTGAAAAATTCAATAGGTCTTCCATTTATGGTTTTCAGGAGGTAGATACTGGGTTGGTGCCACTCCTTAGCGGTGAATTAAACGCTTACCCTATTGTGGTAACCAATGAATTTGGCACAAAATATATTGTTAATGAAGAGAGTTTAAGGGTAAAGTTTAGTGACGCTGCCATTGCAATGAGCCCACTTCCGTCAGGAATTTGGCGAATGATTCTTGATGGTCAAAGGCTCAATTTTTTAAGGATGGGCTCTGAATTAGTCGTCTTGAATGATTTAGGTGAAGAGTTGGATAGACAGCACTTTCAAGGATTGTTATTTGACTTAGCACCAACCGAATATGGTTTGGTATTAAGTGCAGAGAGTGGGTATTATCAATGGAACAATGGTTGGAAAAAAATCGGTTCAGGGCTTCCTATTTTTGCCTTTGATGGCAAAATGGCCCGCACACCTCTTGGAAGTATTGAGGTCAATAAACTTTTCACAGGGAATTGGTCATCAACTGATTTTTCAGCATTAGCCTACAAAAGAGAAGAATATGAGTCAGCTTACGATGTTGATTCTATAGGAACCCTTACTTATACGTTTTCTTCTACAGGTGTGGCGGTTCAAAGTAATAATGACTTGTTATATACCATAGATTCTCATCGTGAATTACCCGACTTACGTCCAGGGAATTATGATGTTGCCTTAATTGCAGAGCAGTTGTTTGTAGCTACACCCTCAGGGATGTATATTTTTGAGAACGGAGGCCAACCAAATCTTCCTTACCAGACTAAGTTCAAGCCTTCCATAGACGGAATACCAACAGAACTTATTCCTCATAGAATTACTGCTCCAAATTCTTTATCCTTTGCAGCTGATGTTGAAGTAGAGAGTAATACGCCTATTTTGGGACGATACAGAGTAAATGATGCCACTTGGGAATATTGGGATGTCAACGGGCCTATATTATTGGAGTATCCTGCACCAGGTAATTATACGCTTCAATTACAGGTAGATAGTAGGTCCGATTTTGCTTCTAGTGAACCTACCTCTTATACTTTTACGGTCCATGCCATTTGGTATAAACGCACAGGCACATGGGTAGGAGTAATAGTATTCTTGGCAGCACTAATTGTACTATGGCAGCGTAAAGAACGATTGCGTGCTAATGAACGCCTTGAATTACAAGAACGGCTCGCAGAAGCTGAACTTCAGAGTAAACGTGGACAAATGAATCCGCACTTCCTCTTCAACGCTTTAGATGCCATTTCAAATTTCATCTTTAAGAATCAGCCAAAAGATGCGGTTCTATATATGGGGAAATTGGCAAAATTGATGCGATTAACCTTAGAAAGTTCTCGAAGCAAGGAAATGGTTCTTGCCGATGAAATAGATTTATTAGGTAAGTATGTTGATCTGTGCATGTTGCGTTACGGTCAATTCAAATGGCAACTCACTATAGATGATGCCTTGGACCAATTCGAAATAACTGTACCTCCAATGTTGTTGCAGCCATTGGTTGAAAACGCTGTACAACATGCGGTAAGGCCAAATTTAGCATCCAATAAACCTGGAGAGATTACTACCAATATTAGCCTTCGAGATAATCAATTACTTATTGTTATTGAAGACAATGGTCCGGGTATTGAACATCCTGAACAAACTTCTAAAAGCCATGGTTTAGCGATCTTAAAAGAGCGATTGGAATTGCTCTCTAAGAAGAACGCACAAGCATATGATTTGCAATTAGTATCCATTGAAAATAGTGGTTCAATTTTTGGGACTCGTGTTTCACTCATTTTACCCTTAAAGGGTATGGAATAAAACGTAGCTTCAAATAAACGCTTAAACCTATGAATGCATTATTGTTAGACGACGAACAGCCTGTACTAGAAAGCTTAGCGGGAAAACTTGGTCTATTTTGTCCAGAGGTCACAGTGGTGGCACAGTGTAATACGGTAGATGAGGCTTTGACCGTGCTTGCTCACGAATCTATTGATATTTTATTTTTGGATGTCAATCTCAATGGAGAAAGTGGATTTGACCTCATTGAAAAATGGTCAGGTGATGAGCTTCCTTCACTCATATTCACAACAGCGTTTGATGAGTTTGCGGTAAAAGCAATAAAGCATGCCGCACTGGATTATTTGCTCAAACCCATTGATGCTGAAGATCTAGTGAAAGCGGTTCGCAAGGCAGGTCAAAAAGTGAGTAGAGATCTCCAAGATGTGGTTAGCGAAGCGGTCAAAGGGGCACCTAAGAAATTAGTCATTCCGACTACTGAAGGTATGCATATCCTGAATGTTAAGGATATTGTCCGTTGTGAAAGCAGCTCTAATTATACCACCTTTTTCCTCGCGGATAAATCGTATGTATTGGCTTCTAAAACCATGAAGGAATATGAAATACTACTACGTCCGGCGGGCTTCGAGCGCGTTCATAAAAGCCATTTGGTTAATCTTGAAATGATTTCTCGTTACATTAGTGCGGATGGAGGCTATGTGCTCTTAAAAGAAGGGTCTACGGTTCCAGTGAGCAATCGGAAAAAGGAAATTCTGGTTAGTCACTTGAAGCGATTGTAAATGCCTACTGAATATGCCCTTACGTACTATTTAGGCAGCACTATTCTGGGAAGCATACTCTTGTCGGTATTGGTTATTTTGTTGATCAATATTCCGAATGGCACTATTTACCTTGACGAGGCTGGATTCGTATTCTTAATAAGTTGTGGAATCGCGATCGTTGGTTCATTGCCTTTTCATGCGTGGTTGAATTGGGTGTGGTATAAAAAGGTAGGTAGTCAGCCGTACGAAGATTTTTTCCAATCATTCCTTCGCAAGTATTGGGTGGGAAGTTCGATTTGCCTTTTACTCGTCTACTATGCTTTTTTTCTAGAAATTCTCCCTAGCTGGACACAATTTGGGGGAGTGATTTCGGGTAAACTAATGTTGATCGCTCTAGGGTATTATCTGCTATTCTGGATCTCCTATGTCGCTTTGGGATGGTGGATCATCAAACGATTGAAAGGGGCGATGCAGCCTAGTGAAACGGACGTTTAATACGCCACCACAGTCTTTTTTACCTTATTTAGAGTACTTGGCTTTCACCTCTTCAGCACCTTTGAGCACCTTCTCTTTCAGGCTTTCTTTGTAGGCTACAATGCGCTCTAAAACCGCTGCATCCGAAGAGCCTACAATCTGTGCCGCAAGGATGCCAGCGTTCTTTGCACCGTCTAGTGCTACAGTAGCCACGGGTACACCGCCTGGCATTTGAAGAATAGAAAGTACGCTGTCCCAACCGTCAATGGAATTTGAACTATGTACGGGAACACCAATAACGGGCAGCGGGCTTACTGAAGCCACCATGCCCGGCAAGTGTGCTGCACCACCGGCTCCGGCGATGATGGCTCTAATACCTCTTTTGTGTGCGTTTTGACCGTAATCCATAAGCTTCTCTGGCGTGCGGTGGGCACTGACAATATCAACTTCATAGGCTAGGCCTAGTTCGTCCAATACGTCGATAGCTTGTTGCATAACTGGCAGGTCTGAAGTGCTGCCCATAATGATTCCGATCATGACTTTTTGCTTTTGACCAATATACTATTCTTTGCCCATTCCGCGCGTTTGCGGGCTTCGTCTCTCTCTTTTGCCACCACGGTAACGTGTCCCATTTTACGGAATGGCCGCGTCTGAGCTTTACCGTAAATGTGAATGTTTACGCCGGGTTCTCCAAGTAATTCGTCATATCCTTGATATACTACATCGCCGCTAAATCCCTCGGCACCCACTAGGTTAGCCATCACTGCAGCTGCTTTAAGTTCGGTGGAACCTAAAGGCAGGTCTAGGACTGCGCGAATGTGCTGTTCGAATTGGCTCGTGTAACAAGCTTCTATGGTGTGGTGTCCGCTGTTGTGAGGACGCGGGGCAACTTCATTCACTAGAATTTCTCCATCCTTAGTAATGAAGAGTTCCACTGCAAGAAGACCGCAGATGTCGTAGGCTTCCGCGGTTTTAATAGCAATTTCTTCTGCCTTCTTCTGCATCTCTATGGAGAGCACAGTAGGGCAGAGGACATATTCTACTTGGTTGGCTGTGGGGTGAAATTCTTGATCTGCTACAGGGAAGGTCTTTACGTCACCACTTTCATTTCGAGCGACAATGACGCTCACCTCAAGGTCAAAGTCCACAAAAGCCTCTAGCATGCCTGGTGCATCTGGAATATTCTGAACGTCGTCTTCGCTGCGGCATACTACCACGCCAAATCCGTCATAGCCGCCTGTTGCCGCTTTCCACACAAAGGGGATGGGCCAGTGATCACGCGCCGCTTGTACTTCTGCTTTACTAGCAACCATCTCAAAACGGGAGGTAGGGATGTTGTGATTGGCGTAGAATTGCTTTTGTTTGGTTTTATCTTGAATGAGCTCTAAACTATCCGGATTGGGATGAACCTTTTTACCTTGGGCACGAAGGTCTCTCAAGGCTTGTACGTTCACAGCTTCAATCTCAATACAGATGGTATCACAATCGGCAGCAAATGCCATGACGGTATCGTAATCTTGAAGGGAGCCTACTTGGAATTCATTGGCGCCAAATTGCGCTGGGGCATCCACAGAAGGGTCAAGAACTTTGGTGCGGATGTCAAATTTGCGTGTGGTGTAGAGCATCATTTTGCCCAATTGGCCACCGCCCAATATTCCCAATGTATAATCTGTAGAGAAAATATTCTTAGCCATGAATGCCTTGATTTGATGCAAAGGTAGTAATAGCGTTGCTATTTGTCCTTATTCATGCTGGCTCAACTTGTGCAACTAGAGGAATGGTGAATTGCTTTTGACTCGCAATTTCCTCCACCAAGGCTCTAGTTCTTCTCTTTTCTAGCTTTTTAAACTTACGACCTTTGAAAAAGAATGCCGCTCCAATGTTAATATCTGCTAAAAGGGTGAACACTGAATCACTATCTAAAGAAAGAATGGCTTTTTGCAATCTAGGATCACCCCCAACAGCGCTTTTTGGGTGCGTTGCGTGGTGTAGAATAGCCAAGCGGTATTCTTCTGGCCAAGTGCATTCTTGCTCCAATTCAATAAGCATTGCCCCAAATGTAGTTTTCCATTCTATACCATGGGGAGCGGCTTTGCGTCCATAAGCATTCCATACTCTTAAATGTGCGATTTCATGCACTAGCGTCGTTAAGAATTGGTACTTCCCTAAGTTGCTGTTTAAGGTGATTTTGGCACGTGCTCCTTTTTTCGGAGGCCGGAAATCTCCCAACTTAGTGGCACGAGGTCTATGGATAGCGAGGTCAAATGCTTCGTCTTTCAACCAATGGTCCAAAAGCGGTAATACTTCTGCCTGGGGCAAATAGGGCAAAAGTGGTTTTAAATCCATTATCCTGCTTGCTCAGTATCTATAGATGAAAAAGACGGGCAATCACAGTCTTTGGCTGACCCACAGCTACTTAGTGCAAGTGCTAATAACACAATAGAAATAGTGGCAATTCTCTTCATAACATAGGAGTTTGTCCTTCAAAGAAAATGTAAATTAGCCATATGATCACGAACTTTTTCGAAGGAATTGGCGCCTACGGTGTATTAATGACGAAAGTCTTTCGTAAACCTGACCGTTGGAAACTTTTTTACCGATCCACGATCAAGGAAATCCAATTATTGGGAATAGATTCTATTGGTATCGTTGTCATACTTTCCGTTTTCATGGGCGCTATTGTAACCATTCAAACGGCATTTCAATTGAGTGACGATCCGCTGATTCCAACCTATTACATTGCCATGGCAACTCGTGAATCTATAACCCTGGAATTTAGTCCAACGGTGGTGAGTCTTATTCTTGCCGGTAAGGTAGGTTCCAATATTGCATCAAGTTTAGGAACTATGCGTGTTACTGAGCAAATTGATGCCTTGGAGGTCATGGGTGTGAATAGCGCGAACTTCTTGATTTTACCAAAGATTGTGGCCCAATTGTTCTTTAATCCTTTGCTCATCTTAATGTCTATGTTTTTGGGACTATGGGGTGGAGCTATGGCCGGCGACATGTTAGGTTTAATTGCGTTCCAAGAGAGTATAAGCGGCTATCAACTAGAATTCATTGTTTTTGAAAATGTGATTTACGGACTTATCAAGTCTGTTGTATATGCCTTTATTATTGGATCAGTAAGCGCGTACAGCGGTTACACCGTTAAAGGCGGTGCTGTTGAGGTTGGAATTGCTAGTACGAATGCCGTTGTGCGGTCGTGTTTGGCAATTATATTATCCAATTATGTATTAACCGATTTATTATTGAACTAATGATTCAGGTAAAGGGTATACATAAAAGCTTTGAAGACAATCACGTATTAAAAGGTGTAGACGTTGACTTTCATCGCGGCGAAACCAATCTTATAATTGGCAGTTCTGGTTCTGGAAAGACTGTTTTTCTGAAAACTATTTTAGGATTACATCAACCCGATCAAGGTCAAATTATATATGATGGAGAGGTGCTGAGTGAAATGAGTAAGCAGCGCGCAAAAAAGCTCCGTCAAGAAATAGGGATGCTCTTTCAAGGGGGTGCACTTTTCGATAGCATGACCGTGGCGCAAAATATTCGCTTTCCTTTAGAGATGTTTTCAGAGATGACCGAACACCAAATGGATGAGCGTGTCAAATTTGTGATGAATCGTGTCCGATTGGAAGGAGCAGATTCAAAATTCCCAAGTGAGATTTCTGGTGGTATGCAAAAGCGAGTCAGTATTGCGCGCGCCATTTCCATGAGCCCTAAGTACCTTTTCTGTGATGAACCTAATTCGGGCTTAGACCCCGAAACTGCAATTGTAATAGATCAGCTGATTCATGAGATTACACACGAATTTGGAATGACTACCATTGTAAATACGCACGATATGAATTCCGTTCTTGAAATCGGAGATCATGTCATCTTCATGAAAGGGGGACATAAAGTTTGGGAAGGAAATAGCTCTGAAGTGCTCAAGTCTACAAATCAAGATGTAGAAGAATACGTCTTCAAGTCCAAGCTATTCAAGCAGGTAAGACAGGCGCTTCGCTAACCAATTTTTTGATATAGTGGTATAAAAAAACCGGGGCTGCTAGCAGCCCCGGTTGGGTGTGTTTTGTGTTAAACCAAGTAAGGATTACTTGATGGTAATGCGTTCTACGGTATTTACACCTTCTCCTTCTACGGACAAGATGTACATGCCTTTCGCATTATTGCTCAGGTCAATTACTTTGCGCTCTCCAGCCACGAATGATTCGTTAGAAGCGTAAACTATTTGGCCTAATACATCAACAACGGTTACCGTTGCATCAGCAGTTGCATCTAATTCTACGTTCACAACACCATTAGTTGGGTTAGGGAAAATAGAAACAGAAGTTAAGTCCTTATCCTCAATACCAATTGTGGATGTTCCAGAGGCAGTCACAGAAATTAGGTGTGAATATGCCATGTTGATACTTGTTTGATCGTTTCTCCAATCGGATGGAGCAACATGACCACTGTAACGAGTAGTGTTAAACAAGAAGTTTGAACAGTTTGTAGAAGTACTGTCAAAGTCTTGAATGAAGTATCCCTGAGGAGCTGAAGTATTTCCTTCTCTATAGTAGTAGAAATAGAATGGATTTATGCTTCCTGTATTTGCTTGGTAGTTGATGGTATCAGAAGTGGTTAGACCTCCAGGTAAGTACTCAATAAAAATACCTAATAGCTGATTACCCATCATAGTCAAACCGCCGTTTGGTACCTCAACGCCAACTATAGCCACACCGCTATCAGCCGTGCTTAAGTTGTAGTCAATTGTAATGGCGCTAGCAGCTGTTGGTCCGCCTTGATTCCCGTCTAATGGGCTACCGGCATAATCCATAGTTTTCGCAGTAGGTTGTACGGTTGGGTCTAATGCTGCCCAAGTACCTGCATTGTAAATAACACCAGCAAATGGAGCTCCAAAACCGTTTGCACCTTTAAAAATGGTGAAACGAATCTTGTCAGCATTGTTGCCGTTGAAGATGTCATAACCACCAATAACGTATAACGAATCAATAGTAATCTGATCGGTTTCATTGAATTCATTATCCGCCCAAGCGTAATAGTTGAAGTCATAAGTAGCGCCAACAGCGTGGTTGTACGAATAGCCTGTTGACCCATCACCATATACAATGACTGTAGAAGAATCAGGTGTAGTCGTGATAGCACCTAAAGTCATGTCTGATTGGTAAAATTGATATAAGAAGTCTGTGTAATCATAATTGTTGTTGATTGCACCACCTCTTTTCAAAATGATGTCTTCGATTTTTTCTTTCGCAGCAGCATTCGGAGTGATTTCAGTCTGCAATAGCTTGTCTGTCATTGCATCCTGAGAGAAAGCGTTGAACCCAAATGCGATTGCGGCAAGGAGTAAAACTTTTTTCATAAATAAGTATTTAAATGAATTGAGGTTCCAAGATAGGGAACATCATCGTAATTTATTGCTTGCGAACCATCATTATTCCATCTCGAACACTCAAAATAACTTGTTCTACACGCGTGTCCTCGGAAATATGCTTGTTTAAGGCAAGAATGCTCTTCGTGTCTTTGTCGTTTGAAGCCAGTTCTTCAACAACTTTTCCTGACCATAATATATTATCTATAAGCATGATTCCACCAGATGGCATGAGCGGAATAAGTGTTTCGTAGTAGTCTAAGAGCCCTTTTTTGTCTGCATCAAGGAAAATGAAATCCCAAGGCTTTTGGACCTCTCTTAATTTTGTTTCTGCAGGGCCTAGATGGAGATGCATCTGGTTAGACTTTGGGTTCTTTTGCCAATATTTTAGAATAGTGGATTCTAATTCCTCGTTAATTTCAATGGCATGGAATTCACCGTCTTCTGCTAAGCCCTCCACCAAGTAGTGGGAAGCATAACCTGTGAAAGTGCCAACCTCAAGTATATACTTTGGTCTTTTCATCAAGGTGAAAAGCTTCAAGAGTTGGCCTTGCACATGTCCACTAAGCATGCGCGGCATGATTACTTTGACCCACGTCTCCCGCTCCAATTCATTTAAATATTCCGGCGCTTTGGTGGTGTGCTCGCTAATGTATTTATGTATTTCGTCGCTAAGAAATTCCATAACTAAGCTTTGGTGTAAATAAGGGTGAAAGCATCATCTTTATTTAGGTATTCATTGGCCACTCGTTGCACATCTTCGTTGGTTAATTTGGTGATTTGTTCTGCAATAAATTCAAAAGTATTCACGGTGCCAAAATGCATGAGTGCTCTAGCAGCTCCAATGGCGCTATTTAAACCGTTGTCTTCTGCAAGAGCCATTTGTCCAATAAATTGATTTTTAGCCTTACTCAATTGTAGAACTCCAAGTGAACGATGCTGAAACTTCTCCACTTCTTTATGTACTAGTTGCTCGGCTCTCTTGGTCTGATTAGGGTCACATCCTAGGTAAATACCAAGTAATCCAGTGTCGCTGTAGAGGTTCATGTAGCTCTCAATATTATAAGCGATCCCGTGTTTTTCTCTAATATTGAGGCCTAATCTACTGTTCATTGCAGGCCCACCAAGCACATTGTTCAATAATAAGAGCGCTCTGCGGTCCTTAGAGTGAATTCCCGGAATCCGCCAACCCGTCATAAAGTGATCTTGAAATTGAGCCTCAGGACTCACGATTCGTTGTCCTTTATTACTTATTTTCTCATTAGCCTTCCAATTACTAACCTTTGGCGTCCAATGCCCAAAGAAACCTTCAGCCATGGACTCCATTCTTTCCAACCCATAGGGTCCAACTGCGGCAATTTTGATACGACTTGCCGTGTAAGTGCGAGATCTAAATTCTAAAATGTCTTCACGAGATAATTGATCAACACTTTCCGGGGTTCCTAAAATATTTCTACCTAATGAATTTCCATGAAAAATTAAATCTTCAAAATCATCGAAAATCCTTTCGGATGGAGCGTCTTTGTAGCTGAATATTTCGTCTTTTATGACGTCTTTTTCTTTGATCAGTTCTTTTTCTGGAAATGTACTTGCGATA
>Ga0181598_1005420_pt1 | contig 10192 bp, 9 predicted proteins | sample 041ome_4_FD_153295 | JGI IMG/M metagenome (GOLD analysis project Ga0181598, IMG submission 153295) | Coastal salt marsh microbial communities from the Groves Creek Marsh, Skidaway Island, Georgia - 041404US metaG (spades assembly) | ecosystem: Environmental > Aquatic > Marine > Intertidal zone >...
GCGCGTCTCATCTTTTCGTGAAGCACACTTACGCTCGCACTCGAAAGCGCAGTTCACGCGCTCGGTCTCGAGATAGAAGAAGAAGAAGAAGAGAAAGAAAAGGTGCGAAAATTTGTTTTTTTTTTTACGGGAATATGAGTGACTCACTCATTGGTGAACGTTCTTCTTCTTCTTTGTTCGTTTCCAACAAACAATCGCGCGCGCGGTTTGTGCCCCGGTCGCTTCATCGATTCAAACCACAGCTCGAGGCGATTCGTTTAGTTCGAACAAAAATCGCATCCATGGTTTGCGCTCGCAAAAATTGAGATTCGCGCGTCGCGAGGTGGCGCGCGGGTCGTGTTTTCGCGCGCGACCGTGAGATACTTTTTTTCTCCAAGAAAGAGGGAAGAAAGAGGAGAGGTTTCCTGCCCTTTTGCACTGTTTTTTGAGGGGGGCGGAGGGGGGTGTTTTTCTCTCTCACTCAATTCGAAAGAAATCTGCGCGCGCGCGCGCGCGCTCTTCTCCGAACGCGAACTTACCTCTATCCTTTCAGTCAGATAAACGCGCAGAGTAACATTTGCACCGTCCAACGAGAAGAAGAAGAATATACGAATCATGGCGACGGCTAAGATGAATGGGAACTTCCCGAGGTGCGTTTCAACATTCTCTCTCTCTCTCTCTCTTGGTTGAAGAGCGAACACTTGTCGACGCGAGGAAAAAAAGCAAATTGCTTGGTCCAGAATGCGTCTCGCGCCTCGCGCCGCTGTTTTTTTCCCTCGTCGAGAGATTTTTTTTCGAGAGATTTTTTGGGTGTTCTTGTCCTTGGTTTTTCTCTTTCCTTTCCTTTCTTCTTTCTTCTTCTTCTTTCGTCGCGGATTCGACTCGTACTCACCATCACGTTCTCATCACAAACGACAACAGGTTATCGTCGTTCGACAACCTCCACGGCCTCCCGTCCTTGCAGAACCAGCAACAAGCGAACGAGTATTTCGACCACTGGACGCCGAACGAGGACAACTTGTTCGAGCACTCGTTGGCGCAGTTTGAAAGCTCGGTGCCGTTGTCCATCAACGCGCACGCGATGAACGATTTATCGCCGCAGAATGGTATTGGTGCGGGAAATCAGATTAATATTTGGGGGCAGATTTCGCAAATGACAAAGACTCCGGATGGGATCAGGAAGAGATACAATCAGTTGGTGGATGATATTCGCGCGATTGAGAGCGGTCGAGCAAGAGTGCCGAGCGGGAGTTGCGAAGATATGACGAGTCCATGGTGGGGCAGAGAGTTTCAAGACGCACAGTTTGGCGACACCTCGAGTGAACCGAGCAGTTCAGATGGGAGTTTGAATAACGACGTTCAGCTTAAAGTGCCCGGATCGCCGTCGAGTAAAGCGACGAAGAACAAGAAGAACGGCAGCGGCAACGGCGTGCAAAAGAAGAAATCGTCCAACGCCGGCGGCGCGACGAAATCGACCGGTTCTGCGGGAACGCACGTTACGGTCGCCAGCACGGGCGGCTCCAAGCAACAGCTCACGCAAGAGCAAGAGAGAAGAAAAGGTATTCCGTGGACGGAAGAAGAACATCGCTTGTTTCTTCTCGGATTGGCCAAGTTTGGTAAAGGCGACTGGAGATCGATTTCTCGAAATTTTGTCGTTTCGCGAACGCCTACGCAAGTGGCCTCTCACGCGCAAAAGTACTTCATTCGGTTGAATTCGATGAATAAGAAAGATAAGAGACGTTCGAGCATTCACGATATCACGGAGGCGAGCGGAGGTTCTGGGGCGAGCACGGCGTCGGGCGCCTCGACGCAGTTTGCGCGATAAAAAAAATAAAAGAAATAATTTGTACAGAAGAAGCGAAGAAACAGTAATGATCATCTGTGATAGAAGCGAATGAGAGATAGCCGTGTGCGCGTGTGTGTATGTGTGTGTGTGTGTGTGTAACGTATTGAATTAATATAGCGAAGGTTAACGTAATGATTTGAGAGGGAAGAGATCGTGATTTGTGAGAATAGAATATATAAAAATAGGAGGAGGAGTGTTTTAGCGTCGAGAGAGTGTATAGAGCGAGTGAGATAGAAGGGCGTTATAGGAGAGTGATTAGGAGGAAGACGAAGTGTTGATATATTTTATTATTCCGGTCGCAATAAAGAATAAGGAGAGGAAACGAATCATTTTTTATTGATTAACTGTATACAAAAGTAAAAAAAGAATAAAAGAATATGAGAAGAACCAAATGTTGCGTTGGGGGGAGTTCGCGCGAGAAAGTGTGAGACCAGATGCGCGAGAAGGAAGAAAAGCGACGTTCAGTTTTTATGCATAAAGAACTTAAGTACTAAAATAATATAAAAACGTGTTTCTCTCTCTCTCTATGTGTGTTTATCTGTCTATAACTGCACGCTCGTCACGTGCTTCACCAACATCCCGGTGACGCTCGCCCCTTTCTTTTCTATCGTCGCTCGCATATTTGCCTCGGCTTGTTTCGCTTTCGTCTCCAACTCTCGCGCCATCTCGTCGGAGCCTCCCGTAGCTTGCGCCAGCATTTGCTGATACTGCTGCTCTCGTTGGTTTCTGTACGACTGGATCTCCGCTTCCGCCTCGTCTTTGGCTTGTTTAATCCTCGCCGTTTTTTCTACGCGAAGAAGAAGAAGAAGAGTGCGTGTGAGTATTTTTTTTCATCATCTATCCCTTTGTTTAATGCGAACGAGAAAAGAAAAACAGAAACGAAAAGCGCGCGCGCGCGCGGCACGAGAGAGAAAAAATAAACCGGAGAGAACGAGAAAAAAAACAAACCAACACCAACCTTGCCTCGCCGCGGTCACGATCGCGTTCGCCTCTTGCTCCGCCAGCAAAAGCTTCTGAATGCCGTCTTGTTTTTGCGAATCCATTTGTTCTTTTTTTCTTCTCTCTTCTTTTTTTTTACTCCGGCTCTCTTTCCTCTTTATTTCTCTCTCTCTCTCTCTCTATTCAAAACTACCACTCTCCGAAACGACGCGAGCGAGTTTTTATCTCTGCGCGCGCCGTTTGTAGTTGCCGCTTGCTCTCTTATTTTACCGCTACCAAACGCTCTCTGTCTTCTGAGAGCTAGCTCTGGAAAACGAAAAAATGATGTCTGAAGAAAGACGCGTCGAGAAGAAGAAGAAGAAGAAGAGTTTTCTCGTCTTTTTCCCTTCCAACAACAGTCCAAGAGACGCAAAACGTCCAAATTTTGACAAGGTTGAGGTTTTTTCGAAGCGAGTTCAGGTTTTCGAGAGTGTAGAGAGACAGAAAGGGAAAAATTAAAGGGCAGTTTGGCTGCTTTTTTTTTTTGTTTTTTAGTAGTGAGGGCGAAAGAGACTTTTATAACGTGGGGGTGTAAAACACATTAGCGTCACTCATTAGAAAGTCTTATCGCCGATACGAGACTACACGCACGCGAACAAGAAAATGTCCGTCCAATCGTCCTTACGCGCGACAACTTCCCTCGCCTCCCAAACGAAGTCGTTGTCCAATCAGTTTAGAAAGTCGTGCTCGGTCAAAGCGTCGACGACGAAAATCGACGCCACGACGACTGCGTTGCACGGGAAATCGGGGAGAAAATGTATGCTCACTGGGAAGAGAGCGAATAACGGGTACACGGTGTCGTTTTCGCACATTCGCAACAAGAAATTGCAGCACGCGAATTTACAGGTGAGTTTTGGCGTTTGTTTTTAGTCGCGTTTGTGCGTCATCGGTTGGTTTTCGCGGAGGGGAGATGCCGCGAATTTTCCCTTACATTTTTTATCCATCTCTAGTAGACTCGGAAAATCGGGTGTGTAGACCTCTTTTGCTATGACTAAACCTTTTTTGAAATCTCTTCCTCTCTTCCTCCTCTTCGTTACAAAAACAACAGTACAAACGCGTTTACTGGCCGGAACAAAAGCGATACATTCGCTTGCGCATTTCCACCAAAGCTATTAAAACTTTAAACAAAGTAGGTCTCGAAAAGATGGCGAAAGATGCCGGGTTAGACTTGATGTCTTTGGCGTACCAACAAGCGGACGAGGCGAGAGCCGAGTGGTTAGCGGCGAACGGCGGTCAAGAACCGACGAGAAAGGATAAGAGAGCACCGACTGGACCGAAGAAGTTGTACATCCCGAAGTGGAAAGAGGCCAGAATGAGTAAATTGAGCCCGGAAGCGAAAGAGGCGGAGACGAAGAGGTTTGCGGAGAAGTACAACATGACCTTGGCGTAAAACCTCTGCTCCGGGGACCTTGACGTAAAACAAGAGAGGAAATTCATTAGCAAATATTATATTATATATAACATACATTGTAATTAGCCTTCTATAATTCACACGAAACGAAACGAAACGCTAACTCATAAACTTGGTGCAGAATTCAGCGCCTGCCCACCCTTCAAACTTCAAATCGCCCGGGCGGCATCCGACGGCGACGGCTGTTTCGCACGTCTCTCTGAAGGCGACGGGCGACTGAGTGATGGTTTGCGCTAAAGAGTCCGTGACGCGTTTGAACTCGACGTGATGCGCTCGCCAAGTGCCGTCGTACAGCGGACATTTCGTGCGACGTTGACCTCTGTCAAACTCCAACTTTGAGTCGTCCACTCGAAAGCTAATGCCGTACGTATCGTGAGCGGCGATGACTTTCAACGAGTCTCCAGCTTTCAACGTCAACTCCTCGACGTATTGCACCGCTTGTTGCCACGTCGCGCCTTTCTCGCCGTGTTCGGCGAACGGGTTTGTCGTGAGTGTAATTTCTTCGTCGAGCTCTAAGTCGAACCAAAACGCGATGGCGTTGAACGTCCCTTCTTCGGTAATCTCAAACGACATCGCCTCCTCTTTCGGGCGCATATTTTCTTCCCACGCGTAAAAGTCAAAGTTGAAAAACGGTTTCGGTCTCGCGAGCGCTCTCCACGAATTTTTCGGAAGCTTTTCTAAATTGACGCCTTCGTAATCGTCTCGATATCTCCACCTGTTCGCGTTGGTCAAGTCGATGGTGTGTTTTCCGTCGAGCGTTTGATAGTTTTGAAATCTGTACTCGATTGGCGCCGCGAACATTTTCGCCGCGCGAGGGACTAGCGTGGCGTCTGGTTTCAACAATCGGTGCCTCGCCATGCCGACGATGTGAAAGGCGCCTTCACCGATTAAGCCAGAATCAAATACTTCAAACGCGAGAACGTCAGATTTCTTATCCATCTCGGGATAGTTCCCGTCTGGTTTTAAACCGTGCTTGATTAAACCTTCGGATTCTTTCGTAAATAAACGTCGGACGTCTTTGTTGTGAAACATAATTTTCAATCCGTAACCGTTCATGCACACGGTTTCTTCCCCGACGTCACACATGTGATTGTTTTGTTCGCACGCGTGCACGTAGTCCGCGCCGGCACGTGCGGCAAACATGGATAATATTCCACTACCCGCTCCGGCATCGAGCACCTCGCAAGAACCTTTCTCGCGCTTCTTGCGCTCGACGGCGCGTTTGATCGCTTTTTCGTACGCACCGTTTCTACCGGAGTCGTTGAGCATGTCGAAATGCCAAGATGGAACGTGCGCGTGACGTGCGCGCATTTGTGGCGGCGTGGATTCGAAGTAGATTTGCGCCGCGTCGCGTTTGATGGTGACTTGCGTGATAGCGCCTTTGGTCACCGGGACGTCGTCGAGGTACTGGACGCCAACGTTGAAGGACTCGCAATAGGATTTCCTATGTTTTACTCCTTCTTTTTCACCGTCGAGTGCGACTTCAGTGTTGTTGTCGCTGCTGTTGGTAATTGCGGTGTTGATGTCGTCCTTATCGTTACCGTCGAACGTCGAGGCGATTTTTGGTGGCAGAGAGGAAAATACCGTCTCCTCGTCGAGTTGGCCTTCGAACCAAAACGCCACGGCGTTCCACGTGCCGTCTTTGATAATTTCAACGTTTTCGAGAGTTTCATACTCCCACACGTCGTCGTAATCGATGACACCGTCTTGTACTTTTTTCGGACCTTCTTGCAGAGCCTTTCGTAATCGCTCGTTCAAATCCACGGTGCAACACTCGAACGGTTTCGACAACACTTCGTGCGGCTCCTCGAATAAGTTTACTTTCGCACACTGCGGACTCCATCGATAGTTGTTCATCGCCGATAAATCGAAGCCTGAAACCGTCGATAATCGTAATTCGATCAATCTCGCTTTAATCGTAATTTTTGTCGGCGTTACAGTCGCGTCGGACGTCACAAGCTTTCGATGGCCGCAAATATCGATTGCCGATAACGCGCCCAATCCAAGCGCGGTGAAATCGAATAAATCCGTCACGATTTTATTCGCGCGACACGGCAGCTCGACTGGACTATTTCTATCCGTAGCAGCGGTGTTACTCTTTTCGACATCTGTTTCAACTTTGTTCTCTTTTCTCACTTCCGCATCATCGTCACCTTCTCTCTCATCGGCATCGCCTTTAACTTTCTCGCAACTTTCGAGCTTTTGATCCACAAGCGTAACCTTCTCGAACAGCTTTTTATTCGCCTTTCCTATTTGTTTTAAATTTCTGTACAAAAATTGGTTACGTTCGATGGCAATAACGCGTTCAACCGCATCGCTATTCGCGACGAGCGCGGGTAAAATACCGCACCCTGAACTCAACACGAGCGCGATTGTTTTGTTCTTCGCCGTTTCCTTTTCGCCGGCGGATTCGGTCCACCCACCAATCGCTTTTTCGTACGCGCGAAACCTCTCGAAATCCACCAACCCTTTACAAATTTCCGTTTTCGGCGAACTCAACTCGGCTAAACCGATGGCGTAATTTACCACGCCTCGTTTGCGCGGGTCTTCCATGAACCTCTCGTAGTCGATTTTCTTCGATCGCGCGATTGGTAAAAACGTCGGCCTCCACGCGTAATCCTCCACGTCCCAATCTGGTCCACCAAGCGTCTGCTTCCACTGGTTGATGGTCTCCTGATTACTATCCTCCCGTCTCGCCTTTCTTAATCTCAACGCTAAATCTCTTCTCGCCGACTTCACCTCTTTCTCTTTCTTCTTCCTCTCCTCCTCGTACATCGACTTCGCCGCGGCTAATCGCTCTTCGATATCTTTACTCTCGGGCATCAATTTCGCAGCCGTATTCAACGATTGCGCGGCTTTCAAATACTCGTGATTCGCCAACAGACTCGTTCCCAAACGATACCACGACTTCGCGTCCTTCTCGTCCAACTCGACCGCTTTCACCGAATCGTGTATCGCTTCCAACCTCTCCCCGAGTTGCAACCGCGCCGCTGCTCTATTGCGCCATAACGTCTTATCTTTCCTCGCGCCAGCGATCGCAGTCGTGTACTGCTCGCAACTCTTCTCGTACTCCCCGTTCTTAAAATGCGCGTTCGCGAGTTCTTTCGCGCGTTTGACGGCCAAATCGATCGCCTTTGGATCCAACTTTTTCAAATCGAGATCAAATGTCTTTTCGATGGATTCGATGTCGAACGAATCGTACGACGATAAATCGAAACGACTTTCGACGAGATCTTCGTCTTCTCCGGCGTTGTTCGACGAAGAGGGAGAAGAGACCTCGCTCTCCCTCGAAACCATGTTTTGTTTTTTGAGATGCGATATAACAAGTGCCGCTTTGAGATGATGATGATGATGATGTGCGCGCCTGTGTTGTGCTTTCTTTTCTTCTTTTTAACGCGTTTGAAAAATCAAGCGTTTTTTCCCGGACGAAAACCCTAAACAGAAAGGGTCACTTTTTCCCGAGAAGGCTGCAAACCTCCTTTTCCACAACGCGCGCGCAGAGAGAGAGAGAGAGACAGAGAGACAGAGAGACAGAGAGACAGAGAAACACAGAGGAATTAATCGCAGCATGGGTAACTTAGCGAAAGGCGCCTCCTCTTTAGTCGGCTCTCCGGCCTTAGTCGCCGCCATGCTCGCCTTCACCATCGCGCAAATATGCAAAGTGTTCACGCATTACCACACGACCGGGAAAGTCGATTGGGGGAGATTAGTCGGGAGCGGGGGGATGCCTTCGTCGCACACGGCGCTGGTGGTCGGGCTGACCACCGCGATTGGCTTGAAAGACGCGTTAGATTCGAGCATATTCGCGCTGTGCTTGGTGTTTTCGCTGGTGGTACGCGCAAAGTTTGGTTTTTGTTTTTCGGTCCGGATGGGATCTTTTGGATCGAATTTTTTCCTTCTCTTCTCTCTCGTGTTTTGACCATTATTGTTCAGAGCGAAGGGCTTCTCGCGCGCGCGTTTTTAAAACCATCCTCTCCGTCTCTCTCTGACTAACTCTCTCTCTCCTTGTCGCATCAAAATAAACGACAGGTGATGTACGATGCTACCGGCGTTCGTCTCCACGCCGGTCGACAGGCGGAGGTTTTGAATCAGCTCATCGTCGAGCTTCCTCGAGATCACCCGCTGACGGATAGCAGACCTTTGCGAGACTCGCTCGGGCACACGCCGGTGCAAGTCGCCGTCGGGGCGCTTTTAGGAATGGTGGTAGGATACGCGCACTTTAACATGTGGTTGATTAGTCAGGGCGTGGATTTGTGACAGATGGAGGAGAGAAGAAAAGAAGAAAGAGACTCGCGATAAAAACGACGCGTCGGTCCGCGGACGTCGCGTCGCGAGAAGAGAAGTAAGAAATAGAAACAGACAGAGAGAATGTTCTCCTTTTTTAGCTTTGCGCGTTTTCGCGCTTTCGCGAGAGAGAAGCACACGCGAGAGGAGAAACGAATTGTTATAATAAGAGTATGTATTAGCCCGTTGCTTTAATGCAATCGTCGTCGTCATCGCGCGCGGAAAAGTCACACTTTGGAAAACACTCATCAGACACGAGGGGACAAAAGAGTCCTCAAAACACATGACGCGTTTCCTCGCGGACCAAACGAACACCGCGGCGGGTCCTTCCTCTTCCGCGACCTCGTCCTCGAAAAAATACGATGAATTAGACTCCTATTTTAAACGACTTTTTCGGGAAATACTCGACGCATCGAACCAAACCCGAAACGACGCGGAAGAAGAAACCGGGGCGTCGTCGTCGAAGAAAAACATTGACTCGATGGATTTCAAAACGAGGAAAAGTGAAGAAACAACAGAGGAGATTTTCGCGATGAACGAAGAAGAAGACGAAGAAGAACTGCGAGCGAAAACGGCGTACGTGATGGACGTTTCGTCTTTGGAAGAAAACGAGGCTTTGAAAATCGCGCGCATACGAGAACGGCAGATGAAAAACTTTGAAATCGAACGGCTTAAACGAACCGTTAAGATGCTCTGCGAGGCGCGAACGTCGTCGTCCAAAAAGCGAAAAGAAGATGAAAGCATCGACGACGTGTTGACCGAGTACGACGAAGAGTTAAAAAGAAGAGAAGCGATTATTGCAAACTTACGCGAGGAATTACGCGAGACGAGAAGAAACGCCGCCGATGACAGTCGCGCGAGGAAGCCGGGCGCTTCCTCTTCGTCCGCGCTCAAGTTGAACGCCAACAGAAACGACGAGAAAGAAGAGATTTTATTCCTCCGACGAGAGCTGAGGAAAAGCGAAATCGCGCGAGAGAAGGACGCCGCGAAACACCACGACCTCACGTTGCGCGAAAAACGCGTCTCGCTTCGCGAAAAAGCCGCGACGACTCGCGATAAGCGATTAGAACTTCTCGAATCCGAACGAGGAAAGATTCTCGCTCGCGCCAAAACCGCAGAAACCGCCGTCGCGACGTTGACGTCCTCCTCGGAGAAACTCGAAAAGCAAAATCAACTCCTCCTCGAGCAACTTCGCGTTTTGCGCAAACGAGAAGTCGACGCGGACAGGTACTCGAAGCGCTTGTATTATTACTAGAGAGAAAGAGAGAGAAAACGTACGCAGACGCGCGCAGCCCGCGCGGCGCGCGTAGGTAGACGATAGCAGATAAGTTTGTCCACAGCCACACGCACGCGCACGCACGCGAAAGAGCGCGAGAGCGAGTAGTAAAAGCCACGAATGAAAATTTTATCAGACGCAAAACCACACGCATCAAAGCGCGCGCGCGCGAGATAGAACGCGAGAGCAACACCACCACAGGAAGAGCTTTAAGCTTTCCAAAAAACTCTGCAACGACATTTGTATATCATTTCCCTCAATTTTGCCTTCTTCCAGAGTTAATGTGCCTCAATCAATCTCTCCAATCTCTCTCTCTCCTCTTCTTTCGTGCCTTTTTGCGTTTTCTCTCTCTCTCTCTCTGTCTTTTCGGCCACACAGACAAAAAAATTGCAAAAAAAAAGCTCTCCCCTTCGCCATA
>Ga0181598_1005428_pt1 | contig 10188 bp, 8 predicted proteins | sample 041ome_4_FD_153295 | JGI IMG/M metagenome (GOLD analysis project Ga0181598, IMG submission 153295) | Coastal salt marsh microbial communities from the Groves Creek Marsh, Skidaway Island, Georgia - 041404US metaG (spades assembly) | ecosystem: Environmental > Aquatic > Marine > Intertidal zone >...
TAAATTGTATTCCTGATTTATCTGCAACATCTCCCATTACACCATCGAGAGCATCTATCTCTCTAACTAAATGACCTTTACCTAAACCACCTATAGCTGGATTACATGACATCTCACCTATAGTTTCGATTTTGTGAGTGAATAGGGCAGTGTTTACCCCCAATCTGGCTGATGCTGCCGCAGCTTCACAGCCAGCATGACCACCACCAATTACAACAACATCAAATGTTAAATCATTCTTCATAAGCTAAATTTATAACCGATTATTTAATTTACAAGTTATGTATGCTTAACTCAAAATGAATAATTAAATTATGAATTTTACCTTAAAATATAAAAAAGGTGTTGAAAATACTGGCTTATTTGCCTATACAAAAATCTTTAAAGATACTACCTAAAATTTCTTCAACATCTACTTTTCCTACAATCATTCCAAGATGTCTCGTGGCCAATCTAAGATCTTCTGCCGCTTTATCAAAATCCTCGGTATCATTTTTGTCATTAAAATTATTAAGATGTTCCAGGCACTGCATGAGGTGTTGTCTATGTCTTTCTCGTGTAATTAAAATATCTTCACTTGAGATAAATTTATTTTTTAAATTACTTTTTATTTTTGAAATTAATTTATCTAAATTTTTATTTTCTTTAATTGAAATTAAAACGTGATCAAAAGATTTTAATTTTTCTCCCAAATCTTTAGATATAAGATCAGATTTATTTAAAACTAAGATAGCATTTTGATCTAATAAATCCTTTAAAATACCAGTAAAATCATCAGTTTTGGCATCTACCACAACTAATTTAAGATCGGCCTCTACTGCTTTTTTTAAAGATAATTTAATTCCCTTCTGTTCTATTTCATTTTTTGATTCTCTTATACCAGCAGTATCTGAAATTATAACTGGATAACCGTCTATATTTAAATGAGTCTCAATTACATCCCTGGTTGTTCCTGCTGTCTCAGAAACTATGGCAACATCTCTATTTGCAAAATGATTCATTAAACTTGATTTACCTGCGTTGACTGGTCCAACAATCGCAATTTTAAAACCTTCTCGAATTCTCTCTCCAACTTTTTGATCATCTAAAATTTTTTTAATTTTGTTTATAACTTCATCCAAATTTTTTTTAATTTGTTCTAAAATATTTTCAGGTAAATCTTCGTCTGGAAAATCTATTTTTGCTTCAACGTAAGATAAAATTTTTAATAGCTTATCTCTTAAAAAATTAAACTCATCAGCTGTCTTTCCACTCATTACTCTAATGGCTTGCTTTCTTTGAATTTCTGTTTCAGAAGAAATTAGATCAGCAATGCTTTCCGCCTTTAATAAATTTATTTTTTCATTTTGGAAAGCTAGTTTTGTAAATTCACCAGGTTCAGCCAAACGGCAATTTTCAATTTTGGCAATTGACGAGTGTAGAGCCTGAATTACAGCTTTGCTGCCGTGGATATGAAATTCAGCCATATCTTCACCTGTGTAGCTATTAGGCCCAGGAAACCATATAACTATACCCTCATCAATTAACTCAGAAGTGTTGATTTTATTGAATTTTCTCAATGTAGCGTGCCTTGGGTGAGGTAAGGCCTTATTGGTGAGTAAACTAATAACATTTTTTGTGTCGGGACCAGAAATTCTGATCACCGCTATTCCTGATATACTAGGACCCGTAGAAAGAGCAAATATAGTCATACTTAGAAAATAAAATAATGGAGATAAAATATCCTAAAAAATACTAATTAAAATCAAAATATTCTTTAAACTTATTGTACTTAAATAAACTATTTTTTTGAATAGGATTTCTAATTTGATTCGAACTAGCTGTTTTAACTGGTGATGTATTGTGCAAATTAAAATTTTCGTAAATTTCACTATATTCTAAATCACAAAAATTAACTAAATCTCTTATAGTTTTTTGGCTATTTGTTATTAAATTATCATAATTAATATCAAAAATTTTGTTACCCAATTTAGTTTTTAAAATATTTATTAAATCTAAATACATCTCTCTATAAAGTTTTATTTGACTTATACTATTGGTCCAATTTAATCTTGGGGAATTAAAGTTAGTCTTATAAAGTGAAAAAGAATTATCAAATATATTTCTAGTACAGTTTATAATTTTTGAATGAGTAAAAAAAATATTAATTAATCCTAAAAATTTAAAATTTTCTGTATTTTTATCTGTAATAATTTCTTTTGACACTTGGCTTAAGTTTAAAAAATTAATATAATTATTATAAATATTCCCAGGATTATAATTAATTATTTTATTAATATTTAATAAATTTAACTCTCCATCTTTTACAAAATTTATTTTTACTGTTTTATTTAAATTTGGAATTTCCCCTGCATTATATACTTTATTATTAGCTCCCAGAATTGCCTCGACTAATGAAGTTCCAGATCTTGGCAGGCCCACAATAAAAATTATTTTTTTTTGGCCCTCTAAGTTTAATTTATCTAAATTTAAATTTTCATAGATATATTCTAAATTTTTAAAGTGTTCTTTGAACTGATTAAAATTAAATGGTCTTAATTTATTTTTAAGATTGTTAGCTTGTTTAAAATAATAAGAAGCTTTTTCAATTTCTTTTAATTTCTCATAAAAATTACCATAAGCAAAAAATAAATTAATTTTTTTTTCATCACTTAAATCTAAATTTTTTAATTTATTTAAATTTACTTCGTGATGATAGTAATTGCTAAGATCCAGATAATCACCATACAGTCTATGAGCGGTAGTATTGGTAAAATCTATTTTTATTATTTGAGAATAAATATCTCTTGCATTATCAAATTTTCCTAATGACCTATAGCATCCGCCCAATATTAACAATAAATCTATATTGTTGCTATTTTTGGAAAGCAAAGATTCTATCTCTCTTATAGCTTCTGTAATTTTTTTTTGCGCTATTAATAAATTTATTTTTTTTAAAAAATTCAATTTTTATTCAATAAATTAAACATTTTTTCCAAATACTTATCATAATTAGAATTTAAATTAACTGATGAATTGTATATTGGTTGCCTTGCTTGTGAAATACTGACAGTTTTTATTGGAGTTTTACTATTATCATGGTGATTAAAACATTTTTTATCTAAATTTAAATTACAAAATTCTAAAATTTTTTTTATCTCAGAATCTTTATTTTCAACTAAACTTTCATATTTTACATCATGAATAAAATTAGGAATTTTGCTTTTCCAAAAATTCATAATTTCTGAATATAAATTATAATAACCTGCAATATCCTCCTGTCTATTAGTCCAATTCATCATTGATGAAGAAAAAGCATTTTTAAATAATGAAAGACAATTATCCTTTGCATCTCTATAACAATGTATTACTTTACTGTTTGGAAAAAATAATTTTATAAATCCAATTAATCTAAAGTTTTGTGGTGCTTTATCTGTAATATATTCTTCTGAAATCTTATAAAATTTAAGATAATTAAAATACTCTTTTGAAATAAAATTTTCACTCTTAAGTTGACTATCAATAATTTTTTGTTTATTTAATTTACCGTCATTAACAAAATTTTGTTTAACTAGGTCTTGAAGATAAATTAATTCTCCTGCACCATAAACAGAATCATGAGCAGCTATAATTTGTTCTGTTAAAGTTGTCCCTGATCTTGGCATCCCACAAATAAATATTATTTTTTTATCTGTAAAATTTTGATTTGTTTTATCTAAATCTATTTCATTAAAAACTTGGATTAAATTTTTAATAACTTTCTCTTCGCCAACTATGCTGGTTCCTGACTGTGCATATTTTAAAGCATTGGCTTCATCCAGGTATTTAAATGCTTTTTCATAATTTTTTAAATCATCATAAGATTTACCTAGAGCAAAATTTAAATCTATTCTATTATCTTTATCAAGTTGATTGCTATTTATTAATTCCTCCATTTTATTTAAATGATCAATCGAGTCAGTATTTTTTTGGGAATATTTAATTATAGAACTTAACAGCTTGTGAGCAGAAGTATGCTTTGGATCAATAATGAGTATTTCATTAATAGTTTTTTTTGCTTCGACAATTTTATTAATACTATGATAGGCTGAAGCAAGAGAAAACATTAGGTTTAGCTGTTTTTCTAACGAGAAATTTATGTTTTTCTTTATTATTTCAATTCCTTGTTTAAATAATTTTATTGCACCATCATAATCATTATAAATAGTTTTTAAGTTAGCGTAATTGTTATAAGCGTTGATGTAGTTTGGGTCTAGTTCTAGAGCTTTTTCATAGTTAAATTTTGCCAAATCAAAATCATTAATTGCCTTATGAGAGTTTCCTAGATTATTGATTGCTGCTATATTTTTTTTATCAAAATGAATTGATTGTTCAAAATAGTGAATTGCATTATTATGTTGATTAAGCCCTTGATAGCCCATTCCAATCAAATTCAATAAATAACTATTATTTGGAATTTTTTTTAGAATTTTTAAAGAACCTTCAATTACTTTATTATAATTTTTTACTTTGAGATAATTGTTTAATATTTGAATTTTTTGAATTAAGTCCATAAGTTAGTAATTAAGACAAAAAAAAACATCCCTTAACTAATTTTTAAGCAGGCTTATTCATAGAATTAAAAAACTCTGCGTTATTTTTTGTGTCTTTTAATTTTGAACTAATAAATTCTATTGCATCCATTGTTCCCATTGGAGCTATAATTCTTCTTAAAACATTCATTTTTTGAAGATCATTTTTATCAAATAAAAGTTCTTCTCTTCTTGTTCCAGATTTTGTTATATCAATTGCTGGATAAATTCTTTTATCTGCTATCTTTCTATCTAATACTGTTTCACTATTTCCTGTACCCTTAAATTCCTCAAAAATAACTTCATCCATTCTACTGCCGGTATCAATTAGTGCTGTAGAAATTATTGTTAAAGAACCACCTTCTTCAATATTTCTTGCTGCTCCAAAAAATCTTTTGGGTCTTTGAAGTGCATTTGCATCAACACCACCCGTTAATACTTTTCCAGAACTTGGGATTACTGCATTATATGCTCGGCCCAATCTTGTTATAGAGTCCAAGAGAATGACCACATCTTTTTTATGCTCGGTTAATCTTTTTGCTTTTTCAATAACCATTTCAGCAACCGCTACATGACGCTGAGCAGGTTCATCGAAAGTAGAACTTATAACTTCACCTTTAACTGTTCTCTGCATGTCGGTAACTTCTTCTGGTCGTTCATCAATTAACAATACTATTAAATAACACTCTGGATAATTTTTTGCTATTGAGTTTGCTATACTTTGCAGAATCATCGTCTTACCAGCTTTTGGTGGTGAGATAATTATTGATCTCTGTCCTTTTCCAATCGGACTAACTAAGTCAATTAATCTAGGTGTTAAATCTTGTTTTTTATCCAGTTTTGTCGTCTCAATTTCCATCACCAACTGTTTATCGGGGTAGAGTGGGGTTAAGTTATCAAATGCAATTTTATGCCTAGATTTTTCTGGATCTTCAAAATTTATTTTGCTCACTTGTAAAAGCGCAAAATATCTTTCGCCTTCTTTTGGCGCTCTAACGGGACCCTCAACTGTATCACCAGTTCTTAAACCAAATTTTCTAATCTGACTTGGGCTTACATAAATATCATCTGGGCCAGGTAAATAATTTGACTCCATTGCTCTTAAAAAACCAAAGCCATCTTGGAGCAATTGCAGAACGCCTGCGCCTGTAATTTCTTCTTTTTCAGCAACTTTTTTTAATATTGCGAAAAGAATTTCTTGTTTTCTTAAAGTACTAGCATTTTCAATACCAAGTTCTTCAGCTTGGGTAATAAGTTGTTCAGATGATTTCAATTTTAATTCTTGGATATTCATTTTTTTGAGATTTGTTTAAGACTTGTTAGATACGACTAATATAAGATCTTTTTAAATTTTTTCAACCAAAGATTGGTTTAAAAATAACAATAAATACTATCAAAATTAATAAAATAGTCGGGATTTCGTTAACCCATCTAAAAAATTTAGAGGAGTTTTTATTAATATCTAGCTTAAATTTATGTAAAATTCTACCAAGGTAAAAATGATAAATGGTTAATAATATTACAAATATTATTTTAAGTTTTAGCCAACCTGAGCTCAAATTTTCAAATCCAATAATAGAAATTAATATTAATCCAAAAAACCAACTTAAAAACATAGCTGGCATCATAATGTAATAATAAAGTTTTCTTTCCATTGTTTTAAAAATAGAGCTCATATCTAAATTTTTTAAATTCTCTGAATGATAAACAAAAATTCTTGGTAGATATAACAGACCAGCCATCCAAGAAATTACAGCGATTAAATGTAAGCTTTTAAATAATAAATAACTATTCATTTTATAAACATGGGCATTTTTTAAAATTATTTGGACATCGAATTTTAGGTGGGTAAAGCTTATTATCAAAGTTATACTCTTCTTTATTTATAATAAGATTAGATAGCGATTTTATAAAATCTTCGTTTATACCAAGTGCTGGTATTCTTGTATAATTTTCGCACCCATTTTTATCAGCTAACTCTTTATATTCAATATCAAGTTCAACTAAAGTTTCAGAGTGCTCAGAGACAAATGCAATTGGTACTAAAACAATATGTTTTTTTAATTTAGAATTTTCAATAATGATATCTTCGGTTGATGGGCCAATCCATTTCAAAGGACCAACTCTGCTTTGGTAACTTAATATCCAATCTAAATTTTTTATATTTAATTTTTTAACAATATTATTAACTGACTGTTCTACTTGCCATTGATAAGGATCTCCATTTTTAATATTTTTCTCAGGTAATCCATGTGCTGAAAAAATTAATTTAAAATTTTTAAGATTTTTTATTTTTTTTAGAATTTCTCTGGTATGCGCATTAACGAAATTGCTATCTGTAGGATAACAACAAATCGTGCTTGTTTTGTAATTAATTTTGTTTTTATTACAAACATCATTCCATTCCTTAATTGAAGAACCTGAAGTTGCAGCAGAGTATTGGGGGTATAATGGTAGTAATATTACTTCATCAGGGTCATATTTTTTTACATCAAAAATCACCTTTGTAGCTCTTGGGTGCCAACATCTCATTACGATGAAACACTTGTGTTCATGTTTAGAATCATTTTCATTTAAGCTTTTTTCTAAATTAAAAGATTGTTCTTCAGTTAACTTTAAAATAGGTGACGAACCACCAAGCTCTTCATAGATTTTTTTTGCAGTGGGAGCACGCCTATTCGCAATTAATTTAGCAAGAGGATATCTTAAAATAGATGGTAAATTTAAAATTGCTGGATCATTAAATAAATTAAATAAAAATGGTTCAACATTTTCTAATTTATCTGGACCACCTAAATTGAATAAAATTATAGCTTTTTTCATTTATAATCTTTTACAATATTAACCAAATATTCAACCATGTCAGGATTTGTTTCGGGTAAAACTCCATGCCCCAAGTTAAAGATATATGGATGATCTTTAAATATTTCTAAATATTTATTTGCTTCTTTTTTTAAATTATCTTTATCTGTAAGTAATATTTTTGGATCTAATCCTCCTTGAATGGGTATTTTTATTATTTTTTGTATTTCATGTGGATCAACATCATAATCTATGTTTACAGCGTTAGGTTTTACAATTTCACAATAATTTTTATAATCTTTAATACCTCTTGGAAAACAGATAACTGGAACCTTTAACGTTTTAACATAATCTACTAGTTCTAAAGTGGGGTTGTAAATATATTTTTCATAATCATTTTTTTCTAATAGACCTGCCCAACTATCAAATATTTGTATTAAATTAGCGCCTGAATCAACTTGGTTTTTAATGTGTATTTTTGTAAATTTTATTAGAAGGTCTAAAATATTTTTAGTTAACAAATCGTTATTAAAAAAATCTTTATTTATATTTTTTTTAGGAGATTGTTTATTTATTACATAGACTAATAAGGTCCAAGGAGCACCAACAAACCCAATTGTATTTTTTTCTTTTAATAATTCATTTCTACTTACTAAATTAATTGCATTGTAAACTGGTTTTAGTGTGTTAAAAAATTTTTCTTTGGTAATTTTTGATGTGCTATCAAAATTAAAGTTTTCCAAAATTGGACCAAAATTCTTTTTAAACTCAACTTTTTGATTAAGGCCATATGGTATCATTAAAATATCAGAAAAAATTATAGCAGCATCTAACCTAAATCTTTTAAGAGGCTGTAATGTAATTTCTGAAGAAAGATTTTCATTTAAACATAATTTAATAAAATCAGGATTTTTTTTTCTAATATCTCTAAATTCTGGCAAATATCTTCCCGCTTGTCTCATTATCCAGATTGGAGGATTAGATGTTTTATAATTTATTATTGTTTGATAAATTGGAGACATAATAATAATTAAATATATAAGTATTGTATTAGTATTATAGAGTGTGAACTATGGTGATTAATTTTTAATAACATTTTATAAACAACTTATTAACATTTAAATGTTTGAAAAAGTTAATTAAATTAGGCAAATTAACACTATTACATTAATTTATTCATTTCATTAATAACTTAATTCACATTTAAAATTTTGTTAATAAAAGCTAGATTTTACAACATTTAAAACAAAATATTTAAATTGTGTAAATAAGTAAAAATAATACAAAGTTATTAACAATTTATTTAATGATTAATACATATCAAATTTATTTAATTTCTGACTCCACAGGAGAAACTCTTGATAGAATTTTTTTAGCTCTTAAAGCACAATTTATTAATATAGAATATAAAGTTTACTCATACTCATTTACTAGAACAGAAAATCAAATATTAAAAATATTGGACGAAGCTAAAAAAAAAAATAATTCAGTTATTTTATATACAATTGTTGACAATAATTTGGCAAAATATCTTGCTAACAAAAGTGATGAAAAAAAAATTCCATGCTTTGGTATTTTGGGAAATTTAATATTAAGCTTTTCCAAACTTCTTAACCAAAAAGCTTCACACCAACCAAGTGGTCAACACGCTCTTAATGATGAATATTATAAAAGGATAGAAGCAATCCAATTTACAATGAGTCATGATGATGGAAATTTAGTAAATGAAGTTGAAAAGTCTGATATAATTTTACTCGGCGTAAGTAGGACAAGCAAAACTCCAACCTCAATTTATTTGGCTAACAAAGGATTTAAAACTTCAAATATTCCATTAGTAAATGAAAAATCTATTCCAGAAAAATTAAAAAAAAATCCAAACATTAATTGTGTTGTTGGTTTAACGGCAGAGCCAGAGAGATTAGTCGATATTAGAAAAAATAGATTAACCTCACTAAAAGAAACTGAAAACACCAAATATATAGACATTGAAACAATAAAAAATGAAATTGAGGAAGCAAAAAAAACATTTAAAAAATACAAATGGCCAATGATAGATGTAACAAGAAAGTCAGTTGAAGAAACTGCGGCATCAATAATAAAAATCTACGAAATTTATAATGCTAAATAATATTATTCTTGCTTCAAAAAGTGAAGTTAGGAAGCAAATTTTAATCAAACATGGAATTAATTGTCAGGTTGAACCATCAAATGTAGATGAAGAACCAGTTAAACAAAGTTTAATTAAAGAGGGGGCTACGCCAGAAATAATTTCTAAAAACTTGGCAGAATTAAAAGCAAATAAAGTTAGTCTTAAAAAAAAAGACGAAATAGTTCTTGGTGCCGACAGTGTAATTGATTTAGAAGGTAAAATAATCTCAAAGCCAGAAAATAGAGAAGAGGCACTAGAAATATTAAAAAAACTTAATGGTAAGCATCATTTTTTAATCAGTTCTGTGTGTTTATCAAAAAATGGTAAAATGATTTGGCATTATTCAGATAAAGCAAAATTAACTATGAAAAATTTTGAGATTTTAGAACTGAAAGATTATTTGGCAAAAGTAACAGATAAGGCTTTATATGCTTATAATGTTTATCAAATTGAGGGCGTTGGCAAAGATTTGTTTTTAAAAATAGAAGGAAATGAAAATACCATAATGGGCTTACCTATTGAAAAAATTAAAGAATATTTAAAAAATTTATAAAATGAAAAGGCACTTAATTATAGGAAATCCAATATCACACTCGTTGTCTCCTAAATTACATAATTATTGGTTTAAGCAAAATAATATAGATGCAATTTATGAAAAAGCTCAACCAGAAGAAGAGGAAATTGAAA
>Ga0181598_1005431_pt1 | contig 10183 bp, 8 predicted proteins | sample 041ome_4_FD_153295 | JGI IMG/M metagenome (GOLD analysis project Ga0181598, IMG submission 153295) | Coastal salt marsh microbial communities from the Groves Creek Marsh, Skidaway Island, Georgia - 041404US metaG (spades assembly) | ecosystem: Environmental > Aquatic > Marine > Intertidal zone >...
AACGGTGGTATTGCTGACATTCATGTTGTAGTTGCAGCCGTTGACCCCGAGTTGAAGGGACGTGGCCAAGCATCATTTGTGATCCCCCCGAATACAAAGGGCCTCTCGCAGGGTCAGAAATATATGAAGCATGGAATTCGCGCCTCGCACACCGCAGAGGTGGTGCTCGACGACGTTCGAATCCCCGGTTCTTGTCTGCTTGGCGGCAAGGAAAAACTCGACGCCAAGTTGGCCCGTGCCCGTGAGGCTGGCAAGTCAGGTGCGCCGCAGCCAGCAATGAAGACCTTTGAGGCGACGCGGCCGACGGTGGGGGCGCAGGCACTTGGTATCGCTCGAGCGGCGTACGAGTATGCGCTTGAGTATGCGAAGGAGCGTCATGCGTTCGGCAAGCCGATCATCATGAATCAGGCGATCGCATTCAAGTTGGCGAACATGATCACTGAAATTGATGCGAGCCGCTTGTTGATCTGGCGGGCGGCGTGGCTGGCCCGCAACGGTGGGTTCACGAATGCCGAGGGCTCGATGTCGAAGTGGAAGGCGTCAGAGGTTGCGGTGCGCGTCACCGAGGATGCGATACAGATCCTCGGTGGCTACGGCTACACCCGTGAGTACCCAGTTGAGCGTTGGCACCGTGATGCGAAGATCCACACCATCTTCGAGGGCACTTCCGAGATCCAGCAGTTGGTGATCGGCCGGGCCATCTCGGGTATGCGCATCGAGTGAGACGATGAAGGGACGGTCAGCGTCTGTGCTGCTGTCCACCTCGAAAATCGTGTTCTCGTTCTCATAAGTTCAGGTCAACACTTGATTCATTGGGGGGTCATCAATGTTGACAGGAGAGCAGTATCTTGCGTCGCTCAACGACGGGCGCGCGACCTACCTTCACGGACGTCGAATCGACGACTTACTTGCTGAACCAGCATTTGCAGTTCCTGCGAAGGCGATCGCGCAAGGGTACGACAACTGCTATTCCGATGACCCTGATGCGGTGAACCCGTACATCTTTGCCCCGCGCTCGATTGACGAGATGCGTTCACGCACCGAGGTGTTAACAGGGATGGACATGGCGATCAGCGTGACGTACCAATCGCTGATGACGTTGCTGACAGCTTCACCGAAACTTGCCGGGCTCGACCCGGTCTATCGCGAGCGAATTCAGGCCTATGTCGACGATGCGATTGCCCGAGACATTCGAATCGCCGAATGTATTACCGACGCAAAGGGCGACCGGTCTCTCCCTCCAGGAAAGCAACGAGACCCTGACTCGTATGTCCGAGTTGTTGACCGCCGCCATGACGGCGTTGTCATCCGTGGCGCAAAACTTCACATCACCGCAGCGGCACTTTGCCATGAACACCTCGTGATGCCGACGAAGGCAATGAAGCCCGGTGAAGAGGACTACGCAATCGTGTGCGCGGTGCCAGCAAATGCACCTGGCGTACGAACCATCAATACGACATTTCATCCGGCCGACGATGACAATCGCCACTTTCCGGTGAGCCGGTTGGCGAGCATGCCGGACGCGATGGTGGTGTACGACGATGTATTCGTTCCCTACGACAGGGTGTTCCTTGACGGAGAGGTGTCGATGGCCGCCGTCTTCGCTCATTCGCTGGGGCTGTGGGAACGCTTGGGAGGGTTGACCTTTATGGTTCGTCAAGCCGATGAACTCGTAGGTTTTGCTCAACTCATCGCAGAGGCGAACGGGCTTGGAGGTGTGTCGCACATTCGAGAAAAGATTGACGAGATGTCGATTCATGCAACGTTGCTCCGAGCCGGGCTTGAGGCGGCCATTGCAAATGCTCGATCGACTGACGAGGGGTTCTTCTACCCGGATGAACTTTTCACGAACGCTGCGAAGTACCAGGGTGCTGCTCAGTTTGGCGTCATGGTTCGTCACCTTCATGACATCGGTGGTGGAGCAATCCTCACCGCTCCAACGATTGGCGATCTCGAAAACCAAGAGACCCGGGGTTACGTCGAGAAATATATGACCGCATCTGGGGACGTCTCAGCAGAGGATCGCATCCGACTATTTCATGCGATCAGAGACGCAACCGCCGATGCCTACGGTGGCTGGCACCTTGTGACCAACCTGCAGTCTGGTGGAGGTCTGTACGCCCAGCGGATTGTGACCCGAAAGCATTTCGACATGGAGCGCGCGAAGGGCTATGCACGTGAAGCCGCGGGGCTAGATGATGGCGAGTGATGATGCACTGCTCGCTGATGACATTCGAGCAGAGGTACGAATTTGGTTAGAAAGCCACTGGAACCCTCAACAGCCTCTTGGTGAGTGGTGGCACAGCCTCGCCCAATCGGGTTGGGGATTCCCAGACTTTCCAGAACGGTGGTTCGGCAAGGGTTTACCTAGCGAATCTCGAAGAATTGTTCGACAGGAACTTCAGCGTGCGGGAGCATTCGGGCCTCCGCATGGAATTGCGACGATGATGGTCGCTCCGTTACTGGTCGAGATGGGCACCGATGAACAGCGGCAGAAATGGCTTCCTGGGATTGTCGATGGTTCAGAGATTTGGTGCCAACTCTTTTCTGAGCCCGATGCGGGTTCTGACCTTGCGGGCGCTCGCACAACCGCCGTTCGTGATGGCGAACTCTGGCGGGTGAACGGGCAGAAGGTGTGGACCTCAGGAGGTCACTACGCCAAGTGGGCGATCCTCGTCGCTCGAACTGACCCGGCAGCGCCGAAGCACAGCGGCCTGTCGTTCTTCGGTATTGATATGCACCAAGATGGAATTCAGCCGAAACCACTCGTGCAGATGAATGGCTCAGCAGAATTCAATGAAGTGTTCCTCGACGACGCGACAACTGCTCATTCCCACCTCATTGGAGAGGAGGGCAAGGGTTGGCCGGTCGCGCTTCGCACGCTCAGCTATGAGCGCGAGTCGCTTGATGCTGATGCAGAACCGGGTATCCAAACCGATCTCGACCTGTCGATTGCGGCTGGCCGATACGCATCCGGTGAGATCCCTGATGGCTCAGAAGGGTTCATGCCCGGAGGTCTTGAAGCATGGGAGTTGTTGTGCTCGGTGATCGCTGCGAACGGCAAACAAGCTGACCCTCGTATTCGAGACCGTGCAGTGAAGATCTACACCGGAATCAAGACCTCAAGTTGGATGAGCCAGCGTTTTGCGCAGGCTCCAGAGGTGGGAGCGGAAGTGTCTCTCGGCAAGCTTGCAGCAACACAACTGATGCGTGACTGGCGTGACCTTGCGCTTACCGCACTCGGCCCACACGGTCAGTTGCTAGATGGTGACGACACCTTTGATGGTGTTCCAGCACAGATTGCGCTGTCGGTTCCTGGGCTATCGATTGCGGGTGGCACCGATGAAATTCAACGAAACATCGTTGGCGAGCGAGTACTCGGATTGCCACGCGAGCCACGACCGTCGAACGAATAGCAGGCCATGACGTTGGCTTGGAAAGGATGCTTGGCATGATCCCGATCACCACTCTTGTTCATGAAGTCGCTCGAGTATTTGGGCCTAAACCAGCGATCATCAGCGATCGCTGGACGGTTACATACGCTGAACTCGACGAGCGTGTGAATCGCCTTGCGAATGCATTTATTGAACTTGGAGTTCAGCACGGAGACCGGTGCGCGGTGATGGCGACCGACTCCATCGAGCACATTGAAACTGCACTCGCAATTTGTCGAGCCGGTGCCGTGTACGTTCCACTCAATTATCGCCTTCGGCAGGACGAGGTCGGATACCTACTGAGCGACTCCGACCCGGTGCTCCTCATCGTTGATAGCGACTATCTCGACATCGCTACGTCAGTTCGCCAGATCGTCACATCGATCAAGCAGGTGATCGAATTCGGACCAGGGCGTGAAGACGTGTTGAGCCACGACGATGTGTTGAAAAGCGGTGACACGTCGTACCCGAATGTTGTGCTGCGTCATGACGATGTCGTGCAAATTCAGTATTCGAGTGGGACGACAGGACTCCCAAAAGGAGCGGTGCTCACTCATCACACGTTGAGTTCACGAACCGCAATTGGCCTGGTGGAGAGCGGCAGGTTTGCGAGCGACATCTCGTTTCATAACGCGCCGTTCTTTCACGTTGCAGGCTCACAACTTGACTATTCAGTGTTGGTGCGAGGTGGAACAGTTGTCCGGCATCGACAATTTGATGCCGAACGGGCTGCCAACGCGTTAGAAGAATTAAGAGTGACGTCCGCATTCTTTGTCCCATCGATGATCAATGCGCTGCTGCAGGTCCCAGATATTTCTCAGCGAGACTTCTCCTCACTCCGTCTGATTGAGTACGGGGCAGCACCGATGCCGCAGGCTCAGTTGCGGTCAGCGATTGATGTGTTTGGATGTTCGTTTGTTCAGTTGTTTGGGGCTGGAACTGAGGGCGGCATGCAGGCTGTGCTTCCTGCGGAAGATCACGTCGTTGGTGGCACTGAAGCTCAGACTCGTCGACTGTCTTCGATTGGCCGACCGACATCGTTCACCGAAGTCAGGGTGGTGAACGAAGATGGCAACGCTGTCGCTCCAGGAGAAATTGGCGAGATCATTTCACGAGGCCCGGCAAATATGCGTGAGTACTGGGGGAAACCCGAAGCAACATCAGAGACGCTTCGCAATGGTTGGTTACACGCTGGTGACATGGCAACAGTTGATGAGGATGGGTACCTCTACCTTGTCGACCGAAAGAAGGACATGATCATTCGTGGCGGAGAGAACATCTACCCAACGGAGATTGAGTTGGCGTTGTGCGAACATCCAAAGGTTCTCGAGGCGGCGGTGATCGGTGTTCCTGATGATCACTGGGGAGAAAACGTGCATGCGATCGTGGTGGTCCGTTCAGGAGAGACGCTGACTGGCGAGGAGGTCATTGAGTTCTGTCGTCAGCGCCTTGCGAGTTATAAAAAACCGGCGGCAGTTGAGTTCGTTGATGAGTTGCCTCGAAATGCTTCGGGCAAGATTTTGAAGCGGGAGCTTCGAGCACCGTACTGGAAAGACGCTGGCCGTTCGATTTAGTGACCTAATTGTCGGTGCGGAATGTGAGGCTATGTAGAGCCTCCACCATTGACCGCGCATCTTCTGCTGGCTACGGTCTGAGGATGATCAAACTCACAGTTTCCTACCCAAAGGGTGACGACGTCACTTTCGATCACGACTACTACAAGAACTCACACGTGCCGATGTGCGTTGATGCATTCGCTCCCTCAAAGGTTGAACTTGAGCGCGGAATTGACGGCCCTTCGGTGGCAAGCGTGTCGTTCTACTTTGAGTCGAGTGATGCGATGAAGGCAGCAATGTCGAGTCCGAAGATGGGTGACATCATGGGTGACGTTGCGAATTACACCAACGCGGCGCCGTCGATGCAGGTGTCAGAAGTCGTCGACTGACTCTTCTAAGGCGTTGCCGTCTGCGGCATCAAGTTCTGGAGTTCCCTGTCGCTTTCGCAACTTCTCAATATCGCGCACCGGCACCGAAAGCTTGCGGAAGCGGGTTCCATCGGTCGCAATTGCGCCGAGTTCGCTGTCGAGTTTGACGAAGGTTGCGCGAACCTTGTCAACCGCGGCCGAGTAGTTCTCAAACTCTTTTGAGAACTTATTGATCTGCTGTGTGATCTCTGCCGCGGTCTGTTCAGTGTGGAAACTCTCGGTTGCCTGGCGAATCACAACAAGAAATGCGTACAGGGTGAGCGGGGAGCAAAGTACGACTTTTCGCTCAAGTGCCCAATCAATGAGGTGCGGGTCAGCCTCGTGAACGAAGCCGGAGATGCTTTCGTTGGGTACGAACATCAAGACGTAATCGAGCGCATCCTCGGTTGTTTGGTCCACGTAGTCGCGTTTTGCCAACGCATCGACATGGCTCTTTACTGCTTTTACGAACTCAGCCTTCGTGGACGCTCTGGTGGTGTCATCGGCCGCATCGAGATGGGCGACGTATCGGTCGAGCGGAAATTTGACGTCCATAAACAACACCCGGTCTGGCGGCATGGCGAAGGTGAAGTCGGGTCGGCCACCTCCAGCTGTGGTGTCTTGTTTCGAGTAGTTCACTCCCTCGACGAGCCCGGCGGCACGAATCATGTCCTCGGCGAGCCTCTCACCCCATTGGCCTCGCTTCTGGGAACTCGATAGCACCTCATTGAGATTCGCTGTTCGCTGCGCCAACTGGGTGACCGCTTCGCTGACAGAAGAGAACTGCCCGGCATTGTGTTGACGAAGTTGGTCGAGTTCTTGGTTGAGCTCGGTAAGGCGTTTGCTCACATCTTCTTGAACGCTCTTCAGCGTTGTGCTGATGACCTCTGCCCGCTGACCGAGGGCCTCACCACTTTGTTGCGTGACCATTTGTGTGACGGTGCGGATTGTTTCGGCTCGGTCGGCTTCTGCCCGTTGATTGAGTTCAGCGATGGCAGCGTTGAGTGCTTGCTCATTCACCAACCTGATCTGGGCGGTTAATTCTTCAGTCGAGGGAAATGCGATTGGGGGAGCAGCTGGCTCGGGTGCAGATTTGCGTGTCGAGATGGCGATTGTTGCAAGAGCGATCAGTACTGCCACGAGCAAGACGACAATAAGAATTTCCATGCCATGAACCTAAACGGCGGGTGTGACGCTCTCGTGAATACCCGGTGTTGCGGGCGGTTAAGGACAGCCGAGGCCGTGCAAGGTTGCGCATTCTCGACACAAGACGGCAACGCCCTCGGGGGTGCTCCAACGCTGAGCAAGGTGCGAACCACAACTCACACATGCAGACGATTCGTTGTTGCGCCCATCAGCGTGGTGCCGGTGGAATGCTGCCGTTCCATCGACCATGCGCTCGTTTGCCACGCTCTCGTTCATGACGTCGACCGTACCAGGGCGCAGGAAGAGGTGGTCGGCTCTGGAAGACTCAACATCAATGACCACATCGAAGGTGACGCATCGGTATCAGCCCGATTGGCCTGTCGACGTACTTGGGATGCTGACGATCGCTGTCTACGGCTCGTGGTACTACGGATTTGGTGTGCTGATCGACGACATCGGTCAGGGGCTAGAGGTTGGTTCAGCGCCACTTGGGCTGGCATTCGGCTTGGCACAAATCTTGCTCGGGGCGCTGTCGCTCATCACCGGCCGAATGCTTGATCGATTTGGCCCCCAGGTGCTGCTTGGTGTCGTCGGTCCGGTCGGAGCGATCTTGGTTGGCTTCAGCGGAAGAGCGGTTGAAGTTTGGCAATTTGTCATTCTTTTTGGTGTCGGCGGAGGAGTCTCAGCAGCAGCAGGGTTCTACGGAATGACGCAGGCAATGTTGGTGAGAATGGATCCTGCGGCGTCAACGCAACGCATTATTCGGCTGACAATTTGGGGAGCCTTCGCCTCACCGATTGCGATACCTGCCACCGAGTTCCTTCGGCGAACCTTTGGGTGGCGAGTAGCGATTGAGGTCCCTGCTGGGTTAGCGCTATGTGTGTTCTTGCTGTCTGCTCGGGTGATTCGACGGGTACCGCGCCAGGTTGAGTTGCAACGGTCATCAACCTGGATGCAGGCGATCAGGTCGGCGGCGCACATGCGTGCTGTGCGTTGGCATACCGCCGGAGTGTTCTGCGCATACGTTGCGATGTCGACGCTGTTGGTATTCCAGCTCTCCATCATGCAGTGGGCTGGATTGTCTGCGGCGGCCGCTGCTGGTTTCGGAGGGGCACGAGGCGTCTTGCAGCTCTTAGGCCGGTTACCCCTTCAGCGAGCACTTCATCGTTACGGACATTGGGTGCTACTCGCGGGCGCCCGCTTATGTGTTGCTGCTGCATGTGGGCTTGTGCTGGTGAGCGGGAATGTGGTCACCGCAGTTCTCTATGTCGTTGTTGCCGGGGTTGGAATCGGAGCGATCAGCGCACTTGATGGCATCGTGGCTCGTACGGTTATCCCAACCGGTGACTTCGGCGCACTCAGCGGCGTTGTCACCTTCATTGCTGCGCTCGGAGGGGGGGTTGCCCCAGTCGTTGCAGGACGGCTCACCGACACGACTGGTGCACCAACTCTTGCGGCGACGGTCGCTACGTTGAGCGCAATTACTGCCGCGTTCGCTGTCGCCCAGACCAAACGCCACGCAGCCCGCGTCGACTAAGTCACCTGTTCAGGATGTGAGAACAGCTTGGGTTTGAGTGGTTCTTGATACGACTTTGCCGGCCGGGTTGATGACGTCAGTCGTCACGGTGATCGTGCGCCGACCCGCCATCACGAGAGTTGACACGATCGAGTACACGGCTTCAGGAGCGGGTCGAAGAAAGTTGGTCGACGAAGAGATCGTTGAGGTACCTGCACCTTCTGGAAGATGTTGAACTGACAGCCATGCGCCAACAGCATCGGCAAGTGACATGAGAAATCCGCCGTGGAGATTTCCGTTCACTGTGCAGAATTTTTCTTTCCAGGCGACTCGACCAACAACTTTGTCGTCGTCGAACGAGTCGATCACAACTTCGCAAAGGTCGGTGAATGGCATTGCAGTTCGAATCCATTCGGTGGTCGCTGGATCGCCGGGTATGAGTGGGGTGTCAGTGCTCACGCGATGAGCGTAGGCGCGTTAGTGCTTGATAGACGTGAGCGAGCACTGCCCTTACGGAAGTGGCGACCGAGGCGGAGTATCGAACTCAGGTGTGGCGAGAGGTCATCCCGCCGTCAACAGGAAGGATCACACCATTCATATAGCTCGAAGCGGGAAGCACCAGGTTCAACATGCCATGAGCGATTTCTTCAGGTTGGCCATATCGGCGCAGTGGCACGCGACGTTTCGCAAAGATCTCTTTATGTTCATCTGCGATGTTGGCGGTCATTCCGGTCACGATCGGCCCAGGGCACACGGCGTTTGCGGTGATGCCATGTCGACCAAGTTCAACGGCAAGCGATCGAACCAAGCCGATGACAGCATGCTTTGAGGCGTTGTAGGCCGGGATTCCTCCGGTTGCACCAAGTCCCTCAGTCGATGCTGTGCACACGATCCGGCCACCGTCGCTCTTCATGAGATGGGGGAGCGCAGCCCGCGTGAGCCGGGCGTATGAGGTGATATTGACCGCAAGTGTCGCATCCCACGCCTCATCGAACACATCTGCGCTTGTCGTCATATCGGCGTTGAAGACGACGCCAGCGTTATTGATGAGAATGTCGATGCCTCCAAATGCATCAGCGACCTCACCAGGAAGGGCATCGAGAGCAGCATTATCGGTGACGTCGAGTGTCCACCCTTTGACTCGTTCAGTCCCGTGTACATCGGAAATTTCGCCAACGACCTGTGCAACTCCTTCGCCGTTTCGGTCGACGACGGCAACGACCGCGCCTTCGTCTGCAAATAGGTGAGCGGTTGCCCGTCCAATTCCTGATCCTGCGCCGGTGACGATGGCGACACGGCCTGCAATTGAACGGTTTCCGGATGTCAGACGCGAGTTGCTCATGCCCCGAACGTAATAAGCGAGGTCGCCAATTTCGGCACCGGAACCGGTGTGCAGGGCAGATGGAGGCACGGTTCGCAGATACCCTCGGGGTATGGGAAATCCATGGTTTGAATCGGTGGCGGTTGCTCAGCGGCGTGCGCAGCGAATTCTCCCGAGGCATGTCTACGACGCTCTGATAGCGGGCAGTGAGGCTGGGTTGACGCTCGATGACAACCGGGCCGCCTATCGCGAGATTGGATTCCAGCCGGTGATCGCTGATCGCCCATCGGAGCGTGAGCTTGCAACATCGGTCGTTGGCATTGATATATCGATGCCAGTCTTGATCTCGCCGACTGGTGTGCAGGCTGTGCATCCAGATGGTGAGCTCGCCGTGGCACGCGCGGCTGCTGCCCGCGGAACTGCAGTCGGGCTCTCGTCATTTGGATCTAAGCCGATGGAAGAGATTGCGGCCGCAAACGAGAACTTCTTATTCCAGATGTACTGGATTAATGGCCGAGACTGGGTGAGCGCTCAGATGGATAGAGCACGATCTGCCGGCGCCAAGGCAGTCATCTTGACTCTCGACTGGTCGTATAGCCATAGCCGTGACTGGGGAAGCCCTGAACTTCCCGACGGCATCGATCTGAAGACGATGGTGAAATACGCGCCATCTGTGTTGGCGCGACCGAGGTGGCTGGGGCGCTTTCTTAAGTCAGGCCATTTGCCTGATCTGACCGCTCCAAATATGAGTGTTGATGGATCGCCGCCGCCAACGTTCTTCGGTGCGTACGGGCAGTGGATGG
>Ga0181598_1005440_pt1 | contig 10178 bp, 13 predicted proteins | sample 041ome_4_FD_153295 | JGI IMG/M metagenome (GOLD analysis project Ga0181598, IMG submission 153295) | Coastal salt marsh microbial communities from the Groves Creek Marsh, Skidaway Island, Georgia - 041404US metaG (spades assembly) | ecosystem: Environmental > Aquatic > Marine > Intertidal zone >...
ACCAAACTTGCTTTTGCTGAACATTTATACATTGTCTTTCTCTCCTTTGTTACCACTATTATACATGGTAATGGTATTTCCGTCAACCGGCAGGAAAATCGCTATTTTATTGGATTATTCGTTTATTATTCCTGTCAGAGAAACGGTCATCTGTGGCACGTAACCAGCGTTGGCACTACAGTGACCCATGCCAAATGGTATTTGGTACACATCTCCTGGTCGCCAATTGGTGAGAACGGTCTCTGATATCTGGAACATGTGACCGTTGTCCCAGTCAGTGATAGGGAACCAAAGTCTTACGATTTGGCCATACTGACATTTCTGTGTTTTCTTGTCGATCTGTAATTCATTCTTGAATTTTTCAGTGTACCTTCCTATGTGATCCACGTGCCATGCCACACCGTGACCCGGCATCTTGACAAGTAGCCTAAAAAATAGGAAGTCTGGTCTGAGTTTTAAAAGTTTGCGGTTGTCCCCACCAAACATGTCAATCATTTTTTGGTTGGTTTCTCCCTCTACACCGTAGTTTAATTCAAAACTATTATGTGCATTTCTACCCATGTCGACGTTCAGAGTTGACATTTTTTTTGAGAAATCATCAAAGTGCGGTCTAGGCTCCTCGTGGTTTTGGTGAGCTTGATCAAAGTAGTCTATGGAGAACTTCACCCATTCATCTGTGTTGATATCAACTTTGGCCAATTTTTTTGGCACGTAGGTGTCAAGCCCGTCAAAATACTCTTTGGCCCATCTCCATGGTTCATCTTTGGTTAATTTGATGTAATCTTCTTTTCTCATGTTATGATTTATCCTCATAACCAAAACTGTTTGACAGTATTGGAATCATTTGACCATACCTCCCCACAGTCTTCACATTCTTCCCGTCTGATTCTGTTCCATAAGGAACATCCTTGTATTGTTTGTGTATGTATTTCATGGAATCATACCATTTGTCTATGTAGTCGTTTATTCCTATTTTTGGTAGTTCCTTTATGAAACGTTGGGCCTTGATGTTTAAATCAAATTTTGCTTTGCCTAGGTGGTGATAATTCAACCACGGTTTGTCTAACTTCATACCAAAAGAATCTAAAATACGATCTTTGATCTTTCTGTCCGATATTGTTGCGTAATCGTAAACACCATCATTTTTAATGCCAGGCAAAGAGTCCATAAATGCGTACACCATGGCCACTGTGAGTTCTGGATTGTCCTTATCAAAGAACAACGGATAATGATTCTTTATCTGCATCCATTCTCCTATCGAGTTCTGATCTATTATGACGAAATAAGGCTTACCGTCTTTCACCAACACTGAAGGTTTATCTAATCCTGTTATGTTCGCAAAATCAGAATTAGGGTCGTTCATAAGTGATTGACCCGTTTGAGTGAACATAGGTCGTATTGGCAATAGAGGGCCTCCGATCTTCTTGAACCAGTCTCGTTCATTGATGAACGCTAGGCTTTTTTTCGTTGGTGATATTGTCTTGACCTCACCTATTTTACTTCCTTCGTACTTTTTTGCATACTTGATCGCTGGCAAATATTCAAGATCTGCACGAACGTCACCTACCAAAGACACCAGTCCTGATACCACTTCGTCCAGATAGATGTCATTCTCAATGCATAGTTTGAGTATTGTCCAAGAATCGGTACCTCCGCCCAGTGCTAGTCTGACCTTACTGTGTTTCTCACGTATTTGCTTGAGACCTTTGACCATTAGTCTTGGTATCAATTGATTTGAAATAGTTACCGGTTTTTTGCAACCACTTATAGATTCAATGAATTGTTTGTCAAACTCGTAGTGAACATGATGTCCTGTTTGTTTTGAATAATCGAGGGCCTGGAACAAGTTATAGAATAGTTTGTTTCCGGCTCTATAATTTTGGTGGAATGGCATTGTACTATAGCGATATTATATAATACCGCTATAGATATGTAAAGCGTTAATTACGCAACTTTAACTTTTTCTGCAAGTTCTTTTGTGTCAATGAAAGTCATAGTTTCGTTCTTGGTTAAAGAATCTAACCATGCGTTCCTCTTCACAACAAGCATGAAAGCATTTCTTGGTACGTCAGTCAAGTTCTGGGTTTGGTGTCCAGTGTGATCTGGATTGAAAATCAAGAACTGTCCTTTCTGTAGATTGATGCTGACTTCTGAATCAGCAGTCTTGAATCTATACCAAGCACCACCTGGTTGATCAGTCAGTTGCACGAAGATCCTCAAAGTCTCACCGTGTTCGTTTCCACGTTGATTGTCAAAGTCCGTGTGCATCTGCATGTAAGCACCTGGTTGTTGTTGGAAGATTCTAATTCTAGTTTTCTCACACTGGAACCAATCGCATATAGCGGCCAGTTGTGGTGAAGAAAGTTTTGAATTGGTGTCCTTGTAGTCCGCTGGGTTCTCTTCTGCCCAGAAGTCTTGTAGTTGGTCGTGTGTGGTATCCTTACCGTCTGCACTTCTAAAAGAGTTGTAAAGGTATTGGCTATCTTGTCCTTTCATAGCGTCAATCTTTGATACTTCTTTGAAGTTATCTCCTCTTCTTGTGAAGTTCAGGGCTTTCAATTCATCTTCCCAGTCTCCCTGGAAAATGTATGATGAAGCGTAGATACCTGTTGTAGGGTTGTACCCCTCAGGTTGATGGTTGATCACATTTTCAATCTCACCATCTTTGTTGGTCGTAGTTTCAAACTTGTACATAGTTTGTTTCTCCTTAAGGTTTTTTTGACTCCTAGTAATATTTAGTTATAATATATCCCATATCCTTATTATTTTGTGATTTTGACATTTTGAACGTATGAGTCTTTCACAGGCCAACTTTGTCATGGCGTAAATGAGGTGTTCTTTACCAAGTTGTGTGGTGTCCACTATATTTGTTTTTTTGTGATTTGGACAGTTTACCGTGCCAATGTCGGAGTCCATAAAATATTGTGACACAAAATCTGCTGATCTAGGGTCAACGTCGTCTCCAGTCACTCCATAAACTACTTTTGTTGATGCATACACAAATCTACAATGCTTTGCCCTAGAAGAAAGTAATTTCAGCATGGCATTGTACTCCAACATGAATGTTGAAAAATCTCTACGTATACCGTTTTTCCTACAGGCCCTTGCGACATGCCAAACAGTGTCGACCTCTTTGTGTGTTTCAAACCATGTGACAAATTCGTCTGAATTTTGGAACCTAACTGGGCATTCTATAGCATCGTTGTGTTTCATCAACTCTTTGCCAAGTTTGCCCGTCGCTCCTATCACTGCTATCTTGTTCACTTATAGAAATCTATGACTTTCTGGGCAACCGTCTCAATCTCTGCATCAGTCATCCATGCATGGTTAGGAAGGGTCAACACTTTCTCACAAAACATATTGGTGTTGGGGAAATCGTTTCTTTTATCCTTGCCGTGGAAGAATTCTGCAAAGTTATCAGTGTAGTGTTCAAGTGCTTGAATTTCTAATCTCATAAGATAGTCTCGTAATCCATCCCTATCATCAACAAGCATTGCGAATTTATGATAGTTCGAATCACAGTGTTCACTTGGTTGTATTATTTGGAGTGGTAGGTGCTCAAACTCTTTGACATAATGCTCGTGTATTGATTGCCTTTTGTTTTGCCATTCATCGATGTGATCAAGACCTATGTCTATTTGTGCGGCCTGTAGTTCCATTGGGATGGCATTTATGCCGTACGCCTGTATCATTGATGTCCTGCCAAGTTTGCCATTGTTTGAAACTGCTTTTATCATGTCAGTCATGGTATCGTCGTCCCAGACTATGGCACCGTGTGTGCCTGCCGTTGGTATAGGCTTGTTCCTCGCAAAACTGAACACTGCCGCGTCACCAAAACTGCCGTCGGGACGACCTTTGTATTTGGCTCCGAGACTTTGAGCACAGTCCACTATGACTTTCGTGTGATTACCAATTTTAAGATTGTCGTAATCAACTGTGTTGCCATATAGGGATACCGGGATCACAGCATCATGAGTAAACTGTTTCTCCAACGATATCAATCCGTTGTTATCTACGTCTATGAATTCCACATCGTTTATAAGTGCGGCCTGGCTGGCACTGGCCACATAACTGTAATTACTACAGGCCACTTTTTTGTTTCGAATACCCCAAGACAGTAAGGCCACCATCAGTGAGCTTGTACAGGAACTTAGTAATCTTGCGTGTCTCCTTCCCGTGATTTTCTTAATCTTTTCTTCAGCGGATCTACAATGCACACCATCTATCCAGTTGCCTGACTGATGTATCTTTTCGTAGGAATCATTCAGTCTATCTTTGATCTGTTGGTACAGTCTATCACCTGCTACATTAGAAATCATGTCCTTACTCCTGTAATGGTCAATGTGTATTTGGGTGCTATCCCAAAGTTGGCACTGGCGTGGAAAACATTCGGTGGTATCAAGTATGTGTCGCCGGATGACCAATTTGATATCACGTTGTCATGCAGTTGTAGTACATGTCCCCAGTCCCAATCGTCAACAGCCACGAACAATCTCGTGGGTTGGATGTCTCCGTAAAGTTTGTTGAATCCTTCTAGTCCATCACTGTGTAATGGAAGACAATGTCCAGGCATGTATTCAAGTAATCTCACTAACACTCTTGCTGGATCTATTCCCATGGTCTCGAAGTTGTGTGCTCCTATAATGTCTATCAATTCTTTGTTGTGTGCTGGATCAAGGCCCCAGTTAGATTCTGTGGTGTTGTGTTTGTTGTATCCTATCCAGTTTGCGTTGATGGCCTGTTCGTTTCCCATCGTACCAAGGAATGGTCGAGGATGCCAAGATTTTACAACTGCTTTATCTCTGTATTTTTCTGCGAAGGTTATAAAGTCTTCTGGATCAAACTCCAACTTACAATGCTTTGCGATATCTAAATGTTTAGAGAGATCTACATCTCTGTCCGCAAGGTACTTCCTAAAGTATTGATTGTCTAACATTATCTCAAGAATATTGTTGTATCGTTTTTAGGTTTCACGTATTTTACTGGTTTTCTCCACCAAGCAATTATCAAATTTATCATTTAAGTTCTCCGCTCCAGTGTATTGTTATCTTTGGATTTATTCCGGCATTGGCACTTCCGTGATATATGCCTGGCTTCAGGTCCCAAAGGTCACCTGCCTGCCATTGGTTGAAACAGTGGTTTCCGTAGTGGAAGAAATGTCCGAAGTCCCAATCACGCACGAACGCCATGTATCTCCGTAGCACAGTGTAATCTGCTTTTGCCTCACCTGTGCGTCTTATGAAACTGCTGTAGGTGTCTGTGTGGCTCCATATGGTGTGCCCAGGAGGTTGCACGAAAAGACTTATGCCCATCTTGTCTTCCTTCAGGTTCGGGAACAGTTTCTTCAATGGTTCGTAATATTCACCGAACTCCTCGTTGGCTATCTTAAAATATTGGCTGTTGTGTTCATTGTGTGTGTTGTGTTTCAATGCCAACAATGCCTGTTTTTTGATCGGCATGTTGTTTACATTGTCATTGGCGTGCATCACTGCCTCGTTCTCTTCGTCGTACCACCAATACTTCTGTGGTGTGAGGTGTTCATTACATTTTTTGATTGCCCAATCGCCTAATGCTTTCCAGTCAAAGTCTTTCAGATTATACATGAAACACGAAGCATCGTCATGGTCTTTCTTCATTGGATCCCAGTGCCATGGATATTGTTCTAGTATCTCCGTTGGGACTGCTTGTTTTGGATCTAGCCTCTGTTCGTGTATCTTATGATTTAATTTCACGTGTCATTGCTCCACTTATACTGCAAGTCAATTTCAATCTCATTCCCATGTTGGCAGAACAGTGCGGTTGTGGTATGGGCAAGTCATACACTTCACCCTTCTTCCATCTTGGGAAATAACTGTTCTGGAACTGTAACACGTGTCCCCAATGCCAGTCCGTGATCATGACAAGGTACCTCTTGATCGGACCTAGGTCACACATCTGGGTATCTATATCTGGATTTAAATTTTTATTGTTTCTACACCAATTACCTAGATTGTCATGATGCCATGGCAGTATTTGTCCAGGTAGGTATGCAAGAAGTCTAATAAGAGCTGTGTCATAGTCTATCCCTATCTTGTCCTCCCAAACTTGTCTTGATCCTAACAGTTCTTTCACTCTTTCGTTGCTGTCTCCATAAAGGCCCCAGTTGTATTCAATTGTGTTCCTCGCATTATAGCCACACTTCATTGGTAGGTTCATTGTGAGTTCACTTACCCCATTATGATAAGGTCTCTTTTCATAATATTTTTTTTGTACAGTCTCTTTGTTGTTCAGCATGAAGTCTATAAAATCTTGTTCGTTGATGTCTAACTGCGACAGAGGATGTGCTTCGTATTCCGTTGTTAGGTCAGAACCTATGTCTTTTGCCCATTTTTCGTATTCTTTATCGGGTCTGTTTTCGATAAAATCCCATAAGGTGACCTCAGGTTGTTTGGCCATCAAACTAGTCTCGACATACATTTTTGGATCGGCTGGTATATCTTTATAGTTAGACATCACCTGGCTTGGTTTTAATTTTCTTTTAGTCTGCATTATTATCTCCTACTAGTTAAGCATAGCACAGAAGGCAATAGGAGTCAAGATATTGTTCGTGTGCTACGCTTATGTTAAGAGTTAGCGATGGTATCGCACACGGCACGGCCCACGCATTTAAGTCATAGAGGTCGTTTTTTTTGCCGACGTCATCAGGATGATGGCGCTACGTGTTTATTTATTTGAGATTCGCAAGTATGGCCGCTTCTTTGGCCTTGGCGTTTTGCAGTTTCCTTTGCCTCTCAAGATCCAATTCCTCAGGATCTGGTTTCTTCTCTGGTTCCAGTTTAGTGGGTGCCTCTATAGGGAATCCGCAGTTGTCAAACCATCTACCATCCGCTGTGCTCACGCAGGCACTGTAGAAGTTCGTCTTCTCATTGGTTATTGGATCTTTGCGTGTTATCAGTCTTCTCTTCTTATAAAGTTTACCATTGTATATGGTGCCATCTTTTTCTAACAAATGATCGTCATACAACGATCCATACACCCTGTCTATCATTATGTACTCGTCACCTTCCTCATCCTTCTTCTTCTTTGCTTTGTCATAGGATGCCGGCAGTGGGTGTAGCGTGTTGGGATAGTATCTGTTGGTGTATGAGTGGTACTTCTGTTCCACGAAGGCCTTGGGTGCAGAGTCTGTGATCTTGCCCAGTCCCTCCAGTAATTTCTTTGTTTTTTCGCTTGGCATAATGTATTTTTATATTTTATATATTATTGATATTTTGTTTTAATGTCAACCATGGAAATTTTTCCACAATTCTCTGAGCTATCAATGGCGCCACTTCTACTTTGAGGTCAACTCGATCGCCGGCACCACTATTGTATTTGTTTTTTAGGTCCAAGCAATCCAACACATCTGCATTGTTGTCAAACTCTCCAAACCCTCCGTAAAATCTTATTTTATAAAATCGATAATTATTTTTTGTAAGGTAATTTATGAACCAAGACATGATTCTCTTTGCTCTTTTCCCAACAACACCCTTGTTGTGATATAATTTGGCCTTGTCGTGGGCTATGCGTTGAACTTCGACTGGCGCTGTAAGTTGCGGATTCACTGAAAACTCTGGCTTTCGTTCATCATATCCCTTCTCAAAAAAATATTTGTGTCCTTTGTGATTGACCCTCTGCCAGTTGTGGCGAAGGTGGTAATCTGAGACAAATATGACATCAGGCTTTCTATTGAATTTTTTCTCATATTTTTTTAATCTTTTGTAATACCCATATGCTGTGGCCCCATTTTTACTCATGTTGTGAATCGGCTGGCTGATGTATTTCCAGTAACTATTGATTAATTCTTGCTCTACAAGATACTTGACAGCATGGAAAGGAATCGATGAAAAATATTTTATCTTCCCTCTGTTGTTCTTTGTTTTTTTTAGATACCACTTGTTAATGTCTTTCCAGTATGTGCCGTTCCAAACCAGACTATATTCTAATAAAGCACCTTTTTCACCGGTAATTTCTTGAGTGAGGATGTTTGTTCCTGCACTTGCACAATCACCTAATACTAAAATATTTGGCATAATTTTTAGCTCTCCACCAGTCCGTTATCGACTCCAACCTCGCCCTCTTCAGGCTATCCATCCATCATCGACATAGAGTGTCTCTAATTTTAGGTTGCAAATGAGAATTGGTACCTTACCAGCTCTGGTGGATTTGCTTTCCTAATTATACTAGTTTATACAGATAAGTCAACAACACCCAACATCTTGAAGTGATCATTTAGGGTGTAGTTGTCGAGATCTACCACATTGCCACGCACGTCTTTGATGATTTTGGTAAAACCGGCTAGTTTGTATCTACGGAATGGATATTGCCAGTTACCTGCCGTCTGCCAGTCACCTTCTAAAATATGTTTATCAGAATCATCTATCATGCACAATGGCATCTGTAGAACCAGTTCCGCTGGGATCTTGTCGTGTAGGTATGCCGTGATGATTTTGTTCTGCGGGATCACGTGTTCGAGATGTTGTTTGCCTGCCATGTCCTGTGCCCTGTAATGATATCCCATGGGTGCCAACTGCTTCTGCATGGATCTTATGTACAGGACAAGTGAAGTCTTTATGTGCTTCTTGGTCACCTGGCTCCAACGATCGTTGAACAGGTCTGCCTTCATGTGATCTATGTACCCTGCCAGTTCCTTGAGTTCTGGCCTTCCCTTGCTCTTGAAGTTGATCTCTGATAGGTTAGTAAGGTTTTGGAAGTCTATCATTGAATTCATCCTCTGTTATCATTTGCAGTTCAACTGCGTCCGCACCATCCTTGTGGTGTTCCTCCACAGCCTCAATTATGTCTTTGTATGGTAGGCCATAACCGTATTCTTCTGTCTTGCCATCTTTGGTGACAAGACAGACATAATAACTTAACTTACTTGACATACTTGTTGAACGCCGTCTGTGCCTCTGAGTCTGACGCTATGTCACCCTCGTCCAGTTTCAGTGTCACGTTGGGCATGTAACTTGGTTCGAAACTCTCAGGTTGCTCTATCTGATAGGTCTCTTTCAGCATGTGTCCCATGGCCACTGGTGCGTCCCAACCAACACCGTTGGCGTGTTGCCATTGTTTCTTTGTGGCGGTGTGTAGCAGTGTCGCACTCGGACACACTTCCTTGAGGCTCATCAGCATCTTCAACATCCAGTCCTCAGGCAGTCTGCTCAATCTCTTGGCCTCCGCACCCATCTGGTACTGTTTCATCAATCCTATGAAAAGGCCTTGGTTGATCTCTCCGCCCTCTTCGTCGCCGTAGATGACTCTGATGGCCGTGAGTGCGTCTTTCAATCCCTGTTCGCCCGCCATCTTGATGCCCTTGTATGCGTAATCAAAATGTGAGAAGTAGTGCTTGTTTGGTCCACACTTGCCTGGGCTCTTCCTGACTCTTTTAGGCTCTAGGTCGATCTCACACTCGTCGAACACTTTCTGTACCGCGTGTGCTGTCGCTACCCTCTCTGTTTCAGTTTCTCCCATCTTGTATCTGTGTAGCAGGCATCTGTGTATCTCTTCTGTCCCCGCTCTCAATATGCCCGAGTCGTTCACTATCTCGAACGCCTCTGCGTCGAAGGCCGGTTCATCTGTTTCCACTATTGTGACTGGTATCTTTGTCCAACCAAGTAATGCCAATGCTACCGCTCTGTGTTGTCCGTCGAATATGTAGAGTGTTTCTCCGTCTGAACGTTTGACCGCTGACACAGGACAACAGACCCTTGGGTCGAATTTCTTCATGATGTTCATGACATGTCCCGCCCTGACATCACGTTGTACTGAATAATTGAATGCGAAGTGTTCCAATGGATGGTCTTCTACACCCCTTGGCAACAATCTGCCTTTTGCTATTTGATTCTGTAGATTTACTTTGGCCTCTGCCAACTTGCTGTTCCAGTTTGGAACATCTTCTGGTGCTTCTTTCTTGACTTCGTTTACCACGTCTAGAAGCATTTTCACTTTGCTCATATGATCTCCTATGGTTAATGAGTGTAACCGAGGGTAGAATTCCTACGATAGGATGAACCCTAAATTACTCTTTTATTATAGCAGATTTCTGAGATTTGTCAACTAGGCTTCGTTGTTTTGTACCACATACAGGCAAGAATGTGCCTCACTGTCGATGTAATATCCGTAGTCTTTGAATGTTTTCATCATGTGGATCGCTTTGA
>Ga0181598_1005452_pt1 | contig 10169 bp, 7 predicted proteins | sample 041ome_4_FD_153295 | JGI IMG/M metagenome (GOLD analysis project Ga0181598, IMG submission 153295) | Coastal salt marsh microbial communities from the Groves Creek Marsh, Skidaway Island, Georgia - 041404US metaG (spades assembly) | ecosystem: Environmental > Aquatic > Marine > Intertidal zone >...
AAAGTGCCAGCCATTTTTCGTATCTTTCGAAGGCGCCACCGTCGGGACTATTTCGATTTTATACACCGTCTGGTCGTCCGGGGACACGCACGACGTCCTTTGCAAAAACGCGCGAATAACGTTCAGAGCGTTCGTGTTATACGTCACCTCGTGCGTGCGTTTGGTCCCACCAAGTTGTTGCGATTTCTTAAACAGTTCGCCGACGTAATTTCTCGGCGGTTTGATACGCGTCGTCTGAGTCGTCATCGCGTCTTCCGAGGAAGAAGAGCGTTCTTCCATCATCATCATCGTCGCAGTTTTCTATATAAGTTACCGTTGGAATGGAAAAATATTGACCACAAACGCGCGGTCTTTTTTTAACGACCAAAAATGGACCAAAAAGAACACGCCAACAAAGAAAACACACTCTATGATGAGGTGCAAAAAGAGACCACGAAAGCGCGACCACCGGTGGTGCTCTCTCTCTCTCTCTTTTTCTTCTGTCGTCGCGTGTGTTGTTGGAGAGACGAGAGAGAAATCGAGATTGTTTTTCTGGCAATGGATATATCTCTCGTGTGATGTCTTTGTGCATTTTTTCTCCCCCCTTTTTGAAACCCTAAAAAATGGACCAAAAATGACACCTCACACAACACAAAGAAAACACACGTCAGTTGGGAAGAAGGACGACGAGTTGCGAGAAAAAGCGAATTACGATGAAAGAGAAACCACCGGTGCCGACGTTCTTCGAAGAAAAACCACCACCACCGAGAGGAGGAGGAGGAGGAGGAGGACAACAACAAGAACAACAAAATCGAGAAGTTCGTGAAAGTGGCCCGGAGGAAGAGGAGATGATGCCGCCGTTACCGGTGTACGTCGCACCGGAATGGTCCGGGCCGCCAGAAGGACAAACGTCGTTCAGTTTGGAAGTGTTAAAGAGCGGCCAAGTTGTGGATTTAATCGTTTTAACAACAACAACAACAACAACGTCGAAGGTGGATGATGATGATGTGGTTCCTAAGAGTCGCTCGTACGTCACGTTTGGGCGACATCCGCTGTGCGACGTTGTCATCGAGCACCCGTCGAGTTCGAGATTGCATTGCGTGTTGCAATTTAAGAAAAACACGAAGGAAATGTACCTGTTCGATCCGGGGTCGACGCACGGGGTGTTTGTGAATAAACGGAAATTGAAGAAAGGAATACACGCGCCAATATTTGTCGGCGATCAGATTAAGTTTGGGGAGAGCACGAGAGATTACATCGTGCAAGGAGACGAGGCTTTAATGCCCGAGTGCGGGTTGACGAACCGAGAGCTAGAGAAGGTGAAGGAGATTCAAAAGAGGCGAGAGATGGAACAGAGGAAAGACGAGGAGGAAAAGAAGATGGAAGAAGCCGCGGTGGCGTGGGGGATGGCCTCGGAAGAGTTTGAAAAGAAAAATATGGACGAAGACGACATCGATTGGAGAACGCACGACGTCGCGAAGTTTACGCAAAACATGCGCAAGGCGATTGAGAAAGTGAGGCAGAAGGAGATGAAAGCGGAGAACATGCGTTCGGAGATTGAACGCATCAAACGAAAGGAAAGTTCCCAAGAAGGTGGTCTCACGCACGGGCAAGTGCAACAAATGCACAAAAACGAAACCGCGCTTGAGTTGCTTCAAGAGCACATAGATGAAGCGGACGAGCGGTTGAACGAGTCGTTGAGGGAAGTTTTAGGATTAGCGAGTAGAAATAAGACGAAGGAGAAGAGAAAGAAGAGGAAAGCGATAGATTCCGAGGACGAGGAGGAAGACGGGTTTTACGATCGCACGGAAAAGCGCGCGAGTAAGAAGGAAGAAGAGAAGAACAACAAGAAGAAAAAGAAGAATGCAAAAGCAAAAATCTTTGTCGAAACGGAAACCGCGGCGTCGCTGTGGGAGAAGAAACTAAACGCCGAGTCGACGCTAAAATCGTTGCAAACGTCTTTGGAAAAAGCGAGAAAAGATCAAGAGAGTGCCAGAATCGAAAGAGAACGCTTAGATGCCACAGAAGATGCAGATGCGATGGATATTTTCACCTCGGACGCTCGAAAAGAGGCGTGCGCAGATACCATCCAACGCTTGCTAAAATCCATCGACGAGAAGGAAGAAGAGTTGGAACGTCACGCGTCTTTGTTGGAGATTGCGGACCCGCACGAGGAGTTCAAGCCTGGCACGAGTAAAGGCGATGCGCTCAAAGCCGTCGTCGAGAAGGAGAAGAAAGAGAAAGAGGAAGCGGAAAGAAAGCGCAAGCAAGAGTTGATTGAGAAAATGAAAGCAGAAAAAGAGAAACAAATGAAAGAGCACGAAGAGCGACTGAAAGTACAAAAGTGGGAAAAAGAAGGCCAACTGTTGGAAAAGAAGACGTTCACGGGAGGTGCTGATGGTATCGGCGGTGCAAATGGCGGCTCGGGGCAAGACAATGCAAAGGCGGAAAAGAAGAGAAAAATTATCGAGCGCGTGGAAGACGAGGCGCCCGTGGTGGTTGACGAAGAGGAAAAGACGCGCAAAAAGGAAACAAGCGTGAAATCGTTATCGCCACCACCACCACCACCAGCGACAATCGTATCAGAACCGAAAAGAGACGCAATCAAACTCGACGATCCGGGAGATGGTTTCTTGTCGCCGGCTCAAGTCAAAGCCTTGGCGGATAAACAAGGCGGCTTTGGTCTCCAAATCCGCAAAAAACCAACCGTCGCCAAAAATCCCTCGTCAAATCCGCGAACGACGACGACAACCACATCTCACCTCGGTAACGTCAAAACCGACGAACAAATCCGTTCTGAAGCTGAACGCAAAGTCGAATTAGAGATGCGTAAAATCTTGAGCGGCGGTTTCGGTCAAGATGAACGCGACGAAGACAAAGAAGTAAACGCAAAAGAAAAAGAAGAAGATGACAACTGGGTCGCCCCTATCGATCAAAGAGGTGACGGTAAGACGCGCTTGAACGAAAAATTAGGATACTAGCACGCGTAGATTGAAAGAACGCCATAATACACAGCACGCGCTTTTGGATGTTTTCTCCCCCATGTGCACAAAATTTCCCCTCAAAAAAAGAACACGCCAAGAAGAGACGCAACGGAAGAACACGAGGACGCGCACTCTTTTGTCTCAAAGCACAAACGCCCCACGCATAAAACCGAGCGATAAAGAGAGAGAGAGAGATTTACGCCGCCGCCTTCTTCCAAAATACGACGCGGAGGAAGAGGAAGAAGAAGAACGAATTGAGGAAATCATCCAAATTGGAATTCAAAAATCTCCCCCAACGCGCTTCTTGCATATACGTTTAGGTAGACGAAGAAGAGCAACACCATGAGCAGTAACACGGCGAACAATAATCAACAAACGGGGAATACGATCGTAGACGTGGACCAACTCCTCCAACTGGACAGTTTAGAAAAAGAACTCAAAGAAGCCTCAGATATCGTCCAAGAATGGACGACCGAACGTCTCTCCGCGAAACGAGCGCTGAAATCACAACACGACGGGGCGATGAAACAAAGCGAACAGTTTTACAAAAAATTGGTCGAACGCGAGCACGAGCTCTCGAATCAAGCGAAAGAGTTAGAGGAAGAGAAGGAAGAGCAAGAACATAAACTGAAGCAAATGGAAGAGGAAGCGATGCAAGCGAGAGAGTTAGCCGCGGATTTACCGGAACAGCTGGAGGATTTGAGAGCGACGGTGAGCGAAGAGCGAAGGAAAACGGAGGAGGAAGCCGGCGCGGTGGAAAAGTCAGAAGGGAAGCAACTGAAGCAAGTGGACAGTTTGCGAGTCGCGAACGACATGTACAAAGATCGACTGGGGTTGGAATTCATGAAAACCGAGGACGACGACATGAAGTTCGCGTTCACGTTGATCGATCGGTTCGAGATGGACAGAGAGTTTTCGTTCACGATTCGCGTTGAGGAAGGGTCGACTCGGTACCAGTTAATCGAGTGCGAACCCGCGGTGAGAGAAGCTGGAGAGTACATGAGAGAGTGCAATCGAACGGACGATTTGAGCAAGTTCGTGAGGAAAATGCGCACGAGTTTCGTCCGGTTGTGCGAGAGCGGTAACTAAACTTCTTAAACAACAGCTACATTGTATTAGCGCGTGTGTGTCTGTAAATTTTTGTAAACGTACTAAATAGACCAATCTTCACTTAAATCAAATGAAGGCACGCTTAGTATCATCATCGCGCCTTCTTTTGCGCGAAAGTCTCGTCTCATCGCTTCGTCGAAAGAAGGAGAACGGTTTTAAGAGCGAAAAGTCTCGCCTCAAATCGAACGCGTTCGCCTCTTCTTCTTCTTCTTCTTCTTTGGAAAAGAAAAACAACGACGAAGAGGATGGGGAAATCGCAGACAAAACGAACCGAACGCAACAACAACAACGGAAGGAGCATCACACGCTTTCGCCGCAAACGCGCGAGCGCTTAAAAATCCTCTTAAGCGTGGACAACCAAGGCTTGGACACGATGTTGTCCACTTCAGAAGGCCGGGAGATTCTCTCGTCCACGGACTCGAAAGTTTTGTTAACGCAGCTGAAAGTTTTGCAAAGTGCGATACCGTTCGCGAAGGACAACTTGAGCGTTCTCGTGGTGGAGGCGCCGATACTTTTGCGATACGATGAACGCGCGATTGGAAAAGCGATTCGAAACATCGTCCCGTACAGTATTTCTTCGAAAGACGGAGGGGTGAAAGTGAACGTGAATTTAGTGTCGTGTGAAACGTTGTGTAAGAAGTGTCCGTCCGCGTTCGCGCACTGTTTGAGGTTGACGTTGCTCGACGTGCCTTTTCGAAAGTGGGAGTTGAGTTTACGAGAATGGATCTCGAGCGGCGGAGACGACTGGGCGCACTGTTTTACCGCCAGACCGATCGTGTGCAGCGAGTGGGGGTATAAGAGACAGATTCAAAGTTTTGAAAGGAAAAATCTTGAGGCGTGGACGAGAAAGGATAGGGATTCGAATAGGGTATACTCGGTGGGCGGACGTAAAGTCAAGTTGACCAGCGACCAAAACGAAGATGACGACGACTGATAGCAATAGATAGGTAGATTAGCGGTAGCGAAACGTTACATTCTCCGTGTGCGTGTTTATATTAATATTGTATGCCGTATGTTTATATCTTACAAAAAATAACTAGGGTGTTGCTGGTATATTTAAATGTTTATCAAGGAGCTAATTTCTAAACACGTGTTCCACTTTGTACGCTGCGGAGAAGCACGGTACAATGCGACGCATCATCTTAGAACAAAGCGTGGCCCATGACGTTCTCCGCAACAAGCAAAGAAACGATACCAATCATTGCCGCTCTCCCGTTCAACATTTCACTGTTCGTCTTGAAGATGGCAAACTCTCTGCTCTCGTCAAAGTTGTCTTGCGTAAACTTCGGCGTGATGGTGCCCAACGTCGCGATGGCGATGGTGAACGCAAACAAAGAGAAGTTTTGCGCGTCGATGACGTGCGTCGGGACGCCAGAAACCATCTTGGCCGGGAAGATCAACTCGAAGGCTTCCTTCTTGGTGATGACTTCACCCGCGATGGCGGAGACGAAGCCGACCATAGCCGCGCGACCGTTGATGAGCTGCGCGGTTTCCCTGTTGTTTCAAATGTGTTCACATCGTGAGATGGTGACGTCGTCAGAGAAGAGAAAAACGTTGGTCAGTTTCATAAACGGATGATGATGATGATGATCATTCTCGCGCAGAACCAGATCTCAAAAGGAACAAAAACACAAAGGTCACAACATCAGAGAGAACGATTACTTACGAGAAAACCGCGTTGCCCTTTTGCGCCGCCGGCGCTTGCGGAACGAACGCTTCCGGATTGGAAGCGACGACGTCGTCGCCTTCGTCTTGCGAGTCCATCGACGGCATGCTCACCGCCGCGCGGACTTGCACGGACACTTTCTTGGACGATTTGTTCAAGGAAGCCTTGTTGGCGTTCACTCTGAGAGTGGCAGATTGAGAGAATTGGGTGATTGATTGCATGTTTATTATGTTGTGTGTGTAGGTGTATTCGTGTGCGAAAGTGACGGATTTCGCCTCGTAACTGCCTTTTTGAGACGTCATCGCAGTCGCCAAATCCACGCACATTTCCACGCTTTACTTTGCGAAGAACGCAACGCATCGAATTCAATCGCACGAGAAAACCACACCAAAACATCGCATAAAGTCTACTCGAGCGATGGAATGGAACAGATTTTGAGAAAACGAGTGCGCGCGCACGTCATTGGTGGATGAAAGATGGTTTCGAGATGATTAGAGAGCAGTCGTCAATTAATGCTCTCAAAATGCGTGGCTCACAGTTGTGACAGCGTGGCAATTTTAAAAAGGAAAGGAAAAGTGCTCACATGCTGTGGAGTTGCGTCGGCGAGTCCTATCGGTATTACTATTGCAACAGTTCAAAGCTACTATTCTAAAAATTATTAGTCAACGCGGTCAAACACGGCGACGGTTTCGACGTGCAAGGCGTGAGGAAACATGTCGCAAGGCTTCACGGAGGCGAGGGAATACGTGGGGAGAGACGATGGTCCGCCGGTTTCGTCTTCGTTCCCGAACAAAATGCTCGCGTCTCTCGCTTGCGTGTCCGGGTTACACGAAACGTATACGATTCGTTTTGGTCGTAACTTTCGTATTTCGGAGAGGATGTCTTTGGAACACCCCGGTCGAGCCGGGTCGAGGATAACGGCTTCGACGATACAGTCTGCGTCGCCTTCGTCGTTTGAATTGTTCGTGTCGTCGACGTCGATACCTTCCAATGGACCGGGTTTGGTCAAATCTCGAACGTAAAACTCGCACGTGTTCGATAGATTGTTCATGATGGCGTTTTCATTCGCGTCGAGTACGGCTTCTTTGACAATCTCGTAGCCGATGACTTTGGAGATGTTTGGTATTTTATGTGCAACTGTTAAGCCGAACACGCCGACGCCGGAGAAGAGATCGAGAACAATTTTCTTTTGCTTTGTCGGTTTTTCTTCAAAAAGAGGTCGCAACGCTTCGACCGCGGCGTTCACCAAAACTTCCGCCTGCGTCGTGTTAGTTTGAAAGAACGACTCTGGCCTCGCTCGAAAGTTCAAACCGCCCAAAGATACCTCCCACGCGTCGTCGACGATTGACCCTGCTCCGACATCTTCCTCCTCGTCGTCAATCATGGTCGTTTTAGCTTTTCTGTTACTCTCTGGACGTTTCCCACTCTTCACGTTGCTTTGCTTTCTCCCACGTCCAGCTTGTTTCAAGTTCGCGACTCGATCGATTTGGACGTGCGTGACTGATTTTACGTTCGCCACCGCCAACGTTTCCGTCATCAATTCCTTCAAAGGACCAGTCTTCACCGCGGACTCTCTCGACGTGGATTCAATCTCCACGTCAATTTTCCCGTTCGAGTTTTCGCGAAAAGTCGCGGAACGCAACGTCCCATTCCCAGTTTTCCTATCGAACGATGGTAACGATTTCCCCGCTTTTCGCAACGACTTACTAATAGCTTTTAAAGCTTCGTTCGCGCTATCCGACTGCAACAAACACCCGCTCGGCGACGTCACGTCTACCACCACATCGTGCGATTTCGGAGGACGCAAACCAATCTTCGCGCCGCCTTTCTCCACACCGTTATCGACCCCAAACGCAAACGTCATCTTATTCCGAAACTTTGTCGGCGTTGTATCCGTTTTAGTATTATCATCACCATTTTTATCATCATTTGCCCACAATCCAACCGTCTTTTCAATCAACGCGTCCGCGGCGTCCACGCCTAACTTTCCGTTCTTCGCGAACGCTTCCACCACCATCGTTCGTTTCAAATCCAACTGTCTCTCGTATTTCACGTCTTGCCACGAGCAACCTCCGCACGTGTAAAAATGCGCGCAAAATGGTTGCTGATAATGCGTCGACGACACCCCCGCGGGTGAGACTTCCTCCTCCCCTTTTGTTTTCGCGAAAACTTTCACCCCAAAAGCAACCGTTTTCTTCACTTGTGTGATTCTCACTAAAACTTTCACCCCTTCTCTGTCCGGCGTCGCCCCTGCGACGAGACAGATCCGTTCGTCCGGAAGTTTGCACACTCCGGACCCATCGCTGGCAATGGCGTGACACTGTAACTCGAGGATAGAATCGACGTCGTAAGAAGAGTTTGTCGTCGTCTTTGCCGTTGATGATTTGGAAGAGGAATTCGCCGCCGCCGCCGCCGCCGCCGACACTTTACGAGGATGAACACCAACGTTCGAAAAGAGAAGAGCGCGTCGAAAGGAGAAGAAAGGGTCGGTGGTTACGACGCTGCGCATGACGAGGACGCGTGTGGTGACGAAAACGAAGAGGTGGGTGTATTCTGCGCGTGTGATGTGTTGTGTTTGGAATGAGGTGCAAAATGAAATAACCAACTAACTTTCATTATCTAAATACTCTAAGCGCTATTGTCGCTATTGCCGCTGCGCATAAAAAGGACAAAAAAAGGCGGCGAAACATCATCATCGTTATCTATCACAAACCCGGAATGACGTCCAACCCGAAAAACTTACCGACGCTTTGCACTAATTCCACGTTTACGTCCGTCATCGCTAAAGCGCCGGCGAGAGGATCCTTCACGTCGGCTTGGATTTCCCACGGCGCTTCCCAGGGGCCGCCGCCGACTTCCAGACAGGCGGTGGAGCCACTCGACGCGTTTTCGAATATCGGTTTTCGTTCCTTCTTGGCGTTGATTTTATACAGACTGACCGTCATGTCGCCCGAAAACGTTTCGCGGCACAAAGGTAACATGCCGGATTCGGTATCAGGCGCCGGAGCGCGAAGCACGGTGGTTTTACATTTGGTCAAATCTTGCTCGCACGCGCCCGTGACGATGCACTCGTAGCCGTCGCCTTTCGCGACAACTTCCCAACGTCCCCACGGATGTACTTTCCATTCAAACGTCGTCGATTTCACGAGAACGTTCTCACCGACGTATGAACTATTCGTTTTCGTCGACTTGTTCGCGCCGACCGGAGAAAACTGTACGAACAAATCTCCATAGTGAATCGCAACCATTCCGATGTCTTCGTACGTGCCTGGAGAGATGACCACTCCTCTATTTGCACCGGTGCATACTACGGATAAGTCTGGATACTGAGGAAACGAATTGCATTGCATCCAAAACCATTTACGAGGGAACCCTCCGCCGCCCCAATTTTTCTCCGCGTAGAACGGAACATCGGTAAACTCCGTCCTCTTACCATCGCACTCCACGTACCCAGTAGCTATCGCGTGCGCAAACAAAACCTGATAGTGCGGTTCGAGTAGCGGTAACGATGTCAACCATCCCGCGGGCGAAACACCACCATCGCTTTCCTTCTCTTTCCCCGCCGAGCCTCCTCCGTTCCCGGACCCGTACGTTTTCAACGGCGTCACGTCGATGTCCCATTCGATGTACTTTAAAACCGCGGAATTTTTCCACGGCGAATCTTCACTTTCCATATCGTTTCTGTTGCTTTCGTTCGTGGACAAATACCCCGCGTGTTTCGTGCCTCTCTCGCTCACTCGGTAAAAATCCGCTCGTCTTCTCTTTTCGTCTATTTTTGGCGTAATCTCGGAGTGGTCGTCGTCTAAAAAGTCTAACCGTAACGCCAATTCGTGTCCTTCCGCCTGGAAACTCTTCCCCACCTCGCGTGTCTCCTTATACACGTACTCTCCATCTGGTGCAATAATTTGTGCCCCGGCGGAGTGTCTCTTCGAACTCCTATCGTCCGGGTCGTACACGTGGTAAATCAAAGAGGCGGATTGCTCTCGCGAAATCGACAGGCGGAAATACCACCCTTCGAAGAACGAATCGTTCTTGTTGGTGTTGGTGTTATTAAGGCGACGACGATGGTAGCCAGAATGCGGCGCGGGGGTGAACTTGAAGGAAGGACTCGCGCGACTCTCCGTGCTGCCGCTGCTGGAGGAGGAAGCGAAGAGAGAGAAGGATGCACGCATGATGGTGCGTGTCCTTTCAATGGGGTAACTGTCGTTTTTAGGGGAATTTTTAGCCTCGAAAAGAGAAAAAAGAGGAAATAACTTGTCACGCTCGGGGACGAAAGCGCTTTGAAACAACTGCGCAAAGAAGAACTACTCTTTAAAGTATTTTCATCTGTCCTCTAAAATGGTTGTTTCTCTAAATCTCTAAACGTGTTGGAACACTTTGTGATCTTTTTTATCGCCGATTTCTTAGTTTGCAGACGACTCCCAGCAACC
>Ga0181598_1005473_pt1 | contig 10140 bp, 11 predicted proteins | sample 041ome_4_FD_153295 | JGI IMG/M metagenome (GOLD analysis project Ga0181598, IMG submission 153295) | Coastal salt marsh microbial communities from the Groves Creek Marsh, Skidaway Island, Georgia - 041404US metaG (spades assembly) | ecosystem: Environmental > Aquatic > Marine > Intertidal zone >...
CAGATTGCAATAAATCTTTATTTGATATTATTTCTATTAATATTTGCTTTAAAAAACTAGTTCCAACAAAGTCTGGTGGCTGTGGAAAAGTAAATCTACCTTTATTCTTTAAAATATATTTTTTTAAATCTATTGATGACCTAGGAGGCACTTTTATAAACTTACTATCATAATAGAAAGTAAGCTGAGAAAGACCCCATGGCATCTCCATACCTTTCGTGTCAATTCCAAAGTCGTTAAGTAAGCTAGGGTTGTTTTCAAAATCCAAATATTTCGAGTTGGGAATTCCAAATATCCAATTCTCATTAATGAGTAATGAATTATTTTTCATCTTGGCAAAATTTTCACCATTAATCCAAACTAAGTCTACAGCTCCATTCAAATTTTTGGCTGAATTTTTTTCAGATAAAATTCTTGCGACAACATTTGATGTGTCAGATACTTTTACATGTTTAACATTAATATTATACTTACTTTTAACTTCCTTAGCTGCCCATTTTATATAACTATTTATATTTTTATCACCTCCCCATGCGTGAAAAAAAAGTGTCTGACCAGCCGATTTTTTTAGAATGTCTTTCCATGAGTTTGAATTTTCTGAACCATGCGCAACACAAGAAAAAAAAATAAAGTTACAAACCAAAATAATTTTGGAAATTTTTTCTGTAAATCTCTTATTAATTTTCAGCAATAATCTATTTGTCATTTTCAAACCTTCTTTAATTAGATAATTTTTTAATTTAAAGTATGGTAATTTAATTTTAATATATTATTTATGTTATATAACATGTCTAAAAGTTACAATGAACGCATTATTAATACTTATAAATGAAATTATCACTCTCTATTTATATACATTATTTGTTTACGTAATAATGACGCTTCTCATTCAATTTCAAATGATAAATAGTTATAACAAAATAATAAATGCTATTTTTAGAGCCCTTATTTCTCTTCACGAACCCTTATTAGGAAAAATTAGACAATTTATGCCCTCACTTTCTGGAATTGATTTGTCCCCAGTAATAGTTATTTTGCTACTAAGCTTTTTAAAAAATCTAATCCAAGACTATAGATTAGGGTTGTAGAAAAGCTTTTATGAAAAATTTAGACAAAAACATAGATGGAAAATCATACGCTAATAAATTACTAAAAAAAATTTTTCCTCTTAGCCAAGATTACTTTTATAAATTTAATCGTAAACCGTCTCTTGCTGTAATTCTAATTGGTGAAGATCCTGCTAGTAATGTTTATGTTAAAAATAAGATACGGACAGCAGAGGCGAATAATATTAAATCTATTGAAATTAAACTTCCTACTGAAACCTCGGAAGAGGAGCTCCTCCAAAAAATTATTTCGTTGAATGAAGAAGTTGAGATAGACGGAATACTTGTACAGTTACCACTTCCCAACCATATTTCTGAACAAAATGTTATAAACACCATAAATCCAGATAAAGATGTAGATGGCTTTCATCCTGTAAACTTTGGAAAACTTTATATGGGGGTTCCTAACTTTGTTCCATGCACACCCCTAGGTTGTCTATATATGCTTAAAAATGAATTAAAACACTTAAGTGGGAAAAATGCCGTTATAGTCGGAAGGTCTAATATAGTTGGAAAACCTATGGCATCTCTTTTGTTGTCTTCAAATTGCACGGTTACTCTAACACACTCAAAAACTAAATACTTAAAAGAACACTGTAAAAAGGCAGATATATTAATTGCCGCAGTTGGATGCCCCGAAATGATCGATGATACATATGTGAATGAAGATGCCATCGTGATAGACGTGGGAATTAATAGAGTAGCTGACCCTCAAGAAAAGAAAAAATCAATGCTTGTCGGAGACATTAATTACAAAAAAGTTTATAATATAGTGAAAAAAATAACGCCTGTCCCAGGTGGTGTTGGGCCTATGACAATCGCATGCCTTATGCATAATACAATTAAAGCTGCATATAAAAACAAGAATTACAACTTTATCGACATACTTGAGGAATCTATATAATGGAATGGTATAATTTTATACTTTACATATCAATGGCAATAGTTGTGCTCGTTCTTGGTTGGGGGTTAATAACTATGGCTAGAGGTGGTGAATATAATAAATCAAAGAGTAATCTTCTGATGAGATATAGAATTGTATTTCAAGCTTTAGCAATCTTAATTTTTGTATGCTTATTAATGTATAAGAAATATTCTAATGGTTAAGTTAAATAAAATTTATACACGCACTGGCGATGATGGAACAACAGGATTAACAGATGGTAGTAGAGTATTAAAACACTCGTCAAGGCCACAGGCATATGGAACTGTTGATGAATTGAATTCATCTTTAGGTTTAGTATTTTTATGCCTTGAAAAGAAAGATGATGAAAATACATTTAGTGAGATTAAGGTATTAATAAGAGGAATCCAAAACGATTTATTTGATCTTGGAGCCGACTTATCAACTCCTATATCAAAGGTAAAGCAAAACTATAAACCTTTGAGAATTACAAAAAAACAAATCAATAGGATTGAAAAATCAATTGATAAATATAATAAACAATTAAAACCATTAAATTCATTTATCCTTCCCGGTGGCTCAGAAGCAGCTACCCTATTACATTTATCCAGAACTGTGGCTCGAAGGGCTGAAAGGGATGTATCACTTCTATCTTGCGAAGAAGAAATCAATAAAAACTCTTTGGTTTATCTAAATAGATTATCTGATTTATTATTTGTTTTATCTAGAGTTTTAAATGAAAATGGATTAAATGATGTACTATGGGTGCCTGGTTTAAATCAAAAATAGTCTTAATTTTTAAAAATGGAGTTTAAATTGAAAGTTTTAGTCCCTGTAAAAAGAGTTGTTGATTATAATGTTAAAGTAAGAGTTAAAAGCGACAACTCAGGTGTAGAACTAGATAACGTGAAAATGTCCATGAACCCCTTTGACGAAATTGCTGTTGAAGAAGCTTTAAGACTAAAAGAAAAAGGCATGGTTGAAGAGGTTATAGCTATTTCTATTGGATCATCACAAGTGCAAGAAACTATAAGAAATGCTCTTGCAATGGGTGCTGATTCAGGGATTTTTGTTGAAACGAATGAACTCCTCGAACCGTTAAATATAGCTAAAATTATCTCATCTATTGCCACTAGAGAAAAGTTTGGTTTAATTATACTAGGCAAACAAGCAATTGATGATGATATGAATGCTACTGGGCAAATGACAGCTGCTTTGTTGGGGTGGGCTCAGGCTACATTTGCCAGCAAAGTTGAAGTCAAGGAAAACAAGGCTTTTATAAGTAGAGAAGTTGATGGCGGTATTGAAAATATTGAAGTCAATTTGCCTGCGATAATTAGTACAGATCTAAGATTAAATGAGCCAAGGTATGCAAGTCTGCCAAATATTATGAAGGCAAAGAAAAAACCAATTCAGCAGGTTTCAATTGAAGACCTTAACATAAAGATAGAAAATCGATTAAATATTCTAAAGGTTGAAGAACCAAACAAACGTCAATCTGGGGTAATGCTCAAAACTGTAGATGAATTAGTAGATAAATTAAAAAATGAAGCTAAAGTAATATAAGTTAAAAAGGATTAAAAAATGAAAGTACTCATTGTAGCAGAGCATAATAATAATGAATTATTACCAGCAACTTTACATACAGTAAACGCGGCAAATCAGATTGGTTCTTCTGATTTAATAGTGATTGGAAGTGACTGTCAGAATGTTATTAAATCATCAACAAAAATCAAAGGTATTAGTAAAGTTTTATCTTGTGATAATGAAATATACAAAAACCCACTAGCTGAGAATATATCAACTTTAATTAAGTCTATTGCAGCAGATTATTCTCATATTTTATTTTCAAATACAGCTAATGGCAAAAATATTGCTCCTAGGCTTGCGGCTCTCCTCGATGTAATGATTATACCTGATATAATTGAAATTATTGATGAGGATACATTTAAAAGACCTATATATGCTGGAAACGCCATTGCCACATGTAAAAGTAAAGACTCTTGTAAAGTTATTACTGTAAGAACAACAGCTTTTGAAAAAGTAGACATAAGTGATCAAGAAGTTGATGTTACAAATATTGAACCATCATTAAATTCTGAGTTATCAAAGTATATTAGCTCAGAACTTTCAAAAAGCGAACGCCCTGAACTAACAGCTGCTGATATTGTTGTTTCTGGTGGAAGAGGCCTGGGATCAAGTGAAAATTTTAAAGTTCTTGAAAAGCTAGCAGACAAGCTTGGGGCGGCAATGGGAGCAAGCAGAGCTGCTGTCGACGCCGGATATGTTCCAAATGACTGGCAGGTTGGACAAACTGGGAAAGTGGTTGCGCCCAACTTATATATTGCAGCAGGTATTTCTGGAGCTATTCAACATTTAGCCGGAATGAAAGATAGTAAAGTTATAGTAGCAATTAACAAGGATGAAGAAGCGCCTATTTTTACTGTTTCTGATTATGGGCTATCTGATGATTTATTTAAAGCAGTTCCAGAAATGGAAAAGCTAATTGAATAAATTTTTTATTTCACTGACAATCAAATCATCTCCCCATTTCATTATACCTTCATGAATGGATATAACTTGGCCTTGACTATCAACTAAAATAGTTGTTGGAATACCCCTTAGCTTTAATGATTTGTAAACAAGCATTTTTTTATCAAAGTAATGCGTTAAATTAGATGCACCGTTTTTTGATAAAAAACTAATCTGTTCTTCTATATTTTTTTGGTCTATTGAGATAGTTAAAACATCTATATTATATTTTTTGATTTTAGACTTAAGCAATCCTAAGTCTGGAAGCTCTTTTTTACATGGAACACACCAAGTAGCCCAAAAATTTATCACATAACTTTTTTTTCTAAAATTTTCATTAAACTTTAAAATTATAGGTTTTCCATTACCATCCAAAACATTTTTCTTCGGGAAAATTATAGGTTTATCAAGTTTTTTGAAATTTTCAGTGGCATTGGAGTGGGTGGTAAAAATTATTAAAGAAAATAATAATAATATTTTTTTGTATAAATTTGATGTATGCATGTTAAAAATTGGATTAAGTTTAATAATAGATTGTTGCCTAATATAGATAAAAAAATGGAAAATGATAGCTCGGAAAAAAAAATTAATAATATATGGGGCGGAAGGTTCTCTTCCTCAACTGATGGAATAATGGAAGAATTTAATTCCTCTATCCAGTTTGATAAAATTTTATATTTAGAAGACATAGAAGGATCTCTAGCTCATTCTGAAATGCTATCCAAACAAAAAATAATTTCTAATAAAGATTTTGAACTTATTAAAACCGGCCTGAATCAAATAAAAGACGAAATATCTAAAAATGAATTTACTTTCTCTATGAAATTAGAGGATATTCATATGAATATTGAAAATAGGCTTGTTGAGATTATTGGTGATCCTGGAAAAAAACTACACACTGCTAGATCAAGAAATGACCAAGTTGCAACAGATATAAAGTTATGGCTTCGTAAAGAAATTGACGAGATTGATTTGAACCTTCTTAGCCTTCAAAAATCATTAATAGAAAAAGCAGAAATGTACTATGATTTATTAATGCCAGGATATACTCATCTTCAAGTAGCACAACCAATAACGTTTGGTCATCATTTATTATCATATGTTGAAATGTTAGGAAGAGATAGAGGACGTTTAGCTGACTGCAGAAAAAGGTTGAATGAATCACCTCTTGGGTCTGCGGCGTTAGCAGGAACTAGCTATCCTATTGATAGAGATTTCGTAGCGAGAAAATTGAAATTTGATAAACCAACTGACAACTCAATGGATGCTGTATCAGACAGAGATTTTGCAATTGAATTTATGTCAGCTTCTTCTTTAATTGCCATTCATTTGTCAAGATTAGCTGAAGAGTTAGTTATTTGGTCGTCTGATAGGTTCAATTTTATTAAACTACCAGAAAGTTTTACTACTGGCTCAAGTATAATGCCTCAAAAAAGAAACCCAGATGCAGCAGAATTGATACGAGCTAAACCAGGACGAATATTTGGAAATCTTTTTAGTCTAATGACAGTACTAAAAGGCCTTCCAATGACATATGGGAAAGATATGCAAGAAGATAAAGAACCAATATTTGATACCGTTAAAACAATTAAACTTTGTTTGATTATTATGACTGGAATGGTTAAGAAATTAGAACCAATTCCTCATAAAATGATGGAAGCTTTACAAAATGGATTTCCAACAGCTACTGATTTAGCAGATTACCTAGTAACTAATTTAGCTATTCCTTTTAGAGATGCACATCATTTTACCGGGAAAGTTGTTTTATTAGCTGAAAGCAAAAGTTGTTCTCTTGAAAATTTAACCTTAGAAGATATTAGAACAGTAATACCAAATGCTGATAACAATATATTAAATGTATTAAAAATAGAAAATTCCGTTTCTAAAAGAACGTCTTATGGTGGCACAGCCCCCAAAAATGTTTTAATGGCAATTAAAAAAGCTAAGTTGAAATTTCTAGGGAACAAAAAATGAAGTTTAAAATAATAGTTTTAATTATATTATTTTTCTCAGTAACTTTAAGTAGTTGTGGAAGAAAAGCGGAACCACTAAAGCCCTCCGAAATAATCGAAAAAAAATAGTTTTGATTATGTATCCTTTAGGTTTTTATAGAGATAAAAATGGTGAGTTAAGCGTTCAGAATATAAAAGTATCTGAACTAGCTAAAAAATACGGAACACCTTTATATATTTATGATTCTGAAATAATGAAAGAACGTTATGATATATTTTTTGATACTGTAAAAGAAGTAAAAGGGAGTATTCATTATGCAGTTAAAGCCAATGATTCCATTAATGTAATTAAATTTTTTTCTAAATTGGGTTGTGGTGCTGATATAGTTTCCATAGGTGAGTTTGAAAAATGTATTGCAGCTGGCGTGCCTGCAAATAAAATAATTTTTTCTGGTGTAGGTAAAGCAAAAAACGAGATTGAAATTGCTTTAAGAAATAATATTTTACAATTTAACATCGAATCCGAAGAAGAGCTATATGATATCCATTATATTGCTTCAAAAATTAAAAAAAAGGCTAATATATGTTTGAGAGTTAATCCAGATATAGCACCAAGAACACATAAAAAAATATCAACAGGTGAAAAAGAAACTAAATTTGGTATAGATTTCCAAAACGTTAAAGAAATTTATAAAAAATTACACGAACTTGACTATATAAGTCCTGTTGGATTAGGAGTTCACATAGGTTCACAAATATTTGATTTTAATTTTTTTAATAAGGCATATTTTAATTTAAAAGTTTTAGCGGATGATCTTAGAAAAAGCGGTTTTATAGTCCCATCTCTAGATCTAGGAGGAGGAATAGGTGTTGATTACAAAGATGATATAGAGCCTAATTTTATTGAATATAAAAGAATTCTTTCTAACTTGTTTTTAAAATCTGATTATAAACTTAGCTTTGAACCAGGAAGGAGTCTCATTGCTCAAGCTGGTATCTTGGTAACAAAAGTAATTAGGAATAAAAAAACTAAAGATAAAAATTTTATAATTGTTGATGCAGCTATGAATAACTTAATAAGGCCTACCTTGTATGACGCATATCATAAGATCGAGCATGTAGAAAAAAGTGAAAGTCCAAAAGTAACAGCAGATATTGTAGGCCCTATTTGTGAAACTGGAGATTATCTTGCGTTAGAAAGAAATCTTAATTATATCGATAACAATAAATTTTTAGCAATTAAGACAACTGGAGCATACTCTTCTGTAATGAGTTCTAACTATAATTCACGAGCTGATGCTGTTGAGGTAATGATTGTAAATAATAAAGATCATCAGATTAAAAAAATAGACACAATTAAAGATATTATTGCAAAAGAAAAACTAATTGATTTTGACTAAAAATTTATTAATTCTTTTAATAATCTAACTTTTACACTGATATTTTCATTGTTTGACTTAAACTGAACACTATCTTGAAATTTTATCATAGAATTTGGCTTAATGATTTTAGGGTCAAGAACTAATATTTTTTCTAAAATTATTTTTCTATCTTCTCTTACAGCTAAAATTTTAATTCTTGGAACTAATATTGGTCTTTTTGAGTCGTTAGTAATCATACCAGAAAATTTAATTTCTCTATCTTTAGAAGTAGCAACAAAGTCTTTTAAATTTAAATAATTCAATTCTACTAATATTGGAGATTTAATTTTTAATGAAATCAGATTTATTTGTTTAGAGTAAAAATCAGCATATTTAGGAAAATAAAAGTAAGTATAAGCTAAAATAAGAGGTCGAAAGAATATGACCATAACAGTAAGCATAATTAAAGAGATAACAAAATATAAAAAATATACCTTTCTAAACCTACTTTTTTTATTAGGTTTAGTAACTGATTTATCATTGGATTTTAATTTGGAGGCAGATAACTCTGAAGCTATTTCAACAACTGTTTTATTTTTTTGTTCCAAAGCAGAGCTTTTTTGCAATGACATTGTTTTTGTTTTTTTTTCTACTACTGACTTTATAGATGCTAAATCTTGTTTTACTTTTAGAGATTGATCATTAGATTTATGATTTTTCGTTTCAATAATATCATTATCAAAGTCTTTTTTACCTTCCTTAGAAACATTCCACTTTTGATTACAAACACTACATTTAAGCCATTTAACATTTGTAGAAAGTAATCCTTCATCAATTTCAAAAACTGTTCCACAAGATTTACATGTCTGTAGCATTTTTTATTTCTCGATAAATAGATAAGAATTAATAATTACAGTATACTAAGAGATATTTTTTTGCCAACATGATTAAAATTTAATTATGATAATTTTTATATGGTATTAACTTTTAAAAAGACTTTTTTCACCACGGTATTAACGTTACTTGTTAGCTATTTTTTTCTTGAGTTATTTAATTTTAAAGAAAAAATTATGACAATCCAAAAAAACCAAGTGAGTATAACCTCACAAATTGTTATTCTTACTGGTGGAACAAATAGAATAAAAAAAGGTTTTGAAATAATTAATAAATTTGATGAAAAATCAAAAAAGAATATTAAAATACTAGTTAGTGGAACAGGAAAAGGATTTACAAAATTAAGTTTACAGAAAAAATTAAATTCTAATTTTTACTTAGAGCTAATAGAATGCTGTGTAGAACTCGACGGCGTCTCTAAAGATACTTATTCTAATGCTAATGAAACTTCAAAGTGGGTAAATAAAAATAATATAAAAGAAATTTTGCTTATAACTAGTAACTATCATATGCCAAGATCAATTTTAGAATTTAGTAATATAATGCCAAATTTAAAAATTTTACCTTATCCCATCAAACCTGAACAACATAAAATAAATGAATGGCTTAAATCTTTTGAGACATTTTCATTGGTTTTTATTGAATACTGTAAATATATTGTTTCAAATATAAGAGTTAAAACTTTATAAGTTTAATAAAATTTTATAGTTGACCGGCATCTATTATTTTTTTTCTGATGTTTCTAGTCCTAGAGAAAAAAGATTCTAATTTTTTACCATCCTTTTTTCTTATTGCTTTTTGTAAATCAGATAGATCTTCATTAAACCTTTGCAACATTTCAAGAACTGCTTCACTGTTATTAAGGAAAATATCTCGCCACATAATAGGATTTGAAGATGCAATACGAGTAAAATCTCTAAAACCAGATGCAGAGTACTTAATAACATCATTTTTTAGATCTGTTTCCAAATCAGATGCCGTTCCAACAATTGTATAAGCAATTAAGTGAGGCAAATGAGAAGTTATTGCTAATATTCTATCATGGTATTCAATACTTACTCTTTCAACTTTTGAACCTAATTTAGTAAAAAAATTAGATAATTTATCTGAATTCTCTGTTTCCATCTCTGAAACTAATAGCCAGTATCTATTTTCAAATAAAGAACTAAAACCCGCGTTAGGACCAGAATATTCAGTGCCAGCAATTGGATGTGAGGGAATAAAAAAAACATTTTCTGGCAAATAAGTGTTTACATCTTTTATAACTGAAGCTTTTGTGGAACCAGTATCCGTGATTAATGTATTTGATTTTAAATGAGGGGATATTGACCTTGCAACAGTTTCCATAGCACCAACTGGTATTGCAAGGATAACTAATTCTGCATCTTTCA
>Ga0181598_1005479_pt1 | contig 10138 bp, 6 predicted proteins | sample 041ome_4_FD_153295 | JGI IMG/M metagenome (GOLD analysis project Ga0181598, IMG submission 153295) | Coastal salt marsh microbial communities from the Groves Creek Marsh, Skidaway Island, Georgia - 041404US metaG (spades assembly) | ecosystem: Environmental > Aquatic > Marine > Intertidal zone >...
GAGATCATCCTCCTCGTCAGGAATCCTCAAACACAACACCGGTTCGTCTTCTTCCACTTCTTCTTCCTCTCTCCTACCCTTCACCACCTTAAAAACCGTCCTCGCGTTCACCGCTCTTTTCGGATGTGGATTCTTTCGTCTCATTGGTGTACTATTCTTGCGCGTTTAAAAATACGAGTAGTAAAGTATATTAGTTTAAATCACATGTGAGATCTTTTTTGTGCAAGAAACATAAAAATTCCGTTTTTCATTTTTTGAACCGAAGTGTTTAGGGTTGCATTTTGATTTTTTTAGTCCCGCGGGAAAAGAGAGACACCCGCCCACACAAAGAACCGCTCTCTCTACGTAGTAAACAAAGCGTTTCGAAGAGAAGAGATGAGGTCGTCGTGTAGGCGGCGGCAGTCTTCCGTGATCTCGAAAAGGACGACACTCGCGATGACGACGATAGTCGCCGCGTTGTTTTTGAGTCTGGGTGTGTTCTCCGCGGACGCGATTAAACACCAACACTCAAAGACGAAGAGTGCCGGGGAAGCGTCGCCAACTGCGGTCGAGATGGAGGAAACGACGACGACGAAAGAGCATCTCCTGGACCCAGCGCTGAACACGGACGAAGTCCGCGACGCGGCCAAGCAAGTTGGACACATCACGGATATGGACGCGTATTTAGCCGCGATTGAACACAAAATGGACGTGTTGGCGGAACATCCCGCGCATAACGTACGTTTCACATCATCGTCGGAGAGATATAAAATTGGGACCGCGGGGGGCTTTCGTGACCTCCCGCCCCACGTGTTGGCGTTTTTTCTCTCCTCCTCTTTCGGTCGTCTTTTTTCAGAACGATTTGCGAGTGTCTCTCTCTGTTCGCGCGCACGGGATTATCGTTCTTCGTTTTTTATCCATCGTTTGTCGTTTACGTCGCTCGTTCGATGATCTTTCGCGCGTTTACTGATGATGATGATGATGATGGGGCGCTCGCTTGCTTTCTCCCAAGAGATCGAAATGTTACGAAAATACTGACCGTTTCCGCCGACTTTTAAAACATCAAAACAAACACAGGTCGAGGACTATCCCGAAACCGAGCAGTTAGTCATGCACTACCAAGCGATGCATCCGGACCGAGAGCTGACGACGGAGCAATTGAAGGACCGGACGCTGCACCCGGGGAAGTACCACTTGCAAGAGGACCAGAAGAAGGAAATCGAGAAGGAAAAGTTAAGGGAGGAGAAGCGAGTGCGGATGAAGATTGAAAAAGCGAAAGCGAAGATTCGGAATCAAAAGATGAGCAAAGAGGAGATTGAGCTGCTGAAATCGGTCGGGATTGATCCGAAAGATGCGCAGAACGTCGCCATCGCGGAGGTTTCAAAGAAGATGAACAAAGAGGCGGCGGAGAAATCTGGCGATTTGAAAGACGACGAGTTGTACAAGAAGTTTGAAGCGCAGAGGTTACAGTACATGCACAAGATAGCCACGAGTGGTACCGCGGATTGGGACGATCAGTTGAAAGCGTACCAAGAGATGATGGGTGAGAAGATGAAGAATCCGGAGGCGTACGACGTCATCGCGAACGAAGGTAAATCGACGACGATGGACGCGACCTGGATCGAGCCGACGCCAGGGACGGATGAGTACAAAAAATGGGTGCGTGACGGACGACCGAGACCGAATGAGGTGAGTTTGATCGACGCAAACGGAGGCGTGGCGAAAGCTGATCCGAAGGTGATGAAGGTCAACCCAAAAACGGGGATGACGTACGAAGAGGAGAAGCTTTTCAAGGAGATGCAACAAGAAGCGAAGAGTTTCAAACCAACCGTTGCAGAATACGAGAAGCAAAAGTACGTGCCAAAGTGGACAAAGTTGCACGATTACTCCAACTTCACGGACAAAATGCGTCGAGGGAACTTGAACACGGATGAAAACGGCATGCAGCTCGAGGAGTACTCGAGCGGCTTCACGGCGACGACCGATGGGGACGAAGACGAGAGCGAATTGGCCGGACCTAGACCGTTTCCAGTGTACAAAGGCGTGAAGAAGAACGTGAAAACGATCAAAACGGTTGCCGAGTTCTATCAAAAGATCCAAGTGTGTTTGCAAGAGGCGCCGGTGAACGGCAAGTGCTTCAAATTTTCGCAGCGCACGGGAGAAGGGACCATCGATCAGTGGGATGTTTCCAAAATCACCGACATGCGCAACGCTTTCGTCAACCGCGAACAGTTCAACGGCGACTTGTCCAACTGGAACACAACCGCGGTGACTTCCATGCAAGGTATGTTCAAAGGCGCGAAGAGCTTCAACTCGCCGTTGACGTACTGGATCACCACGAACGTGAAGGATATGGACAGAATGTTTGACGGCGCATGGGATTTCGATCAACCTATGGACTTTTTGGACACTAGAAACGTCAAATACATGAACTACATGTTCAGAGACACGTTTATGTTCAACCAAAACATCAACTCTTGGGACGTGCGCGGCGTCGTTTCCACCGAGTACATGTTTTACAACGCCACGAGTTTCAACTCGCCGTTGGACAAATGGGATGTCTCGAACAATAAAGTCATGGCACACCAATTTGAAAACAGCAGAGTGTTCAATCAAGACATCTCCAAGTGGAAAGTTGGCGCGGTAACGACCATGGAACGCATCTTTTGCGACGCCCCGAATTTCAACCAAGACATTCGCGGTTGGTTCGACATCATCTCGAAGAAAGCGAACACGAAAGACATTATCAACAACGGGACAAAAGCGTTCGTCAAACATTACAGCTGCGACGACACGAGCGATTTGTCCTCGTGCGTACCCATTGTCAGCCACTTGGAAGAATCCGATGGTTTCTTCGGTATCCCGAGATACGATCCTCGCACTTTGCAAGGTTTCGACGACTTGGAGTTTGGTGTAAACGACAACTACACGATGATGTTAGTTGGACAATCGCTTCCCGGCGTTGCCGTTGCCGTTTTTGTTTTGTTCTTCTCTTTCGTCTTCTGGCATCGACGACACTGGTTTGAATCTTGCTTTGGCCGAAACGCGTGTAACTGGACGCCGTTCTCCGGAACTGGTTTGTTCTTTGCGCGCGCGCAGTTGATTTTATTTGCCTTGATTGCCTGTCTCGGTTGCTTTCTCGTTTGGAACAAAGGTATGGCGTTGCAACAGGATATTCAAGTTATCGCGGACAGTATTTCCAACTCCACCGCGGAAATGAACGCGCAAAGCGTGCGAATTATCCAAGCTTTGGACGACGCGAAAATGTTCACCTACGAGGCGGAAACCGAAGCCTTGGCTTTGGCAGACACCATCGCGAACATTTCCGAAATCGACGGGAAGATGGAAGAGTACACGGAAGTTGGATTAGTCACCGCAGATGTCGCTTTGATTTTAGCCGCGGTGATGGGCTTGAGTGGCATTATTCTCGCGCTTACCTCTCTCGTCGGCAAATGGCGATGGTTTACGTACTTGACTGGATTTCTCACGCTTTCGCTCGTCGGTTCGTGGTTGTTCTGGGGTGTACTCACCGGTACGACGACGTTCTTGGCAGACTTTCAGTACGCTTCGGCAGACTACTCCGCCTCGCAAAAATTTGGTTACACCTTCGATTCGGATTTAGAAAACGCGTTGCCTTGCATGGATGGTAAAGACGTAGTTCAACTCATGAACACCGCGCGCATGTCCATCGCCGCTGGCGTATATCTGTACAACGATTTCATTCAAATGTACGATCCGAGGAAAACCTTACCGCTCATCGATCAAGAATACGATGGCGACGCAGAAGCCGCTTCCAAGTATTGCGCGTTTGATAGACCCGGGGATGATTATTACACCGCATTTTGCGACGCTTATCGCCGCGCGTTGATCCCGTCTGACACGAAGACGTACATCAAGACGCAAAGAGGTTATTTTAACGAAACTGCAGGAAGGAACCATAAGGTGAAGATTAACGAAGTTGGCACTATGTATTCTCGATGCCAATACGACTCAACGCAAGTTGCGTTGGTTGAGCAGTGCGGTAAGGAAGAACCGGCGCAAATTCCGGCCAACCTATTCGACGCTATGGTGAAGAACTCGGAAGTGATAATCACTTTGAAGGATCAAGAGTCGGACATCATGGCGTTAGCGACGTGTAAGATGGTTGCAGATGCTTTGGAAAAGTTAGAAGACTCCGTGGACGATGCGTTGGAGTCTATGAGCATAGTTTGGGGTGGGTGGCTCATCGCGGCGTGCGCCTTTTTGTTATTGTGGGGGTCCTCTTTGATCGTGATTGTCCGGTTACAAAACGGCAACACGGGAATTGATTCTATTCTCGATAGCGAGAAGGATGCCCTCTTTTCGGTGGCTGTACCGAAATTCAATAGCTATGGAACGGGATCAAAGTCTATGACGGAGAGTATAATTAGCGGTCAACAAGTGGTGTCGGAATCGGCGACGGACGCCAAATATAAGTATAAATTCCAAGCGAAACGGTGAGTTTCGTTGGAACAACGACGAGAATACTAATAGATAACCTTTAAAGTTTAGCAACGAAACAAATTTGTATTAACAAAAGTATTTATTCAAAGAACATTTATTTCCTTGTATTGTCTCTCTCTCTCTCTCTCTCTCTCTCTCTCTCTCTTTATACTCTTCTTCTGCGCTCACATGAATTCATGGAACGTGCGACTGATTACCTCGTCCTGGTGTGCTTTTGAGAGTTTGATGAACTTCACCGCATACCCGGACACTCGAATCGTTAAATTTGGATACTTTTCCGGATGAATCTGCGCATCCTTCAACGTTTCGCGCGACAAAACGTTCACGTTCAAGTGCATTGCTCCTTTCTCGAAGTATCCGGCCAAAAGCGAACCCAGATTTCCGGTGCGACTCGCGTCGTCTTTGCCCAAACTACCTTTGGTTATTGAAAAAGTATTCGAGATACCGTCCAAACACGCGCCGTACGGCACTTTCGCGACTGAATTAAGCGAGTTTAACGCACCGGTATTGTCGCGACCGTGCATAGGATTTGCGCCCGGAGCAAATGCTTCACCCAATCTTCGACCATCTGGCGTTGCCCCGGTGTTCGATCCGTACATGACGTTCGACGTGATGGTGAGAATCGACAGCGTATGCTTGGCGTTTTTGAACGCGGGCGTCTTGCGAAGCTTTTCGATGAATGTTTGCACAACCCACTTCGCGAGTTCATCCGCATCGTCCGAGTCGTTGCCGTACTTTGGAAAATCGCCTTTGATATCAAACGATGTAATTATCCCTTTCGTTTCCTTTTCATCGGAGAATATCGGACGAACTTTTGCGTATTTTATCGCCGAAAGTGAATCAACCAACACGGATAAGCCCGCGATGCCGAAAGCCATGTTGTATTCAGGTTCAGAATCCATCAGAGCGTACAACAAGCTTTCGTACGCGTATTTTTCGTGCGAAAAATGAATGACGTTCATGGTTGACACGTATAACTCGGCGATCCAATCCATGTATGTCTCGAAACGTTTCTTCACGTCCTCGTAATCGAGATGGATAAAATTTTCGTCCGTTTGGGCTTTCTCGGCGAGCGAGTCAAACAGCTGCGCGAGTTCTACGGGCGCGATTTGTTTACCAGAGATTTCATCTTTACCGTCATTGAGAGCGTACAAGAGAATCTTGGGTAAGTTGCATCGAGCGCCGAAAAATTGGGCGTCTTTACCGAGTCGCATACCACTGACGCAGCACGAAACGGTCGTATCGCAACTCCAGTTTTCGCGAAGGAGTTTGTCGTTGATGTATTGAACGCTACTACTCGCGATCGAGATATCCGTCGCAAACTTCTTAAACGGCTCGGGTAAACACTCGTCAAATAGAACCGTCATGTTCGGTTCCGGCGCGGCGCCTAAATTTACAAGCGTTTGCAAGAAACGATAGGAAGTTTTGGTCACCATGTGCTTCTTCGAGCCGCTAGCGTCGACTAAAACGCCGGCGATGGCGTTTGTCGCCCAAATCGGGTCGCCCGCAAAAATCTCATCGTACGCCTTTGGGCGCAGGTGTCTAACCAATCTCAGCTTGAGCACCAAGTTATCGATGATTTCTTGCGCTTCGTCTTCGCTCGCGAGCACCCCGGTGCGTAAATCGCGCTCAAAGTAAATATCTAAAAACGCATCGACTCTTCCGAAAGATATCGCCGCTCCATCGTTCGATTTCACCACCGCCAAGTACGCGAAATAGATCGCCTGCGCCGCTTCTTTAGCCGTCGTCGCCGGTTTCGAGATATTTTTCCCGTATAGTTTCGCCAACCCGTCCAACGAATGCAAAGCTCTGATTTGCATCGAAATTTTATCCTTCTTCTCCATGTTCGCCTCGTTCGCGTTCGAGATATCCAACCTCGCCGCGTCTCTCTGCTTCTCCTCGATCAACCGGTCTACCCCGTACAACGCGACTCTTCGATAGTCTCCGATGAGGCGACCGCGTCCGTAGCTATCCGGCAAACCCGTCAGCGCGTGACTCGATCGTACCAACCTCATCTCAGGCGTGTACAAATCAAACACGCACTCGTTGTGCGTACGCACGTTTTGCTCAAACACCTTCTTCGTGAACGGATCCATGCGTTCGCCTTGCTCTGTCAACGCTTTCTCGACAATTCGAATGCCTCCTTTCATCTTCATCGTCCTTTCCAGCATTTTCGTCGTTTGCAGGCCGACGATGACGGAATCGAGCAAACAATCGTCCGCGATGTACCCAACCCCGTGTGCTAAAATCGTCGAAGGCGTTTTCGAATCGCAACACAGAACGCCTCCAGACGCGATTTCTTTGTTTTGTTTCCTCTCCACTTCTTCTAACAAAGTTCTCGTTTTCTCTGTCGCCGAGGAAGGCACGAAAGTGCCGTCGAACGGGTCGTAGTTTTTCGCGATCCAATTCGCGACTCCGTCTCCGACGGGTACAGCATCAGGCGAAGTTGGGATCTCTCGAGGGAGCTTTTTCGTCGGATCGTCGAACCCCATTCCGCGCGCGCTTTTAAAAAGGTTTTTAGTGAGGAATATTTTGTATCTTGAAATGCTTCTCAAAAATACACGAAGGAAACTACTGAGATATAAACAAATAATAATGGAAAGCACAACTTTGATGATGAAAGAAGAAGAAGACAAAGACGAAGAGGATAGTCTGTTGTTGTCGCCACCGACGACGCAAACTCAACAACTGCTGGCGTTGAAAGGCGGCGCGAAACATTCCAGAGGCAACGTTCCTTGTTCGCACGGTGAACACTTTTCTTGCCATCTCCCAGACATCGAAGATGTGACGTTAAAGAACGAGTGGGACGAGACGGAAACGAGCGTAGACTTCTCTCCGAAGAATTGGGGTTGGATTCATTCCATCGACAGCATGACGAGCGTGGACGGACCAGGGCTGAGAGCGATGATTTTTTTCCAAGGGTGTCAAAAGAGATGCGCGTTTTGTTGCAACCCAGATTCGTTGGAGGAAAACGTTGGAAAGAAGATGGCAACAGAAGAAGTTTTCTCTGCTTTGGAAACGAAAATGACGTACTATCGAAAATCAGGAGGCGGAATCACCATGTCAGGAGGGGAATGCATGTTACAGTATCGTTTTGTAGTAGCGTTGGCGCGAGAAGCGCGCGCGAGAGGTTTGACTTCCATCATCGATACGGCCGCCGCCGGAAACGATATGATTTGGGACTTTGTCTTGCCGCACATCGACATGGTGCTCTTGTGTTGTAAAAGTTCTCACCCCGTTCGATACGGAAAGATAACAGGACGTCCAGAAAACTTCGGCGTCATGCTCGCGTTTTTGGCGAAACTGGAAGAATATAAAGTGCCCACTTGGTTGAGATTTGTCTTGATGTCTTCTGATGACGAAAAATTTCAAGATATCGTTACCGACGGCGAAGAAGAGTTACTCGGCGTGGCTGCTCTCGCAAAGATGCACAAAAGGTGCGTCAAAGGAGTCGAGATCTTACCGTACCATAACTTTGGCGCGTTCAAGTACAAAGAGATGAATATAGCTTATAAGTTGGAGCAGATGAAACCGCCATCTGATGAGGTCATCAGACGCGCGAAAAGAGTCATCGAAGGCGAAGGCGTAAAGGTCCTCTTGTGAATTTCTTTCATTGATTATCATCAAATTTGTTAGATTAAGGTGTTTTCATTAAAAATGCTTTCTTCTTTTACATACACGCACACACACACACACGGACACACGCGCGATTCGCACTACTCCACGTACCTCTGCATCTCTGTTCACTCTTTCTTTGTATAGCTTCTCAATATTTATCTGTTTTTATCTTTTTCTTTTTGAAAACTTAACGACCCATTCTCTTTCGCAAAAAGCTTGGGATGGCCGATCGCCCACCTTCCGGCTGCTGTTGCGGCGGCGCTTGCTGATTCCCCCATCCAGAGGGCTCTTGTTCTTGTCGCGGTTCTTCTCTTCGTTGTTGTTGTTGTTGTTGTTGTCTTTGTTGCGGCGGCGGCATTTGTGGTGGCGGCGGCGCGGCGGCTCTCGGGACTCTTTGTTCGCCCGCGTTCGATTGCGAAAACGGCGAAAATCCCGTCGCAATCAACGTGATAGCAACCTCCCCGTCCGCTAATTGCATGGTCGGGTTCACCACCGCCCCAAAGATAATCAGCGCGGAGTCGTCGACTAAATCGTAAATCACCTCCGCCGCCTCGTTGACTTCGTGCAACGTCAAATCCTTCCCGCCGGAAATGTTCCACACAATGCCAGTCGCTCGATCGATGCCCAAATCCAACAACGGTGACGAAATCGCAGCCGCTGCCGCATCTCTCGCTCTGTTCTTACCAGTCGCTCGACCAATACCCATCAAAGACGACCCGGCATCCGCCATCACCGCTCTCACATCCGCAAAATCGACGTTGATCAAACCCGGTAACACGATGATATCACAAATACCTCTCACTCCTTGTCTCAAAATATCATCCGCCAACAAAAACGCATCTTGCAACGGTAACGCGCCGTCCACCGTGGACAACAATCGGTCGTTTGGAATCACAATCAACGTATCCACGTTCTGTCTCAACCTCTCCACCGCCTCCATCGCTTGATTATACCTCTGTCTCCCTTCAAACTTAAACGGCATGGTCACAATCCCAACCGTCAAAATCCCCGCCGTCTTCGCGACATTCGCAACCACCGGCGCCGCTCCAGACCCGGTACCACCACCCATCCCGGCCGTCACGAATACCATATCCGAACCTTGCAACGCGTCCTCGATCGACTTCCTCGACTCTTCCGCCGCTTTCTGTCCAATCTCCGGGTTCGACCCGGCGCCGAGACCTCTCGTCAACGTCTCGCCAATTTGAATCGTGTTCGATTTCGGAACCGTGGACGACGTCAACGCTTGCGCGTCCGTGTTCACCACCCAAAACTCCACGCCTTGGATATCCGTTTCCACCATTCTGTTCACCGCGTTCGAGCCGCCGCCGCCGACTCCGATGACCTATATTTTTTTAATAAGAGCAGCGAGAGAAACAGTGAGCAAAAGTTTTTCAGAATAATATTTTCCTTCTCTTTTTGCCGAAAAGCACAAAAGCGTACGCACGAAAAAGCGCTTATGCTGCCTACACAAAAAATCACGACGTTCGTCGGACTTTTGTCGTCCGACTGTTGTATATTTGCGAGAGGAGGAAAGAGAGAGAGACACGATCTCCCCCGAGAGAGAGAGAGGCAAAAAAAAAGAACGATTTTGATCGAGAAAAACAGAAAAAACAAAACTTTTCCAATCGAATACGTTCGTTTACCTTGATGGAAGCGGCGTTGGACGGGACCAATTTCGGCGCCGCGGAAGCAGCAGGCGTCGTCGTCTCATTCTCCGCGCGCGGAGTGATGCTAATTCTTCTGTGAATACTAATCAGAGAATAAAAGAGAGAGAGAAAATTTGCACCATCAGTGCGTCTATTGGCGGGAAAACGAGAAGAGAAAGAAAAAGAGAAAATAGCAAACCTCGACAAAATCTTTTGTGCGTACCTTTTCGTCGTCTTTATGCCGCCGCTCTTTCGGTGAAAAGGACGACGTGGTGAACACGCGGTCGTCGATGCGCGGGAGGAGGAGGATACCAACGCGGATGTCATTTTGTGTGTGTGTGTGTGTATAATAAAACGCGCGCTTTAAAAGTGCTGGTGATGAGACGATGGATGAAAGCAAAAGAGAGAGCGCA
>Ga0181598_1005480_pt1 | contig 10138 bp, 8 predicted proteins | sample 041ome_4_FD_153295 | JGI IMG/M metagenome (GOLD analysis project Ga0181598, IMG submission 153295) | Coastal salt marsh microbial communities from the Groves Creek Marsh, Skidaway Island, Georgia - 041404US metaG (spades assembly) | ecosystem: Environmental > Aquatic > Marine > Intertidal zone >...
TGCTAAACCTACTAAGTTTGCTACCGGTGCTAGAGTAATATACCTTTTATTAATATCTAATTCAATCACTCTCTTTCCATTCACCATTTTTAATGTTCCTTCATCAATACTACCAGTCGCATCTGATCCATTATTAGGACCGGTTAAACCAAAACAAGGAACATACTTACCATTTGCTAATCCAGATAAGTAAGTATCTTTTTGTTTATCAGTACCATAATGAGTAATTAATTCACCAGGACCTAAAGAATTTGGAACCATTACACAAACACCTAAAGAGGGATTAGCAGTGGTAATTTTAGTTAATACAGAAGAGAATTCATTAACAGATAATTTAAATCCACCATATTCTTTATCAATGATAAAAGAAAAAAAGTTATTCTTTCCTAAATAATCAATTATTTCAAATGATTTATTTGAAGGATAAACAACGCTATCATTATATTTTTCTAAAAGATTATCTATTTTTTCAGTAGGAAAAACTCTGGTTTCATTAATTGGGTATTTAAAATTATTTGTATTAACATATCCTTTAAATAATTGTCTATCAATGCTAGTATTACCACTTCTTAGAGCAATTAATTCAGTTTCTGAAATACGTGGAATAATAGATTTAACTACTTTAAATATTCTTTGGTACATCTAGATGTTGTTTTTAAATACTATTTCCTTCAATAATTATTATTAAAAAATATGACTAAATTTTAAAGTTAAAATAAACTAGAAAAATAATAACAAAATGGAAATAACAATAGGTAGTGTATTTGGATTTATATCTGGACTATTAACCACATTAGGATTAATATTAAGTAATACATCTGCTAAATTCAATATTAATCAAATTATATTAGTATTAATAAGTTTAGCAATTAGTGATGGTTTATCAGATGCTTTAGGTATTTATTTTGGTAATTACAAAGAAACTGGAGATATTAAGGATTCTATTTTAGAAGGCGGTAAAACCCTACTATTTAAGGGAAGTATTCCTTGTTTAGTAGCATTTCTATTCTTTATGATACAAAATGTTAAACTTGCTAATAATATTACATTGGGATTAACCTTCATATTAATCATTATGGTTAATATTTTTATATTTGATGAATTACAATTAAGAATAATCAATATGGTTATTTTTGTTATTATTGTAATGACAAATAATTATATTGGTGAAAAATTTGCTGTTTAATTAAAATTTTAAAGTTTATAGATAATTAATTATAAATTCAATTAAAATAACAATATAAAAAATAAGAATTTCTACTCAAGTAGAAAACACCTCCGGCGGGGCTCGAACCCGCAATCTCCTGATTAGAAGTCAGATGCCTTTCCAATTTGGCCACGGAGGCGAAGAGGTCTCTCCGAGATTCGAACTCGGGTTACCGGTTTCAAAGACCGATGTGCTAACCAACTACACTAAGAAACCTAAATCCGCTGACCTGGAATTGAACCAGGGACCATCCGAGGATTGACCTCGTAACCACTACAATCGGACGCTCTACCAACTGAGCTATCAGCGGAATGAGAAGCGGTGCTTCTATTTTTAATTAAAAAATATTTTTGGACATATTGTCCGACAAGGTACATTTGAACAGTGCTCTAACCATTGAGCTAACTAGTTATACTAGTAAAGGGAATCGAACCCAATATCACCGGCTTAAAATGCTAAAATATGTGCTGTTAGTACCTTAGAATCCTATCATATGATAGGAAGTGCCCCCTATGGGTCTCGAACCCATGACCTTGGCATCTCGTAAATACTGCTTATAAGTACCACGCTCTAACCAACTGAGCTAAGGGGGCAAATCAGGATACTATTATTAAGTCAAATTAAAAGTTTGATTGTAAATAATGTTTGCTGTGAGTATCCTTTTTGCTGTTTAATTAATTTTATGGCTGTATGTACCTTTTAATCAAGATACTATATAGTTAATAGTTAATATATAGTTAGCTGCATGTACCTTTTAATCAAGATACTTAATACAATTTATTTGATATATTATTGAATTATTAATTAAACTAGGAACATTTAAATTTTTAAAATAAATTATTAAAATTGCTGTTAGTTCCTAAGAATTCTGCCTAAGCAGAAAATACCAGGTGCAGGATTCGAACCTACGAAGCATTACGCACACGATCTTAAGTCGTGCCCCTTTGACCACTCGGGAAACCTGGCAAAAGCCTCATGCGGGGCTCGAACCCGCGGCCCTAGGATTAAGAGTCCTATGCTCTACCAACTGAGCTAATGAGGCAATTACTGAGAACAATTATATTCAAATTAAAAGTTTGATAATTAAATTTGCTGTGTGTTCTCAAAGAACCTTAGATTTCTCTAAGGAAAACGCTCGCAACAGGGATCGAACCTGTGACCTTTCGATTAACAGTCGAATGCTCTAACCAACTGAGCTATGCAAGCAAGACAGGATACATTATTATTAGTCAAATTAAAAGTTTGAGATTAAATAATATTTGCTGTTAGTATCCTAAGATATTATACTTTAATATAATATAATATCTTTAAGTTATTTTTTAAACTAGGAACATTTTAATTTTTAAAATAAATTATTAAAATTGCTGTTAGTTCCTAAGAAATCTGCCGAAGCAGAAAATACCAGGTGCAGGATTCGAACCTACGAAGCATTACGCACACGATCTTAAGTCGTGCCCCTTTGACCACTCGGGAAACCTGGCAAACGCTCACAACAGGGATCGAACCTGTGACCTTTCGATTAACAGTCGAATGCTCTAACCAACTGAGCTATGCGAGCTAACAGAGAACAAATTATTCAAATTAAAAGTTTGATAATTAAATTTGCTGTGTGTTCTCTATGTCCCGAAGGACACAAATATTGTTGTAGATACTCTAAAACAATTTTTTTTATACTATACTATGTATTTTTCTTTTTAAGTTAAAAAATGGAAAAAATAGAAAAAAACCTATCAAAAAATGAATTATTTAAGTTTTAAACTTTATTTTGCTCTAACATCATTTAAATCGTAAGCATTGTAAGATGCCTTCTTAGGTAAAGTGATCTTTTCCTAAATTTTCTATCACATTACTCTAAGAAAGAGAGTGTTGATACAACACACACGATTGTTAGATTTTTTTTTATTTTAATATTTGGAGTATTTAAATAATAAATAACTTTATTACTTTGATGTATAAACTATTATAATACCAATACTAATAATTAAAATACCCATAACTCTTTGAATATTAATATTTTCATCAAAGAAGAAATATCCAAATAGTAATAGAGATATTAATGTTAATGGATAAACAATAGCAAATACATAATTAGCATCGTGTTTATTAAGTAAATTATAGTTAAAAACCAAGACAAACTAAAATAATCCTGCTAATAATTTAATACCTACACCAACAGTTTCTTCTTCTGGATAACTGTATCCTCTATCTAATTTGTAAGTATTACCACCTAAATCTAAATGTATCCATCTAACACCTTCTTTTACAAAATGAGCTAAAAATGTTGTACTTGGATAGATTTGACCTTGACATTTCTTGACTACATTTCTAATATCCGCAACATCACTCTTTAATTCTTCTTCTACTTTACCTCTTAAAAAGGGGAACTTAACTAATCTTTCTCCTATTTCTTCACCATTTTTAACCATATTCTCCATTTCTTTATCTGTATTTAATCCAATAACAGAACTAAATTCTTTACAACTCATATATTCCAATTCCATAGTTAGAGTACTCACATCAACACACATAGCACCTGACCATTTATCCTGAGCATATGATAAACAATCCGCCATCATCAATCTCCCTTCACCGTCAGTATCTACAATTTCTACATTCATTCCATTATATGCTTTAATAATATCACCAGGGATAGTTGCTCCTGGTCCTATACTATTCTCTGCAATAGGTAATAATCCAACAATATTCTTTTTATTTCCTAATTTAGATAATGCCGACATTAAAGCAAAAACCACACACGCTCCTGCTTTATCGGTTTTCATTTCTGGAATACTTGACCCTGGTTTAATAAAAATACCTCCTGTATCTTGAGTTACTCCCTTACCAATTAAAACACAATCAACTTTACTATTATCTCCTCCATTATTTTTTTTACCCTTTGATTTACTATTATTACTTGAACTATTATATTGTAACACCACTAACCTACTTCTCATCTCAGGAAGACTACCTTGACCCACACTTACTAATAAGTTCATTCCCATCTTTTTTAATTCATCTTCTTCCAAAACTTTTACTTTTAAAGGTAAATTATGTAAATCAATATAGTGTTTAATAAATCCAACAAAAGATACAGGATTTATTTTATTTCCTGGTTCATTAAGTAAATCTTGGCACATATGAATATTTCTAGTTATTACAAGCATTTCATCAACCATTTTCTTAAGTTTTTTCCCATCATTATTCATTACACAAAGATGTAATACATATGTATTATTAGTATTTGTTTTTTTTACATTATCAGTATCTTTTCCATTGTCTGATTTTAATGAAGATGTTTTTTTAGTCTTTTTTTGATTATTCCCACCTTTTAATGTCTTGAGGGTTTTCTTAACTATATTATTAGGGTTTTTCCTTCCTTTCCCTTTTTGACTATAGGGATGTTTGTTAATAGTATCTTTTTCTAACCCAGTCTTATATTTCTTGAATTGATACATAGATAAAACAAATCCTTCCATTACATTAACAATATCGTCATTATCCAATCCTAAAAACATTAGATTACAAGAACCAATATTATTCTTATGTAATGAATGTCTAATATGGGAACCCATATCTCTCATATTTTCATTTTGTAAATAAGTATTATTAGCATCTGGTTTCACATCTTCATTAACTACGGTAATTACTAGTGTCTTAATTTCTTTAATATTATCATTAGTAAATAATTCCAATGTTAAAACACTTTCTTTCACATCCCCTTTCATAATATTAGACCATAATGTAGTTATTAATTTTTTAAATGGTTGAGAAACATTATTTTTAGTATGGAATAATTTAACTAATTCTTCAATCTTTTTTACAAAAGTATCCTTATTTTTCATTTCCTCCTTAAAGTATGGGGCATTAACTAATAAACAAATAGTATCAAAACTTGTATTTAATTTTTTATTTCCAATCTTATAATCCATTACACTATCCAGATGGAAATAATTATTAATATCTACCTGTGTTTTGTATTTATTTTTATCTAATTTTAATGACATTCTAATGTTTTAATAGTAGTATTTTTATCTAAATATGAAATACGTGTTTAAATATTTCTTAGTTGTTCTTAGTTGTTTCTTTATTTAATTATCTTATTTTTATTTACTTAATCTCAAATAAAATAGTTATAATAATTAAAGGTAAGGTAATAAATAGTTATTAAAATACTATTAAAATATTATTAAATACTATTAGAATACTATTAGAATACTATTAAAATAATATTAAAATAATATTAAAAGATAAAACACATATTAATGTTATATAAAATATTATACACTTTAGAAGATACAGGTTCTAAGACAAAATTTAAAAGAAGAAACAACAACACACTTAAAAAAATATCATCTGGACTAGCAAAGGGGGGTGGTAAGAAAACTAAAAAAAATAAACCATTATCCACTTCAAAAAATAAAAAAAATAAAACATCAAATATGGAAAAACAATATAGGCAAAAACAAACTAGGGATAGAAGAAATAAATGGAAGAATTCAAAATAATAACTAATTAATTTTTAATTTTTTTTAAATATCTATATTAATTAATAATTACTTAAATAAATCATTAACCAATTAATAATTAATTACACAATTAATTACACAATTACTCAAAAATGCCTACTAAAGGAAGAAACAATTTACTTAAAAAAATTAAAAGAACCCAACGTACACGTAAAGTGAAGAAGCAAGAACAAACAAAATACAAACAACAAAAAAACAAAAAACAACAAGGTGGTAAATCTCCTAGTTGCTTAGTTAAACCAGATGTTTCTAGATATGTTGATAATAGTTGTCACACAGCTAACCTTCATAATACCAACCCTGAAGTTGATTATTCCTTAATTACTGATACTGGTATGTCTGGTGGTGCTTGTCCTCCCAATGTTAAACCAATGACTTTCAAAAATTATTTACAAGATGTTGCTGGAAGATTAGGTGGTGATGTAGATAGTGTTAGTAAAGGAGATTTAGAACAACAAATGGCTGGTGCCGATGGACATCCTACCGGTGCTCAATCCGGTGCTGGTTATTCTACTAACCCAGAACAACAAATTGCCGGTATGCCTGTCTATGATAAATACGATGACTGTTGCCAACCAGCATTAGTTAAAAATAAGTTAGTAGAAGGTGGTAAAGCAGGTGCTATCTGTGGCAACCAAATGGGCGGGGGATGGAATATTTTTAGTAGAAGGGGTAAGAAACAAGCAGAAGCAGAAAGACAAGCAAAAGCAGAAGCAGAAAGACAAGCAGAAGAAAATAGCATAAATAAAGAATATAATCTTATTTTGAATGCTAAAAAAGAAGAAATAAAAAACCTTAAAAATTTATTAGTAGTAGAAGAAAAAAAAGATAGAACTGAAGACTTGAAAGAAGCAGCACGTCAAGACTTGAATGATAGTTTTACATTTGGTTCATATGGTGAATATTATAAAAATCTGGTACTAAAACCTATAAAAGATTTAGAAGAAGAAATAAAGAAAGAAAATAATAATTTAATAATAATTGAAAGTGCTAATACTCCACAAAAAAAAATGAGAATTATTAGAAAATATAACGAAGAAGAACGAGAAAAAAAAGAAAAAGAAGAAGCAGCTCGTAAGCAAGCGGAATTGGATAAGTATTACGGTGGTGGTAAAAACAAAAAACGCAGAACACAAAAACGTAATAATTCTAAAAAATCTAAATCATCCAATAAACCTAAATCCCAAAAAAATAAAAAATCTAAAAGTAAACGCAATGATAAAAAACAAAAGGGTGGTTCCAGACCTGCAGATTTCCCTGATGAAAGTCATTCAGGTTTAAACAGTGATTTTGACCCTATGGGTAAAGGTAAAGACTTTGAAGGTAAACAACCATTTTGGGGTGCTAAAACAAGATAAGTTTATTAACTAATCTTGGTTTATAATTAATTTTCATTAATCTTCATTATTTTTCATTATTTTCATTTTCCAACTTTAAAAAATGATAATTATCTAAATTAAATACCTAACTAAAAAATGGAATTAGTTTTTCCCAATAATTTAAGAAGTAGTATTCACATTATATCTATTGAAAGTGTATATCCAACACGTATTATTTCTTATTTAAAAAATATAGAAACTATTTGGTCAAAATTAAAAGACAACAAACCTTATCAAAATACTAAATTATTTTTTATCCCATACCAAAAACCAATTAATATTATAGAAAGTAGTAATTCAGATTTAATGGAGGAATTTTCGTATTTATTACATCATTATATAGAAATATTTTATCAAATCCAAACCTTAATTTCTAATAATTCCAATTCAAAACAAAAATATTATAATAAACAAAAAGATTATAGTAAACAAAAATACTATATTCTATCTGGATGTTGTTTATCTAGTTTTAAAGAGGTTTTTGGTAAAGTAATTCAAAGTAATAAATGGATATCTAAACATACACAAATAACAAAATTTTGTCATAATTTAGATTATGTTATTCAATATTTTAAACCTGACAAGTATATTTACGACTTTAATACTAAAGAAAGCATTTTACAATTAGATAGTATGTCACTACTAAATACAAACCATTTGACAATAGAACCAATCACTAATAATTTTTATACTAATATAGAAAATAAAGAAGAATTAGTATCAATATTATCTAAGTTATTTAAATATCTTAATGAATGGATGGATAAAGAAAAGAAAAATAAAGATGTATTGTGTTTAGATGGTGCTATTTTCCATAATAAAATTAATGATGAAAAATATTTGTTAGCAATATTAGATTTTTTACTGGATAATTAAAATCTATTTTATCTAGTAAAGATAATAACATTAGAAAATAAAATACCAATAAATTATATTAAGTATTATATTAATACTCATATATCAAAACAATAATTAAAAATGGAATGCAACGATACAAATAGAGATACTATATTTAGAGATAATAATCATATTAGTCATCCTGGATACCACCCTTCACAACATCCATTGACAAATAAATTAAGTGCTGGTTTTGATTTATTACATAATGTTAATCAACATATTCCAGATATGAGTTTAAATGGGTCCTTCACTAATGCTTCAATCTACACTTACCCCCCCTTAATTGTTTCTGGTGATAAATTAAAACAACAAAATGCGGATATTCATCAAAAAATAATGGACCATGAAGTTTTAACTATTAACAATGACCCTAGTTGTAAAGAAGTATTTAATGTCCGTAATCTTAATGATAGCGGTCTTCTTCAAGAAGGATATGCTAGAAATATTGACTTAGACAGTGAATTAAAACGTATTAACCATCTTACTGATAAATGCTATTATGATAACTACAAATATCATCCTCACGAAGCACCCAAAGGCAATGGTCTTTATTGTCATCGTGAAACATTAGTTAATAATTACTCACATGTAGGACAACCTAAATGCCAACACCGTGGAGATTATAAATCAGCAATTAAACCAGGTCATCTTCAATTAAATGAAGAAACAAGAACTAGATTTTCTGATAATGAAGTTAAACACGGATGTCCTACTAGACCTAATTATCCTAATGAATTATATGATAAACAATGTCAAATGGTAATGGAAAAACCTAAATCCTGCCTTTCCTCCTTTGATTCATTTAACCAAGTAGATACCCTTTCTTCACTCCCGGATAGTGCTAAAACTCTCTTAAATTACAAACATAAACAAACTGGTGATATACCTAAATATTATAAATTTAATGGTGATATGACTGAAAATAATAAAAAATTTAAACAAGAATTCCCACCACAACGTATCTTTAATAATTTTACTAAAAGAAGCACTCTCCCTAATTTTCACAATACCTATGATATTAATCCTAATTTCTTAAGGTAATATATTAAGGTAATTTATTAATACAATTTATTAAGGTAATTTCTTAAGGTAATTTATTAGTTTTAATACCTTTTACTATTTCTATTGTAATATCATTTTCATAGTTTTTAATTATATAATTTTATTATTTTAAGGCATTATTCGCCCTTAACATTACATCTACACTTTGATTTTTATTATTACTTAAATAATAGCAAATTTCCCGTCCATATCCTTCTAAGGGTAATATGCCCTTATAGTGATTACCGGTTTCTACATAATCTGTTAATATTTCCTTGAATTTGACAATATTAGGTTCTTTATCAGGAAACCCTATTTTATTTAATTCCCTTAATGTATTATTTACTTCATTTTCTCTTTCTTCTCTGGTTCTTTGATTTGCTAATTTCTTTGCTTGCCTATCTAAATGTTTTTGTCTTTTAGCAGTTGGCATTTTAGACTAGAAAAATAATTATTTCGTTTAGATTATCAACTTTAATTATAAATTAATTTCTATCTGGATAAGGTAAGATAATAATTATAATTAAAAAAATAAATTAACTTTAAATATAAAAATAAACTAGTAATAAATAAATTTTTAAACAAATAAATTTAAAAATAATAAATTAAATATTGTTGTATTAATAATTAATTAAAACTATGAATAGTAAATATATTTTAGTAGATATTCGTAAAAGCGATGAAGTGTTTAGTAAACATTTTGATGGTAAAAATATGACTAACTTCTATAATATTCCTATGAATATGATTAGATTTAATGTAGAAGGATTAGAAAGTCATCTTCAATATGTAGAAAAAATATTCATCATTTGTCAATCTGGTGCTAGATCACAATTTATTAAAGATAAATACTTTAAAGATAATGATAAGGTAATCGTAGATAAAGCACTCCAATTTAAAAATTTAAATACCAAAGGTGAGAATACAATAACATTAAGTAATGGTGAAAAAATGACAGTTTTTGTTAATGGGTCTTTTGCCTTTAATCTTTATAATTTAACACGAATAATACAATTAATGTTAGGAAGTATTATTATTATGTGTAGTACATTATTATGGAATAATTGTTCTTCTTAATATCCCTT